>Ga0207951_100299_pt1 | contig 27157 bp, 26 predicted proteins | sample Subbio12Aug_8Bad_FD_184830 | JGI IMG/M metagenome (GOLD analysis project Ga0207951, IMG submission 184830) | Serpentinite rock and fluid subsurface biosphere microbial communities from McLaughlin Reserve, California, USA - CR12Aug_8Bad (SPAdes) | ecosystem: Environmental > Terrestrial > Deep... | reverse complement strand
CCCGAATACAACTTTGACTATTCTAAAGCAGTCCGTGGCAAGTATTACAAGCGCCTGTTAGAGGAGGGGGCTAATGTTATTGTCCTCGAACCGGATGTAGCCAAGGCATTCAGTGATTCATCTGCGGTGAATGAAGCGCTTAGATCCCTTCTTAATCTGACACGCTCGACTCAACGATTAACAAAGCGCTCAAGCGGACACGCGAAAAAGCTGCGTGCCGATTAGCTTTCCCGTTAGGCGAAGGAAACCAAATATGGAGGTGAATCATGAAAAGTAGCAAGCGTAATTTCACTCGGTTTATTGTAGCGGCCTCTGCGACTATCTCGTTGGTTATGACCGTGATGAGCGCGCACGCTGCCGATGTGCCGGCCAAACCCGGTACTCGCGCTGTGCTCAAGGTCGAATACATCATCGACGCCAAGGGTCACCATGGAAATGTGAAGAAAGACACGGTCGAGAGTGAATGGCGCGTTAAGCGCGTGGTGAAACAACAGACCGTTCTTGAAGCGCAGCCGCTCCAGCGTGCCGGGGTCAGTGATACTGCCCCGGGAAAACAACTGGAATCGCAGAGTAAAGACATTGGGCGGAAGTCCGATGCCATGCGGGCGGAGCATAGAGATACGCTGGAAATGCTCGAGAAGGAAGCGGAGAAGTGCGGCGGTGATGAGGACTGCCTTGCGCGTGTGGCGCAGAAGATGAGCCAACGGTCCGACATGGGCGAGATCATGAAAAAATCAGGCGCATTAGCCCGGCAGGGCAAAGAGATGGTTGACCAGGCGCCGCCCCGGTTCCAGCCCTGGATACCGGCGAAAGACCGCAGTGGCAAGCCCAATTCTTCCTCTTCATACAACTACAGCGCAGACGAATGGTTGAAGAAACTCTATTACGATCCGGGTTGCGGCAAGACCAACAACATCTGCACCTTTACACGCAAGCGCACTGGAAGCGGCGATTCCACAATGCCGGATTTTAAAAGTGTCGAAATCGATACTGCGAAGAATTTAATCAGTCTTGATCTTGGTGTGCCGATGCATCAATTACAGATGACCGAGGAATCAACCGACCCTGATAAAGGTCCCCGGACGAATAAAATCACCAAACAGTTTGTCACGTCCGCATCTGATGTAGGCGACCGTGCCATGAAACTGATCGGTCTACCCCTGAAGGGCTCCTACCGCAACCAGGCCGGGGAGAAAGTGGTGGCGATCAAGAAAGGCGTGGATGATTACCCAGGCCCGATCACGATGACCGTAAGGTGGAGCTTCACGGTGCAGCAGTAGAAAGGCTGGGGTCAGGTCTTGTAATGTCAAATGCTTGTCACCTAACCAACTCGCTGGAGCGGACGCCGCCTCAGCGCGATTTCATGTACGATGTGGCTGTGCTTCGCCGCTCAGATCGAGGCCGTTATGCTGCAAGATAAATGAATTACCCCGCAGCTCTGCTGCGGGGTAATTCATTTGAAGAGGCCGGCCAACTTTCCCCCGTATTCGACGCAGGATTCGATGCTCTTCGGATCGGGATTCCAGAGGCACCGGAGACCGTCGTCCATCACCTGGAAACCCGCCGCTTCAAGCTGCCCATGGATCATCTTGACGGATTCACCGCTCCAGCCGTAGCAGCCGAAGGCGGCCGCCTTCTTATTCCTGAACTTGAGCCCCTTCATCTCTTCAAGAAACCCTGCGATCGAGGTCAGAACGGCGTGGTTGATCGTCGGGGATCCTATCAGGATGGCCCGGGATTTGAAGATCTCCGTCATTACGTCGTTCCGGTCCGATTTGGCCAGGTTGTAGAGCTTCAGGTTGACTCTGGGATCGGCCTGCTTGATCCCCTGTGCGATGTTTTCCGCCATGACGCGCGTGCCGTTCCACATCGTATCGTAGATGATCGTGATCTGGTCTTCCCTGTAGCTGTCCGCCCATTTGAGGTACTGCTGGACGATCTGGACCGGATTGTCCCGCCAGATGACTCCGTGGCTCGTGCAGATGACGTCCACGGGGAGGTTGAAGGAAAGAACTTCCTGTATCTTCTTCGTGACCAACTCGCTGAAGGGGGTCAGGATGTTGGCGTAATACTTGATGCATTCCGCCATCAGCTCCGCCTGATCCACCAGGTCGTTGAACAGATACTCCGTCGCATAATGCTGCCCGAAGGCGTCATTGCTAAAGAGGATATTGTCTCCTGTGAGATAGCAGAACATGCTGTCCGGCCAGTGGAGCATGGGCGCCTCGATAAAGATGAGTTCTTTGTTTCCCAGGCTCAAGCGGTCACCCGTCTTGACGGGATGAAAATTCCAGTCCTTGTGGTAATGGCCCTTGAGCGATTTGACGCCGTTGGCCGTACAGTAGATCGGCTTTTCGGGGATGCGGGCCATCAGCTCGGGAAGCGCCCCGCTGTGATCGATCTCCGCGTGGTTGGCAATCACGTAGTCGATCTTCTTCGGGTCGATTTGTTTTTCAAGATGATCGACATACTCTTTCGCAAAGGGCGCCCAGACCGTGTCGATCACGGCCACCTTCTCCTCCTTGATCAGGTAGGAATTGTAGGTGGATCCACGGTGTGTTGAATATTCGTCTCCGTGAAATTTCCGGAGCTCCCAGTCGATCTTGCCGATCCAGGAGACGTTGTTCTTGATGAGTTGTTTCATTCGTTTGTCCTCCTTTTGTTGCTGGTATGTCGTCATCGTAACTCACGAACTATTTACGCCGAGTCGCCGCCGTTTCGTAGAAATGGGGTTCAGGCATCCTGTCGATCAGCGCTTCCACTTTTTTGAAGAGCATCTGCCGTTCATCGATCAGATGCATGGCTATGGAGGTCTCCTTCGACTCGTCCTCGACGGCGGCGGCATGCCGGCATATGATAACAGTTTAGTTCTTATCTTATCCGTTGGCCATCGAGACATCAACTTGAATGATTATACAGGGCAGCTTGAGCTGTTGTCGTTCGTCTATATCCCAGCGAGGGATTGGTGATTTTTGAGGGGTTTAGCGCACATCGGGGATGATATTGCCGCCGGAGGGAAAGATGGCGACATCCGCTCGGTCCATCTTTTTATACACCTGATCGATCGCATCCTGTATGCTGGGAGAATATGCAAACCTCATCATCCCCACCTGCTCCGCTGTAAGTCCCTCGGTGACATGGACCACGGTAAATTTCTCGGCCAGCTCTTTAAAATAGACGACCTGCATGATGTAAGAAATCCCGAAGGAACGGAGATGTTCAGGGACATCCCCCAAGATTAAACGGCGATGGAAATCCCCTGCACTCTCTGAGCTTCCCATCTCTTTGATCAAAGGGAGAATTGGACCTGCTTCTTTCTGTGGGGCCACCCAGATGATCGCTCCACCTGAGCGTGTACAAAAACCAGCCATCACCAGGGCCTTTGTCGATTGAACCCCTATCTCTAAGGGAAAAGCAGAGGTAATCGTCACATCAGTTAGTTTCGGCAGAGGAACTGAATAGAGGGCAGAGGCATAATTGGAGGCTTCCTTGTGTTCAACCAAGGGATCTCCAGCAAAGGCCCGGATGACCTCCTTTTTCTCATTAATAACGAAGTCGAGCTTAAAAGCTAACCTGCATAGTCGGCCGGCATCTAAAATATCTTCAAAGAAGTGGTTTCCGTCCAGGAGATTGACCCTGCTGTGCCGGTGGCGCATCCAGTTGAAATGGTGATCCGCAACAGACCGGTAAGAGCATACTCCTGGCATGATGATTTTATATCCCCCGCCGTATCCGGCGATCGGATGGGGCATACATTCTCCAACGCCGATGATCAGATCGCCGAATGCGACGTGACGGTTTACCTCCACCAGCGTTCCCCGGTGTGTTTTGCCGATGATGACATTGTCCGAGGCGTGTGGGTCATGAGAAAGGAGGCGACCTGATAGTCGAGAAAAAACCTCCTTCCCAACCTTTGTCTCAAGTTGATCGAGAGAGGGAATGGGATGGGTTCCGACAGCACAGATGCCGGTGATGCGTTCATCTGGAATGCCAGCCCGATTGAGACGATTCATCATCTCAGGCAGAGCAAGGTGAGCAGGCGTGGGACGCTGGAGGTCATCGAAAAGGAGAACAACCTCCATCCCGGGCCGTGCTAACTCCTCCATTTTTGGCGAACCGATGGGATGGTCCAATGACTGCCGGATCTCCTGAATCGGGTCGGTTACTCCTGGAACAGGGGGTTTATCCTCACTGGAGATCAAATTCCATCTCTTTGGAATGGAAAAAGTTCTTCTCTCTCCGTCGTAATTGACATATTGGCCCATTTAATGGACTCCTTTAGGTTAGTAAAAAATTGAAAATTTCCCCTCACCCTTCCACTCTCCCCAGCGCTTGTATCGTAATTAGCCATTCGCCCTTCGACACGCTCAGGACGAACGGCTAAGTGATTGATTTATAACATGCCGTTTTCCGTTCGTGGTGAGGTTCTCGAACCATGAACGGAATTACGACACAGTCTCCCAGTAGGGAGAGGGTGGGGGGGGAAATATACAAAAATGATAGAGTAATATTGACCGGTTGTCAATATGAAAAGAGGTATTGACAAAAAAATTAAGCTGGGGTACAGTACACCTCGTGCGAAGGCTGATCATTAAGAATCCGAAGACGATAAGAAGAAAGGTTTATGACTATCTTCGCGAAAAACTCTTAAGTGGAGAGATTCTCCCTCATGAGCATCTGATCGAAACGAAGATTGCCCAGGAGATAGGAACGTCCCGGACGCCTGTCAGAGAAGCTCTTCATAATCTGGAACTGGAAGGTCTTATCGAGTCAATCCCAAGAGTGGGGTATGTGGTCAAGCCGATTAGCGAACAAGAAGTTGAAGAGATTTGCGAAATCAGAAGAGTCGTTGAAGAACTTGCCGCCCACTGGGCCATTGAGAAGGCCCGTGATAGGCTCATCGAAGAATTGGGGAAAAACGTTGCTGTTTCAGAAGAAAAAGTCTCCGGAGGAGATGTGATGGCGTTTGTGGAGCTGGATGCCCAGTTTCACGAAATCATCGCAAGATTCGGCGGGTCTCAGCGTCTTCTCGAATTGGCGCAGACATTGAGACGACACATGCTGAGGTATAGAATTCAAAGTATTTATTCGGCCGACAATGTTTTAAGAGCCATTGATGGACACAGAGGCATTCTTGAGGCGATCCAAAAGGGAGACTTGGCGGAGGTGAACCGTGCCATCCAAGACCACCTTCAACAGTCAAAAAAAGATATCTTGAGGTATGCTTTTAAGGAAACTTCAAAAGAAGCGAGATAGCTGATGATGATCGAAATTAAGTTCAAGGGTCGAGGGGGGCAGGGAGTGGTGGTTGCCTCCGAAATATTAGGGAGAGCCTTTTTTGCGGAAGGGAAATATCCCCAGTGTTTCTCCCTTTTCGGGTCAGAACGTCGAGGAGCCCCGGTCTTTGGTTTTTTACGGGTCGATGAAGAGCCCATTCTATTAAAATGTCAGATCAAACGCCCGGATCAATTGGTCATCTTCGACCTTAGCCTGATGGAAGGGTCAGAGGTGCTCCGGGAACTAAAACCAGGGGGGACTCTTCTGATCAATACGGAGAAGGAGATTGATTCTTTCAAGGGATTGAGACAGTACAAGATCGGTTTGATCGATGTGGGAGCGATTGCGAGAAAGGCTGGGATAGGAGGGGTATTGAACACCACGCTTCTCGGCGCTTATGCTTCCCTGACCCATCTGGTGGGCAAGGAGACCCTGATCGGGGTTGTCCGGCAAATGATTTCCATAAAAACAGAATCCAATATTGAGGCGCTCAGAGAGGCGTACGATAAGGTTCGAATCCATGAAAGTTTATGCTGAGTCTTTTGAATTAGTCATCCCCATCTCCTATGAAAGCACCGAGGTTATTGAGACCGGCAAGTGGGGTTTTCAAAAACCTGAACCTATCGTTATGGCAGCCCCTTGTGAGGAGGCCTGTCCGGCCGGCAACCCCATTGCCAGGTTTAGCTATCTCGCTGGAGATGGACAATACAAAGCAGCGCTTGAAACGATTTTGAAGGAGAACCCTTTTCCGGGAGTCTGCAGCAGGGTCTGCTTCCATCCTTGTGAGAGCGTGTGTAACCGAAACCAGTATGATGAGGCGGTTTCGGTCAATGCCTTGGAGAGGCATGTGTTTGATGCCACGGTTGACCTCTCTCCGAAACTGAATCCGGCGCCGAATAACGATCCGAAAAAGATTGCGATTGTCGGAGCAGGGCCTGCGGGTCTCTCCTGCGCCTATTTCCTCGCCTTGCTTGGGCACAGGGCGACCCTTTTTGAGGCCAGACAGGAACCCGGAGGAGTGTTGCGATGGGGAATCCCTGAATACAGGCTTCCGAAACGGGTTCTGAAAAAAGAGATCAAGAGAATATTAGAGCTTGGCATTGAGATGAAGACAGGAGTAGCGGTAGGAAAAGATATTTCTATGGAGGCGTTGAGTCGATTTGACGCACTCTTCCTCTCTCCAGGGGCCGGCATGAGTCTCCCCCTTGGAGTCGAGGGCGAGGATTTGACAAAGGTCTGGAAAGGAACGGACTTTTTGAACCGGGTCAATTCTGGAGAGAGGGTTAGGCCCGGGAAAGAGGTCATTGTGATCGGCGGAGGAAATACGGCGATGGATGTTGCGCGATCAGCCCGGCGTCTTGGCTCTTCCGTAACAGTCGCCTATCGCCGGACGAAAAAAGAGATGCCCGCCATTGCGGACGAAATTGAGGAAACGGAACAGGAGGGAGTGCGCTTTGAGTTCCTGGTTCAACCGGTTGAGATAAGGCTTCTGAAAAACAGAAAGATCCGCGTCAAATTCCAGCGCATGAAACTGAGAAAGACAAGCCAGAAGGAGCGGCCCCGCCCCATTGCAATCAAAGGAAGCTTTGTCATGATGGAGGCAGACCGACTCATTACTGCGGTTGGCGAGGGAGTGGATATCTCATGGATCCCTCAAGACCTGAGCGAGAAGGGATTCATCAAATCGGTCCCTTCCTTTGTGCCAGACGGGAGGAAAATCTTTGCGGGAGGGGATGCGGTTGACCAACAACGAAGCGTGGTGACCGCCATCTCTTCGGGAAAGAGGGCGGCCATCTCAATCGATCTTGCTTTCAGGGGACATGACCCAGAGGAGGTCTTTTCAAAAATCAGAATCGGGTCAAAAGAAACCCTTTCGATGGAGGCCTATCTCAATGGCAGGGAGATGGGAAACTGGGGGGAACCCAAAGGGGTTGTGGTCTACGACCAGATCAATACGCTCTTTTTCAAACCGTCTGAAAGGATGATCACCGGAAGAATCGATCCAGGCAAAGCCCTGAAGGGATTTTCAGAAGTCCATACCGGATTTTCATCGGAAGGAGCGAGACTGTCAGCCTTAAGATGTTTTTCCTGCGGAACCTGCAATTATTGCTACAACTGTTACTTTTTCTGTCCGGAGGGGATCGTTTCCTTCGATTTTGTAAACCGAACAAGAAAAGTTGATCTTGACCACTGCAAGGGGTGCGGCGCCTGTTCCAGGGCCTGCCCGAGACATGTGATCGAAATGAGGCTAATTTCATGAGAGAGTTCATGACCGGAAATCATGCGGTGGCCCAAGCCGTGAAACTCTGCAGAACGCCACTGATTGCTGCTTATCCCATCACCCCTCAGACGCCGATTTATGAAAAGCTCTCGGAATGGGAAGCCTCGGGCGCAATCAAGGGGATTATGATGCGCACCGAATCCGAGCATTCGGCCATGGCCTCATGCATTGCGGCTTCTTTAACAGGCGTCAGGACGTTTACGGCTACCTCCTCACAGGGACTTGCCCTCATGCACGAGATGCTCCATTTTGCCGCGGGTTGTCGGGTGCCGGTCGTTATGGCCAATGTTAACCGTTTAATGTCGGCTCCCTGGGGATTCTGGGCAGACCAGCTTGACAGCCTTTCGCAGAGGGATACGGGGTGGATCCAGCTTTATTGTGAAAATGGTCAGGAGGCGCTCGACAGTGTGATTCAAGCTTATAAAATTGCGGAACAGATCTTTTTGCCTGCCATGATCGCCCTGGAGGCTTTTTTTGTTTCCCACTTTATGGAGCCCGTGGAGATACCGGATCAGGAGGCAGTTGACCGGTTTCTTCCACCGATGAACCTTCCTCATCGATTCGATATGGAAAAACCCGGTTTTCTCGTGCCGGTGGTTCCATCGGAATTATACATGAAATACAGACATATGGCCCAAACCTCTATGGACTCTGTCAAAGAGGTTGCGGCTCATGTGGATCATGAGTTCAGGGCAGTTTTTGGAAGAGGTTATGGCATCATTGAACCTGTCATGATGGAGGATGCGGAGGTCGCCATTGTGACAGCAGGGTCTATTACATCTACAGCCAGATTGGCCATCCGGGCTTTACGCGAAGAGGGGCATCGGGTCGGATTATTAAAGATACGCTATTTCAGACCGTTTCCGAGAGAGGCCATTCAACAGGCGCTGAGAGGGAAGAAAAAGATTGCCGTGATCGATCGGAATAACTCTATCGGAGGCGGAGGAATTTTCTGCCAGGAATTGAGGGCGGCCCTGGTTCATTCTTCTGACCATCCTTTTATCTACAGTTATGTTGCAGGGGTCGGGGGGACGGATGTAACCCCTGAAGTGATCCGGAAGATCGCTCTCAATGCAATCGACCGAACAGGACCGGTCGATGAGTCGATCTGGATCATGGAAGAATAGGTGATTAAGCACCAAATCCCAAGCACCAAATACCAAATAAGTTCCAATGTACGAAATTCGAAACCCCCTCACCCACCTCTCCCCTGAGGGGAGAGGAATGAGGAGAGGGGTTGTTTTGGTCATTTGGAATTGGCGCTTTGAATTTGTTTGGGATTTGGGATTTGTGATTTGGGATTTCAGACCCTATTTGGTCAATAGTGGGGAGAATGGATATGGACTTATCTGAACAACAGCCCAACTTACTTCGGCCGGGTCATGCGGCTTGTGCAGGGTGCGGCCTGGCGGTCGGCATGAAGCTTGTGCTTCAAGCCATGGGGCCTCGAACGATTGCCGTCATCGTTCCCTCCTGCGAGGGTTCGATCGGCGGGCTCTATCCGATTACAGCCTATGGCGTTCCAACGTTCCATTCCGCTTTCGAAATCGCCGCGCCCACTGCGGCCGGGATCGCCAATGCCCTGAAGATTCAGGGCAGGGATGATATTCAGGCGCTGGCTTTCGCGGGGGATGGGGGAACTTTTGACATCGGGCTGGCAGCTCTTTCAGGGGTTACGAAGAACAACGATGACATCATCTATGTCTGCCTTGATAACGAAGGCTATATGAATACAGGGATTCAGGTGAGCTCATCGACCCCATCTTTTGCCTGGACCGGGACGACACCCAAAGGAAATCCCAGGCGGAAGAAGAATATTATGGAGATCATGGCGGCGCATTATAATCCTTACTCGGCGACTGCCACCATCGGTTTCCCTCGGGACCTTCAGCAGAAGATTATCAAAGCAAAAGGGATCCGCGGAACGAAGTTTATTCATCTCCTGAGCCCCTGCCCAACGGGCTGGCGTATGGCTTCCGATCTTTCGCCGGAAATATCGATCCTTGCCGTTGAGACCAATGTCTTTCCCCTCTACGAGGTGGAGGATGGAGTCCGGTTTACCATAAATTACGAGCCAAGACGGCTGCCCGTTGAGGAATATTTATTGAAACAGGGGAGGTTTCAGCATATCAAAGAGCATGAGATTAAAAAGGTCCAGAGAGAAGCGGACGAAGAATGGGGAAAATTGAAGCGGAAAGCGGAGCCATCAATGGCGAGTGAAAAATGATTTCGGTTGAAGTCTCTGAAGAACTTTTTTAATATAAATAGACAAGTCATTTTCTCCCCTGAAAGTAATGAATCGACCGGCTCCGAAGGGAGGTGATGTGCCCGGGCAGTATTTAATGGAAAGAGGGATTCCACGAAATCAGAGAGACTTCAGGGCATTCAGGGAAGGAAGTGCCCAAAAACAACTCGATGAGGTTATTCGTAAAAAAAGGAGGAAAAAATGGAAAACAGAGGAATATCCATTACAGTTTTTTCTACGGTTTTACTTTTGGTGGCTGGATTACTATTTCTTCCGGTCATTCCAACCGCATTCGCTCAGGCGGTCAGGCCCGTTGAGTTGAAATGGGGACATTTCGTTCCAACGTCGCATGCCATGCACGCCGAGGTGATCGAGCCTTTGACCAAAGAGATTGAGAAGGCGACTGAGGGCCGGGTCAAGATCACGATCTTTCCTGGAGCAACGTTAGCGAAACCGGCTGACCTCTATGACTCCACGGTGACAGCGATTGCTGATTTCGTGTATACCCTGCCGGCATACTCTCCCGGCAAATTTCCACTCACAGAGGGGCTGGAGCTTCCCTTTCTGTTTAGTTCTGCCAAACACGTCACCGAAACCCTCTATGGGCTTTGGGAAAGGTTTCCGGAATTCAGAAAAGAATATGGGGAGACGAAGATGTGCTGGCTCTGGGCCGGCGATCCGGGACAGTTGTTTACGAAGAAACCCGTGCGCACAATGGCCGACCTTAAGGGGATGAAAATAAGGGTCCATGGTCCAGCAACCAAGGACCTGGCTTCAGCCTTCGGAGCTTCGCCCATTACATCGCCTGTGGGCGAGCAATACGAGATGCTGAAAAGAGGAGTCATCGATGGCGTCTTTACGCCCTGGTCAGCCAGCCTCCATTTTCGCCTCTACGAGGTAACTTCCCATGTGACCATTATGAACGCTTATGTTCCAATCATGGTTTCAGTGATGAACAAGGAAACCTTTGAAAAACTTTCCCCCAAAGACAAAAAGATACTGGATGAGATGATGGGGAAAAAAGTGGCAATCAAAGGGGCTGTGATCTATGACGATCTATCGTTAAAGTCCATTGACACACACAAGAAAGCTGGCATTCAGGTCTATGAACTGCCCCCGGCAGAAATGGAGAAGTGGAGGGTGGCCGTGGATCCCCTGTATAAAGCGTGGGTAACGAAAATGGAGGGAAAGGGGCTTCCTGGGAAAAAATTCTTTGATGAAATGATCAAGCTCAGTAAGGAATACGGACAGAAATAGAAGTCTAAAATAAGTTTTACAATAAGGTCAGGGTAGGGATGCCGGTTTAGTTTATGGGGAAGGGCAATGGCTCCTAAGTCATTACCCTTTTACCAAACCGGCTTCCTAACCTTAACCCCTCTTGCTTCCCACATAAATTAAGGTGGGGAGTAGGGGAAGTAGTTTTTTTAAGGGGGGGATATGTCATTCATTAAAGCGGCCCAATTTATAGAGAGAATGATCTATCCGATCATCAGAATCGTATATAAGATCGGAATGGGCATTATCCTGGGGATGATGTTTCTTACCGTCGTGGATGTCATCGGGCGCAAGTTTTTTGATGCTCCGATCACAGGTTCCTATGAGCTGACCGAATTTATGCTGGCTCTCATCGTATTCTATTCGGTGGGTTATACCCAGATTCAAAAAGGGCATATCGCAATGGAAGCTTTCGTGTCGAGGTTTCCACCCAAAGCTCAGGCAGTGATTGAAAGTATCGTCTATTGCGTCAGCCTGGGATTAGTTTCATTGATGACCTGGCAGTTGGTAGCCCATGCGAAGCGCACATGGATCGGCAACAATGTATCAGGGGTTCTCAATTTGCCCCTCTATCCTTTCATCATGGCTTCGGCCTTAGGAAGTTTACTCTTTTGTATTGTGTTATTCGTGGATTTTCTTATTTCTTTAGGGAAGGTGAAAAATGAGTCCTGAATTGGCGGGTATCGTGGGGATTGTCCTTTTCTTTGTAGTGATAGCATTCAAGTTGCCGATCGGTCTGTCCATGCTCTTAATCGGTCTTATCGGCTTTGCTTACCTTTCAAGCCCAAAGGCTATGCTGGCCAAGTTGGGGATGGATGCCTTTGCGAGCGCGAGTGTCCATGCCCTGAGCGTCATTCCGCTTTTTGTCCTGATGGGCCTCTTTTTGCTCCATGCGGGGTTAGGACGTGAAATTTATAGGGCCCTTGATGCCTGGTTAGGGCGAGTTCGGGGAGGATTAGGAATGGCAACGATTGGCGCCTGTGGTGTCTTTGGCGCCCTCTCCGGCTCTATCATTGCAACCGTAGCTACCTTCACAGCCGTTGCCCTGCCAGAGATGAGACGTTATCAATATAAAGATGTCTTGAGCACAGGCTGTATTGCTGCAGGAGGCGGCGTGGATATTCTCATTCCGCCGAGCACAGTTCTTGTTCTTTATGGGATACTTACATATGAGTCCATTGGCAAGCTTCTGATAGGCGGCATTTTGCCCGGGATCCTTCTCGCCATTCTCTTTATAAGCACGATTTATGTGTGGACGAGGATAAATCCAAGTTTGGCCCCAATTCTTCCCAGAGACAGATTGACATTTGGAGATAAAATTAAGTTATCTGCAAAACTTTATCCAGTTGCCGTTCTGTTCCTGATCGCCATGGGAGGAATCTATTTGGGGGTTTTCACTCCAACGGAGGCCGCAGCGATTGGCGCCTTCGGCGCACTGATTTACTCTCTTGCGGCAAAACAATTAACTCGAAAAGGTTTTGGCAATGCTCTCGGAGAAGCCGCGAGCGTCACAGGAATGCTGTTTTTTATCCTCATCGGAGCTGGAATTTTTGGGCGGTTTCTAACGGTTAGCAAGATCCCGATGCAACTTTCTGCATATGTTGCCGGGCTGGATGTTTCTCCCTTTATGATTCTTATGGGCATCTACTTATTCTATATCATCCTCGGTTGTTTTGTAGAAGGGCTGGCAATTCTGGCCTTGACAGTTCCCGTTATCTACCCTCTCATCATCAGTTTAGGATTTGATGGAATCTGGTTCGGCATTGTATTGATCATCATGATCAGCATAGGAACGCTTACGCCTCCAGTTGGAATATGTGTTTACGTTACCGCAGGAGTTGCCAAGGATGTTCCCCTGGGAACGATCTTTAAAGGGGCGATCCCCTTTTGGGTGACGAAGATCATCCTGGCGATCATCCTGACTATCTTTCCAGAAATAGCGACTTTCCTGCCCAGTCTGATGAAGTGAAGGGATTTGACAAAGCAAAGATTTCATGAGAAAAAGAGAGAGTTATGAAGAAAATCATCATTACGCTTTTCAGCCTCTTTTTGATTCCGGGAGTGATTTCTGTTGCTCTTGCCAGGGATTTGGAGATTCAAGGGAAGAAACTGATTTCTCAGAAGCCGCCTTTTTCCATGTCATTGCCTTCAGAATATCGACTCATCCATTCCTTCTCTCATGACAACCCGGCGGAGAGTTCGCTCACGCGGGTCTATTTTTATATTAAAGACAGGGAGAAAAAGGCGGAGGAGATGTTCATCGTCCAGATCGCAGACAAGACGAATCCCCAGGCTTCTCCCATGACCGCTCCATCACTCAAACCCTACAGCGAGAAGAGGATGTATTCGAAGGGAAAGATAAAAAAGGGTGATTTAGAGATAGATCACCTGACCCAGTTGATGGCGTGGAACCCCGATGCCAAATCCCTCCAGCCTATCATTAAAAAAGGAATCGCCATCCCAAACCACTGGGCCCTTCAGGGACAGTTCCTGTTCATCTATCTGGGGGAGCACGGTGTCTTTGTCCGGCATTCAAAGGATGTCAACTCCTTTGGAGTGAAAGTTTCGGGAGAAGGAAAGGATTGGGATAAAGATGGTCTTTCCGGAAATGAGAAGAAGGTTTACGAAACCTTTCGGAAAAGTTTTATGGAGATGGTGAATTCGATTCAAATCAAGAACCAATAATCCAGAAAGGTCATTCCGGGGAATATTGGAATACTGGAATATTGGAATAATGGGTTTGATGGACAAAGAGCGCTTTCTAAACGTAAGAAAGCGCCATATCAAATGGTCAATATCTAACCAACCCTTTGCCTGGCTATAATCCCCCCTGCTCTTATGCTGTAGTGAAACAACCTTAAAATTATTTAAATATTAACAAGTTAGAGTTAATCTCGGGGAAAAGAATATTCGTCGATGTCTGGCACTTATTTTGCAGCTTCCATCTTTCATGCCGGAGATATTCCTTGGAGACCTTTCTCATGTAAAACTCTTCGATATCCTCAAACCTTTGTTGACCGATAAGAAGACTGGAAGGGTTGGCATCAAAGGTAAAGAGGTTGGCGAAATCTACCTTGAGATCGGGGACATCATCCATGCGAGAACCAATCATTTTGCCGGAGAGAATGCGTTTTTTACGATAATGGGCTGGAAAGCTGGTAGAATCACGTTTGATCCGGAAATCTTTCCAAAAGCAAAATCCATCCCCATTACAACCGAACAACTTCTTTTGAACTGGTCGTCCCGAAAACAGGAATTTGAAAAGATCAAGGAGGTCATCCCATCCACCAATAGTATTTTCCGTCTCTCAATCCAGAAGGATGGAAAAGAGAAGAATATCAGCGCGGATCAATGGAATATACTGGCTCTGTCCAACGGGACAAAAACCCTTTCGGAGATTGCGAAATCGCTTGAGTGGGATGAATATAAGCTCTTGAAGACGGTCTGCCATCTCGTTCAGACAGGATTGCTCGAAAGAGCGGAGGATCGGGGCTCGGCGAAAAAAAAGTTGGTAAGAGGGGATTTTTTCACCGTCCTCGACCTGGAATTGAAGAAGGTGATGGGACCGGTTGCTCCTTTCATCATCGATGATAAACTCGTTGAGTTCGGAGAGGGCAAAGAATTTTTTCCCCAGGAAAGGGCATTGCCTTTTATGGAGGCATTGAGCGAGGAGATTCCCAATCCTGCGAAACGGAATGAATTTTTAAAGACGATCATGAAGCTTCTCTCTTTCTGAGGAAGAAGATTGGGAAAAGGAGGTCTTTATGGCAGATCAAAAGAAAGTGAGATTTGGTTTGTTACCGAAACTGGTGCTCGGGGTTTTTATTCCGATTCTTGTCGCCTTTTCCATCATCGGAAGTCTGGTCTTCTATAGCTGGAACTTGGGAGAATTTAAGTTCACCAGCATCAAAGACATCGGGTCTGAAAGTTTAAAGGAACTGAGCGTCACCTCCACAAAGGAATCGAAGTCCTCCATGGACAGAATGGGCGAGAAAATCATCAGGGAGAAGGCCATTGATGTGGCCGCCCAGATGGAGATCTTCATCAAGTCTCGTCCTCCAAAGATAAAGAGGGAGGAGATGCTAAGAGACCCCTCGCTGAAGGAGATTGCCGTGCAGAAGGTGGGAGAAACAGGCTATACCGCTGTCCATGATGCGAATGCGATCAACCATTTTCATGTCAATCCCCAGATCGTCGGCACGGACCTGCATCAGCTTTCCGGCCGGTTTCCTGCCTTCTGGAAGATTCTGGAGGCGAGCCTCAAAGGCCCGGCCTCGGGTTATTATGACTGGAAGGATGCGGATGGAAAGATCCGGCCAAAATATATGTATCTGGCGCCGGTCAAAGGGACGGATCTTATCGTAGCGGCAACCACTTACATCGACGAATTTTCAAGACCTTCAAAAGCGATTGAAGCCAAGATGAAAGATATCGAGATAAGATACCTGGAGGAGTATGAAAACAGGATCAAGATATTTTATGCCGTCATTCTTTGTGTTATTCTCATCCTGTTAGTGAGGATCTTCTTCTATGCCCGTTCGGTGATCAAACCGATTCTCCACCTCGCCGAAGTGGCGGACAAGATCAGCATGGGAGAACTGGACACCCCGGTCCAGGTGAAGGCGAAAGGAGAGGTGGCGGTTCTGGCCGAATCGATTGAGAGGATGCAGGCGAGCGTCAAAGCCGCCATCGAGCGATTGCAGAAAAGGAAGGAAGGGAAAAGTTAAGTTCAGAGTTCGGAGTCATGAGTCGTATAGTTGATTGGTCTGTTAGTTTGGAGGTAAAAGGTTGTGAGACTATATGACTATGAGACTAAAAGACTATTGAACTCTTCAGGAGAGATAGGGTGATATTTCCTAAAGGAGAGGTCGTCCATAAAAATTTATCGACCACCTATACCGATCTTTTCGCATTGCTCGACACCCTGAAATTAGAGGGTTTCTGCGGAACGATTGAGATGGACTTTCCCGAGGCGAGGGGATTTCTCTTCATCGAGTCCGGAGGGATCGTCAATGCGGAGGTCCAAACAGGAAGAGAGTCCCCAAGGGTGATCGGACAGGAGGCTGCGCGGACCCTTCTTGCCTTTTCCAAGCAGAAGGATGGGGTGATCAGCATCTACCGGTTGCCCCCCGAGCAGGTTGCCCTCATTGCCACCAGCCTTGACCACCCCTTGCTTTTTAAAGACCTTTCAACTCATTTTGTCCGCCTCGATCCGTTCCTTCTGAAGTTGAAGGAGGAAAAACATACCGGTTTTATCGAAGTGATGACCAAAGAACATCATCCCATGGGAGTTCTCTTCATCGAAGGGGGTGAGCCGGTGGAGATGTTCACTACCCCGAAGAGAGGCCCCTCCGTCTTTGGTCGCATGTCCATTCCCATCTTCATCGAAAACGCCATTCAACATGGAGCCTTTTTAAACGTTTATGGAAAAAAGGGACTTTCCCTTTCAGTTGAGGAGATTGTAACAGGCAAGGAAGAGAGCGTCCCGGTGGAGGGAGAAGGATTAGCGCCGGCAGAAAGAGAGGAAGGGTTTAAGGAGATTCTCCTCCTCTTTCAGGAGTTTCTTTCCAACGCTGAGAGATTAGTGGATAGCCTTTCCCCCAAGGGGACCTTTCTCAAAGCATTCAAGAAGGCCCTGATTGAAAAATCGGAGGAGTTCGGTTTCCTTGATCCATTTGCCGGAGAATTCGAATATATGAACGGAACCATCCGTTTCACAGGGGAGGCCGGAAGGGAAGATTTTACGAGGGGGATCATAGAATCTTTCGGTTCCGCCATGTCCCATTTTGAAGAAGAATTTCGCAAGGAGAAGATGGTCTCCTTAAAATTGAAAGCCGGGATAGAGTCCTTTATAGAGCATCACAGGGAATCACTGAAGCGTTTGGAAACAGAGGAAATATTTTCTACACTGCTCAAGTAATTTATCCCCCCCCAACATTCCAGAAAAAAGCAAGACCATCCGAATCAAGGGAAAACCAAAGACGAAGACATGGATCTGATGGGTAGGTTTCTGCCTCCTAAAGCTTTCCTTCTTTCTTCAGTATTTCCTTAATCTCTTCTCTCAATTTTCTTTTGTCCACCTTTCCCACATTAGTTAGGGGCATCTCCTCGATCACCTCAATCCGTTCGGGGAGATTAAGGACCGAAGTCTTCTTCTCTTTGAGATAAGAGACAATTTCTTCAAATGAGATGAGCGTCCCTTTCTTCGGTTTGATGAAAGCACAGACCCGTTCCCCTAGGGTCTGGTCCGGCATGGCCACCGCAGCGACCTGTTCCACACTTGGATGGCTGATGATCAGCTCCTCCACCTCCTTGGCGCTGATATTTTCTCCTCCGCGGATGATGATGTCTTTCTTTCGGCCTGTCAGGATTAAACGGCCTTCCCGATCAAATTTGGCTATGTCTCCCGTCCGATAAAACCCATCCCGTGTAAATGCCTCCCTATTCTCAGTCTCGGATTTATAGTAGCCCTGAAAGATCGTCGGCCCTCTCGCCACCAACTCCCCTTCTTCTTGACGAGGAAGTTCATTCCCATCCGAGTCGATCACTTTGAACTCGTCGTAGGGGCAGATCGGCCACCCGACGGTGTGAAAAACGGCCTCCTCCGGGTCATCATATCTCGTCTGAGTGCATGGTCCTTCTGAACTGCCATAGACATTAAAAAATTTGCACTTCAATTTATCGTAAATTTTCCGGATCACCTCAGGGGGCATATGAGAACCGCCGGTCCCGATCGCCTGGAGCGATGAAATATCGTATCGATCGAGGTCCTGAAAATCGATGATCTGTTGAACCTGGGCCACTGCGAGGATCGTCATTGTCACCCTCTCCTTTTCAATCGCTTCAAGAATTTCCCTCGGCCGGGTGGAAGAGATCAGCACGACTTTTCCGCCGGTGAGAAAAGTGGGATTCAAGGAAACCTCGATCGCCATGTTATGTGTGAGGGGAGTGGCAATCAGAGTAATATCACGGGGACTTCGTTCCCAGGCCTTTGCACGATATTCTACGTTACAAAACCAATCATTATGTGTTCTCGGAACAATTTTGGGGAGACCCGTTGTCCCTCCTGTAGGCATCAAATGACAGATCTCTTCAGGGTCAGGGCGAAAGGACTGGAGGTAATCTTTCGGATATCGAAGGAAATCAATCTTTTTTAAAAGGGCGTTAAAAGGGATCGTTTCTTCGGGGAAGGGCTCGTTCTCCTTTCCCATAGATTTAACCACGAGAATATGCTTGAGAGAGGAGGGTTGAGACCGGAAGGCTTCGATCATCGGTTTATATTCTATCTTTTCAAACCGAAAAGGAACGATCCATGCCTTCGCTTCGGTGATCTTTAAAAAATGTTCAATTTCCCTTTGAGAGAATCGAGGAATGCACATGACCGGAATGGCGCCGATTTTATGAAGACCGTAATAAGCAAAGACAATCTCCGCCCAATTTGGAACTTGGAGTAAAACCCGATCAAGCTTCCGAATGCCTAAGTCGAGAAAGGCCAGGGCCGCTCGATCTGTCTGCTCCCGGAGTTGACGGTAAGCCAACCTGACCTCCCCTGCCACGAGCGCTTCTTTATATGGATAGAGATCACAGGTTCGATCCAACATCTCCCCCACAGGTATGCCTGACCACCACCGTTTTCTGTAGTATAGATCAACCATTTCCTTTGGAAATGGATTAGCTCCTTCAAGTACCATTGCTATTTCTCCAATAGGGGGAAAGGATAGGATAAGAAGTAAGGTATCAATTTAGCCGTTTGAAATCCTCTTATAAAATCCCTCCCCACCTCCCTTTGCCCTCCGGGTCAGAGACCCCTCTGGGTCGGAGACCAAAGGGAGGGGTAAGATATCCCCCTTTTGACAAAGGGGGATGAAGGGGGATTAGATTAGTTTTTTCAAAGCAGTAAAGTGTTACGAAGTTAGCAATATCATAGTTTTAATTATCCCTACGGTCAAGAGGATAAAATCCAAAGCGGGGGGGTCGTTCAACTGGTTGTATTTACAGTAGAACATCCCAGCCCTTTTATATTTCTTCAATTGAGGGGTTACATTTACCTGCCGATTTTACTTGACAAAATTTGTTTTATCAATATACTTGTTACAAAAATCTCAAGCGCTGGAAAACTTGGACCGATGAATTTAATTTCGGATTCCTTCGTCAAAAGAAAGCAGGGAAGGGGGTGGTAGGCCGGGAAAAGATGGAAAATGTCAATTGTCGTCATTGTTTCGAAAATTAAAAAGGAGGGTTAAACCAACATGAAAAATTTTAAAGTCTTTGCGTTAATATTTTGCGCTTCAATCATTGGATTTTCTCTTCTCATTTCATCTGTGTCCGCACAGCCCAAACCGATTGAATTCAACTACTCCACCTTTTTCCCTGCTCCCCATCGGATGACAGTGCTTGCCGTTGAGTGGGGGAAGGAGCTTGAAAAAAGAACGGACGGAAGAGTCAAGGTGACCATGTTTCCCGGCGGCACGCTGACAAAGGGAGATGCGGCCTATGACGGCGTGGTGAAAGGGATTTCTGATTTATGCTTGACCGTGCTCGGTTACACCAGGGGAAAGTTCCCCCTGTCCGAAGTCATCGATCTGCCTCTGGGTTATAAATCGGGATATGCCGCAACAAAGGTGGTCAATGATTATTTCAAAAAATTTAACCCAAAAGAATTTGATGAAGTCAAGGTGATGTATTTCCATGCTCATGGGCCAGGCATCCTTCACACTTCCAAAAAGGCAGTGAGTAAGTTGGAAGATTTGAAAGGGTTGAAGATTCGTAGTCACGGACTGAGCGCCAAAGTCGTAGCCGCCCTTGGAGGGACCCCTGTTGCCATGCCCATGCCTGAGACCTATGATGCTTTAAGCAGAGGCGTGACAGAGGGAGTGGTGGCCCCCATTGAGGCCCTCGACGGCTGGAAACTCGCTGAAGTCACAAAATTTACCACACAAAATTTTGGGTCCGCATATTCCACGGCTTTCATCGTGGCCATGAACAAGGCGAAATGGGCGGCTCTGCCTGCCGATATCCAGAGGATCATTGAAAAGCTAAACGAAGAATGGATCGAAAGGACAGGAAAGCTCTGGGATGAGATTGATAAAAAAGGATATGATGTCGTGAGGGCCAGAGGGAATCAGGTCATTGCCCTTTCACAGGAGGAAGACTGGAAATGGACCAAACTTGTCAAACCGATCTATGACGATTATGTAAAGGATACGAAGGCAAAAGGTCTCCCTGGAGAGGAAGCATTGAAATTCTCCTTCGAGACGCTGTACAATTATCAAAAATAAAACCAGGGACTTCTAAGTAAGAAGGGGAGGGGTGAAACTATCCTTCCCCTTTTTTATGCTGAGATGAACCATAAGGTAAAGGGGAGCGCTCTATGGAGGGTTTCTTAAATAAAATTAGAGGAATCAGTCGATTCATGAATGTCATTGCTGGAATCAGCATGTCCTTTATCATTGCGCTGACTGTGACCGATGTGATTTTGAGATACTTCAGGATGCCTGTCGTTGGGGCTTTCGAACTGGTGGCCTTTTCAGGAGCAGTGGTGGTCGGGTTTGCCGTTCCCTATACCTCCTGGGTAAGGGGACACATCTTTGTGGATTTTTTGATTTTGAAATTTCCCCGGTCGATGAGAAATACGTTCAATGTTATCACAAGGCTGATGGGAATATGCCTTTTTACGATGATCGGTTGGAACCTGATCAAGATGGGGATGGATCTCCGTAAGTCCGGAGAAGTTTCTCTCACCTTAGAGATGCCTTTCTATCTGGTTGCCTATGGAATAGGAGCTGTCTGTTTGTTTCAGTGTCTCATTCTTTTTTGTGATATTCTGAAGATATTCAGGGGGGAATATGAGTGATGTAATGGTTGGAATCGTTGGCCTGGCAGCGGTGCTCCTTCTATTTCTCACCGGCATCGAACTGGCTTTTGCCATGGCGGTGGTCGGTTTTTTAGGATTTGCCTACATTGTCTCTTTGCCGGCGGCATTGAACCTTCTGGCCAAAGATGTCTTTGATGTATTTGCAAGCTACGGGTTTACGGTTATCCCCCTCTTCGTTTTAATGGGTCAGGTCGCATTTAATGCGGGGATCGCAAAAAGATTGTACACCGCCTCCTATAAATTTATCGGCCATATTCCAGGGGGATTGGCCATGGCAACAGTGGGAGGCGCGGCTGCTTTTGGTGCCATCACCGGGTCCTCACCGGCAACGGCAGCCACCTTTGCCAGCGTCGCTGTTCCAGAGATGGACCGCTATGGTTATCAAAAAAAGCTGTCTACCGGAATTGTTTCCGCAGTAGGGACCCTCGGCAGCCTCATCCCGCCGAGTGTGACTCTGATTATTTATGGCATCATCACCGAACAATCGATCGGCAAGTTATTTCTGGCGGCTATCATTCCAGGCATACTCATCTCCTTCTTTCTGTTTTCGACTGTGTATGGATGGTGTAAAATCAATCCCTCGCTGGGCCCAAAAGGCAAACGATCGACATGGAAGGAGAGGATCATCTCCCTCAAGGATGTGATATGGGTTCTCCTCATCTTTGTGATTGTGATAGGCGGGCTGACCTGGGGGTTCTTTACGCCCACAGAAGCGGGAAGCATTGGGACCTTTTCGGTGTTGCTTTTTTCGGCAATAAAAAGGGATATCAATTTTAATGGGTTTATCAGATCGGTCGCAGAAGCCCTTCGCACGGCCTGCATGGTTTTAATGCTGATTGCAGGCTCCACCATCCTGGGCCATTTTCTTGTGGTCACAAAGATTCCGATGATCGCTGCGGATTGGATTATGGGGCTTCCCTTGCCGGCTTACCTCACCATGGTCATCATCCTGTTGATTTATTTAGTTGGCGGCTCTTTTATTGATGACCTTGCGTTCATGGTTCTTGCCACTCCCATTTTTTATCCAGCCATCATCAAACTGGGTTACGATCCCATATGGTTTGGCGTCATCCTCCATATTTTTGTCATGATCGGAGTGCTCATCCCCCCTGTGGCCATCAATGTCTTTGTGGTGAAGAATATTACGAAGGTGCCATTTGGCGTGATTTACAGCGGGGCCTATCCCTTTTTGATCGGTTTTGTCCTTTGTGCGGCTATATTGTTTTTATTTCCACAGCTTGCCCTTTTTCTTCCCTCGGTTTTGATGAGATAGAGGGAAGACGCTTCCTGGATCTTCGACGCCTTCTTTTGAATTCTTTCGGCCACCAGGGCAGCAGATCAGAAGAAACTGCACTTCGAAGGAGATAGGGGACCTCCTCCCCTTTCGCCTGAGCCTCTATTCCAAAGAAGAGGACAGCCTCCTTAAAATATTTCTTCGTCCGAAATCGTTTAGTCACCACTCCCTTCTGAATCGAATTTATTAGATTCGATTGGGCCATCAAAATCTGGATGGCCATCTCCTTTGCCCCTTTTGGAAACGAGAAGGGATCGAGAAGGTGGTGGACAGCCCACCGGATCGTTTGTGTGCGGTAATTGGATTGTTCTCTCCTTCCGAGAAAGGGATGCTCCGAGGGAAGCGCCCGAATGAAGAGAGAAACAAAGCAGGCAAGGAGAGTCGATTCAGGGATGATGTGGCCTGCCTTCATCAGCTGGTCCAGGAGGCTGCAGAGGGAAAGAAGAAAATCCTGGTTCTTTTTTCCCAAAATTGCATCATCTCCCAAGGCCCTTCTGAGGTCCGGAAAGAGTGAGAAGATCAGTCCGGTTTCGATCATCATTCGTAGAGAAGATGTTGAGGCGCCTTCTTTCAATTCCCTCAGGAATTCATCTCGAACCCTGGAGGGAGAACATTTTTTTATCTCTTCCCGGTGGTTCAGGATGGCCTGAAAGGTCTTTTCTTCAATATGGAATCCAGTTCGTGCGGCGTGACGGATGACCCGAATCATCCGGACAGGGTCTTGCTTAAATTTTTCATCAGGATCGCCAATGGTCCGGATGACGTTTTTCTGAAGGTCCGCTATCCCACCGACATAGTCAATGATGGAGAAATCCGCAATATTGTAGAAGAGGCCGTTGATCGTGATATCGCGGCGCAGGGCATCCTCCTGAGGGGTCCCAAAGCTGTCAGTCTTGAGAATCTGCCCGTCATCGGTCAGAGTCTCTTCAAATTCGGAATGGCTCCTGAACGTAGAAACCTCAACCACCTTTCCCCCTTTAAAGAAGACATGGACCAGCCTGAACCGTCGGCCTATGATCCGGCTGTTTTTAAAAAGAGCATGGATCTCATGGGGGTGAGCATTCGTGGCGATATCAAAATCCTTCGGGACCTTTCCGAGGAGAAGATCCCGGACGCTTCCCCCAACAAGGCAGGATAAAAAACCGTGCTGGTGGAGGCGGTAGAGAACCTTCAGGGCTTCTTCGTCAATCATGGATCTTGAAATCGGGTGTTCCGACCTCGGGACGACGACAGTCATCTTGTTCTATGGGGGATCCGGAATGATTCAGTCCTTTTGGTTCTTTGATATAACGCTATTTTTCGAAGGAGTCAAAATTATCTTGACAAAAAACAAGGATAGGAAAACAATAAAAGAAAGGAGTTCGACATGAAGATGCAGGAGATCAGAGCGAAGGCGAAGGCCCTCGGCATCAAAAATACTTTCGGATTGACCAAAGAAGAGTTGATCCGGAGGGTCCAGAGGGTGGAAGGCAATTTCGATTGCTTCGGAACAGCAAACGAATATTGTGACCAATTCCAGTGCTGTTTCAAAGAGGATTGCTTTCGCTTCGTCAAAGATTGATTCTCAAGGTTGTGTCCGAATGTTAATGCAAATCAGAAAATTGGGGGCCAGGTCTTGCTTTTTGACATTTTAATTTCGAGAGACGAAAGAAGATGTTCTTCAGACTTGATAATTGACTTCGGTCTTACCCGCAATGAACTTCGCTACATTCTCGATCCAAAGGACGTTTATGGCCCAGACTTCTCCGGCGGAACCTTCCGCATCCTCAAAGAGAAGGAGGAGAAACAGTACGGCGAATACCGCACCCTCCGCTTGGTTTTGGAGGCGTGGGATAATTATTGGGGCAATGCATAGATCTAACGGTGCTCGATAGAACTGCTGTGAAGGCAGTCACTCTAAAAGAAAAGCATGGGGATAGAGATAGATGCCTGAACAGAAAGGGGTAAGATATTAATTATGTTGATAAATACGTAGGAATTCTGTAAACTGCAAAAAGCGACAGATTGCGGTACTTTTTGCAACTGGAAGATTCAATAACTTTTAGCTTGTTGATTTAAAGGTGATGGATATGAGGTACAATATACTGGCTGATTTTGTTGCAGATTTACAGAGCAAGGGGCGATATACATTTAATGGAAGGTTCCATCTATGATGTAAAAATGCATTGCATTTTTACAAAATTGATGTAAGATTGTTCTATGGAGAAAAAAGAAACCTTCATTCACCGACTACTTCGCTGTCCAGACCGGTCCTTTTTCCTCTTCGGGCCTCGGGGTACAGGTAAAAGCACTTGGCTGCGACAGGTTTTACCTGAGGCAGTGCTGTTCGATCTCCTCGACACATCTCTCTACCTCGAATTAAGCCGCGATCCACATCGGCTTGAGGCTCTCATCGGCAAACGGCCTTCAGGGAGTTGGATCGTGCTGGACGAAATCCAGAAGATTCCCGGCCTGCTTGACGAAGTTCATCGGCTTATGGAAACCCGCCGATGGCGATTCGCTCTCTGTGGCTCATCCGCACGAAAGCTGCGTCGGGGCGGCGCAAACCTGTTAGGAGGGCGAGCTATCACGCTCAACATGGAAGGTTTCTCAGCCGCCGAGCTGGGCGCCGTCTTCGATCTGGAATTTTCCGTGAACTGGGGACTACTTCCATTTGTCCAACTTGAACGCCACAATGCTGCGGATATTCTGGAAACGTATGTGAACACATACCTCAAAGAGGAGATCCGTGAAGAGGGGCTTATCCGGAACGTTCCCCCTTTTCTGCGTTTCCTGAACGTGGCTGGTCAGCTCAACGGGCAATCCGTTCACGGACAGAACATCGCCCGGGAGTCCTCATTACCGCGAAGCACGGTTGACACGTATTTTTCTATTCTGATCGATACTCTCCTCGGCCATTTTCTACCAGCTTGGCGTCCCGGTCTCAAGGTGCGTGAAGCCGCCCATCCAAAATTCTACTGGTTCGATCCAGGCATAGCACGAGCCGCTGCCGGTCTGATCCGTGAACCTGCAGACCGGCTATGGCAGGGCGCAGCACTGGAAACCCTGATCTTTCACGAATTGCGAGTATACAACGAGATCAGCCGTAAAAAGCGGCCGTTGGCTTATTACCGGACCGCTTCCGGGGTAGAGATCGATTTCATTATTGAATCCAGGAAGCGGCATGCCAGCGCCCCGGCCCATCTTGTGGCCATCGAAGTGAAGCGGGGAGAAAAGTGGAATCGGAGCTGGGAATCCGGCCTCAGGGGTCTTGCCAGTCAGGAGGGAGTCAAGGTGGTTCGTTTGGTGGCCGTCTATACCGGTACGCGTGCCTATCACTTCGAAGGCCTTGATGTATTGCCAGTTTCCGAATTCCTCCAAAGTCTGTATGAGGGGGAGATTTTCTAACAGTCCGGGAGACCACCTCTGGACTTTGGTGCCCTAAAGAGTCGAAAGAAACAGGAGTACTACGCGACGATACGAACGGGCCTGGATCGAGATTGCAAACCGATGGAAGATGTTTTCAGCGGCGTGATTCGGAAGACTTTCCGAATGCAGGATGGGGACGTTGTTGACGGAGTTGAATTTTTCTGAAATCGAGTTGTAAACACATGGCCCAGATTTCCCTGGCGAAACCTTCCGCGTCCTGAAGGAAAAAAGGAGTGGCACTTACCAACCCTGACTTATTTTTTAAGTCATTTCTTATGTCAATGGCTTATGATCTCCTCCAGCGAAACCGAGTTGTGAACCAAAAGCCGTGCCCCTCTTACTTCTTATTCCATTAGAATGATAAGACTGAAGTGACTCCGTGGCAGCGGCAGGCGGTGCTGATCAGAATGAGGCGGTCGGAAGCGCCCGCCTTTTTTATTTCCCTCACTATTTTCAATAAGTCTTCAGGTAAATATCCTCCAACTCCTAATCCCAGCTGCTTGCTCCGGATGACCTTCGATTCAAAAGGACCGCGTAAATCTTCGAGGATCTTATAAAGAGGTTTCCCCCGCTTCTCTCTTGTAACCGTGCAATGTCGGGGAGGCTCGGGACAATCTTCCGGACAGAGGAAATCGGCCAGACTTGCGTAGAGGTCTCCTCCTTTGCCTCTCATGGGGTTAGGTAATCCTATGATATCAGGGACCTTTCCCCTTTTTCCACCCAACGGTTTCAATTGAGATAGGACAAATTCGAAGGCGAGATGGAAAGGCACTGCAGGAATGATGTAATCAAATAGAGGTCTTTTTGATAAAGATCGGTTTAGAAATAGCCGCCCATCACAGAGGGCAGTTTCTACTGGAAGATGAGAAATCCTTTGAAGAGGCCCCTTTTTCTTGTCGACCATCGTAATCTTTGAATGGGGATTTGCTTTAAGAAGCTTCTCGGCAGCACGGCTTCCAAAATGACCGCAACCGATGATCAGGTAGTCGTGTGATTTCATTGATTGAGGATATCATCCCTTACAACACCCCTGAGACAGGGGAAAGGATCCTTCATATGAGGGATTGGCAGAGCCTCTATAAATTCTTTTTGGAAGTCTTGCTCAATGGTCAGTTCCATATATTCCACTTTTTTTGCTATCTCATTCGCCTCTGCCCTTTTATCCTTATTTAAAAGGGCCATCCTGGCGCCGTCACCGGCGGCATTGCCAACGGCGGAAACATTTTTTAGCTCACAGTCAGGAAACATTCCCAGGATCATTGCTTTCTCAGGATCGATGTAACTTCCAAAGGCTCCTGCAAGTATCACCCTGTCGAGTTTCTCAATGCCCAATTTTTTCATCATTAATTTGGCCCCGGCATATAGGGCTCCTTTGGCCAGCTGGACATTTCTCACATCCTGCTGTGTGATCGTGATCTCTTTTCCAATGGAAGTCTCATCTTTCCAAGCGATGACAAACTCTGGTTTTCCATCAAGGGCTATCAAACGGGGGGAGGGGAGTTC
>Ga0207951_100298_pt1 | contig 27270 bp, 23 predicted proteins | sample Subbio12Aug_8Bad_FD_184830 | JGI IMG/M metagenome (GOLD analysis project Ga0207951, IMG submission 184830) | Serpentinite rock and fluid subsurface biosphere microbial communities from McLaughlin Reserve, California, USA - CR12Aug_8Bad (SPAdes) | ecosystem: Environmental > Terrestrial > Deep... | reverse complement strand
GACGCGCATGCCCTACGAGCGCATGATCCAGATCGTCGACATCACCTCGCGGCTGGTCGGCAGCGCGCTGAGCAGCCAGCACCGCGCCTGAGCCGACACCCCCGGTGGCGCAGGGCCGGGGGGGGGTCGGCGGGCGCCTCGCGTCGCGTCTGCGCGACAGCCTGCCCCCGGGCGCGCCCGCTTGGGCATACTCCCCGCCGCGCTGCGGCTGGCGTCGCGGAACTTTCAGAGGCCCGTCAGGTCAGCGCGGGTCCGGCAGCGTCGAGCCCGGTCGTCACTTTCCTTCCCAACCCCTGGCAATTCAAGGAGAGCCCCTCATGGCCCTGTTCCCCCGGTTCTCGTCGTTGTGCGCCGCGCTGGCGCTGACGCTGGGCGCGTCGACGGCGACGTTTGCGCAGGCTGCGGCACCCGCCGCCCAGCCCGCCGCCCGGCCTGCCGGCTCGGGCGGGGTGCTCAACGTGCTCAACTGGGCCGACTACATCGGCCCCGACGTCATCGCCAATTTCGAGCGCGAGACCGGCATCCGGGTGCGCTACGACGCGACCATCGAGAGCAACGAGACGCTGCACGCGCGGCTGGTTGCGGGGCGCACCGGCTACGACATCGTCGTGCCGGGCGCGCACTTCGCCGCCAAGCAGATCCAGGGCAACCTGTTCCAGCCGCTCAACCCGGCGCTGATTCCCAATCTGCGCAACCTCGACCCGGTGATGCAGGCCAAGCTGGCCGAGGCCGACCCCGGCAACCGCCACCTCGTGACCTGGATGTGGGGCTTCGTCACGGTCGGCATCAACGAGGAGAAGGTGCGCGCCGCGCTGGGCACCCGGCCGATGCCCGAGAACCCGCTGGACCTGATCTTCAACCCCGAGCTGGCCCGCCTGGTGCAGGGCTGCGGCATCCATGTGCTCGACTCGGCCAGCGAGGTCGTGCCGGTGGCCATGATCTACGCCGGCCGCAACGGCTTCAGCGACAACCCGCGCGACTACGACGCCGCGCGCGCGGTACTGATGCGTGCGCGCCCGTTCATCACCCGCATCTTCTCGCCCGGGCCGATCAACGACCTGGCCCAGGGCCAGATCTGCGTGTCGCTGGGCTACTCGGGCGACTTCAACATCGCCAACCAGCGCGCCCGCGAGGCCGGCAAGACCTGGACCATCCGCCCGCTGATCCCGCCGCGCGGCGCGACGATGTTCATCGACACCATGGCCATCCCGCGGGACGCGGCCAACGTCGCGAATGCGCACCGCTTCATCGACTTCATCCTGCGCCCCGAGGTGCATGCGTCGCTGACCAACACGGTGTTCTACGGCAACCCGAACGTGCCGTCGCGGCAGTTCGTGCGCCCCGAACTGGCGCGCAACCCGACGATCTTCCCGACCGAGGCCGACATGCGCAAGCTGGCCGTGCCGCGCGCGCTCTCGCCCGAAGCCCGGCGCGCACAGACCCGCGTGTTCCAGACCTTCAAGGCCGGGCGCTGATCGCCGCGGCCGCCAGGCCGCAGCGCCGGCCTGACTGCCCGCCCGCCGCCGCGCAGCGCGCGACGGCGGGTTCGTCGTTTTCTCCGCAGCCGGCGTGATCGCGCGCTAGGATCGCGCCCCCGGGGCCGTTAGCTCAGTGGTCAGAGCAGGGGACTCATAATCCCTTGGTCGTTGGTTCGATCCCAACACGGCCTACCACGACACCCAGGCGCCGCTGGCCGCGCCACGCGCCGGCCTTCATCTTCACTGCCAGACTTCGCGCGCGACCTCGACGACCAGCTCGAGCTTGCGGCGCTGGTCGTCCATGGCGATGTTGTTGCCGTGCACCGTGCTCGAGAAGCCGCATTGCGGCGACAGGCACAGCTGCTCGAGCGGGGCGTGGCGCGCGGCCTCGTCGATGCGACGCCGCAGATCGTCCTTCTTCTCCATCTGGCCGAACTTGGTCGTGACCAGGCCCAGCACGACGATCTTGCCGTGCGGCAGGAAGCGCAGCGGGCGGAAGTCGCCCGAGCGGTCGTCGTCGTACTCCATGAAGTAGGCGTCGAGGTCCATCTCGCGCAGCAGCGCCTCGGCCACCGGTTCGTAGTTGCCCTGGGCCGCGTAGGTGCTCTTGAAGTTGCCGCGGCACAGGTGCATCGCCAGCGTCATGCCCGGCGGCTTGAGCGCGACGACCTTGTTGATGAAGCGCGCGTAGCGGTGCGGCAGCTCGTCGGGGTCGTCGCCGCGCTGGCGGGCAGCCGCGCGCATCTTCTCGTCGCACAGGTAGGCGAGGTTGGTGTCGTCCATCTGCACGTAGCGGCAGCCCGCGGCGTGCAGCGCGCGCAGCTCGTCGGCGTAGGCGCGCGCGACGTCGTCGTAGAAGTCCGGCTCGAGCTCAGGGTAGGCCTCGCGGCTGATGCCGGCGCGGCCGCCGCGAAAGTGCAGCATCGTCGGGCTGGGGATCGTCACCTTGGGCGTACAGCCCGGGGCGTGGCGATCGACCTGGGCCTTCAGGTACTCGAAGTCGGCGCGCTGGATGTCGACCGCATGGCGCACCTTGTCGATGACGCGGATCACCGGTGGCGCCAGCTCCTCGCTGCCATCAGGCTTCTTCACGGTCACCGGGACGTCGGTCTTGACGCCGCCGAGCTGCTCGAGGAAGTCGATGTGGAAGTAGGTGCGGCGGAACTCGCCGTCGGTGATCGACTGCAGGCCGACGTCGCGCTGGAACTGCACGATTTCGGCGATCGCGCGGTCCTCGACCTCGCGCAACTGCGCCGGCGTGATCTCGCCGCGGGCCTTGCGCTCGCGGGCCTCGAGCAGGTAGGGCGGGCGCAGGAAGCTGCCGACATGGTCGGCGCGAAACGGGGGCTGGGTACGGGCGCTCATCGGGGTCTCCGGCTGGGGGTGCGATATGCAGCAATGGTAGCCGTGCATACAGACATCCCGACGAAACTCAGGGTTAGCCCGGATGTGCGCCCGCCTGTGGGGTTCTGACAATAAGTCGTGTATACAAGCGGTATCCAGTGGCTCCGATCACCCCCATGCCCCACCCGGCCGAGGCCGGTGCGCAGTCGCAGACTATCAAGGCCCAGTTGCGGCTGCGCGAACTGATCGTCGGCGGCGAACTGGGGCCGGGGCAGCGCATCGCCGAACTGGCGCTGGTCGAGCGGCTGGGCGTGTCGCGCACGCCGGTGCGCGCGGCGCTGGCGACGCTGCGCGACGAGGGCCTGCTCGAGGCCCTGCCCGGCGGCGGCTATGTCGTCAAGGACTTCGGCGAGGACGACGTGCACGACGCGATCGAGCTGCGCGGCACGCTCGAGGGGCTGGCCGCGCGCCTGGCCGCCGAGCGCGGCGTGGCGCCGGCCCTGCTGGCCGAGGCGCGCGAGTGCCTGGAGGGCATCGACGCGGTGCTGGCCGCCGCCGAGCTCGACGAGGCGGCCTTCAGCACCTACGCCGAGTGCAACGCCCGCTGGCACACGCTGCTGGCGGCGATGGCTGCCAGCGCGCTGCTGGCGCGCCAGCTCGAGCGCGTCAAGACGCTGCCGTTTGCCTCGCCCAACGGCTTCGTGCGGGTCGGCGGCGACCGCCCGCGCACGCGCGACTCGCTGATGCTGGCGCAGGCCCAGCACCACGCGGTGCTCGACGCGATCGAGCGCCGCGAGGGCGCGCGCGCCGAAGCGCTGATGCGCGAGCACGCGCGCATCGCCCAGCAGCACCTGCGCGAGGCGCTGCAGAGCCACCGCACGCGCCAGCGCATCCCCGGCGCCAACCTGCTGCGCCGGCGCGTCGGCGCACGTTGAGGCCGCGCGCGCGGCGGCCGCCGTCCACACCCCCCGATGGAGGATCTCCCGATGTTTGCGATGAATGCCTGGTACGTCGCCTGCCTGCCGCACGAGATCGACGACAAGCCGCTGGGCCGCGCGGTCTGCGACGAGCGCATCGTCTTCTACCGCGGCCCCGGCGGCCAGGTCGCCGCGCTCGAGGACTGGTGCCCGCACCGCGGCGCGCCGCTGTCGCTGGGCCGCGTCGTCGAGGGCAAGCTGGTCTGCGGCTACCACGGCCTCGAGATGGGCTGCGACGGCCGCACGGTCGCGATGCCGGGTCAGCGCGTGCGCGGCTTCCCGCCGGTGCGGGCCTACCCGGTGGTCGAGCGCCACGGCTTCGTCTGGGTCTGGCCCGGCGATGCCTCCCGCGCCGACCCGGCACGGATCCCCGACTGCTTCTGGGCGCACGACCCCGAGTGGGCCTACGGCGGGGGGCTCTACCACATCAAGGCCGACTACCGGCTGATGGTCGACAACCTGATGGACCTCACGCACGAGACCTACGTGCACGCCACCAGCATCGGCCAGCCCGAGATCGACGAGACGCCGTGCACGACGCGCACCGAAGACGACGCCGTCGTCACCAGCCGCTACATGAACGGCATCTCGGCGCCGCCGTTCTGGCGCGCGGCGCTGCGCGCCAACGGCCTGCCCGAGGACCGCCCGGTCGACCGCTGGCAGATCTGCCGCTACACGCCGCCCAGTCAGGTGATGATCGAGGTCGGCGTCGCGCTCGCCGGCCACGGCGGCTACGAGGCGCCCAAGGACAAGAAGGCCTACAGCATCGTCGTCGACTTCATCACCCCCGAGACCGCCACGTCGATGTGGTATTTCTGGGGCATGGCGCGCAACTTCCGCCCCGACGACAAGGCGCTGACCGCGCAGATCCGCGAAGGGCAGGGCCGGATCTTCGCCGAGGACCTCGAGGTCCTCGAGCGCCAGCAGGCCAACCTGCTGCACTGGCCGCAGCGCGAGCTGCTCAAGCTCAACATCGACACCGGCGGCGTGCAGGCGCGGCGCATCATCGAGCGCCTGGTCGCCGCCGAGCGCGCGGCCGTGGCGGCGTGAGCGCGGCCGTGGTGCTGCCGGTGCGGGTGGCGCGCAAGGCCGTCGAGGCGCTCGACATCTGCAGCTTCGAGCTGGTGGCCGCCGACGGCCAGCCGCTGCCGGCCTTCAGCGCCGGCGCGCATCTCGACGTGCAGGTCCCCGGGGGCCTCACCCGCCAGTACTCGCTGTGCAACGCGCCGCACGAGACGCATCGCTACCTGATCGGCGTGCTGCGCGATGCGGCCTCGCGCGGCGGCTCGGCGGCGATGCACGACCGGGTGCGCGAGGGCGACGTGCTGACGATCGGCGCGCCGAAGAACCATTTCCCGCTCGCGCCGCAGGCCCGCCGCCACCTGCTGCTGGCCGGCGGCATCGGCATCACGCCTATCCTGTGCATGGCCGAGCAGCTCGCCGCCAGCGGCGCCGACTTCGCGCTGCACTACAGCACGCGCTCGCGCGAGCGCACGGCATTTCATGACCGCCTCCGCGCCAGCGCGTTTGCCGAGCGCGTCGCCTTCCACTTCGACGACGGCGAGGCCGCGCAGCGGCTGGACCTCGCCGCGCTGCTGGCCGCGCCGCAGGCCGGCACCCACCTGTACGTCTGCGGGCCCAGGGGCTACATCGACGCCGTGCTGGCCGGCGCGCGCGCGCACGGCTGGCCCGAGGCGCAACTGCACCGCGAATACTTCGCTGGCGGCGACGCCGCACCCGCAGCCGGCGACACGGCCTTCGAGGTGCAACTGGCCAGCACCGGGCGCGTGATCGCCGTGCCGGCCGACCGCACGGTCGTGCAGGCGCTGGCGGCCGCCGGGGTCGAGGTCCAGACCTCGTGCGAACAGGGCGTCTGCGGCACCTGCCTGACGCGCGTGCTCGCCGGCACACCCGAGCACCGCGACCTCTACCTGACGCCCGAGGAGCAGGCTGCCAACGACCAGTTCACGCCCTGCTGCTCGCGCGCGCGCAGCGCGCGGCTGGTGCTCGACCTGTAGCGCCCTGCAGAGCAGGCCGGCCCGTTGCCGGGCCCGAGCGCGCGCGGCTCAGCGCGCTCCGGTGGCCTGCAGCGCCGGGCTGGCGGCTGCGGCGGGCGTGGTGCCCGGCGCGCGCGTCACGCGAGCGCGGCCCGCGGTGTTGACCAGCAGCACGGCGTCGCCGGGGCGGAACTCCTCGCTGCCGCGGGCCTGCACGATCGCGCGGCGCTCGCCGCCGGGCATCTGCAGCAGCAGCTCGACGGCCTGCTCGCGCGTCGCGCCGCGCTCGACGGCGTGGCCGATCACCGCGCCGGCGACCGCGGCGAGCACGCCGACGGCCAGCGTCTCGGCGCCGCCGCCGCCGTGCGTGCTGCCCAGCGCGCCGCCGACGACACCGCCGGCGGCGGCGCCGGCGCCGCTCTGGGTGCCGTCGACGACGACCTCGCGCACCGACAGCACGGTCGCGTCCTGCACGGTGGCCAGGCGCTGTGCGTCGCCGCGCTGCACGACGTCGGGGCTGGTTGTACTGCAGCCGGCGAGCGCGGCGGCCAGCGCGAGCGCGATCAGGCCGGGGCGCAGGTGGCGGGGCAGGGGGTGCTCGAGGGTGGCAGGCATGGCAGTCACAACGTGCAGGCGCCCGCCGGGGATGACGGGCCGGGTCAGCTTACACCAGCAGCCGGCTCGTGCGCGGCACGCTGGCGAGCAGGAATTCCATCTGGTCGGCCACGATGCGCCGCCCGCGCAGGATCATGTCCTCGTGCAGGCTGGGCACGTAGGGCAGGTACAGCAGCGGCATGCGGGCTTCCTCGGGCAGGCGGTTGCCCTTGCGGCCGTTGCAGGCGCGGCAGGCGGTGATGCAGTTCATCCAGCCGTCGCCGCCGCCGCGCGAGCTCGGCACGATGTGCTCGCGGGTCAGCTCGTCGACATGAAAGCGCCCGCCGCAGTACGCGCAGACATGGCGGTCGCGGGCGAACAGCTTGAGGTTGGACAGCGCCGGCACCTGCCGCCAGGCGCGGCTGGGGATCGCACCGCGCACCGCGATGATCGCGTGCACCTCGATGCGCGACTGCCGCCCGCTCACGCGCTGCCAGCCCCCGCGCAGCACCTGCACCGGCTCGCCCAGCGTCCAGGCCACGCCGTCGCAGGCATAGACGACGGCGGCTTCGCGCGCCGAGATCCAGGCCTGCGGGCGACCCGACACATCGAGCTGCAGCACGTCCAACGCAAGCCCTCCCGGCAACGCGACCACAAGGCACCAACTCGGCCGCCGTGGGCACGCCCATGTGCAGCCCCGGCCCGCCGAAACCGCATAGATTAAACCGAAACTCGGTGACAGGTTGTAGTGGCGGTCCGGCGCCGCGTCGGATGTCGAGCCATCGCACCGCCGCCGATCTAGATGAAGTTGCCTAGAAATACCGCCCGTGGCCACGCAGCAGAGGTCGGCTTGGCGTCAAAATAGCACGATCGTTCGTTTTGCTCCCATGCCCGCACACACCAAAGCCCGGCCCCTGGCCGTCATCGGCAACGATGGCCAGGCGTCGGCGCGCCCGCCGCGCAGTGCGCCGCTGCACAAGGGCCAGCACACCCGCGCGGCGATCCTCGACGCCGCCGTCGGGCTGGCCGCGCACATGGGGCTCGAAGGCCTGTCGATCGGCGCGCTCGCCGAGCTGACGCAGATGAGCAAGTCGGGCGTGTTCGCGCACTTCGGCTCGCGCGAGGAGCTGCAGATCGCGGTCATCCGCGAGTACCACCGCCGCTTCGAGGACGAGGTGTTCTTCCCGGCGATCCGCGAGCCGCGCGGCCTGCCGCGGCTGGCCGCGCTGTTCGAGCGCTGGCTGCGCCGCGTCTCGATCGAGATCGACTCGGGCTGCATCTACATCAGCGGCGCCGTCGAGTTCGACGACCGCCCGGGGCCGGTGCGCGACGCGCTCGCCGCGATGGTCCAGGCCTGGCACGCTGCGCTCGAGCGCGCGCTGCGCATTGCCGTCGACGAAGGCCACCTGCGTGCCGACACCGATGTCGCGCAACTGCTGTTCGAGATCCACGGGCTGGTGCTCGCGCTGCACCACGACGCGCGCTTCCTGCGCCAGAGCGGAGCGCTCGAGCGCGCGCGCCGGGGCTTTGCCCGCATCGTCGCGCAGCAGGCCACGCCGCGCGGGCGGCGCCTGGCCGGCCACGGGCGGGCGCTGCCGCCCTGAGGCCGGCGCCGCCTCGCCTTGTCTTTCCTTCCCTTCCGTTGCCGTTCAAGGAGTTGCCCGAGATGCCCAGCTACACCCCGCCGCTGCGTGACATGCGGTTCGTCATGCACGAGGTGCTCGACGCGGTCACCGAATTGCAAGGCCTGCCGCGCCACGCCGAGGTCGACGCCGCCACCCTCGACGCCGTCGTCGAGGAGGCCGGCAAGTTTGCCGCCCGGGTGCTGGCGCCGCTCAACACCGTCGGCGACCGCGAGGGCTGCACGCTCGACGCCGCGACGCACGAGGTCCATACACCCAAGGGCTTCAAGGACGCCTACGCGCAGTATGTCGCCGGCGGCTGGCCGGCGCTGTCGTGCGAGCCCGAGTTCGGCGGCCAGGGCCTGCCGATCCTGCTCAACCAGTGCCTCTACGAGATGCTCAACAGCGCCAACCAGGCCTGGGCGATGTACCCCGGCCTCGGGCATGGCGCCTACGCCTGCCTGCTCGCCCACGGCACCCCCGAGCAGCAGCGCCTGTACCTGCCGAAGATCGTCAGCGGCGTCTGGGCCGGCACGATGTGCCTGACCGAGGCGCACTGCGGCACCGACCTGGGCCTGCTGCGCAGCAAGGCCGAGCCGCAGCCCGACGGCACCTACCGGCTGACCGGCAGCAAGATCTTCATCAGCGGCGGCGAGCACGACCTGGCCGAGAACATCGTGCACCTCGTGCTTGCCCGGCTGCCCGATGCGCCGTCGGGCAGCAAGGGCATCAGCCTGTTCGTGGTCTCGAAGTACCTGGTCGGCGCCGACGGCAGTCTGGGCGCGCGCAACGCGATCCTCTGCACCGGGCTCGAGCACAAGATGGGCATCCACGGCAGCTCGACCTGCCAGATCGCGCTCGACGGCGCCGTCGGCACGCTGGTCGGCCAGCCGCACAAGGGGCTGGCCGCGATGTTCATGATGATGAACGCCGCGCGCCTGGGCGTGGGCAACCAGTCGCTGGGCCTGACCGAGGTCGCCTACCAGAACGCCGTGGCCTACGCCAGGGAGCGCCGCCAGATGCGCGCGCTCTCTGGCCCGAAGGAGCCCGCGCAGCCGGCCGACCGCATCATCGTCCACCCCGACGTGCGCAAGATGCTGCTGACCGCGCGCGCCTACGCCGAGGGCGGTCGCGCGCTGGCGATGCACACCGCGCTGCTGATCGACAAGGAGCTGCAGCACCCCGACCCCGAGGTGCGCCGCGCCTGCGCCGACGAGGTCGCGCTGCTGACGCCGATCATCAAGGCCTTCGTCTCCGACAACGGCTGGATCGCGACCTCGCACTGCATGCAGGTGCTCGGCGGCCACGGCTACATCGCCGAGTGGGGCATGGAGCAGTTCGTGCGCGACTCGCGCATCAACATGATCTACGAGGGCACCAACACCGTGCAGTCGCTCGACCTGCTCGGGCGCAAGGTGCTCGGCGACAACGGCAGGAAGCTCAAGGCCTTCGGCCGGCGCATCGCCGAGTTCGTCGAGGAGCATGGCACCGACGAGCGCATGCAGGAGTTCGTCAATCCGCTGGCCGAGCTCGGCGACAAGCTGACCAAGCTGACCACCGAGATCGGCTTCAAGGCGATGAAGGACCCCGACGAGGTCGGCGCCGCCGCGGTCGACTACCTGCGCATCTGCGGGCACCTGGTGTTTGCCTACTTCTGGGCGCGCATGGCACGCGTCGCGCTCGACCAGCTCGACGGCAGCGATCCGTTCTATGCTGCGAAGCTGCAGACTGCGCGCTTCTACTACGCCAAGCTGCTGCCCGAGACCGCGGGGCTGATCCGTAGCGCCCGCGCCGGCCTCGAGCCGCTGATGGCGACCGACGAGGCGCTGTTCTGACCGCACCCCGACCCACCAGTCAAGGAGACACCGCGATGATCAAGCCGTTTGCCCTTGCGGCCGGGCTGGCCGCCGCCGCAGTCCAGGTGGCCGCCCAGACCACCCCGGCCGGACTCTGGCGCACGATCGACGACCAGACCCAGCGCGAGCGCTCGCAGGTGCGCATCGTCGAGCAGGACGGGGTCTTCAGCGGCCGCATCGTCGCGATCGCCGACCCGGCCCGCCAGGACGCGCGCTGCGACCAGTGCAGCGACGCGCGCCGGGGCCAGCCGGTGCTGGGCATGACCATCGTCGAGGGCGTGCGCCGTGACGGCGATGCGCCGCTGTGGGCCGGCGGCACGATCCTCGACCCCAACGACGGCCGCAGCTACCGCGTGCGCATGACCCTGCGCGACGAGGGCCGCACGATGGAGGTGCGCGGCTTCGTCGGCACCCCGCTGCTGGGTCGCACCCAGACCTGGATCCGCATCGAGTAAGGAGCTCGCGAAATGGAACGATTCAACGTGCGCAAGGTGGCCGTGCTCGGCGCCGGCGTGATGGGCGCACAGATCGCTGCCCACCTGGTCAACGTGCGCGTGCCGGTCGTGCTGTTCGACCTGCCGGCCAAGGACGGCCCGAAGAACGCCGTCGTCACCAAGGCCATCGACGGGCTCAGGAAGTTGAAGCCGGCGCCGCTGGGCTGGGCCGACGACGCCGCGCTGATAGCGGCGGCCAACTACGAGGACCACCTCGAGCTGCTGCGCGACTGCGATCTGGTCATCGAGGCGATCGCCGAGCGCATGGACTGGAAGCTCGAGCTCTACCGCAAGGTCGCGCCGTTCGTCGCGTCGCATGCCGTCGTCGCGAGCAACACCTCGGGCCTGTCGATCACCGCGCTGGCCGACGCGCTGCCCGAAGCGATCCGCCCGCGCTTCTGCGGCGTGCATTTCTTCAACCCGCCGCGCTACATGGCGCTGGTCGAGCTGATCCCGACGCCGGCCACCCGGCCCGAGGTGCTCGCCCGGCTCGAGACCTTCTGCACGACGACGCTGGGCAAGGGCGTGGTCCACGCCAAGGACACGCCCAACTTCATCGCCAACCGCGTCGGCATCGCCGGCATGCTGGCCACGATGATCGAGGCCGGCAAGTACGGCCTGGGCTACGACGTCGTCGACGACCTGACCGGCAAGAAGCTGGGCCGCGCCTCGAGCGGCACCTTCCGCACCGCCGACGTCGTCGGGCTCGACACGATGGCGCATGTCATCAAGACCCTGCAGGACCACCTGCACGCCGACCCGTTCTACGCCAGCTACGCCACGCCGCCGGTGCTGGCCACGCTGATCGGCCAGGGCGCGCTCGGCCAGAAGAGCGGGGCCGGCTTCTACAGGAAGGCCGGCAAGGACATCCTGCGCTACGACGCGGCCAAGGGCGAGTACGTGCCCGCAGGTGCCAAGGCCGAGCCGATCGTCGAGCGCATCCTCAAGAAGCCCGCGCCCGAGCGCCTGAAGCTGCTGCGCGAGAGCAGCCACCCGCAGGCACAGTTTGTCTGGGCGATCCTGCGCGATTCGTTCCATTACTGCGCGGTGCATCTGGCCGAGATCGCCGACAGCGCGCGCCATGTCGACTTCGCGATGCGCCGCGGCTTCGGCATGCAGCAGGGCCCCTTCGAGCTGTGGCAGGCGGCGGGCTGGGGCCAGGTCGCGCAGTGGCTGCGCGAGGACATCGAGGCCGGGCGCGCGCTGTCCAGCGCGCCGCTGCCCGACTGGGTCTTCGACGGCCCGGTGGCCGAGCGCGGCGGCGTGCACACGCCCGAGGGCTCGTGGAACGCGGCCGAGCGCCGCTTTCTGCCGCTGAACCCGCTGCCGGTCTACGCGCGGCAGCTGTTCCCGCAGGCGCTGGTCGGCTTTGCCGCGACCGACCCGCTGCAGGCCGGGGTCGAGGAGTTCCGCAACGAGGAAGTGCGCGTCTGGAGCCTCGACGGCGAGGTGCTGATCGCCTCGATCACCGCCAAGCTGCACCTGATCAGCCCGGCGGTCACCGAGGGGCTGCTGCGTGCGGTCGAGATCGCCGAGGCGCGCTACCAGGGCCTGGTGATCTGGTCGCCCGACGACGTCTTCTCGGCCGGTGCCAACCTCGAGTCGCTGATGCCGGTCTTCATGAAGCTCGGCAGCAAGGGCATCGCCCCCGAGGAGAAGAAGCTGCAGGACGCGATGCTGCGCATGCGCTACGCGCAGGTGCCGGTGGTCGCGGCGATGCGCGGGCTCGCGCTGGGCGGCGGCTGCGAGCTGGCCGTGCATTGCGCGCGCCGGGTCGCGCACCTCGAGACCTACGTCGGGCTGGTCGAAGTCGGCGTCGGCCTGATCCCCGGCGCCGGCGGGCTGGCCTACATCGCGCGCCGCGCTGCCGAGCAGGCTGCCGCTGCGCCGGGGGCCGACCTGCTGGCCTTCCTGCGCGAGGGCTACCTGGCCGCGGCGATGGCCAAGGTCGGCACCAGTGCGCTCGAGAGCCGCAAGCTGGGCTACCTGATCGACGGCGACGTGATCGTCGCGCACAAGGACGAACTGCTGCATGTCGCGATCGGGCAGGTCCGCGCGCTGGCCGACGCCGGCTGGCGGCCGCCGCTGAAGACGCTGTTCCCGGTGGCCGGGCGCTCGGCCAAGGCGACGATCCAGGCGCAACTGGTCGCGATGCGCGACGGTGGCCAGATCAGCGCGCACGACTACCACCTCGGCAGCATCATCGCCGACGTGGTCTGCGGCGGCGACGTCGACGCCGGCACGCCAGTCGGCGAGGACTACCTGATGGCGCTCGAGCGCAAGCACTTCTGCAGCCTGCTCGACCACCCGAAGACGCAGGAGCGCATCATGGGCATGCTGCAGACCGGCAAGCCGGTGAGGAACTGAGGAGCGACGAGACATGAGCAAACAGATCCAGGACGCCTACATCGTCGCCGCCACCCGCACGCCGATCGGCAAGTCGGGGCGCGGCCACTACCGCCACACCCGCCCCGACGACCTGCTCGTCGCGGCGATCCGCGGCGCGCTCACGCAGGTGCCGGGGCTCGACCCCAAGGCCATCGAGGACGCCATCGTCGGCTGCGCGATGCCCGAGGGCGAGCAGGGCCTCAACGTCGCGCGCATCGCGGCGCTGCTGGCCGGGCTGCCGAACTCGGTCGGCGGGGTCACCGTCAACCGCTTCTGCGCCTCGGGTCTGACGGCGGTGCAGATGGCCGCCGACCGCATCCGCGTCGGCGAGGCCGAGGTCATGATCGCCGGCGGCGTCGAGAGCATGAGCCTGGTGCCGATGAGCGGCCACAAGCCCTCGTTCAACCCGGCGGTGTTCGCCCGCGACGAGAACGTCGGCATCGCCTACGGCATGGGCCTGACCGCCGAGAAGGTCGCGCAGCAGTGGCAGATCGGCCGCGAGCGCCAGGACGCTTTCGCGCTGGAGTCGCACCGCCGGGCGATCACCGCCCAGCAGGCCGGCGAGTTCGGCGACGAGATCACGCCGTTCGACGTCGTCACGCGCACGCCCGATCTGGCCACCGGCGAGGTCGCGCTGGCCACGCGCACGGTCAGCCTCGACGAAGGCCCGCGCGCCGACACCACGCTCGAGGCCCTGGCGAAGCTGAAGCCGGTATTCGCCGCGCCGAAGGACCCCAGCGGCAAGGCCACCGGCCTGGGCAGCGTGACCGCGGGCAACAGCTCGCAGACCAGCGACGGCGCCGGCTGCCTGATCCTGGCCAGCGAGGCCGCCGTCAGACGCTTTGCGCTGCAGCCGCTGGCACGCTTCGTCGGCTTCGCCAGCCGCGGCGTGCCGCCCGAGGTCATGGGCATCGGCCCGATCGAGGCCATCCCGGCAGCGCTGAAGGCGGCCGGGCTGAAGCTCGACGAGCTCGGCTGGATCGAGCTCAACGAGGCCTTTGCAGCGCAGGCGCTGGCCGTGATCGACAGCGTCGGCCTCGACCCGGCGCGGGTCAACCCGATGGGCGGCGCGATCGCGCTGGGCCACCCGCTGGGCGCGACCGGGGCGATCCGCGCGGCGACCGTCGTGCACGCGCTGCGCCGGCACAAGCTCAGGTACGGCATGGTCACGATGTGCGTCGGCACCGGCCAGGGCGCGGCCGGCATCTTCGAGCGGGTCTGAGGCCATGACCATTCGCACCGCCACACACCAGGGTGTCGCGACGATCGAGATCGCCCGCCCCGAGAAGAAGAACGCGCTGACGATCGCGATGTACCAGCAGATGGCCGACGCGATCCTCGACGCGCAGCTCGAAGCCTCGGTCCGCGCGATCCTGATCACCGGCCAGCCGGGGGTCTACACCAGCGGCAACGACATCGAGGACTTCCTGCAGCGTCCGCCCGGTGCCGGCGGCAGCGATGCCGCCGATTCGCCGGTCTTCCAGTTCATGCGCGCGCTGCTGGGCTGCGACAAGCCGGTGGTGGCCGCGGTCACCGGCACCGCAATCGGCATCGGCACCACCATGCTGCTGCACTGCGACCTGGTCTACGTCAGCGACGAGGCCCGGCTGGCGATGCCCTTCACCAGCCTGGGCCTGGTCGCCGAGTTCGCGTCGAGCTGGGTGCTGCCGCAGCTCGTCGGGCGCGTGCGCGCGTCCGAGAAGCTGCTGCTCGGCGACCCGATCGGCGCGCAGGAAGCGGTCGACCTGGGCCTGGCCAACGCGGTGCTGCCCGCTGCCGAGGTCGTCCACCACGCGCGCCGCGTCGCCGAGCGCTTCAACACGCTGCCGCCGGCCGCCGTGCGCGAGACCAAGAAGCTGATGCGCCGCGCCAGCGCGCAGGCCATCGAAGAGACCATCGCCGTCGAGGGCGCGCTGTTTGCCCGGCTGCTGCAAAGCCCCGAGGCGAAGGAGGCCTTCAGCGCCTTCCTTGCCAAGCGCAAGCCGGATTTCTCGAGGTTCTGACACGCGCCCCGCCAGGCGCTTGCCGGCCGGGGGCCGGGCCGCGGGGCTGGCGGCCCCTCAGCCGCGCGGCACCAGCCGCGGCCGGCCCTGCGCGTCGGTCGCGACATAGGTCAGCGTTGCCTCGGTGACCTTGACGACCTGGTCCTGGGCGGCCAGGCGCTGGGCGTAGACCTCGACGTCGACGGTGATCGAGGTCTTGCCGATGCGCACGATCTCGGCGTAGAAGCTCAGCAGGTCACCGACGCGCACCGGCTGCTTGAAGACGAACTGGTTGACCGCGACGGTGGCGATGCGGCCCTGCGCGAGCCGCGCTGGCAGCACCGCGCCGGCAAGGTCGACCTGGGCCATGACCCAGCCGCCGAAGATGTCGCCGTTGGCGTTGACGTCGGCGGGCAGCGGAATCACGCGCAGCACCAGTTCCTTGTCGGTCGGCAGCGCGGCCAGGTGCGGCCGCACGGGCCGCGGCGGGGCTTCGGGGGCTGGGGTCGTCATCGGCGCGCCATTCGTCGAAAATCCATTCTCACACGATGCGCGCCCTTGCCCGCGGCTCCGCCGCTGCCCCTCCTGCCACCGACCCCGCCAGTCCGCGCTCCGACTGGCAGACGCTGGGGCGGCTGGCGCCGTACTTCTGGCGCTACCGCTGGCGCGTCGCGCTGGCGCTGGGCTTCATGCTGGCGGCCAAGTTTGCGGTGGTCGGCGTGCCGGTGCTGCTCAAGGCCATCGTCGACGGCCTCGCGCTGCGCCCGGGCGACGCCGCCGCGCTGCTCGTCGTGCCGGTCGGGCTGATCGTCGCCTACGGCGCGCTGCGGCTGTCGACGACGCTGCTGACCGAGCTGCGCGAGCTGATCTTCGCCAAGGCCACCGAGGGCGCGGCGCGCAGCATCAGCCTGCAGGTCTTTGGCCACCTGCACGCGCTGAGCCTGCGCTTTCACCTCGAGCGGCAGACCGGCGGCATGACACGCGACATCGAGCGCGGCACGCGCGCGGTGCATGCGCTGGTCTCGTACTCGCTCTACAGCATCCTGCCGACGGTCGTCGAGGTCGCGCTGGTGGTCGGCATCCTGGCCTGGAAGTTCGACCCGGTGTTCGCCTGGATCACGCTGGCCGCGTTCGCGGTCTACGTCGTCTATACCGTGGCGGTCACCGAGTGGCGCACGCAGTTTCGCCGCCGCATGAACGAGTTCGACGCGCATGCGCATTCACGCGCCGTCGATTCGCTGCTCAACTACGAGACGGTCAAGTATTTCGGCAACGAGGCGCTGGAAGCCGCGCGCTACGACGACAGCCTCGAGCGCCTGCGCCGCGAGGCGCTCAAGAGCCAGGGCTCGCTGTCGCTGCTCAACGGCGGGCAGCAGTTGATCATCGCCGTCGCGCTGATCGCCATGCTCTGGCATGCGACGCAGGGCGTGGTCGAGGGCCGCATGACGCTGGGCGACCTGGTCATGGTCAACGCCTTCATGATCCAGCTCTACATCCCGCTGAACTCGCTGGGCGTGCTCTACCGCGAGATCAAGCAGAGCCTGACCGACCTCGACAAGATGTTCGGTCTGCTCGAGCGCGAGCGCGAGGTCGACGACGCGCCCGGCGCGCCGGAGCTGATCGTCACGCGCGGCGTCGTGCGCTTCGAGGACGTGAGCTTCGGCTACGCCGCCGACCGCGGCATCCTGCACGGCGTCAGCTTCGAGATCCCGGCCGGCGCGACGGTGGCCGTGGTCGGCGCCTCGGGCGCGGGCAAGAGCACGCTGGCGCGGCTGCTGTTTCGCTTCTACGACGTCGGCAGCGGGCGCATCACGATCGACGGCCAGGACATCCGCGGCGTGAGGCAGGCCAGCCTGCGCCGCGCGATCGGCATCGTGCCGCAGGACACGGTGCTGTTCAACGACAGCATCGAATACAACATCGCCTACGGCCGCCCCGGCGCCAGCCGCGACGAGGTCGAGGCCGCGGCGCGCGGCGCGCGCATCCACGACTTCATCGTCTCGACCCCGCAGGGCTATGCCACCGCCGTCGGCGAGCGCGGCCTCAAGCTCTCGGGCGGCGAGAAGCAGCGCGTCGCGATCGCCCGCACGCTGCTGAAGAACCCGCCGATCCTGGTCTTCGACGAGGCCACCTCGGCGCTCGATTCGGCCAACGAGCGCGCGATCCAGGCCGAGCTGCGCAGCGCCGCGCAGGGCAAGACCGCGCTGGTCATCGCGCACCGGCTCAGCACGGTGGTCGACGCGCACACCATCGTCGTGCTCGACGCCGGCCGCGTCGTCGAGCGCGGCACCCACGCCGAGCTGCTGGCGCTGGACGGCGTCTATGCGCGCATGTGGCGGCTGCAGCAGGAGCACGCTCCGGCGGGCGCGTCCTCGCCGCCCGGCGCTGCGCGCGACGCTGCTCAGCCCGCCGCCGGGCCCGAGGGGCGCAGCGAGCGGTAGGCCTCGCGCCGCGCGTGCCCGCCGAGCACGAGCTGCCACAACTGCCCCTGGCGCGAGCGGAAGAAGCCCGCGCAGCTCAGCAGGTAGTAGCGGTACATGCGCTGCAAGCGCGGCGGGTAGCGTTCGCTCAGTGCCGGCCAGGCGCGCTCGAAATTGGCGTGCCAGGCCATCAGCGTGCGGTCGTAGTCGGGGCCGAAGTTGTGCCAGTCCTCGATCAGGAAGCGGCCTTCGAGCGCGGTGCTCAGCTCGACCGCCGAGGGCAGCTTGCCGTTGGGGAAGATGTAGCGGTCGATCCACGGGTCGGTGTAGGGGTAGGTTGCGTCGAGCCCGATCGTGTGCAGCAGGAACAGCCCGCCCGGGTCGAGCACGCGGCGCATGGTGTCGAAGTAGACCGCGTAGTTCTTCGGCCCGACATGCTCGAACATGCCGACCGAGACGACCGCGTCGTAGCGGCCGTCGATCTCGCGGTAGTCCTGCAGGCGCAGGCTCACCGGCAGGCCGGCGCAGCGCTCGCGCGCCAGCGCGAGCTGCTGCTCGGACACCGTGATGCCGGTGACCTGCACGCCGTAGCGCTCGGCGGCGTGGCGCGCCAGCGCACCCCAGCCGCAGCCGACGTCGAGCAAGGTCTGCCCGGGCTGCAGTTGCAGCTTGCGGCAGATCATGTCGAGCTTGTCGAGCTGGGCCTGCTCGAGGTCGGCCGCATGCTGCCAGTAGGCGCAGGAATAGACCAGGCGCGAGTCGAGCATGCGCTCGAAGACGTCGTTGCCGATGTCGTAATGGCGCTGGCCGACCTCGAACGCGCGCCGGCGCGACTGCAGGTTGAGCGCGCCATGGCGCAGCGCCTCCCAGGCCAGGCGCAGCCGCGCCCGCCCCGAGGCGCGGTCGGCGAGCTGGGCGCGCAGCAGGCGGTGGAACAGCTCGTCGAGCTGTTCGCAGTCCCAGTCGCCGTCCATGTAGGCCTCGCCCAGCCCCAGCGACCACTGCGCGAATACGCGCCGGTACAGGCGCGGGTGGCGCACCTGGATGTCCCAGGGGCGGGGGCCGTTGATGCGCACGTCGGCCAGGGCGAGCAGGTCTTCGAGCACGCGCGGCGGCGGCGCGTCGGCGCGCGGCGGCGGCTGCGAGGGCAGGGTGGCTTCGCGGGTACCCATGGCGAACCTCGTCGGGTTGAATCAAGCGGCGCCGTGAACACGGCCTGAAACAACAGCAGGCAGATTCTGCCCGCGACGGCCGCGGCCTGCCAGTGGCCGATATTGATCGTCGGCATAGCCGGCTCTGGGACAATCCACGCCGGTGCATCGCGACGGCGCGCTGCCCGCCACCCCCACGCACCGCCATGACCGCCACGCTGACGCTGACCCGCCCCGACGACTGGCACCTGCATGTGCGCGACGGCGCGCCGATGGCGGCGGTCGTGCCGCACACCGCGCGGCAGTTTGCGCGCGCGATCATCATGCCCAACCTGCGCCCGCCGGTGACCACCGCCGCGCAGGCGCAGGCCTACCGCGAGCGCATCCTGGCCGCGGTGCCGCCGGGGGTCACCTTCACGCCGCTGATGACGCTGTACCTGACCGACAAGCTGCCGCCCGACGAGATCGGCCGCGCCCGCGACGCCGGCGTCGTCGCGGTCAAGCTCTACCCGGCCGGGGCGACGACCAACAGCGACGCCGGCGTCACCGACGTGCGCCGCACCTACGCCACCCTCGAGGCGATGCAGCGCGAGGGCCTGCTGCTGCTCGTGCACGGCGAGGTCACCGACGCCGAGATCGACATCTTCGACCGCGAGGCGGTGTTCATCGAGCGCGTGCTGCAGCCGCTGCGCCGCGACTTCCCCGGCTTGCGCATCGTCTTCGAGCACATCACGACGCGCGACGCCGCGCAGTACGTGCGCGAGGCCTGCGCGCTGACCGCAGCGACGATCACCGCGCACCACCTGCTCTACAACCGCAACGCGATCTTCACCGGCGGCATCCGCCCGCACTACTACTGCCTGCCGGTGCTCAAGCGCGAGGAGCACCGCCGCGCGCTGGTCGAGGCCGCAACCAGCGGCAACCCGAAGTTCTTCCTCGGCACCGACAGCGCGCCGCACGCCGCGCACCTCAAGGAGCATGCCAGCGGCTGCGCCGGCTGCTACACCGCGTACAGCGCGCTCGAGCTCTACGCCGAGGCCTTCGAGGACGCCGCTGCGCTCGACCGCCTCGAGGGCTTTGCGAGCTTCCACGGGGCTGACTTCTACGGCCTGCCGCGCAACCGCGACACGGTCACGCTGCGGCGCGAGGACTGGGTGCTGCCCGAGGCCTTGCCGTTCGGCGTGGCCAGCGTCAAGCCGCTGCGCGGCGGCCAGACGCTGCGCTGGCGCCTGGTCGACGCGTGAGCGGCGTGCGGGGCTGCACGGCATGGACGAGCGCCTGCGCAACGACCGCCGCGAGGCGCTGATCGACGCCGCGCTGCGGCTGGCCGATCGCGTCGGCTGGGACCGCGTGCTGCTGCACGAGGTCGCCGACGCCACCGGCCTGACGCTGGCCGAAGTGGCCGCGCATTTCGCGCACAAGGACGCGCTGGCCGAGGCCTGGTTCGACCGCGCCGACCGCCGCCTGCTGGCGGTCGCGCAGACGCCGGGCTGGGCCGCGCTCGACGTGCCGCAGCGCCTGCACGCGGCGCTGTTGGCGTGGTTCGACGCGCTCGCCCCGCACCGCAAGACCTGCCTGGCGATGCTCGGCTACAAGCTGCAACCCGAGCACCTGCACCTGCAGGTGCTGGGCGCGCTGCGTGTCAGCCGCACCGTGCAGTGGCTGCGCGAGGTCGCGCGGCTGCCGGCCACCGGCTGGCGGCGCGAGCTCGAAGAGGCCGCGCTGACCGCGCTGTACCTGGCCGCGTTCGCGCACTGGCTGCGCGACGACACGCCCGGCTCGAGCGCGACCCGCGACTTCGTCATGCGCTGGCTGGCGCGCGCCGACGGCCTCGCCCGCCGCCTGCCCGGCGCGGCCTGAGCGCGGCCCGGGCGGCGGCGACGGCCCGCGCCGCATGGACACGCTGACCCACGCGCTGCTCGGCGCCGCCGCGGCGCAGGTCTGCCGGCCGCGCCGGGGCGCCGTGCTGGGCAGCCGCCAGCGCCTGCTGCTCGGTGCGGCCGCCGGCGCGTTCCCCGACCTCGACTTCGTCGGCTTCGCCTGGCACCCCTTGCGCTTCCTCGCCGACGGCCACCAGGGGCCGACGCACTCGCTGTTGCTGCTGCCGCTGTGGGCGCTGGCGATCGCCGCGCTGGCTGCCGTGCTGCTCGCCCCGCCGCGCGGGCGGCGCGCAGCCTGCGCCGAAGCGTACGTGGCGGTGGTCGCCGCGCTGCTCGTGCACCTGGCCGCCGACGTCATCACCGCGTACGGCGTGATGCTGGCCTTCCCGCTGTCGACCCAGCGCTGGGCGCTGGGCTGGATCCACCTCGTCGACCCGGTCTTCAGCGCGCTGGCCCTGCTGGCCCTGCTGGCCGCCTGGCGCAGCCGGCGGCGCGCGCTGCCCTTGGGGGTGCTGGCCGTGCTGGTCGGCTACGTCGGGCTGCAGGGGTTGGCGCAGCAGCGCGCGGTCGAGGTCGCCCGCGGCTGGGCGCTCGCGCAGGGGCTGGCGGCGCCGCGCATCAGCGCATTCGCGCAGCCGCTCTCGCCGTGGCACTGGCGGCTGATCGTGAGCGAGCGCGACCTGCACCATGTCGCCGACCTCGACCTGGCCCCGCGCTGGCTCGCGGCATGGTCGCCGCCGCTGCCCTGGCCGCCGCCCTTGCGCGAGATGCTCGCGGCGTACCGGCCGCCGGCGGCGCTGCAGTGGCAGCCGCATCTGCGCGCCGACGCCAGCCTGCGGCCGCCGCTCGATCTGCCCGCAGGCCGGGGGCGCCCCGACGCCGCGCAGGCCGCCGCCGCGCAGGCCGCCTGGCGCGCCGCACCGCTGGCGCCCTTTCGCCGCTTCGCGACCCACCCCGCGCTCTACCGCATCGACACCGCCGCCGACGGCAGGCTGCGCTGCGCCTGGTTCACCGACCTGCGCTACGACCTGCCGCGGCTGACCGCGACCTTCCGCTACGGGCTCTGCCGCGACGATCCGGCGCAGCCCTGGCGGCTGTACCGGCTGCGCTACCTGCAAGCCGACGCGCGCGTGGCGCTGCCGCCGTGAGCGCAGGGGCAGCGACAATGCGGCAACGATGAGCACCCCCATCCCCCCACGCGAAGCGCGCATCGCGCTGCTGATCGACGCCGACAACTCGCCGGCCACCCGCATCGAGCTGATCCTCGCCGAGCTGGCCAAGTTCGGCGTGGCCAATGTGCGGCGCGCCTACGGCAACTGGAAGAAGAGCGAGCTCAAGGGCTGGGAGAAGCTGCTGCACGAGTTCGCGATCCGCCCGATCCAGCAGTTCGACGTCAGCAAGGGCAAGAACGCGACCGACATGCTGATCGCCATCGACGCCCTGGACCTGCTCTACACCGACCGCCCCGACGCCTACGGCATCGTCTCCTCGGACGCCGATTTCACGCCGCTGGTCATGCACCTGCGCGCCAAGGGCGCTGCGGTCTACGGCTTCGGCGCCAAGAAGACGCCCGAGCCCTTCGTCAACGCCTGCTCGCGCTTCCTCTACCTCGAGAGCCTGGGCGCCGGCAGCGCCGAGGCCGACGCCGGCGGCGCCGAGGCCGGCACCGACAAGGCCGGCAAGGCGCGCGCCGCCGCGCCGCGCAAGCCCGCCGGCGTCGAACTGCGCCGCGACGCGCGCCTGGTCAGCCTGCTGCGCAACGCCGTCGACAACGCCGCCGGCGAGGACGGCTGGTCGCAGCTCGGCGCGGTCGGCTCGCAGATCGCCAACCAGGCCAGTTTCGACCCGCGCAACCACGGCTTTCGCAAGCTCGTCGACCTGATCGAGGCGATCGGCCTGTTCGAGCTCGACAAGCGCGGCTCGCACCTGTACGTGCGCGAGCGCCGCAAGGCACCGGCCTGAGCGCGATGACCGGCTTCGAGGTCCTGGCCACCGACGGCCATGCCCGCCTGGGCCGCTTGCACCTGCGTCGCGGCGTCGTCGACACGCCGCAGTTCATGCCGGTCGGCACCTACGGCAGCGTCAAGGGTGTGCTGCCGCGCGACCTCGAGGCCATGGGCGCGCAGATCATCCTCGGCAACACCTTCCACCTCTGGCTGCGCCCCGGGCTCGAGGTCGTGCGTGGCTTCGGCGGCCTGCACCGCTTCGAGGGCTGGGCGCGGCCGATCCTGACCGACAGCGGCGGCTTCCAGGTCTGGAGCCTGGGCGGCGCCGACGGCAAGGGCCGGCGCATCAGCGAGCAGGGCGTGCAGTTCGCGTCGCCGGTCAACGGCGACAAGCTCCTGCTCACGCCCGAGCTCAGCGTGCAGATCCAGACCGTGCTCGACAGCGACATCGTCATGCAGTTCGACGAATGCACGCCGTACCAGACCGCCGGGCACCTGACGACCGAGCGCGAGGCGCGCGCGTCGATGGAGCTCAGCCTGCGCTGGGCGCGCCGCTCGAAGGCCGAGTTCGAGCGGCTGGGCAACCCCAACGCGCTGTTCGGCATCGTCCAGGGCGGCATGCACGAGCCGCTGCGCGAGGCCTCGGCCGCCGCGCTGGCCGAGCTCGACCTGCCCGGCTACGCGGTCGGCGGGGTCAGCGTCGGCGAGCCCAAGGCCGAGATGCGCCGCATCGTCGCGCATACCCCGCAGCGCTTGCCGGCGCACAAGCCGCGCTACCTGATGGGTGTGGGCACCCCCGAGGACCTGGTCGAGGGCGTCGCGCAAGGCGTCGACCTGTTCGACTGCGTGCTGCCGACGCGCAACGCGCGCAACGGCCACCTGTACACCCGCTACGGCGACCTGCGCATCCGCAACGCGCGCCACCGCGCCGACCCGCGCCCGATCGACGAGAGCTGCGGCTGCCACGCCTGCATGCACTTCAGCCGCGCGTACCTGCACCACCTCGACCGCTGCGGCGAGATGCTCGCCCCGATGCTGGCCAGCCTGCACAACCTGCAGTACTACCTGAACCTGATGCGCGAGATCCGCGCCGCGCTGGCCGCCGGCAGCTTCGCCGCGTGGCGCGCGCGCTTTGCCGCCGACCGCGCGCGCGGTGTGGACTGACATCATTCTGAAACACTGAAGCCCTCCGCCTCGGCGGACCGCGCTTCCGTGGCTGCTCCGCCGCGGCAAGCCAGGATCTGCGCCAGAGCCGCGACAGATCGACCATAGCTATTCCGGGAATACCCTTAATCTATCCACAGAAACCCGGATGGCGTTGACAATCTCGGCTGTAGCCAGACCGGTTTTCATCAACCCACTCTATTCAAAGGAGTCGAACATGTCCCTGATCAACACCACCGTCCAGCCGTTCAAGACCACCGCCTTCCACAACGGCAAGTTTGTCGAAGTGACCGAGCAGTCGCTCAAGGGCAAGTGGTCGGTGCTGATCTTCATGCCGGCGGCGTTCACCTTCAACTGCCCGACCGAGGTCGAGGACGCGGCCGAGCATTACGACACCTTCAGGTCGCTCGGCGCCGAGGTCTACATCGTCACGACCGACACGCACTTCTCGCACAAGGTCTGGCACGAGACCAGCCCGGCGGTCGGCAAGGCCCGCTTCCCGCTGGTGGGCGACCCGACGCACACGCTGACGCGCATGTTCGGCGTGCACATCGACGCCGAAGGCCTCGCGCTGCGTGGCAGCTTCATCGTCAACCCCGAGGGCGTGATCAAGACCGCCGAGGTGCATGACAACGCGATCGCGCGTGACGTCAAGGAAAGCCTGCGCAAGCTGCAAGCCGCGCAGTACGTCGCCAAGAACCCGGGCCAGGTCTGCCCGGCCAAGTGGCAGGCCGGTGCCAAGACGCTGACCCCGTCGCTGGACCTCGTCGGCAAGATCTGAGGTCATGTCGCGGGTGGCGGGCCGGTCACCGACCGTCCCCCGCCACCGACGCACGCAGGAGAGCCGCATGCTGGAGCCCCAACTCGAGACCCAACTGGCCGCCTACCTCGGGCGGCTCGTGCAGCCGGTCGAGATCGTCGCCTCGCTCGACGACAGCCCGGCTGCCGACCAGATGCGCAGGCTGATCGACCAGGTCGCCGCGCTGTCGGACAAGGTCAGCGCGCGCCACGACGGCCGCGACGCACGCCGGCCCTCGTTCCAGGTCACCCGCGCCGGCGCCGACCTGGGCCTGCGCTTTGCCGCGGTGCCGATGGGCCACGAGTTCAGCTCGCTGGTGCTGGCGCTGCTGCACGCCGGCGGTCACCCGCCCAAGGTCGAGCCCGCGCTGATCGAGCAGATCCAGGCCCTCAGCCGCGAGGACGGCGGCGGCGACCTCGTCTTCGAGACCTGGATCAGCCTGAGCTGCCACAACTGCCCCGACGTCGTGCAGGCGCTCAACCTGATGGCCGTGCTCAACCCGCGCGTGCGCCATGTCGCGATCGACGGCGCGCTGTTCCAGGACGAGGTCGAGCGCCGCCAGATCATGGCCGTGCCGGCGGTCTTCCTGAACGGCGAGCCGTTCGCGTCGGGCCGCATGGAGCTCGCCGAGATCCTGGCCAGGCTCGACACCGGCACGGCCGCCCGCGACGCCGCCCGGCTGGCGGCGCAGGCGCCGTACGACCTGCTCGTCGTCGGCGCCGGCCCGGCCGGTGCGGCCGCGGCGATCTACGCTGCGCGCAAGGGCATACGCACCGGCATCGTCGCCGAGCGCTTCGGCGGGCAGACGCTCGACACGCTGGGCATCGAGAACTTCGTCTCGGTCCGGCAGACCGAGGGGCCGCAGTTTGCCGCCGCGCTCGAGGCCCATGTGCGGGCCTACGAGGTCGACGTCATGGCCCGGCAGCGCGTCGTCTCGCTCGAGCCGGCCGAGCGGCCCGGCGGCCAGGTGCGCCTCACGCTGGCCAACGGCGCCGTGCTGCGCAGCCGCAGCGTGGTGCTGGCCCCCGGCGCGCGCTGGCGCCACATCGGCGTGCCCGGCGAAGCCGAGTATCGGAACAAGGGCGTGGCCTACTGCCCGCACTGCGACGGCCCGCTGTTCAAGGGCAGGAAGGTGGCCGTCGTCGGCGGCGGCAACTCGGGCGTCGAGGCGGCGATCGACCTGGCCGGCATCGTCGAGCATGTCTCGCTGATCGAGTTTGCCGACCAGCTCAAGGCCGACGCGGTGCTGGTGGCCAAGCTGCACAGCCTGGCCAACGTGACGGTCCACGTCAACGCGCAGACCACCGCGATCAGCGGCGACGGCGGCAAGGTCGACGGCCTGGTCTGGCGCGACCGCGCCAGCGGCACCGAGCACCGCATCGCGCTGGCCGGCGTCTTCGTGCAGATCGGGCTGGTGCCCAACACCGAGTGGCTCAAGGGCGTGGTCGAGCTGAACCGCCACGGCGAGATCATCGTCGACGCGCGCGGCGCGACCAGCGCCGCGGGCGTCTTTGCCGCCGGCGACGCGACGACCGTGCCGTACAAGCAGATCGTCATCGCCGCCGGCGAGGGCGCCAGGGCCGCGCTCTCGGCCTTCGACCACCTGATCCGCAGCCCGGCCTGAGCCGCGCTCAGCCCAGCCAGCCGTCGTGGGCGGCGGGGTGGCTGCGGCTGACGACCAGCGCGCCGTGCAGGTACAGCGCGTTGAGCAGGCGCTGCGCGCGGCTCGGGTTGAGCCCGCCAAAGCTGCTGAGCCGATCGAGGTTGACCGGCCGGCGCTGCAGCTCGCGCACCGCCGCGCGGGCCACCGGGCCCAGGCCCAGACCCTTGAGCGCGACGCCGGCGCGCACGCGGTAGGCCAGCGGGCCGGCGATCTCTGGCAGCAGCGCCTCGCGCGCGCCGCGCAGGGCCAGCGCCCAGGTCAGCGGCGGCAACGGGTGCAGGGTGCGCCCGCCCGCCGGCGCCGCGGCGGACTCGACATGGATCACCTGCAGCCCGCGCAGCGGCAGCGCCAGCACCTCGGCCAGCGGCAACGGGCAGGCAAAGACATGCTCGCGCGGGTACAGCGACAGCGGCAGCGCATGGGCCTCGGCCTGCACGTGGATCGTCAGCGCATGCGCATGGCGCAGCGCGGCGGCGACGATGTCGAGCAGTTCGGCTGCGCCGCCGCCGGCCTCGAAACGCTGCAGGTCCTGCCACAGCGAGGGCGTCAGCCCGGTCAGCGCGCTCGGACGCGAGCGGCGCGACGACGCGCCGATGCGGCCGGACGTGGCGACGTCGACGTAGCGCCTGAAGGCGCTGGCACGCACCAGGTCGGGCCGACCCATTGGCAGGGTCGATTCGAAATCCACGCAAGACCCCCGGGCGGCCACTGCGGCCGCCACGGCCCGATCGTACGCGCCGCAGCAGGGCAGGACTTTGACCCCAGGGGCTTGCGCGTGCGGTGGGTGCGTCGCTTTTGCGTTTCGGGGTCGCGAGGCCCGAAGCCAGGGGGTGTCGCGCCGAGCCCACGCCGAGGCCCGTACGGCGGCAGCCGCAGGCTACATTGCCGAGGGCGGCAGCGCGCGGGCGCGCCCGCCAGGCAAGGACACACCAACGACGACAGCGAAAGGCAAGGTATGGCAACGACGAAGGCAAGGAAGTCCGAGATGGCCAAGGCGGCCGACAGCCTGCGGCAGGCCGCGCAACACGCGGGCGCAGCGGCCAGCGGCGGCATCGACAAGGCCAGGACCGCGGCGCTGAACAAGCGCGATGCGGCGCGCCGCAAGATCGAGGCGATGCTGGCCAAGGCCGAGGCGCGCGTGAAGAAGGCCGCGGCCGAGGCCGAGAAGTCGGTACGCAACGCGATGCGCAAGGGCGAGCAGAAGGTCAAGGCCGCGCAGAAGAAGTTCGCCGCGGTCCAGGCCGCGGCGCAGCGCAAGGCGCAGGCGGCAGCCCGGGCCGTCGAGAAGGAGGCCGCAGCGCTGAAGAAGGCCACCGCGCGCAAGCTGGCCGAGGCGCAGAAGGCGCAGGCGCGCAAGCAGAAGGAGCGGGCCGCGACCGCCGGCAAGGCCGCTCAGCCGGCCGCTAAGAAGACGGCCGCAAGAAAGACACCCGCGAAGAAGGCGGCCGCGAAGAAGGCGGCCGCACAGCCGGCAGTGGCGCAGAAGGCTGTCGCGCGGCAATCGGCTGGGGGGGG
>Ga0207951_100295_pt1 | contig 27382 bp, 28 predicted proteins | sample Subbio12Aug_8Bad_FD_184830 | JGI IMG/M metagenome (GOLD analysis project Ga0207951, IMG submission 184830) | Serpentinite rock and fluid subsurface biosphere microbial communities from McLaughlin Reserve, California, USA - CR12Aug_8Bad (SPAdes) | ecosystem: Environmental > Terrestrial > Deep... | reverse complement strand
AGAGTATGCCAAGGATAGCAAGAATCAGAAGTGAAACAGGGATTTATCACGTAATGGTCAGAGGAATCAACAAACAGGACATCTTTATGGAGCCTGAGGATAGATATAGATATCTTGAAACACTGGACACGGTCAAAAAGAAGACACGATGCCAAGTGTATGCCTACTGTCTCATGCGTAACCATGTCCATTTGGTCCTCGCTGAAGGCGATGATGATAATATCGGTGAAATCATGAGGCGCCTTGGCTCATCTTATGTGTATTGGTACAACCACAAATATGAGCGCGTGGGGTACTTATTTCAGGACCGGTTCCTCAGTGAACCAATAGAGAGCGAACCATACTTAATTGCTGCAGTGCGGTATGTTCACCAAAACCCCATTAAGGCAGGGATAACCACTGAGTGCGCCCATTACGTTTGGAGCAGTTATCTCGCTTATACAACAGGAAAGGAGCATCGGGGCGAGCTGACCGACACTGCGTTTGCTCTTGGCGTAACTGGCGGGCTCCAGCAATTTGTGGAGTTTCACGGAGAGACTAGTAAGTACGACTTCCAGGATGTTGAGGATTCCGCTAATGCTTCAACAGCTGAAGTTCTTGCAGCGGTACAGCTAATAATGGGCGGGCACCCGGTAGGTATGCTCAAAGAAATGAACCCAACAGAGCGCAACAGAGTATTGCGCGAGCTGAAGACTATACCCGGGGTCAGTAGTGCAAAAATCGCTCGATTGGTGGGGCTTGGCAGGAAAGTAGTGGAACGGGCCTAACTTGGCTGGGGAGGCGATCGTGGTGATTATGTCCCAATTCCCCCGTCCCCATGGGACACTAATGCTTCAACAGCTGAAGTTCTTGCAGCGGTACAGCTAATAATGGGCGGGCACCCGGTAGGTATGCTCAAAGAAATGAACCCAACAGAGCGCAACAGAGTATTGCGCGAGCTTATCCCTACGCCTTTGGTCTGTTGTTCGGTAAAGGCTTGTACGCTCAGTACCAACAATACGTGCTCAATAATACTACCAAGATGATGGCAAGAGATGTGGCCGCCACCATGAATATTGAGATCACCCAAAAGGAATTCTGGCTCAAGTCACTGGAGATTATCGAGAGGGAAATAGAGCAGTTCATACAGTTGACCGACCATATGGTTAAGCAGTAGTGAGTACACCTTTATGCTTATCTCCTCGAAGCGAGAAGCGTTCTCGGTGTCAACTACCAGATTACCAAGCCCCGCCAAGCGGGGGCTTGGTGCTGTCACACAAATAGGCCTCCACGCTCTCTATAGCCCTAATTCGCTTGCGGACTGCTGCATTGCTTCGAGAGCAATAGCAACGAAATCCTCCAAGGTGAGGCCGAGTTCACTACAGGCAGCGATGGTCTGACGGTTAGCCCCGCGTGCGAAGCTTTTCTCGTTAAAGCGATTAAGAATAAAATCCTTATCAATGACTGAGAGCTTCCTGCTAGGGTGGATTAATGCTCCGGCAACAATCAGCCCCGTGACAGGGTCGCTGCAGTAGAGGGCCTTATCCATTGCTGTGGACCGCTCAATGCCGTGAATTTCGTTATGAGCACGCACAGCGTTTACTAGATCCTCTGGCAAGTGGAGGGCCTCTAGCATCTGCGCGCCCAGCTTGCTATGCTCCTCTGGCTTGTCAAAGGTCTGATCATAGTCGATGTCATGGAGTAACCCTGCTAACCTCCATAACTCTGTGTCACCACCAAGGTGCGGCGCAAGCGCCCCCATCACGGCCTCGACCGCGAGCATGTGCTTAATGAGGTTCTTGTTCTTAACATGTTGTTTGACTAGATTTAGAGCTTCGTTTCTTTCCATGTTAGGGCCTCCTTCATTTAGCAATAAAATGTGCTATGTTCTATGTAAGTCCTTGAAGTCGTTCACGGAAGGCGGATAGCGCCTCCGCCGGGCTCTATTTACAACAACCCCGGACCTCGCGGTCCGGGGTTGTTGTATTCTTACATAAATATGGGGGCGAATACGAGAGCCACGATGGTCATCAGTTTGATGAGAATGTTCATGGATGGTCCGGAGGTATCCTTAAAGGGATCACCCACGGTATCGCCAACTACAGTTGCCTGATGAACCGAGGTCCCTTTGCCACCATAGTTCCCTGCTTCTACGAACTTCTTGGCATTGTCCCAGGCTCCACCCGCGTTAGACATCATAATGGCCATGAGCACACCCGTCAACACTGCGCCTGCTAGCAAGCCACCCAAGGCTGCTTTACCCAGCAAGAGGCCTACAGAAATCGGTGCAATTACGGCAATGAGCCCGGGGATGATCATTTCTCTCAGGGCGGCGGTAGTGCTGATGTCTACGCAGCGTGCGTAGTCCGGACGGCCTGTGCCCTCCATGATACCGGGAATTTCTTTAAATTGGCGACGCACCTCACCAATCATCTGGAAGGCAGCCTTGCCCACTGCCTGCATAGTGATCGCCGAGAAGAGGAATGGAAGCATGCCGCCTAGGAACAAACCGATAATGACTTTGGCATCAAGCAAATCAATTACCTGCAAATCTACTGCTGTAGCATACGCTGAGAATAACGCCAGCGCGGTTAGCGCTGCTGAGCCAATGGCAAAGCCTTTGCCGATAGCGGCGGTGGTGTTACCGACAGCATCGAGGTTATCTGTGACTGCACGCACTGACTTATCAAGGCCAGCCATTTCGGCGATGCCGCCTGCGTTGTCAGCAATGGGGCCATAAGCGTCGACTGCTACAGTCATACCCGTGGTAGCCAGCATACCTACCGCGGCAATGGCGATACCATACAGGCCGGCAAATTGGACTGCCACCAATATAGCTGCTGCAATGACGATAACCGGTGCCGCTGTACTCATCATGCCCACAGCCAGACCACTGATGATTGTAGTGGCCGGCCCAGTCTGGGCGGCTGAGGCAATGCTCTGGACAGGGGCCTTGTCGCCTGAGGTGTAATACTCAGTGATCTGCCCGATGATTATGCCCGCAGCCAATCCGGCCACAATGGCGTAGAAAACGCCCATCTCTATGTCCAAGGCACGTACCAGCCCAAAGGCCGCCAGCACAGTAAGAATACCAGCTACATAAGTCCCGTTGTTAAGCGCTTGCTGGACATTGGTGCCTTCTTTAGCGGAAACAAAGCGCGAACCAATAATTGAAGCTATAATGCCGAGCGCTGCCAGAGCTAACGGCAAGAGCACTCTTAGCCAAGGGTTACCGACAGAATGAACAGCACCTAGGGCCATGGCGGCAACGATGGAACCGACATAGGACTCAAAAAGATCGGCACCCATACCGGCTACGTCACCTACGTTGTCGCCAACATTGTCAGCGATGACCGCTGGGTTGCGGGGATCATCCTCAGGGATACCAGCCTCAATCTTGCCCACTAGGTCGGCACCGACGTCGGCTGCCTTCGTGTAGATGCCGCCGCCTACGCGCGCAAACAAAGCGATGGAACTCGCTCCCAGAGCAAAGCCATTGACCATACCTACCAATGTTGCAAAATCAGCAGCGGGATTGAGTGCACGAAAAATAATATAAAAAGTGCTGATGCCAAAAAGGCCCAAACCAACGACCGACATGCCCATTACGGCACCACCAGAAAATGCTACGCCCAGTGCCTTGGTTTGCCCATGGCGTGCAGCGGCGGCAGTACGTACGTTAGCCTTCGTGGCCACTTGCATGCCGATTAAGCCTGCCAGCATAGAGCTAATAGCACCGCCCACAAATGATATGGCCGTGGGGAAGTCTATCTGCCAGATAAGAATAACAAATAATGCCGCGATAAAAATCGAAAGAGTACGATATTCCCGGCGCAAAAACGCCATTGCACCCTCATGTATAGCTGCAGCGATTTCTTTCATTTTAGGTGTACCAGCATCTTGGCGAGCTACATTAGCAGCTAGATACCACGCAAATAAGAGCGCTAATATTCCAGTCACAGGAGATAACCATAGCAGCAAATCCTCCACGTCTGTTTTCCCTCCTTAATATCCTATCTGACTAGAAGGCATACCCACGGGTATGCCTTCTGATTCTACTGAATTACAGCTATAACCAAGGATAGCACCATAAAGGCTATTCCTAGGCCAATGGTTAGCTTGCCAAAGAAGGCATCCATATTTTTCTTGCGCCCAAATAATGTCTCCGCACCGCCAGCAATCGCCCCGAGGCCCGCTGCGCGTCCACTCTGCATGATAATTGATACAATAACTCCCACAGCAACTAGTGCGTGAAGAACTTTAAAAGCAGTAATCATCCACCGTACCCCCCTCCGTTTAACTCTATTGATTTTAGCACAAGCGCTAGATGTTTACAATGTTAGTCCGAAGTTAACGCAAGTTGTAAAAGGCTTCGCGGCCGGGGTAGGCTGCAGCAGCCCCTAGTTCCTCTTCAATGCGCAACAGTTGATTATACTTTGCCACCCGGTCAGTACGTGATGGTGCGCCAGTTTTGATCTGCCCAGCGTTAACCGCGACAGCCAAATCAGCAATAGTAGTATCCTCTGTCTCCCCGCTACGATGAGAGATAACTACCGTATATCCAGCACGTTTGGCCATCTCAATGGCATCAAGGGTCTCTGTCAAAGTACCAATTTGGTTTAGTTTAATCAGCACAGAGTTGACTGCTTTTACTTTAATCGCGCGGCTAATTCGCTCAGTATTAGTAACTAGTAAATCATCGCCAACAATTTGTACCTTATTGCCTAAACGCGCATTGAGCTTTTGCCATCCTTCCCAGTCCTCTTCCGACATCCCGTCCTCCAAGGACACGATAGGGTATTTATCGATGAGGCTTGCATACCACTCTATCATTTGTTCAGAGGTAAACTCTTTGTTCTCGTGCTCTAGCACATAAATACCATCTTTAAAGAACTCTGTTGCAGCCGCATCTAACGCAATGGCGACCTCTTCACCCGGCTTGTAGCCGGCAGCGCGAATAGCCTCGACAATTAGTTCCAGTGCTTCCTCGTTAGAGCCTAGGTTTGGAGCGAAACCGCCCTCATCTCCCACGGCAGTACTATAACCGCGCTTACTCAAAACCTTCTTGAGCTGATGAAATATCTCTACCCCCATACGAAGCCCTTCTGTAAAGGTCTCGGCACCTATAGGCATAACCATAAATTCTTGAATATCTACACTGTTATCGGCGTGCTTACCTCCGTTGAGGATGTTCATCATGGGCACAGGCAATACACGCGCACTAACACCGCCGATATACTGATAGAGCGGCATTCCACAAGCCTTAGCCGCGGCTTTAGCAACAGCTAAGGAAACGGCAAGGATGGCATTTGCCCCTAACCTCTCCTTGTTCGGAGTGCCATCTAGTTCAATTAGTAAGGTATCAATATCGGCTTGGTTTAGAGCATCAGAGCCAATTAGCTCCTGAGCAATTTCGCCATTGACGTTATCCACAGCCTTGCTGACTCCTCTGCCCAGGAACCTATTTTTGTCGCCATCGCGGAGTTCTACAGCTTCAAACTGACCAGTGGAAGCGCCTGAGGGGACAATGGCACGCCCACTTGCACCGCTTTCTAAAGTGACCTCAACTTCTACAGTTGGATTGCCGCGCGAGTCTAGTACTGCACGGCCGATTATTTCACTGATAATAGTCATTTTATACTCCTCCTGTAATGAGGGATTGCCCCGTCATAGTGTGGGGTTGTTTTAGTCCCATTAGCTGTAGCACGGTGGGTGCAACGTCTGCTAATGCTCCTGTATGGCGTAGTCCAATATCCCGAGTAGGCGTTAAAACCACGCAGGCCACATCATTTACTGTATGCGCAGTATAAACATCGCCATTATCGTCTAGCATGCGCTCGGCATTACCATGATCTGCTGTGAGAATCACCGCGCTACCTTGCGCCAAAAGCTCCTCAACCACACGCCCTACACAAGAATCAATAGTAGCAACCGCCTTGCAGGCAGCCTCAAACACACCTGTATGCCCTACCATGTCTAAATTAGCATAATTTAGGACTAGTAAATTGTAACCCTCGCGAGACTTCTCTATGAACGCATCGGTCAGCTCATACGCGCTCATCTCGGGCTTAAGATCGTAGGTAGCCACTTTTGGCGACGGTATAAGCAATCGATCCTCGCCTGCAAAAGCCTTGTCGCTGCCGCCGTTGAGAAAGAAAGAGACGTGCACGTACTTTTCTGTCTCGGCCATGCGCAGCTGCCTAAGCCCTGCCTGGCTAACAACCTCACCTAGGGTACCAGAAAGATCTTGCGGGGCAAACATGTACGGGAAATCAAACGCCTGATGGTAACGAGTAAAGGTCACGGCTTTTACATCAGGGCGTTGTCCTCGGTAGAAGCCCACTTCGGAATCAGACCCTACGGCTTGAGCCATCTGCCTCATCCGATCTGCTCTAAAATTAAAAAAGAGCACGGTATCTCCATCTTGTATACGGGCACGGGGCTGTGTAGCTCTGAGGACGAGTGGCAGGACAAACTCATCAGTAACGCCTTGCTGGTATTTTTCCAAGACAGCAGAACTAGCTAAATCAACTACTTGTCCTTCTCCACAGATAATAGCATTATAGGCTTTCGCGGTACGCTCCCAGCGTTGATCCCTGTCCATCCCGTAGTAGCGCCCCATCACAGTGGCTACCTCTCCTGAGCCAAGCGCATTTACGTATGCTTCTATATCCTGCAGGAATCCGGCGCCAGAAGTAGGGGCAACATCTCGCCCATCTAACTGCAAGTGCAGATAGACCTCTAATTGAGTCAGAGCGCACTCAGCCAGGATCGCTTTGAGATGATCGATATGACTGTGCACTCCGCCATCCGATAACAGACCAAACAAGTGGAGCCGGCTTCCCTTGGCCTTGGTATGTGCAACTAAGCTCTGCCATACATGATTCTTAGCAAGATAGCCCTCTCGTAAGACTTTAGTGATACGAACTAAATCCTGAAAAACGACTCTCCCTGCTCCAATATTTAGATGCCCGACGTTGCTATCTCCCATTTGGCCAGGAGACAGTCCGACTGCCTCGCCAGAGCATTGCAAAAGTGCGTGAGGGTAATCGCGCATTATGGCATCTAAGCGGGGCGTAGGTACACACTTGAGGGCATTGCCAACTTCACTAGTCCTCTGCCCCCACCCATCAAGTATAATCAGTGCTACTTGGTTATACATGGCACTGTTTCTGCCTGGCGCACGATCGATGCAAACTCCTCTGCCTGGAGTGATGCACCCCCGACTAAAGCGCCGTTTGCATATTCTGAGGCCAGATACTCGCTGATATTAGCAGCTGTAACACTGCCGCCATAGAGCAGGCGTACTGACGCGCCGGCATCTTTGTACATGCTCACGAGGGCCTCTCTGATAGCTTTGAGCATTTGAGCAGCTTGCGCTGTGCTAGCTGCCCTACCCGTGCCTATGGCCCAGATGGGTTCATAGGCGATGACGAGAGGCTCGGCCTGAGCGCCATCTAAGCAATTGCGAACCTGAGCAAGGACATGCCTTTCGCCCTCTCCGTTATCGCGTACTTCAAGACTCTCGCCAACGCAGAGCACAGGCGTAATGCCCCATGATTGTGCTGCCAAAATCTTACGAGCTATCATGGCGTCAGTCTCACCCACATACGAGCGTCGCTCTGAGTGGCCTAGAATAACATAAGTGCAATCCAGTTCCTGTAGCATGGGGATAGATACTTCACCGGTAAATGCCCCTTTATCGGCATGATGTACATTCTGTGCTCCCAGGAATATCGCTGTAAGGCCAATTTGATCACGTATTTCCTGGAGCAACGTAAAAGGAGGGCAGAGACAAACGTCCACATTGCTGCTACCCTCTAAAAGAGTGCAAAGCTGGCGGACAAACGCCCTGCCTTCCGCCAACGTGCCATTCATTTTCCAGTTACCCATGATTAATGGTCTTAACACTCTATTCACCTTTCCCCAGCTTATCAGTCAAAACCTCTACGCCCGGCAAAGGCTTGCCCTCTAAGAACTCAAGAGATGCACCACCGCCTGTGGAAATATGTGTCATGCCAGAAGCCAAGCCAGACTGTTCTACTGCGGCAGCGCTATCACCCCCGCCCACGATAGTAACAGCGGTCGATTCGGCCATAGCCTTAGCCAGCCGGAAAGTACCTACCGAAAAGGCCGGGTTTTCGAATACTCCCATGGGACCGTTCCACACAACACACCTAGCTGTACTGACTACTTTAGCAAAATGATCCGAAGTCTCTGGCCCAACATCGACAATCATCTTGTCGGTGGGCACGCCCTCCAAGCCTACTATTTCGCCCTCCTCGTCTTGAACGCTAGTGGCTATGACAACATCAAGTGGTAAGTGCACGGTAACCTTAGATCTCTCTGCCAAGTCTAGTAGCTCGCTTGCTAATTCAACCTGAGCAGACTCAAAAAGCGATTTGCCGACATCATACCCCTTAGCCTTAAGGAAGGTATTGGCCATGCCCCCTCCGATAATCAAACCATCAACCTTGCTGAGCAAGTTCTCAATGACCTTAATCTTGTCAGACACCTTAGCACCACCCAAAACAGCGACAAATGGCCGCCGCGGATTCTCTAGGGCAGAACCCAAAAAATCTAGCTCTTTGCTCAGAAGAAATCCCGCGACAGCAGGTTGTACCAAAGATGCTACGCCAGAGATTGATGCGTGAGCACGGTGTGCCGCACCAAAAGCATCATTTACATAGACATCGGCCAACCTAGCTAAGTCGGCGGCAAACCTAGGTGTGTTTTTCTCCTCATCGCCATGAAAACGGAGATTTTCCAGCATCACGACGTCCTGAGCCGCCATGCCGCTTACTTTCTCTTCTACCGCGCTACCCACGCAATCGGGTAGGAGAGGGACCTCAAATCCTAATAGCTCCGCAAGCCGAATGGCGACTGGGAGAAGACTGTATTTTGCCTCTGGCGAACCCTTAGGTCGACCGAGGTGGCTAGCTAGTATAATTTTGGCCCCTTGTTCCCGCAGGTACTGAATTGTGGGGAGTGCCGCTCTAATCCGGGTGTCATCTGTCACCTGACTCTGTGCATCCAGAGGTACATTGAAGTCAACGCGTACGAAAACCCGCTTACCTCTTACTTCAATATCTTTAACTGTGAGCTTAGGCATGATACCCGCCTACGCCTGATTAGCGATCATAGATAAAACGTCTACCATGCGGCAGGAATAACCCCACTCGTTGTCATACCAAGTGCAAACCTTGGCCATGTTATCTCCAACTACCATGGTGAGCTCCATATCAACAATCGAGGAGCGGGTATCCCCCAGATAGTCTATTGACACTAAAGGCTCATCGCTTACGCCCAAAATACCCTTAAGCTTACCATTAGCCGCCCTACGGAAAGCGTCGTTGATCATTTCGCTGGTTGCTTGTTTAGCTAACTCCACAGTCAAGTCGACAATGGATACCGTGGTTGTAGGTACGCGTAAGGCAAATCCGTTAAGCTTACCCTTAAGTTCAGGGAGAACTAGACCTATGGCCTTAGCTGCCCCTGTTGTCGTAGGGATGATGGATTGACTAGCCGTACGAGCTCTACGCAAATCACTGTGCACGACATCAAGGATTCTCTGATCATTAGTAAAAGCATGAATCGTATTCATCAGACCCTTGACGATGCCAAACTCTTCATGCAAAACCTTAGCCATGGGCCCTAGAGCATTGGTAGTGCATGAGGCGTTACTGATAATATGATGCTTCGCGTGATCATATTTGTCCTCATTACAACCAAGCACAATGGTTATGTCTTCGTCTTTAGCTGGAGAGCTAATGAGGACCTTCTTAGCTCCCGCTTCAATATGTTTACCAGCTGTTTTGCGCTCTTTGAATAACCCTGTGCACTCCACAACGACGTCAATGCCTAAATCAGACCACGGAAGCTTAGCAGGATCTCTCTCTGCAAACACCTTCACCTTTTTACCATTGACCTCAAAGCCATCATTTATCGGTTGTACATCAGCCTCAAAACGACCATAGTTTGAGTCATATTTAAGCAAATGTGCCAGAGCCTTGGGATCAGCTAAATCGTTGATGGCAACTATTTCTAGCTCCGGACGGTTATGGGCGATGCGAAAAACCTGCCGGCCAATACGGCCAAATCCGTTAATTGCGATTCTCATAAGACATCCCCCTCTATATGAAAGTGACCTAGTCTCACCCATTATATCATAGCAACCGCCGACCTGCAGACGACAAGATAGACAGGCTCTCTCGGTACTTGGCAACAGTCCGACGGCTAATTTGAATACCCTCATGTTTGAGCATATTAGCGATCTGTTCATCGCTTAAGGGACTGGCCTTGCTCTCTAGCCCTACAAGTTTAGCAATGCGTTCCTTTACAGCTTCGGCTGCAATGCCTCCGGCGCTACTCTTTACGCCGCTATTAAAAAAGGATTTTAAAGAACACAGACCACGGGGGGTTAAGGCCTGTTTATGCGAAACAGCCCTACTCACCGTAGACTCATGCACTCCTACCTCTGCCGCTACCGCTGCCAGGGTTAAAGGCCGCAGATATGCCGTGCCATACTTTAAGAATTCATACTGTAGCTTGATCAGAGCTTGAGTGACCCTTAGCAGAGTCTCTCGCCGCTGTTCCACAGCCCGCATTACCCATAAGGCGCTGCGCATGCAATCGTCTATATAGCTTCTCGCCTCTCCATCTCGCGCCTGCTCAGCCATACGGCGATACACATCACTTACAACTATACTGCTGCTCAAAGACTGATTGACATGAGCTGCAAATCCATCATGCGAGCGTAGGATATACACGTCTGGAATAACGCTTGTGGTTGGATTCGGCAGGCAATACCTGCTCCCTGGGCTAGGGTCGCAGGCCTTAATGTTTTCGAGTATAGGATAGAGCTCTGCCAGAGAAATATTAATCTGCTGAGCAACACGGTCGAGACGCACACCTAGCAGGGGCAGGCAATTGCGTACGACCCTCTCGGCTAAAGGCGTGAGCGTTCCGCGCTGGTACAGTTGCAACAGTAAGCAGTCAGCAAGGTTTTGCGTGCCAAAACCAGGCGGGCCAATAGACTGTAGTAATCTTTGTGCTAAAACCAGTACACGACGGCTAAAGCCGACTTCTTTAACAAACTCTGGTGCAAACTCTGGTAGGTAGCCACGCGAATCTAACGAATCTACGAGCACCCCTGCAGCACGTTTCACTACAGGGCTCACTGAACTCAGATTTATCTCCAGCAGTAACTCACTACGCGGATCAGGAGTATTGGGGGGGTCGTACAGGTCATTAGGTTCGTTATCGTCATTGCGCCACTTAGCGGTATTTTTTACTCGCTCTAAGCTGAAGCCGGCGGGTTGCTCCCAAGGTGGGGACGCTAACTCAAACACAGGGTTTTCTGAAATCTGGACCCGCAGAAAGCTATCTAGCTCCAGGGTATTCATCTGCAGTAATTCAATGGCCTGCTTGAGCTGAGGCGTCATTATTAGCCTGCCGCTCTGTTCAAGTTGCAGCGTTAGTCCAGGTCGCATTACACCCCTCCCCCTCTAGGCTTGAGCGCGTTTGCCACATAACTAAGCTCCTGAGACGATACACTGAGGTAACTACAACCTAAATCAATCAATCGCCGGGCGAAAACGGGATCTGCCGCCATTTCACCGCACACACCAAGAGATTTATTACAGGCTACTGCTTCGTCTGCCACTATCTTGATCAGGCGCATAAGCGCTTCTGCTTCCCCTCGGGCAGGCACACCATGGCTCATACGGTCGCTTGCATATACGTAAGCTGATAAATCGTTCGTTCCCAAGCTAAGAAAATCAGACACACTACAGAGCTCCCTCGTTAACAGAGCTGCTGCTGGTGTCTCCACCATCGCACCTAAAGGGATATGCCCGCCGCCTAAGGAACTCAGCATTGACCTTACCTTGCACATTTCGCCAACATCAGTGACCATAGGAACCATTATGTGTAAATTACCATAAGGTGATGCGGCAATTAGCAGCTCCAATTGGCGCTGCAGTAAATCCGGCTCATCTAGGAGTAAACGCACTCCCCGCGTCCCCAACATGGGATTTTGCTCAACCTTGGCGAGACTCCCGGGTAGGGGCTTGTCAGCCCCAAAATCTAACAGACGAAACACTACTGGCTTACCCTTAGCGGCCAGTAAAGCCCTTTTGTATTCCTCACATTCGGTGTCGCGTGAGGGTATAGAGTTGCTGCGCAAATATATAAACTCTGTCCGGAAAAGCCCTACACCGCGATAGCCTTCGGTTGAACCGATTTCGGCACTAGACGAAACGTTTAGCCATAGCGGCAAATCAGCAGCATCAGCATAAGAGTTTACAGTGACCTGCTCGGGCATAGGCCCGGTGTATATTACCCCGCTCTTACCATCAACTGAGATAACCAAGCCGTCGAGTTTGTGGATATCTTCTATACCCCCCACCACTACCAAGCCTAGGCTCCGAGCTAAAATTGCCAGATGCCCTGACGTAGGGAGTGTACCAGTACACAAAATGCCTTTAGCCCCCTGCTCGTTGGCTGAGAACAGCAGCGTCGGCGTTAGGTTAGCGACTAGCCAGATGGCTCCACGCGCAGTCTCTTTATTAGGCCCAAGCAAGTCCCCAGCCAAGTGGAGGAGATCGTTGCCCCTTGCTCTAAGATAGGCGTTCTTAGAGTATTCAAAGGAAGCACGCAGTTCACCGCAAGTAGCTAGAACGGCCTCCCGTACAGTAACACCAGCCCGAACCTTATCCTGCACAGTCCCTAGCAACAAAGGGTCTTCAATCAAACTGAGATACACTAGGGCCACTTCGCGGGCCTCTGTTGAGAGTGATTGGTCATTTGCATACTGCTGATATCGTCGTTTGGCTACAGTAAACATGGCGGATATATCAGACGCCACCCCTGTTACATCTTGTACTAGGGCGGCCTCACCTGTGATGAGCCCACCCGACAAGCCTTGCCCCGTGACCTGCATTTTACTCACCCCAACCTCCCTCAACAAAAGCCACAATAGTCCTTAACTCCGAGCTTACATCTCCTGTGCCCCGCACTAAGACCTCAATCTGACAACCACGCTGTAATTCCCAAGCAGTAATAGCTATGATACTACTAATAGAAAAAGTCTCCCCTTGATAACTTAGGTAGATATCTACATCTAGCTTCCGGCCCAAATCCTTGAGGCGAGCAATCGGGCGGAAATGGATAACATCATTGCGGATAGTGACTAAGGCTTTCTCTTCACTCATGAAATCCCACCTCAATTTCTTTAAACCCGAGCTTAAAGGCTAAAGCTTCAAGCTTACGTAAACGATGGTTAACTGCGCTCTTACTCAAAGGCGGGTTAAAGAGGGCCCCGAGTTCCTGCAAACTAGCGTCTGGGTACTTTCCCCTGACATCCGCTGTTTCGCGTAGCGCTGCGGGTAGGTTGATCACCCCCATTTTTTGATCTAGGTACCGAATGCAGTCCACTTGGCGCCAGCTAGCTGTCACAGTCTTATTAATGTTAGCCGTCTCAGCATTGACTAACCGATTAACCTGGTTACGCATTGATTTGCGCACACGGGCTCCCTCAACTTTAAGCAGGCTTTGGTGCGCCCCAATCAAGTTAAGAAAGTCCACAACCTGTTCTCCCTCTTTGAGATAAACCACATATAGTTCCTTGCGACGCACGACCCGGGGTGACAGATTGCACCTGCGCATAACCTCACACAAAAAATCAGCTTGGTCTTGATATTCCGACACCATTTCTAAGTGGTAAGAGACTCTGTTAGGGTCGTTGATGGTGCCCGATATAATAAAGGCACCGCGGAGGTAGGCTCGATTGCAGCACTCACTTCCAAGAGCTTGGCTAGTTAAGCGCAGGCTTTTCTCTTGATCATCCCAAATCCCCAGGTTAGACAATATTTTCTCTGCCATGGGAGCAAAAATAAGGTACATCCTATTCTTTCGAAACGCAGATCTCCTCCGAATAAAAACTCGGGCATCCGGCTGGTGCTCTTTGACTAACTTGAACACTAGTCGAGCTACACCTGGGTTCTGCGTAGCAATATTTAAACCAATCCCCCCTGCGCGGGACAACTGAAGAGTGCCATGTTGCTTGACAATCGCCGTCAACTCAGAGCGTCGGCAACAGTCTCCTGAAACAACAAGCCTGACCAGTTCGCTCTTTACCTCTTCAGTGAAGGTCACTCGCTCCACCTCCTCAACATCCTTTAAGTACTTATTCCACTAAGCACAAGCTTTCCCTGCAAGTAGTCCTAGCATGGAAAAAGAGACCGTAATCGGCCTCAAGGATCTAGAGCTGTTGTGTCTCCCAGACTACTGCAAATAACTGTTCCATACCCTTAATCATCGGAGTTATATTTAAATATTCGTCGAGGCGATGGGTGCCTCGGCCTTCCGTTATTCCAATACACACTGCGGGAACACCTTGGCTTAGGGGAACATTAGCATCAGTACTACTAGCTTCCTCAACTGATGTAAGGCCTAACGAGCGCTGAATATTTCTTACAGTTCTCACCAATACGTGGTCAGAGCTTAGCCCCCCGCCCGGTCTGTCCCCTACTACTTCAATTTCTGCTGTAACGCCTGCTCCCCTCGTTTCGGCGCTAATAACACGTCGAACCTTATCCTCGAGCTTAGCTAGCTCTATCGAATCAACAGAGCGCATATCCAACAGCATTTCGGCGGAACCAGCGATAGTGTTTATGGATGTGCCTCCGCTAATAACCCCCACATTGTAAGATGTACGTGGCTTAGAAGGCACCTCGATTCGGGAAATCTCTGCAATGATTCTTCCCAAGGTATGGATAGCACTAGGGCGACCGAAATCCCCCCAACTATGGCCACCCCCCGTAGTAACTAAAACCCTTAAGCGTCTACTGGCTATACCTTGGTAAACAAGACCTCCGAGGTTACCGTCAACGGCTATTACATGGTCGACGCTGTCATGAAACAGTTCCATAGCACGTTTCATGCCCTTGAGGTCGCCTAAGCCTTCCTCGCATGCTGTAGCTACAAGAATAATATCCCCAGGCGGAGTAAGCTTAAGCTCCCGTATCAGGCGCGCCAAGGTTATCAAAGCCGCAATGCCAGTAGAATTATCCCGTACACCCGGCGCCATAAGGCGGTCTCCTTCACGCCGCACTGTTACATCGGTGCCAAGTGGAAATACTGTGTCGGAATGGGCCGCAAGCATTACGGACCTACCGCCCGCGCCAAAAATACGACCGTACACATTGTGGGCATCATCTACTTGTACTTCTTGTACACCTTCGGCACTGAAACGCTGTGCGATGTACTGCGCTCGGTCCTGTTCCTGAAAGCTCGGAGCAGGTATTTCGCAGATACGTATGTTTTCTTGAACCATTTCCTCTAGGGTGGATGTCAGATATAGTTCAACTGCTGTCAGTAACTTTTGCATTCTAATCCTCCTAAAGCTATATCGTGTTCCTTCATGAGGAACGCAGCTTATTCAATTGGGGTTGTTCTCCTCTTCTTCTTAGAACAAAAGTTCCACACCCATCGAAACTATTCCTGCCTATCCTTACGTATGTAAACTAGTTTTCAGACAAGGCTTACAAAAGGAAAGGGGGATGACTCGTGGACATCCCCCTAATTGCTTTAATAAATTGATAGATATCTGTCTAGCTCCCAACCATGGACTTCCATATCGTATATTCTGCACTCGGCGAGCTTAGCCCTTAAGAACCGCTCAAAGATGTGTTCTCCTAAAGTTTCACGCATAAACGAACTCTGGGCAAATACATCTAAGGCCTCACGCAAGCTCCCTGGCAAACTCTTAATGTCAGCAAGGGATCGCTCGTCTTCTCCCATGTGATAAATGTTCCCCTCTACTGAAGGAGGCGGGGTCAATCTGTCCCTTACACCTTCTAGGCCAGCACGAAGTGCACAGGCAAATGCTAGGTAGGGATTGCAAGCTGGGTCCGGGCTTCTCAGCTCAAGCCGAGTACTACTGCCTCGACGGGCAGGGACGCGAATCAACGGGCTTCTGTTACGCTCAGCCCAAGCAACATAGACCGGTGCCTCATAACCTGGTACCAAACGTTTGTAGGAGTTAACAAGAGGGTTAGTAATGGCCGTGTAATCAGGCACATACTTGATCAGCCCTGCTAGATAATGCATGGCCAATTTGCTAAGCTTATTAGGGGTAGATGGATCATAGAAGGCATTGCTTCCGTTTATGAAGAGGGACTGATTAATATGCATGCCGGAACCTGCTTCGCCAAATAGAGGCTTAGGCATAAAGGTAGCGTGGAGATTGTGCTGCATGGCAATAGTCCTTACCACTAGCTTAAACGTGGTAACGTTGTCGGCTGTTGTGAGGGCATCAGCATACCTAAAGTCTATTTCGTGCTGACCGGGTGCACACTCATGGTGCGATGCTTCGACGTGAAAGCCCATCTCTTCTAGCGTTAGAACTATGTCGCGACGAGCGTCTTCCCCCGTATCAATGGGTGAAAGATCAAAGTATCCACCACGATCGTTGGTTATGGTAGTTGCTTTACCTTCGGCGTCGCGCTTGAAGAGAAAAAATTCTGCCTCAGGGCCCACATACATAGTATAGCCCATATCCTTCGCTTCCTCGACAGCTCTCTTTAGGGTAGCCCTCGGGCAACCACTGAAGGGAGTACCATCCGGGTTTAATATATCGCATATCAAGCGAGCTGTAGGGGCTTTACCTTTGGTCCAAGGAAATACTACATACGTACTGGGGTCGGCTTTAAGCAGCATGTCAGACTCCTCAATACGAGCAAAACCCTCGATTGAGGAACCGTCAAACATTAGCTCTCCGTCTAACGCAGTCTCTAATTCGTCGACAGAGATGGCTACATTCTTATTTACACCAAGGATATCGGTGAACTGAAGCCGAACAAACCTAATATTGTCATCCTTCGCCCTCTGTAATACGTCATGCTTTGTAATCAATTTGCACACCCTTCCCGAATATTAATGGGTTAATGATACAGCAATGTTCGGATTATGTCTACACCGAAAATTATAAATATTCTGCCCATTTATAGGAGGATCAACTATGAACAAACCCCTAGTCTCTAGTATTACCTGCGCAACCTATGACGAAAGTGCTGTCCAGGCAGCCGTAGAACGCGCCATAGCGGAAATCTGGCCCGGAGGCTTGGCCCATCTTGTTAAGCCCGGCACCACAGTGGCCATCAAGGTTAATATGCTGATGGCCAAGTCGCCAGACCGAGCTGTGACGACACACCCAAGCGTAGCGAAGGCTGTCTGCAACCTAGTGAAAGAGTGTGGCGCTCAGGCTGTGATTATTGATAGCCCGGGAGGGCCATATACTCCGATATTGCTGCGCAACGCTTACGAAAAGTGTGGTTTTGCTAAAGTTGCCGAAGAATCAGGTGCCATACTCAACGTGGACACAAGCACAGTTAAGGTTAAGAGGGAAACTAAGGCCAATTTAAACGGGGCGGAACTGTTGCGGCCAGCTATAGAAGCAGATGTGCTTATAAACCTGCCCAAACTCAAGACACACGGGCTCACCACCATGACCTGCGCCGTGAAAAACTTATTTGGCCTAGTACCAGGTATTCAGAAGTTTGAATATCATATGCGTAGCCCAGATCTCAACGATTTCTGTAGTATGTTGGTCGGAATCGCTGAGCTAGCGGAGCCCGACCTCACTATTGTTGACGCCATCATTGGCATGGAAGGCGAAGGCCCCTCTAGTGGCAAGCCATACGAAGTAGGAGCTATTCTAGCTGGTAGGGACGTCCACGCCGTGGACTTAGTTGCAGCAGCAATGCTAGGACTTAAGCCCGAACAAGTACCCACAATTGTTGTGGGACAAGCTGTTGGCCTTTGCCCCATGTCGCTTTCTGAAGTTGATGTGCGTGGCCAGGTAAGTCCAAAACACAGAGGAGCCTCGCTCCCCACGGCATCCATCCGGACTCATTTACTAGATCAGCTGATGCCCCGCCGCTGGGCTGATAGGCTCTCGCGCCAGCTAAGGCCCAAACCCATTTTTATGCGTAGCACCTGCTCTTCCTGCGGAGTATGTGTACGGAGCTGCCCACCCCAAGCTATCGAGCTGAAACAGGGAGAGCTGCCACAAGTCGAGTTAGATAAATGTATTCGCTGCTTTTGCTGCCAAGAGTTGTGTCCGCAAGAGGCAATAGAGGTCGGCCGCTCTTGGCTGGGGCGGTTGTTATTTAGATGATGAGCGTCTTGGCCTGCCCTGTGTGTCAAGCCGCGCTAGGCCGGCTAGAGAGAGCGTGGGTCTGCGGTAACCGCCATAGCTTCGATATTTCCCGCAAGGGGTATGTTAACCTTCTGCTCTCACACCACAAGGAGAGCAAGGATCCGGGCGACAGCGCCAAGATGGTAGAGGGTCGCAGGGAGTTTCTCAACACCGGCCATTATGCTAAGCTTGCAGCTAGTCTCGCAACAGTAGTCTCTGATTTAGGTGCAGAAATAATTCTAGACGCCGGGTGCGGGGAAGGGTACTTTATGCGCCAGTTGAGAACGAAGCTGTCTGGCTCCGCTTTTATCGGAATCGACATTTCGCGTCATGCCATTGCCTCTGCAGCAAAGCGAGACAAAGCGAGTGTGTGGATTGTAGCAAGCACCTTTAGATTACCCATCCTCAGCCAGAGCGTTGACTGTCTGCTGCGCATTATGGCTCCGGGCTCAGATGATGAGGCATGGAGGGTACTAACACCGCGTGGTCACTATGTAGTAGTAACCCCTGGCCCTGACCATCTCTATGGGCTAAAGCAACTAATCTATGCTTCAACAGATAAGAATGTTTCTAAACTTCCTTCCCCACCGGGTTTTGCAGTGCTTCGCTGCGAACAGGTACGTTTTGACCTACATCTGCAGGGCGAGGATATCTTGAGGTTGCTAACAATGACACCCTACTATTGGAGCATTGACACGGCCACGCGAGACAGGGTGGAGCGGGCAGAGGAACTTATGACTCCGGTTGACTTTTATATCAGTGTGCTACACAAGGCGGCATTGGATTGAAAAGAACACCCCCCAACCTGTTGCCTTTGTCCTAGGGAATGAAACCGATGGTATGAGCAAGAGCTATCAAGCGCTACACTTAACAAACATCAAGTGAAATCTGGTCTGAAAGCGTCAATCAAAAGGCTGGCCACGCTTGTGAGCCAGCCTTTTAAGTTAGTGAGTATTAAGATAGCTTTCTAGAGCCTGTAGGAGCTTATCTAGCTCGGCTTCGAGGGTGAAGTAACCTATTGATACTCGGAGCAAATCGTCATTAATGAAGCGTGGACAAATGCCTTGAGCTTCGAGATAGGCGTATATTTCCTTAGCGTTATATCCCTTAAAGCCGAAGCACACCAACCCAGCAGATTGCTCTGGATCCATGGGACTCCAGTTCACAAGGTAGGGCAGTTTTAACAGGCCTTGCTTAAAGTTATGTGTGAGGGTCTTTACCCGCTCACGGATATTATCTATACCGATATCGTTAACATAGTCGATAGCCGTATTTAAGGCAGGCATAACGGCCCAGTTGCGAGTGGCATACTCGTACCTACGGGCTCCAGGGGGAGGAGTGTAGCTGCCGCCTTCCCTGTAGTCAAACTGTTTATAACCTACATCACCCATAAACGTCGGTCGCACCTCTTCCACTCTGTCGTGGCGCACATAGAGTGCACCTGTACCGGCAGGCCCAAAGAGCCACTTGTGCCCGTTGAGGGTGTAAAAGTCGCAGTCTATCTGGCGCAGATCAACAGGCATTTGTCCTACCGCATGGGCGCCATCAATAATCACCATCGCGCCTGCAGCGTGGGCCATTGCTGTCATCTGTTCAACCGGTAAGATATGGCCGTTGGCACTTAGCACATGGCTAAAGGAGACTAGCCGCGTACGCTCATTGAGTAAGCTAGCGTAGTTGGCTATAATTTCCTCTGTGTTAGTGTAGACCGGAAGAAAACGCAATTTAATGCCGAGGCGTTCCTCGTTGTACATCCACACCACAGAGTTAGCTGGGTGCTCGCCAGTGGTAATGATTACTTCGTCCTGGGGTTGCCAATCGATACCCCAGGCTACAATATTGACTCCCTCGGTAGCGTTACTCGTCAGAGCAAGCTCTAAGGGATCACAATTGACTAGCTGAGCCAGCTTGGCCCTAGTTTGGTCTGTAACCACATCCCGCATCTCCTCGTAATGCTTGGACAAGCCAGCACCACGTTCATGCCACTCTTGATAGGCAGTAAAGAAAGTGTCCATCACCGGAGTGGGTGTGGGGCACAGCGAACCAGCGTTAAGAAAGATATACTTACTCAACACCGGCATGTCTTGGCGTACTTGTTCTACTGTTTTCAATGAGCCTCACCTCTTGTATCGTGCCTCCTTGTGGGTTAGTTCACCCTAACCTTGAGCATCTTATCGTTCTGCTCCATCTTGTCGACCAAATCTACGTTTTCGATTACCTGTCCAAACACCGTGTGCATGGCATCAAGGTGTGGCTGCGGTTGGCGTACTATAAAAAACTGACTACCCCCTGTATCTTTGCCGGCATGCGCCATGCTCAATGCTCCACGCACATGTTTATGAGGATTACCTTTTGTCTCGCATTTAATAGTGTACCCCGGGCCACCAGTTCCCGTACCCTGCGGGCAGCCGCCCTGAATCACGAAGTCTTTAAGGCAGCGGTGGAATGTCAGGCCGTCGTAGTAACCTGAATTAGCGAGCTTCTCAAAATTAGCGACTGTTCCCGGTGCAGCCTCGGTGAAAAGCTCAATGGTAAACGTTCCTTTGGCGGTTTCGATTGTTGCTGTCTTTTTAGCGTTCATTTTCATGCACCTCCTTCCGTAGTTTTCTCCATTCAAGAGAAAAATCCTAGCTAGCCTAAAAGGATTCGTCCAAAAGGCGGCAAATATATTAAACATATGACAAAAGGGAGGCAACCTCATGAATTTTGATCTAGACATGAATTATGTCGTCGATAACTTAGTAAAAATTGCTACTACACCTAGCCCTGTGGGCTATACTGAGACCGTGATTGACTACATTAAAGGCGAATTTGATAAACTGGGACTTGAGACTAAGCTACTTAATAAGGGCGGTCTAATCGCTACGCTGCGGGGCACGGATGACATTGCTCACCGCACTCTATCTGGTCACGTCGACACTTTGGGCGCGATGGTTAAGGAGATAAAGGCCAGTGGTAGGTTAAGGTTTACCCGGTTAGGTGGATACATGTATAACTCAGTTGAAGGGGAACACTGTACAATCATTACTTCCGGCGGCTGTAAGTACACAGGTACCATTCTAACTACTAAGCAATCTACGCATGTATACGGCCCAGATTCCAGTAAGCAAGAACGCAGTGAAGACAATATGGAGATACGCATAGACGAAGTCGTTAGGTCTCGCGATGATGTACGCAAGCTAGGCATTGGCGTAGGTGATTTTGTCGCCCTTGACCCGCGTACCACTGTCACTGACTCTGGATTTGTAAAATCCCGTCATCTAGATGACAAGGCCAGCGTAGCGGTTCTTCTCGGCGTTGCCAAGTACTTCGCCGATAAGAAAGTATTACCCGCTCGGACTACTCATTTCTTTATCACGAACTTTGAAGAGGTAGGTCATGGAGCTTCAGTTGGCACCCCTCCACAGACGACGGAGTTCTTGGCCGTAGATATGGGCTGCATCGGTGATGGACTAACATGCACCGAGTTTGACGTCTCGATCTGCGCTAAGGATTCTGGTGGCCCTTATGACGCAGGCCTACGTAAGCAGCTGGTAGCACTAGCTGAAGAGCATAAGTTACCCTATGCAGTAGATATCTACCCTAATTATGGCTCAGACGCCGGGCCTGCACTGCGGGCCGGTAATGACATCCGCACCGCACTCATTGGGCCTGGAGTTGACGCCTCACACGCTCACGAGCGCACACATAAGAGCGCACTTGAGGCTACGGCAAAGCTGTGCGTAGCGTATTTGTTGAGTTAATTGACGGCCAATAACCATCCGGGTTAAACATGCAACATGACTCAGGAAACATGACCTAGGAGACTGAATCACTACTCATTACTCACTAATCACTAGGAGAATGGCCGGGTAAAATTCGGCATAGGGAGTGGGCTAGGAACACCGCGACATGTTGACTGAGCACTACTTCTCCTTTGAGAATCCCTTACGCACTGCTATGTTAGTTAAGCTCTTCATAGCGCCGCTGGTTATAGCGAGCGCAATCAGGCTGGCCCTCGAAAAGCTACGAGAGCTACGTGTGCACCACTAGATAAAGGTCCACCCGTTTCGGTGGACCTTTTAGTTGTGTTTTGTTGTGTTTACTTGACTATGCTTTAGGATGCTTGCTATGATTACCCTAGGAGGTGATCGCATGAGTGACGATAAAGAACTCCTCACTGCCCAAGTCCTAGCCAAGGCTTTAGATTTTTCAGTAGAGACAATCTGGAGGTACACACGGGAGAACAAAATCCCCTACATCGAATTAGGTAGCAAACAGTACCGCTATCGACTGACTGATGTAATTAACTCGTTGTCATGTTCACAAATTAGAGAGAAAGCCGTTGAGTACAAAGCCGACCCTACTAAGAAGTTGACCTACGAAGACTATCTTAAACTGCCCGAAGAACCCGGATACAGCTACGAAATCCTAGACGGTCTCTTAGTTAAAGACCCCTCACCCACCGTCTTGCACCAGCGAGTATCCCGGCGACTGCAACGGTTACTAGAGGACTATTTTGCTATTTCTGATCCAACAGGCGAGATATTTGATGCCCCTCTAGATGTAACCTTAGGCGACTATACTGTAGTGCAGCCAGATATCTTCTACATAGCAAGCCGGCAAGAAGAAATCGTACTACACGCGCGTATCGACGGTCCGCCTACATTGGTAGTAGAAGTAATCTCCCCCTCTACTAGCCGCAAAGATAGGCTGCGAAAACTCCGTATTTACCAGCAGGCCCAAGTGCGCCACTATTGGCTGGTCAACCCAGATGAAAAAACCCTGGAGTGCTTTGCACTAAAGGATGGCGCCTATACCTTTGCTGCAGGCGGCATGGATGATGAAGTGGTGGAACACCCCACCTTTGTAGGATTATCTGTTGATCTTAAGATACTGTGGTAGCTAGCCCCCCTGGCCAAAGCCTAGGGGGCTAGCCTGAAAACTAACCGACTCCTGTTTGGTCTGGCTCTTGTATACTTCCGCTTGGTCTGCAACGCGCCTAGCTCTGTTTAGTAGCTCCTGCACTACTTAGCCCCCCCAATAACGGCCTTTTGTGCGCGTATGTGTGGCGAGCCATCTCTAGTCGCTAAGGGTGATTGCGCCCCTAATCTTATCAACGCACTTAGTCAGTAATCTCCAACAGATACACCATTTTTGCTCGCTTCCCATCACGAAAAGGATAGTGCACTAGCCACCGCTTCTCGTCCACAAAATGAAATTCGACCGCCTGCCCCTCCTGGCCAGCAATATTCACTGCTTTACGGAGCAAGGTTCTATCAGCAACACCAAGTATACAAATATTAAAGCTCATATCTATAGCAAGTAAATAGCCATCTCTGTTAGACACCATTCGGTAAGAGGGAGAGAACTCATTTGTCTTCATTATGGATTTTGAACCGTCAATGTACCTCCATGAGCCCCGCTAGATAAGTTTGAGTATGCAACGTTCCAGTAACAAAACTAAGCATCATTTGACCGCTGGCTGGGCCACACCAGAAGTTAGTTTCTTGTTGGTACAAAGGCACCGAAAGAAGTTTGCCTCCTGCATTATCTAGAGAGGCTACATGACCCTTGCCCCAACGGCAAAATGACCGCTTTGAGAACTCCCTCATCACAGAACCTAAACAAAGAGGGTATCAGTTCCCATGGAACTTATACCCTCTTTGTTTAGCTCTTGGTTGAGATATTGATATTGTTTAGCTGTATATAAGGGAAGCAGAAGTTACCTCTCCACAATTGATCGTGGCTAAGAGCAGCTAGGTTGTCCCTGAGGTCGGTAAAGACATTTACAGAGAACATACAGTCCTTAATTCGCCCGACTATCTTACCCTTCTCAATTTTGTAGCCAAGAGAGATATTGCCGCTAACCTGTCCGCCGTAAGGGTTACCAGCCCAGGCACCCATAGTGCCGTCTATCAATACACCCTCGTCTATGCTGGCAAGCATTTGCTCAAATGATGCATCCCCACCAGGCACAATAATATTGTTGGCCACAGGGCCTGCAGTGGAGCCGTTTCCAGTAGGAGACATGCCGAGTTCCTGAGATGTTTGTAGGTCTAGCATGTACCCGTTTATTCTTCCTGATGTTACTAGGGTGCGCCTGGCGGTCGCTATGCCTTCGCGGTCAAAACTCTTACTACCTACAGCGCCGTTTACTTGCGCATCATCAATTACGCTAAAGCGGGAGTCGAAGGCTTGCTCGCCTATTTTATCCTTAAAGGGTGAGAAACCGCGCGAGATAGCTTTGCCGTTAAGACAAGCTAGGAGAGGATTTACGAGGCATGACACCTCGCCGGGGGTAAAGATAACAGGGTACTGTCCAGATTTAATGGTTGCTACCGTACGTGCCAAACGGAAAGACTCAATGACCTTCTCTTTTAACCTCGTTGTCTCAGTTGTGTAGTCGGTACCAGAGAAACCATCGTAAACATTCAGGAATCCGTCGTCATTGACGAGTTCTCCACCAAAGTAGACGGTCCAGTTGGTAAATTCAGTAGTACCTAAAAACCCTGCTGAGTTGAGGAGACTCCTTGAACCAGTTGCTTTCTGCACTGCAGCCATAGCCTTTACCATGGGATCAAAACTATTGAGAGCACTGACTAAGTCGCCTGCAATGTCTAACATCTCTTGTTGCGATACAGAAGTAACCCGGGGGTCAAAAGTGCGCGGCGCCTGAAGCTCAGCTGCACCGGGAAGGCTGTAATTAATAGGGCTGCCAAAGCTCACTGTATTAGTGGCATATTGTAACAATACTTCTGTTGCGCCAGGCTTGGTGCTAGTTGCCGCGCCTAACTTTTTATCCTTGATTAGTCGCAAGGTCCATGCTTCTTCCTCGGTGCTAGTAATCTCCTTAAGCTTACTAGCCTGAAAACTAACCGACTCTTGTTTGGTCTGGCTCTTGTATACCTCCGCTTGGTCTGCAACACACCTAGCTCGATTCAGTAATTCCTGCACTACTTAGCACCTCCTATAACAACCTTCTGCACGCGTATGTGTGGCGAACCATCGCTAGTCGCTAAGGGTGATTGCGCCGACTTTCCACAGCCCCCCGCGCTATTCTCGTAAGTGAAGTCTTGGCCAATCATGTCGATGTTAGCGAGGGTAGTAAACACGTTCCCCGTAAGGGTGACGTCTTTAACTAACTCTGCTATTTTGCCGTCGCGTATCATGTAGCCACATCCAGCTGTAAAGGTAAACATCTCCCCGTTGGTTTCTCCGCCATACCCACCGACCGCATAGACGCCGAGTTTTATATCCTTAATCATATCCTCGAATAAACTCGTGCCAGCTTCTATGCAGGTGGTGCGCATGCGCACAATGGGCGGGAAACGATAATCCAAGGCGCGTGCTGAGCCAGTCGGCTTCTCGTTCATTTTAGCGGCGCTCTCGCGGGAATGAAGCCGCCCGACTAAAACTCCCTCACGGACAAGGTAAGTCTTCTCGGTAGCCACGCCTTCATCATCGAACATAGAGCTGCCTCTATTGCCTTGCGTGAGACCACTGTCATAAATGTTAAGAATATCGCGTCCAAAGCGCTTACCTAAAGTCATAACACTACGTAAGGCTTCATTTTCGGTGATATCATCGGCTTCGCTAAGATGCCCAAATGCTTCATGAACAAACAGGCCAGCCATCTCGGGGTCGAGGATGATGGTGTATTCTCCGCCCTTAACCGTCGGCGCATCCAGCAAATCTAATGTCAATTGGCAAACTTTAAGTAAGGCCTCTTCCTTATTAAGCACACACCCGAAATCATTGTTACTACCCATACCTACGCCTTCTTGAACCGTAACACCGTCGCGAGTGGCGATAGCCCGCATGTTGCACCCTATGTCGAACTTTTCCTGGGCTATGTAACTGCCTTCGCTATTCGCAAAGTATACGTTAATGTACTTATCGTAGTAGTATACCTGCGAACTTGTTATGTCAGGACTAAAGCTAAGAATACGATCATTGTAGCCTGAGAACAACTTTACCTTATCCTCAAGACTCACTTGCCGAGGGTCTAGCTTCACCTCAGCCTTAATCTCCTTCACTACTACTGGCACCGGAACCAACATACTTGCTTCGCGCTTAACTGCGCCAATAGCCTTGGCCTGCGCGCAAGCTGCGCGAACTTTGTCTGCTAGGTCATCTAGGCTATTGAAAGATACAAAGCCCCAACCACCATCCACCAAGGCGCGTACATTGCCACCGAATTGGATAGTCTGCGAGAGCTGATCTAGGTTCTTGCCGCGGAACAGGACTAGTGAGGTATGGGTTTCCTCTACCCTGATCTCACAATAATCTGCCTGAGCGGCCTTTAGGGCGTTAGTCAGTAATTCCTTCAAATTGCTACCTCCTATCATCGGGCATCTAGTTAATCTATTAGATAAGACTACTGGAGATTCCTGCTAAGGCTGCGGTAGAGTTTATTTACGAATTAAGCAAGAGTCGTCATATTCATTGTCCGATAATAATTGCATCAGCAAATTAAGGGGGACTAAAGGGAAACTAATAGATTGACCCGTATAGAGTTCAATTTGGGATGACAAACACTAATTTTAGTCTGGTGCTGTTAGGTTCTATTTTCGCCGTTACTGGCGTAGTTACTGCAATTGTGTTTGCTGCGACGATAGTTTCCTGCGGCTTTGTCGGACGCAGTGCCAGTAGCTAGGTATTTCTGCCACACGCTAGCTAATCATTGAAGTTGTGATTTTCGGGGTGAAACCAGAACATGTAAAAGCAATGGCTACAGACATAGTTATCAGCATTGGCATTTGCCCAATCAAAACCCAAGAACGTGGCTCCAGCAGTGTTCAGAAGGGTTTGCCTTTGGTAAAAGTCCTTACCGCCACATACTGGGCATACCAAATCAATGCCCTTAATTGATACTGGCTTTGCACTCATTAAATCATTCCTCCATTGTATGTTCTTAATTACTATACGGAGAGGACAATGCTATGTTTCATGTTTATAAGACAGGACTTAGGAGGTCACTGCTTCCTCCCTTTGGTACCAGTAGAAGTGGAAACCGGAGTTCTGCATGAGTATGGCAAAAGACCCCAGAGCTTTCGCCTTGAGGTCTCTTTAAATTAATTCCGGCAACGTCCTACTCTCCGGGACTTGCGTCCCAAGTACCATCGGCGCAGGAGGGCTTAACTACCGTGTTCGCAGCAGGTTGACCGAAGGTCACCACCTGCGGGGCAAGGAGCTTGTGACAGCACTTTCCGCAGAAAG
>Ga0207951_100294_pt1 | contig 27407 bp, 19 predicted proteins | sample Subbio12Aug_8Bad_FD_184830 | JGI IMG/M metagenome (GOLD analysis project Ga0207951, IMG submission 184830) | Serpentinite rock and fluid subsurface biosphere microbial communities from McLaughlin Reserve, California, USA - CR12Aug_8Bad (SPAdes) | ecosystem: Environmental > Terrestrial > Deep... | reverse complement strand
GGGTCGAAATGACCAAGATGCCCGAGTTGGTGGCCTTCATGCACAGCATGGTCGGGCTGGCGGCGGTGTTCATCGCCATCGCCGCCGTGGCCGAGCCTTGGGCCTTTGGCATCGCCGAGCGCGGCGAGGCCATTCCCTTGGGCAACAAGATCGAGCTCTTTTTGGGCTCAGCCATCGGTGCCATCACCTTCAGCGGTTCGGTGATCGCCTACGGCAAGCTCAGCGGCAAATACAAATTCCGCCTGTTTCAGGGCGCGCCGGTGGTGTTTGCCGGCCAGCACAAGCTCAACCTCGTGCTCGGGTTGGTGATCATCGCCCTGGGCGCCTATTTTGCCGCCACCGGCAACTGGACCGCGTTCATCGTGCTCACGGCGCTGGCCTTCGTCATCGGGGTGCTGATCATCATCCCCATCGGCGGCGCCGACATGCCGGTGGTGGTCTCCATGCTCAACAGCTACTCGGGCTGGGCGGCGGCGGGCATCGGTTTTGGCCTCAACAACAGCATGTTGATCATCGCCGGCTCGTTGGTGGGCAGCTCGGGCGCGATCCTGAGCTACATCATGTGCAAGGCCATGAACCGCAGCTTCTTTAGCGTCATTCTGGGTGGCTTCGGCGGCGAAGAGGGCGTAGTGGCCGCCGGTGCCGCGCAGCGCAGCGTCAAGAGCGGCAGCGCCGACGACGCCGCCTTCATCTTGGGCAACGCCGAGACCGTGATCATCGTCCCCGGCTACGGGCTGGCGGTGGCGCGGGCGCAGCACGCGGTCAAAGAGCTGGCGCACAAACTGGCCGACAAAGGCATCACGGTCAAATACGCCATCCACCCGGTGGCCGGCCGCATGCCGGGCCACATGAACGTGCTGCTGGCCGAGGCCGAAGTGCCCTACGACCAGGTGTTCGAGATGGAGGACATCAACAGCGAGTTCGGGCAGGCCGACGTGGCCATCATCTTGGGCGCCAACGACGTGGTGAACCCGGCGGCGCTGCAAAAAGGCAGCGCCATCTACGGCATGCCGATCCTCGAGGCCTACAAGGCCAAGACCGTGATCGTCAACAAGCGCTCCATGGCCGCAGGCTACGCCGGCCTCGACAACGACTTGTTCTACATGGACAAAACCATGATGGTGTTTGGCGACGCGAAGAAAGTGGTCGAAGACATGGTCAAGGCCATCGAGTAAAGCCAGCCTCTAGGCGCCGTGGTTTAGCGCCGATCGAGGTGTTCCGGCCGCGCCACGATGTCGCGCTTGGACACATCGACCTTCCAGTAGGTGTAGGTATCGCCGTCGGTATCGACCAGTTTGATGTCGAAGATCGGGCTGCGGTAGCCGTTGAGCGTGACGCGCTGGGTCGCATCCCGGGCCAGCACCTTGTTGCCCAGCACGTCGTCTTCCCAGCTGCTCGAATCGGCCGGGCTGATGTAGATGTGGGTGATCACGAACCCGGTGCGGTTGGTGATGTCCACGTAGTAGCTCTGCGCCCACGCGCCGGCGGCGAGCCAGAGCGAGGCCAGCAGCAGGAGCCAAAACCGGATGTGTTTTTGCATGAAAGTACTCCTAGATTTAAGGTCAACCTAAATTTGTCGGCATAGGGCCTGCAAGGTTGCAGCAGCCTGAAAGGTGCCACGTACGGCCCCCACTCCAACGCCTGCAGTCTAAAGCAAATGATGGTTTTGGTAAAGTGAAGTGGCTGTGCATCCGGCCGCACGCGGCAGAGTTGCGCAGCGCGTCAATAGCCTTAGGCCCAGCCCTTACACTGCAGGGGTTCAATTTTGGGAGCCCCAAGCCATGCCCGAACCGCTGTTGATCGCGCGCAACGCCACCACCGAATGCCAGCTGCTGCCTGGGCTGGCAAACCACCACGGCCTGATCACCGGGGCCACCGGCACCGGCAAAACCGTGACCTTGCAGACCTTGGCCGAGCGCCACCCGGGGACGGCCGGCGTTGCTCTTGCGCCCGATCACGACAGGGGCTTCGCCAAAGAGATCCAGATCGGGCATGGCCACCCCGGCCCGGGCTTTGCGCCCGAACAGGTGCGCAACCGAGGCTTCAATCTGTTGCCACGGCATGTGCGAAGACAGCACCACCAGCGGGTGACGCAGATCGATCATGTGGTCGATGCGCGAGCGGAAGAAATCGTCGGTGGCGGGGCTAGGCGAACATGAAAAACTCCCAGAAATCAACGCACAGGCGAATCAAACTGGGAGAAATTTTACCAAGAAATGATTGGTTTTGCATGGTAAATCAATGAGTTGGGGATTTTTCATGGGTGACGAAGTAGCGAGGCGGGCCTTTCTCCGTGACTGGCGCTATGCTACGTTCGTACCTTGATGAACCTGCCCAACCTCACCACCAAACGCCAAGCCGAAAGCACACCCCCTCTGCGCTGCGAGAAAAAAGTTGCCGTGTTGCAATCGTTTCGCACGGTCGATGTGCCGTCATGGATCACGCGGTGCATGGACAGCGTGCGGCAATGGGCAATGTCGCAAGGATGGGACTACCTCGCCCTTGACAACCGCTTCCTCGATCTGCCGCCGGGCTGGGTGCGTGAGCGTTGTGGCAGCAACCTGTATGCCGTGACCGATGTGGCCCGCCTGATGTGGGCACAGGACGTGCTGTCCGGCGACTACCAGCGGGTGATCTGGGTCGATGCAGATGTGGTGGTTTTCGACGCGGGTGGACTTGCGCGCCACGTGAGTGCGGTCCACGAACACGGTTTTGCGCGCGAGCTCTTTCTGCATGTGTCCGGTCGCCGCACCGATCCACGGTGGGGCATCAACAACGCTTTGATGGTGTTCGACCGCCACGCTCCGGTGCTGGCGGACTACCTGCGGATTTGCTTGGCAGGCCTCGAGGACTATCGCGATGGCGAGGTGCCGCGCACAGCCATGGGGCCGGCGCTCCTGCAGCAGATGGACGCAGCCGGACGTCTCCATCGGATCGAAGGTGTGGGGCTTTTCACGCCCGCGATGCTGGGGCCGTTTGCTGCAGGCCGGGATGCGCTGATGCGCCTGTATCTGTCGCATTGTCCGGTGCCGCCCGCAGCGGCCAACCTCTGCCACTTCATGCGCAATGCCACGATCGCGTCCCGGCGGCCCGCGTTTGATCGCATGTACGCGGCCGCCATCGAGCGTTTGATGCATCAGGGCCTTGCGTTCGATGCGATTCTAGGTAGCGACACTCAGCGCCCTTGATGTACGCATGCGGCCGAAGTCTTTGCCTTCGACGGACTGGCTTGTTTGCAACTCTGCGCAAGCTGCCGCGCAAAATCCGTCAACTGCTCCCGAATCCGCTGGCCCCGTTCTTCCTCTTGAGCAAAGGGCCTGCTGAACATCAGCCCGACCATTTCCTTGATGCGCTCTTCGCGCTGCGGATCACCTCCTTCGACCCCGGCATGAACCTGATAGACGTGCCGCTGGCTCAAGGTTTCGGCAAAATCTCGATCCAATGTCTGCCCCGCCAGCACGTGGTCTGGCTTCTGCCGGTACTGGCGGCTGATGTCGCAGATCTGCAGCAGGTCGATGTCGCCCAGTCCCTTGAGCAGCCCGTTGCGTCCAAAGGTTTTGAGTTCGGCTAGGGTCTCGGACAGCCTGCCGCTGCCGATGGGCACCGGGCCATGGCCTTGGCATTGTTCGATGATGTGCTGCTCGATGCGCGCCGAGAGCACTATGCGCACGTACCACGGATCGAAGTAGCGCAGGGGTAGTTGCTCCGGCAAGGCGCGCTAGGCTTCGCTCATGGGAATCTTCAGGCCAATCGGTGCGCGCAGGTCGATGCGCCAGTCGGCCTTGTCGATCTCATCGAGGAAGCGCGTCAGAAAGACCTCATCGGCGACAATTGCCCGCTGGCGTTCGAACAGGTCAGCAGGTGTCTCGAAAGCGAGCGCATCGACAGCCCGTTTGGCGTTCGTCTGCCGGTCCTTGAAGGCGTAGACTAGGCTGTTGTCTAGCACGAGGTGGATGGAGCCCCGCAACTCATAGGCCGAGGCATACCGCGAGCCAAACCACAAGGTCAGGTCGAAGCAGCGCAAAATTGCGCTGTCGTCGAGGCCTTGCAAAGAGGTGTGCAGCCGGGTCGCCAGCCGCTGGTGTTTCATGTCTGTCATGCGCTCGTCCCTGTGTCTTGGATGGAAGAGATGAACTCCTCGAACTTGCCGCTGGCCGACAAGGGCAAGAGCGCGTCGCTCACCTGCCACGTCCAGCGGTAGGCCGCCGAGCATCTGCTCCTGTGCCGCTTGAAGTTGCTGCAGTTGTTCTGGGCTCGGCGCGGCCGCGCACACCAACCGTGCGGCGATGGCGTCTGTAGCGGCCTGCTCGAACTGGTATTGGCCCAGCTGCGGCATGGCGTCCAGCATCCGCTGGGTCCCAACACCAGCCAGAAGGCCTTGCCCTAGGTTTGGTTGGTGATGTCCACGTAGTAGCTCTGCGCCCACGCGCCGGCGGCGGGCCAGAGCGAGGTCAGCAGGAGCCAAAGCTGGATGTGTTTTTGCATGAACCTATCTCTCGCGTCGGTCAGCGTCGACTGCGGTGGGGAAACGGTCATCGCTCTCGGCCTGCCTCGTGCCAGGCCTTTTTCACGGGCGAGAGCAGGTACTCCGCCACGGTGCGGTGGCCCAGCAGGATTTCCGCCGTGGTCTGCATGCCCACCGACAGTGGGAATTTCACGCCATCCACCTCCAGTGCGTTCGCATCGAGCGTTACCAAGGCCCTGTAGCGCAGCGGTCGTTGCCCCGCACCTTGCAGCCCCTGGTCGCGTGCCTCCTCCTCACTCTGAGCGTCAGCGCTGATGTGCTCGATCGTGCCGTGCCCCATGCCGTACTTCTGGAAGGCGTAGGTCGCGAACTTGAGCTTGACCGGTTGACCCGGCCGCACGAAGCCTATGTCCGCGTTCGAGATCCAGACCTCAGCCTTGAGCTTTTCTTCCAGGGGCACGAGGCTGGCCAGTACGGTGCCGGGTTGCACCACGGTGCCGGAGGTATGGGTGGCCAGATCCTTGATCACGCCGTCCTGCGGGGCCTTGAGTTCCAAAAGTTCACGTCGATGCTGTTGCTTCTCCTTTTCCTTGGCCAGTTTGTCGATCTGCGCTTGTGCCTCATTGCGCTCGGCATGCAACTGCCGCACATAGTCGGCCTCGATCTGCTTTAACTTCTTTTGCGACTGGTCGATGCTGGCCTGAGCAGAGGCAATCAGATGCACTTGCGTGGCCAGTTCCTGCTCTCTCTCGATGCGCTCGCGTCGCTTGTCCGAACCCATCAAGCTACCGGCAAAGCCTTCCCTGACCAGTTTTTCGTAAGCCTTTTCTTGTTCGCGGTAATGCGGCAGCACGGCTTCCAGTCGCTCTTTCTGCTGGCGGGCAGCCGCCAGTTCATGCTGCGCCCTAAGCAAGCGGCTGCGTTCTTCTGCCAGCGCAGCGGCCAAGGCATTTCGGTTGGCCTGGTACTGCTCGCCGGTTTCGCGCAACAGCGCCGCTGGAGCCTGAATGTCAGGCAGGAAGGGCCTGCCGCCGAGCTCGGCATCGATGCGGGCAAGCTGAAGGCGTCTGCGGGCGTATTCGGTGGTGATGGCGTCTAGGTCGGCGTTGATGATCAACGCATCCATACGCATCAGGATTTGACCGGCGCGCACGGTCTCGCCCTCTCGCACCAGGATTTCCTTGACGATGCCCGCTTCCGAGGACTGCACGATCTTGAGGAAGCTGGCCGGCACCAGCTTGCCGTCGGCCACAGCGACAATGTCGAGCCGCCCGAGCAACGCCCAGACGATGAGAAAGGCGACCAGCGCCATGATGGCCCAAAGCACCCGCCGCCCCTGCGGCTGCGGCGCGCTGCACTGCAAACGTATCAGCGGCGGATGAAAATCCTGATGATCGCTGTGGGCGTGTTGTACGAGGGACTTCAATGAAGGCATGCCGGGGGGCTCTCTTGTGGTTCTTGGGTTTTCCGGGTACGGTCAGTGGTCCAGCCATCGAGAAAGGTCCGCTCGATGAAGACGAGGCTTTGTTCGATGGCCTGGCTGGGTGAATAATCTGCGTGGCGACTCCGAAACGCGCGGGCGGCTTGCCGATGCGCTGAGCTGCCGAGCAGTTCCTGCAGTGACGCGGTGACGCTTTCGGCATCGATCCGGCCACCGAGCAACCTGCCCGCGCCCAGTGCGTCCACCCGATGTGCAAAAAGCGCCTGCTCAACATGCCGGGGCCGCATCGCCAAGGGCACGCCCGCCAGCAAGGCTTGGGTCGAAAAGCCGCTGCTGCCGTAGCCGATGGCTAGGTCGGCGTGTTTAAGCAGGAGCGGCAGATCAAGCGGCGTGAGCGCAATGCGCAAACGCCGCGTGGCAGAACGTTTCGCCATCTCGGGCTTCATGCCCGGCGCAACGCACAGGACCTCGGCATCCAGCCGGACGAGTGCCTGCAAGATCGCCGCAAAGCCGGGTACGGCCGGTCGCAGGTAGGCCAGCACTTTTGGACCTTCCCGGCTTTGCCAAGCAACGCGCAGAGCCTGGGGCACCGAGACGATGGGCCCGACATAGCGCCCGCCCGGACGCGCACCATAGTGGTCGAGTTCGGCAAAGGTATCCAGAATGTCCTGTTCTCCAAACAATTCGCGCGCACACACCGCACTTGAATGGCCCAGGGCTTTTTGCGCTGCGTCCAGTACATGGTCAAGCCTGGTCTCGGCCATGGCGAGCGCCTGATCGGAAACCGTCTCCCAAGGCCGGATCGACGGCCAGGGAGCAACTGACGGAGGAATCGCAAAGCCGTTGCCGATGGACAGGCGAGGAATATCGGCCAAGCTTGCCGCCAGCAAAGCCGTTGGCGCATGGTCGGCGACCAGCACATCAGGCCGGGTCAACGAAAACAATCCCTGCCAGGCGTTTAGCCGAGCGGCCACATCCCGCGCCTCGGCAAACCCGCTGACATTCAGCACGTCGGCGTAGTTCACCGGTGCGCTGCCGCCCGCACCCGTCTGTGGGGTCAGTGGCGCAGCCAGCACGGTGATGCCGGGCGTCAGGGCCTGTCCGGCGGGTAGCCGAACGTCCTGGAGCGCTAGGCTCACCCCGTGCCCGCGGGCCACGAGCCCGTGCGCCAGCTGCAGGCACTGGACGAGGTGACCGAAGGCCTCGCCCAGTTCCCACGCGATCAGAATGCGCGCCATCAGTGTCGCTCCCTTACCACGGCAGCCTGTCCATACCTTCCTTGATGCCGGTGAATCCCTTGAGCTGGCAGCCGCCACCGAAGGCCAGCGACACGGTATCGATGCCACTCCGCCCACGGTGCGCGCCACTTTGCATCCAGCCGGCCAATCCGGCGAGATCGGCCCCTTGGTTGACACGGCTCCAGGTGGGCGCGCTCTGGCGCTCGGCATCGAGCCGGTTCAGAGCGTGGGTGAGCTTTGCCCAATGGCGTTCCACATCGTGATTCACTAGGCCATGACCGGTGTCCTTGACCGGTTGCTGCCGCTCGCCCCATTGTTCGAACCAGCGGCGATCCAGTGCAGGCAACGCTGGCTGTGCGGACTTGTCATCGCGCTTGAAGCCGTCGAGGAAGCGCCCCAAGGGGTCATCGTCACGGTCACCACCGTGCTTGCGACCCGGTTGCCCCGGCGAAGTGCCCGCCCCGTCATTGATGTTGGCACCGTGTCCGGGTGGCGGCGCATCGGCGCCGTTGCCCACCCCTTCGTTACCCTTGGTGGCGGTCGGCGCCACCGTCTTGTTGCCAAAGCGCACCTTGAAGTCATCCGAGGCGGTCGACCACTTGCCATGGCCATCGCTGGCGGTGACGCGCACATCGATGCTTCCCTTGGCATTGGCCGGAGCCGTGCCACTGAAGGTCTGCGTGGCGGCGTCGAATTTGAGCCAGCTCGGCAGCTGCTTGCCGTTTTTGAGCTTGGCTGTATAGCTGAGTGTGTCGTTTCGGTCGATATCCCTGAAACTGCCCTCGGGCATTTGCCAGGAGAAGGCTTTGCCCCTGGCCAGTTGCAGATCGGCTAGGGCCTTGGCCAATACCGGGGCGTCGTTGGTGCCCTGCACGGTCATCGTCAATGCGCCGTTGCTGCGCTGTGCGCCATCGCTGGCCGAGTAGTTGAAGGTTTCCGTGACCGTCTCGCCCGCGCCCAAACCCTGCACCTTGGTCGAGCAAGCGTCGAGCACATAGGCGTAGGTGCCATTGGGCAGCAGAGTCAGCGCACCGTATTCGCCGCGCCGCATGCCCGGATCGGCTACGCGCAGGCGCTCGCCTTCCGGATCGCGGTCGTTAGCGAGCACATTGCCCCAGGCCAACAGCTTGCGATCCTCGATCACAGTGGCCGCATCGGGTGCCGTGACCGGCGCCTGGTTGCCGCCGCCGGATTCGACTGCCAGGGTGAAGCTCTGGCTGGCCGATTCACCGGCCAGATCGGTGGCGGTGACCCGCAACGAGAAGTTGCCGGCCTGCGTCGGCGTGCCGCTGAAGGTGCCGGTGGCGGCATCGAACGTGAGCCAGGCGGACAGTGGATCACCATTCCCCAACGTGGCCGAGTAACTCAGCACATCGCCCGCATCCACGTCGAAGAAGGCGCCCTGGGGCAGTTGCCAAGTGGTGGCTTGGCCCACCCGGCCGGTCTGGTTGCCGAGCAAGACCCCCACCTCGGGCGCGTCGTTGACATTGGCCGCCTCGATGGCGAAGGTCTGGCTGGCGGATTCACCGGCCAGGTCGGTCGCAGTGAGCCGAACCGCGAGGCTGCCGACGTGGTCGTTGGCAGGCAGGCCCGAGAAGGTGCGCGCTGTCGCGTCGAAGCCGAGCCACGACGGTAGCGCCGAACCGTCCGCGCGGGTGGCCGTGAGCGTGAGCACGTCGCCCGCGTCTACGTCTCGGAAGGCCCCTTCCGGCACGGTGAAGGAGAAGGGCGCGTCTTCCGTCGCCTGCTGGTCGGCCAGCATGAAGGCCACTTCCGGGGCGTCGTTGGTGTTGGCTACCGTCAGACTGAGCATCTGGCGGGCGCTGGCGCCGAAATGATCCTTGCCTTCCACCACAAGCTCGACGTCACCCAAGGCATCGTTCGTCGGCCTGCCGCTCAGCGTTTTGGATACGGGATCGAAGCTCAGCCATGTCGGCAGAGGATCGCCGTTGGCCAGTCGGACAGCCACCTGGATCTCGTCGGATGCGTCCGGATCGATGAACAGGTCGGCGGGCAGCATCAGGCTGAAATCCTGATCCTCTGTCGCCATCGCGTCGCCCAGTTGCCGGATTGCCACGGGAGCACGGTTCGTCTGTTCGGTCAGCGACACCACCGTGCCGTCTTCAAACGCCAGTGCCAGAATGACCGGATTGCCTTCCGAGCCGTAGTAGTTCTCGATCCGCACCGCATCGTCATTGCTGTAATGCAGGACGAGGGTGGTGCCGTCCCATTCGTGAAGAATGTCCTCGGGTCGGATACCTGCACCGAAGCGGAGGAAGTTGAAGTCGGTCGCGCCGCTGTCGATGAGGGTGTCGACGCCGTCTCCCTGGTTGAAGACGTAGCCATCATCACCCGCCCCCCCATTAAGCAGGTCGTTGCCCGTTCCACCGTGTAGTTCGTCGTTGCCAGGCCCGCCATGGAGCACGTCCTCGCCGTCATAACCGTAGAGGCGGTCGCCGACGTTGGTGCCTGCTAGTGCGTTGCCCGCGTTGTCGCCCTCGACCACGAAGGTCCAGGACACCAATGTTGCGTAATCCACCGCCGTGCCGTCGGCGAACTCGAAGCGTTCGATGGCGTGATTGCCCAGCACGTCCTGCGGATCGAAGCCGGTCAGGCGCACCACGTCGCCCGCATCGCCATAGGGGATGAGCAGCACATGACCACCGTTGCCGTCCGCCTCGAAGCGCAGGTTGTTGCGCAAGACCTTGGGATCGATGCCGGGCCCGAAGCGCAGCAGGTTGCCGGCATCTTGTCCAGCCACGTCATCGATGGTGACGATGCCGTCGCCCAGGTTCACGACATAGGTGTCGTTGCCGCTTTCGCCCGCCAGCCAGTCGCCGCCCGGTGTCGCTTCGATCAGATCATTGCCTTCGCGGCCTCGGACGCGATCTGTGAGCGTGGTTCCTTTGAGGGCGTCGCTTTCATCCGTGCCGACGATGTCGAAACCGCGCGCGAGCAGTTCCTCGTAGCCGATCTCGTCGCCCTCCGGGCCGAAGCGGAAGCGCTCCACCGCGCGCGGCCCCAACGGGTCCTGCGGGTCGAAGCCCGACAGCCGCACGCGGTTGCCGGTGTTGTCGAGGTCGAGGATCAGGAAACCTTCGCCGTCGTAAGAGAGACGTACGTCATTCAGGGTCGTGCCTTCGGGCAGCACCAGGGTGTTGGGCACATCGCCGTTTTCGCTGTCGATGAGGGTGTCGCTGCCCGCATCGGCGTCGATGAGGTAAAGATCGCCACCAGCGCCACCGCTCATGGTGTCATCGGCCTCGCGCCCTTCGATCCAGTCGGCCAGCGCCGTGCCGGTGAGCACGTCATCGTTGGGTGTGCCGATGATGCGCACGCCGCGCGCAAGCAGATCGTCGAAGGACAGGCTGACGCCCCACCAGGGCAGGCTGATTGCCGAAACCGGTGCCCGCATGCCGGGCGCGCGCGGGTCGAACCCGGCAAAGCGGATCGCATCGCCGTCTTCGGTCAAGCGCAGCAACAGGTCGCGGCCGTCGAATTCCAAGCGCAGGTCGTCGGCATTGATGTCGCCGGTGATTTCGATGCGGTTCGTGTCCTGCGCGCGCCAGGTCTCGGCAATCAGCGTCTCGGTTGGGCGAGTGCCCCAGTCCTTGCGGATGCGGTAAGTGTCGGAGCCGGCACCGCCCACCAGCCTGTCCGCACCGCCCTGGCCATCCATGACATCGTCGCCATCGCCGCCGATCAGGATGTCGCTGGCGGTTGTCCCATACATCCAGCCGCCTTCGTCACCCGCGATCTCGGTCTTGCCCGTGGGCTCGATGGATTCGGCCACGATCTCGGTGCCGTCGGCGAAACGGATGATGTCCACCGAACGGGTCTGTGTTGCCCGGCTCGCATCGAAGCCGCGCAGGATCACCCAATCGCCGGGCTGGTTGGCGAACGTGATCACCAGATCGCCGTTCTGCTCCGAATAGCGCAGGTCTTGCGGACGAATGCCAGGGCCGAAGCGCAGGATGTTGGGGGCGTCGTCGACGATGGCACCGCCGTAGCCACCACCGTAACCGTTGCCATAGCCACCACCGTAACCACCGCCGTAGCCCCAATTGAGCACGCGGTGATCGTCGTCGATGATCACTTCGCCTTGGCCGGGCTGGTAGAGGTAAGTGTCACCGCCCCATTCGCCGAACAGTTGGTCATTGCCGGTGCCGCCGCTGAGTTGATCCGCACCCCAGCCGCCGTAGATCACGTCGTTCCCGGCACTGCCCTCCAGCACGTCATCGCCATCGCCGCCGTGGATCAGGTCGTTGCCGTTACCGCCGAGGAGGGTGTCATTGCCAGCCAGACCCAGCACGATGTCGTTGCCCGCACCGGCGTCCAGCGTGTCGCCGTTGGGCGTGCCATAAAGCACGTCATCGCCGTCGGTCGGGGTGTTGTTGGCGAGATTGGCGGCAGCGAACAGATCGCCGGACTGCGCATACGCCACCGCCTCCAGACCGCCCGCCGGGGCCACCGTGCCGGTCAACTCGAAACCCGTGCCGTCAAAGGCCAGCGGCGCATCGGTCGTTGCCGACAGCAAGGCGCCCGCATGGGCCTGCAGCCAGCCGGCCAGGTCGAACACGCGCGTCTTGCCCTCGGCATCGATGAACTGGATACGCTCCAGATCGCCCGGCAGATCGTTGATGTGCGTATTGTTGAGCGAGATTGAGCCGCCTGCGCCCGCGTCCAGCAGCAGTACCACGCGTCCGACCCGGTCCAATGCTGCGGAGAGCATGGTCGGTGTCACCGTGGCGCCGAAGGACAGGGTGTCCGTGCCCTCATCAGTGCGCAGGGCGTCGTTGCCATCGCCGTGGTTGAAGACGATCACGTCGTCACCGGCGCCGGTATTGAGGTTGTCGTTGCCTGCTTCTCCGGCAACCAGATCCTCACCCGCGCCGGAGTAAACATAGTCGTCGCCGCTGCCGGCGGAAACCCGGTCATTGCCGGCTGCCAGATGGATGTTGTCGTTGTTGCCACGCGCCTGAACGGTGACCGACTGACCGGTGTAGTCGTAGATGACATCATCGGCCTGGCTGCCGAGGATCGTGGTGGCATCGCCCCAACGGCGCTGCTGCCAGCCCATTTTGCCGCCATCGGCACGGGCGATCACATCGGCCAGTGTCCATTCAGTGCCGTCGTCGAAGCGGAAGCGCTGGAGCGCGCTGCGGCCCAGGTCGTTCCAGTTGTCGCTGCGCACGACCAGCGCGTCGTTGCCGCCGATGCCGATGACCAGGTTGGTGTTGCCGACATCACCCGCCTGGCCGATCCATCTCGCATCGCCCAGTTGCACCGACACGTCCTGCGGCCGGATGCCCGGCGCGAACACCACCGTGTCATTGGCCACCGCAAGGCTGGCGCCCATGGCAATGTCTAGGCCCATGCCCGTGCTGACGCGGTAGCGGTTGTTGCCGGCGCCGCCATAAAGCCAGTCGCGGTCGGCGCCGCCATCCAGCGTGTCATCACCGGCTTCGCCGTGGAGTTGATCACTGCCCGCACCGCCGGTCAGCAAGTCGTTGCCGTCGCGACCGTAGAGCGTGCTGTTCTTCCCGGTGCCGGCCAGCAGGTCGTTGCCCGGCGAGCCGTAGAGGATTTCTGCGCCTTCGCTGACATCGAGCTTGGCCAGCACGTCGCTCACAGTGAGGCGGGCGCCGTTGTCGAATTCGAAGTGCTCGATATGCCGCCAACTGTTCAGCCAGTCCTTGATGCGGATCGCGTCGCCGGACAGGGCGATGGTGGCGATCAGGTCGTTGCCGTCGCGGCTGAAGGCGATATCGTTCTGGCCGATGCCGGGCTTGAACTGGATGCTGCCATCGGTTGCTTCGATCACGTCCTGGCCGTCACCGATACCAAAGCGATAGGTGTCGTAACCGCCTAGGTTCTGGAAGCGGTCGTTGCCCGCGCCGCCGTCCAGGGTGTCGTCCTGCCAGCCGCCGACGATGGCGTCGTCGCCGTTGGTGGCTGCCAGCGCCCGCGCGGCCAGATCGGCGCGATTCCAGACTGTTCCGTCGGCAAAGCGCAATTGCTCGATGCCCCGCTCGGTTGACCAGGTATCGGCTTGGCCGCGCACGGTGAGGCGGCGGCCGTCGGGCAGCGTGACGGCCATGTCCCCTTGCAGCGTCCAGCGCACGGTGAGGTCGGCGGGAACGATGCCGGCGCCGAGTTCCACCGTGTCCACGCCAGCGGTGTAGCCTTCGTTGATGACGTCCTGGCCATCACCCAGACCGAAGCGGTAGGTGTCGGAGCCGACGCCGCCTTCCAGCACGTCATCGCCAGCGCCACCGACCAGCGTGTCGTTGCCAGAGAGGCCCACCAGTTTGTCGTTACCGGCACCACCCTCGATCAGATCGTCACGCTCGTTGAAACCGCGCAGGGCGTCGTCGCCGTCGCCGCCCAGCAATACCTGCGACTTGATCTCCTCCGCCCCCCACACCGTGCCGCCTGCGAAGGCGATTTCTTCCACCGCGAAGCGGTTGCTCTCGTTAAAGTGGTTCTTGACGGTCAGCGTCTCGCCGGTGTCCAGGATGGTGAGCTTGAGGTCGTCGCTGACCTGCCAGCCATTGACGGTGCGCACCCGCTCCAGCCGTACGTCTTGCGGGGCGAGCCCGGCCTTGAGTTCGATGCGGTCGGTCGCGTCCTGAACCCACGAATCCTCGATCAGGGTGTCGTGCCCATCGCCGCGGCCGAAACGATAGGTGTCGCCCTCGCTGTTCCAGTCATGGACCTGATTACCCCAGCCAATGGCACCGCCGCCGCGCAGCACATCGTTGCCGGCACCGCCGTCCAGGATGTCCCGGCCCGCACCGCCGAGCAGCACATCATCGCCGCCCTGACCGGTCAGCACATCCGCCCCCCGCGAGCCGATGAGGGTTTCCGCCTCCTCGCTACCGGCAAAGAGGATGGCTTGCACGTTAGCGTAGGACAGCACCGTGCCGTCGGCGAAGGCGATGCGCTCGATCAGGTAGGGGCCATTCGCCTCATTCCACACTTGCTCGAAGTACTGCTTGAGCGTCACTTGATCGCTGCTGCCGCGTATCGCCAGCACTAGGTCGTTGCCGCTGCGGATGAACTTCACGTCCGTTGGCGCCACCCCTTCCTTGAAGCGCAGCGTGTCGGTGTTGCCGGGCGTCCAGTCGCCGTCGATCACCGTGTCCCGCCCATCGCCCCGGCCGAACAGATAGGTGTCGTTGCCGTTGGCGGAAATGCTGGGCGTGGTGCTGCGTTCCTGCCGCCACTGGCCGGCATCAAGAACCCGGTTCCAGCCCGTGCTGCCGATCAGGAGGTCATTGCCCGCACCACCGTCGAGCACGTCGCCGCCGCCGTGGCCGATCAGCACATCGTTGCCGGTCTGACCGCTGATCGTGTCGCCGGCGCTGGAGCCGTGGATCACGTCATCGTTCTCGGTGGTTGCAGCCACCGTGGCGCGCAGCGCATTGTCGTGGCTCCATACCGTGCCGTCGTCGAAGACGTACTGGCCGACGCCGTTTCTGGCTTCATCACTGCCATCGGTCAGGATGGTGAGTGTTCCGCCGCTGTCACGGATCGTGAAAATCAAATTCTTCTGCGCATCCTGTGCCACCTGAATATCCGCCGGATTCAGCCCAGAGAAGCGCACGATGTCGCGCTGGCTGCCAGCTTCCACCGTGTCGCGCACCGTATCGTTGCCAGTTCCCCGACCAAAAATGTACGTGTCCACACCGGTACCACCGCGCAAGTCATCGTTACCGGTCCCACCTTCGAGCACATCGTTGCCAGAGCCGCCGATCAGGGTGTCGTTGCCACCGCGTCCCAGCAAACGGTCGTTGCCGCCCCGAGCGTCGAGCAGGTCGTTGAATTCGGTACCGCGCAGCACATCACCCCCTTCCGTCGGGCCGCCGGCCACCCAGCCTTTGAGCGCAGCGTCCATGGACTGCGCCACGTCCGCACCCAAGGGCAGCAGCATGGCTTTGAAGCCCGCTACGTCCAGACGGTTCAAGAGGCCCATGCCCTTGAGCGAATATAGAAAATCCCCCAAGGTTTCCAGACCGGCCTCCCGATCTTTTTCTAGGTGTGCCGTCAGCGTCTCCACCACATTAGAAAGATCGCTGACTGGCTCTCCAATTTCAGGGTCCCAACGAAAACTGATTTGTAATACCAGTTCCTTGAGCTGCGTCTGTGCCATAAGTTGGCCGTAGACAAATGCCTTAATGTCATCCCAGGCCGCCAGCAACACCGGTGCGGCGCGGCCATGCGGGTTGGGGTCGCGCGTGCCCCAGCACCAGATACCTGCCCACTCCTCGCCCATGAATTCTTCCAGCGCTTCGAGCGTGCGGGCATCGCCTATGGCATTGCCATAGATCATGCGCGAGGCGCGGCTGGTGGGATCAACATCTTGCACGCCCGTCCAGCGGTAGAGGATTTGCGTGACCAGGGCGTCTCGGTCTTCTGGGGTGCTGGCCTGGGTGAACGCGGTGACCAGCGCCTTGAGTTCGCCCGTGGCGTCCATGGCCATGGCCTGGTGCAGATCGCGGACCTTGCCGTAGCCTTGGGCATCGGGCAGGGCGGCGATGTCTTTGGGTACCTCCACCCATTCGGTGGGCAGGCTGTAGGTGGGGTTGGTCTGGACCCAGACGTCGGTGGCTGTACGGGTCTGGCCGTCGTTGGTGGTGTAGCTGCCGATCTGTCTGTGGGCGTTGCCTTGGGCATCGACGTGGTTCGAGTTCGTGTAGGCGACGTTGATGCTGCGTACTCCGGCTTCTTCAAGCGTGAGCAATTCGCCCTCGGCCGTGCGCCCGTTGGTGTCGGCATCAAGCCACACGCGCAACTGGGCAAACACTGGGTCGTTGGCGTCGATCACGCCGTCGCCGTTGGCATCAAAGGCCTTCAGGGCCTTGAAGCCGTTGACGGCCTTGATGCCGTTCGGCAGCAGCGTCTCGGAGCCGAACAGTTCGCGGCCCGAATCGATCGCTCCGTTGGCGTTGCGGTCCCAGACCAGAAGGCCGTCACCGGGGGCGACCCAGCCGGTGCGTTCGGCAAAGCCGTCGGCGGCGTGGTCGAAGAAAACGCTAGCGCCCATGCCAACGGTGCGAATGACGCCATCGCCGTTCAGGTCGAGGATGATCGGAGAGGGTATGGTGGAGGCGTTCTCAGTTTTCTTCTTTGCTTTCTCTGGGGTCTCGTAGTATGGCTTATTGGACGGCGATGAATCATCCTGACCATAGTCGTCATTGTCACCAGGATTCAAGGGGCCGTCCGGCCATTCAGGAGGCAATTTCACTCGCGGATCATCGTTCGACATCCTTTGGCCGGTGCCATCATCGATGGGGTTCTTTTTCCAATCCTCTGGAGGGAGCCATTTGCCACTGTCAGTCTCCCCATTCTTGTCTGGATCGATCTTTTTTCGAGCTTCTCGTACAACATCCTCCCACCTCCCTCCCGACTCTCGAAGTCTATTGCCGATCTCAATTCCGATCTCATTGTTGTGGCGATCCATCGATTCAGCAGGTTTCGTTTGACCATCTTTATTCCCGGTCCACTCATGCCCATCAAGCAATTTCCGAGCGTAATCTTCACCGTACTTGCGAGTCAATTCGGCGGCAAGGAGAATGTGACGATAGGCATCTGCTGGGCCATTTTCTCGCCCTGGCAATTGAGTCCCACGTCTTGGATCTCCGTTCGCTTCATTGGTGGCCTGCGTAGCGGCACCTCCGGTCGCAATGTCATAAATCATCCGATTGATATCACCCATGATTACCCCTCATTTCGAAAATAAATCAATTGTAAAAATCCGCAAAGCTGTCACAAAAACATGCAAGCTCATTCTCACTTCTGATATTTGCATAAAAAATACAGCCAGCCCTGTTCGGATCTTCCAGAGCGCAACTAAGTCGGTTTTCTATTTCGCCCCTGAGCTTGACATCAATATTTAGCACTGAGTCGCCAGCTTTCTTGAAGGTGAATTTAAGGAAGCTGTCGGTCTCATGGCGGCCATCCTTTAGTGTCCTTGGTTTCAAAATCCTGTCGCCAGAACTAACGCGTTTGCCATTGATGAGTATCTCCGTAACCACTACATCACTATTGGTGCGATTCAGGATATACAGTCTGTACAAATTCGGCCGGAAATAAATTAGCCCTGCAAAAATGGCAGTCATGATTGTCAATGCCGCCATGATGACCGTAATGGTGATCGTAATGATGCGCCCTCTTTTTGTTAGTGTGATCATCACATTTCCTCCTTCACCAGACTCATCTGCATGTCATGCTGCCCCATATTCACCACCTTATCCACCTGCAAGCCCTTGGGCACCCGATGCGTGATGAAGATCATCGACACCTTGTCTTTCAGGCGATTGATGGTCTGGGCGAAGTGTTCGATCATCACGCCGCCACCCTCCATTCTTCATTCGCGCATTTGCCGTTCCGCCGGCGTCGACTTTCGCCCGCCAGCACGACGTCGTTTCCTGCGCCCCCATCGAGAAGGTCGTTGCCAGAGCCGCCGATCAGGGTGTCGTTGCCGCCCCGAGCGTCGAGCAGGTCGTTGAATTCGGTGCCGCGCAATACCTCATCGCCTTCCGTCGGGCCATCTGCTGCCACCCAGCCTTTGAGCGCGGCGTCCATGGTCTGCGCCACGTCCGCGCCCAAGGGCAGCAGCATGGCTTTGAAACCCGCTACGTCCAGACGGTTCAAGAGGCCCATGCCCTTGAGCGAATATAGAAAATCCCCCAAGGTTTCCAGACCGGCCTCCCGATCTTTTTCTAGGTGTGCCGTCAGCGTCTCCACCACATTAGAAAGATCGCTGACTGGCTCTCCAATTTCAGGGTCCCAACGAAAACTGATTTGTAATACCAGTTCCTTGAGCTGCGTCTGTGCCATAAGTTGGCCGTAGACAAATGCCTTAATGTCATCCCAGGCCGCCAGCAACACCGGTGCGGCGCGGCCATGCGGGTTGGGGTCGCGCGTGCCCCAGCACCAGATACCTGCCCACTCCTCGCCCATGAATTCTTCCAGCGCTTCGAGCGTGCGGGCATCGCCTATGGCATTGCCATAGATCATGCGCGAGGCGCGGCTGGTGGGATCAACATCTTGCACGCCCGTCCAGCGGTAGAGGATTTGCGTGACCAGGGCGTCTCGGTCTTCTGGGGTGCTGGCCTGGGTGAACGCGGTGACCAGCGCCTTGAGTTCGCCCGTGGCGTCCATGGCCATGGCCTGGTGCAGATCGCGGACCTTGCCGTAGCCTTGGGCATCGGGCAGGGCGGCGATGTCTTTGGGTACCTCCACCCATTCGGTGGGCAGGCTGTAGGTGGGGTTGGTCTGGACCCAGACGTCGGTGGCTGTACGGGTCTGGCCGTCGTTGGTGGTGTAGCTGCCGATCTGTCTGTGGGCGTTGCCTTGGGCATCGACGTGGTTCGAGTTCGTGTAGGCGACGTTGATGCTGCGTACTCCGGCTTCTTCAAGCGTGAGCAATTCGCCCTCGGCCGTGCGCCCGTTGGTGTCGGCATCAAGCCACACGCGCAACTGGGCAAACACTGGGTCGTTGGCGTCGATCACGCCGTCGCCGTTGGCATCAAAGGCCTTCAGGGCCTTGAAGCCGTTGACGGCCTTGATGCCGTTCGGCAGCAGCGTCTCGGAGCCGAACAGTTCGCGGCCCGAATCGATCGCTCCGTTGGCGTTGCGGTCCCAGACCAGAAGGCCGTCACCGGGGGCGACCCAGCCGGTGCGTTCGGCAAAGCCGTCGGCGGCGTGGTCGAAGAAGACGCCCGACGACAGGCCCACCGTGCGAATGACGCCGTCGCCGTTCAGGTCGAGGATGATGGGGGATGCATAAGCGGAGGCGGTTTGGGTTTGGCGTTTGATGTCTTGGATGGGGCAATCGCCGGGAGCAGGAATTCCCGCTCGGAGTCGGGATTTTTCCAACTGGCGACGGATGTTTTGTGTGGCTGGATCGGTTTCCGGGTCAATGCTGTGGAGGCGCAGCCGTTGCTCGCGATTGCGCAGGGTTTCTTCGTAGAATTCGGGTTCGAGGGTGGGGTCGAAAAGGAATTCGCCGAGTTTTTGGCCGATTTCTCCGCCAATGTACGAGGCGGCACCAACAGCAATAATGCCAACAGCACCAATCCCTCCAGTAGCGGCAACAAAAGCCACCCCCATAACGGCTGCCCCAGCTGCCCCCCCCAATGCGCTAGATAAATTGACCAGCGCTGGGGTCCAGCCACCTTCCAGAGCTGCCTCACCGATTTTGTAAATATCGTAGACATCACCAACCGGGCCGCCTGCCTTTCCGATAATGGAAGGCGTAATACCTCGTGCTTTTAGATCTTCGATATATGCATCAAGACCCTCCAGTGCTGAACTTGAAACGTCGCCCAGCGGACTCTGGGAGGCGTTTTGTGTGTTTTGATTGCAGCTCATTGTTACATCCCCTTATTTTGAGAAAGCAGAAAAAATGATCATGTAAATTATCGTTACACCTATCCCTAATGTGCCCTGTAGCATGAATGCGGATGGCGCAACGCCGCCTATCCAAATTGCACGCTCACCGCGCGTTAGAGGATAGTCAACCAGCCACAACATTCCGAAATACACCGACCCAAAGATAAGTATCGAGAACATCAAATGAGGAATCCATCCGCCGAACCTCTCGCGTAGTTCACGCCAGCAACCTGCATAACGTACTCGACCGCCGTTTCTCTTTATGATCAGGTAGGGAAGCAACGTAGGAAATAGCCACGTCGCCAACACATGACAGTGAATGAAGTATTGAGGATCAGCGGCAAAGGCGATCGAATATTCAGAGAGGTAGGGATTGACCTTGCTGGCAATGGCGAACGCAACGGCGCCAGGCGCTGTATCCAGCCAGCTTGTCGGTATCAGCCATACGGCCAAGAAATAGCCAATTATCAGCGCGATCTCTGGAAAAGATATCGCCAAGGGTTTCGGGTGTGGCGTCTGGTTATCTTGCTGGGATATGCGTGATTTCATCCTTAATCCTTCACCAAACTCATATGCATGGCATGCTGCCCCATATCCACTACCTCATCCACCTGCAAGCCCTTGGGCACCTGATGGGTGATGAAGATCATCGTCACCTTGCCTTTCAGGCGGTTGATTGTCTGGGCGAAGTGCTCGGCGGTTTGCTGATCCAGATTGGAAATGGCTTCGTCGAAGATCAGCACCTTGGGGCGTTTGAGCAGGGCTCGGGCGATGGCGATGCGCTGGCGTTGCCCGCCCGATAGCCCGGTGCCGCGTTCGCCGATTTCGGTCTGGTAGCCGTTGGGCAGCTTTTCGATCACCTCGTGAATTTCTGCCGCTTTGCAGGCGGCGATCACGTCCTCGAAGCTCGCATGCGGGTGCGCCATGACCAGGTTGTCGTACACCGTGCCGGAGAACAGCACCGTTTCCTGCGGCACCACGCCGAAGACGGCGCGCAGTTCGTTGGCTGCGAGTTGGCGGATGTCGCGGCCGTCGAGGGTGATCTGCCCTTCCTGCGGCCAGTAGAAACCCTGCATGAGTTTCGCCAACGTGCTCTTGCCACAACCGCTGGGGCCCATCAGCACGGTGAGTTTGCCAGTAGGAATGGCGAGACTCAGGTTGCGGTAAAGCCAGGGGTGTTGCTCGGAGTAGCGGAAACCCACGTCGCAGATGTCAATCCGGCCTTCGCCGCCAGCGGCCCGCTGCGGGGTGAGCGTGAAGGGCTCCTGCGGCATGTCCAAGATGTCGCCAAGGCGCTGGACGGCCACACTCGCCTGCTGAAATTCCTGCCACAGGCCGACAATGCGCATCACCGGCTGGCTCATGCGGCTGGCGAACATCTGGAAAGCCACCAGCATGCCTACGGTCATGCCCACGTTCTGCATCACATACCAGGCCCCGACGATGAGGATGGACAGCGTCATCAGCTGCTCCAGCCCCCCGGCGACGACCTGGTAGGTATTGCTTACCTGCCGGGTGGCGAAGCTCGCCGAAAGATACTGGGCCAGGTAGGTGCCGTAGCGCTTGTCCACCACCGGCTCCAGTTGGAGCGACTTCACCGTAGCCACACCGGCCAAGTATTCGGTGAGGAAGGCTTGATTCCTTGCGCCGAGCAGGAACTGCTGGTCCAGCCGGGCGCGAAAGACGGGCACCATGAAGAGGCTGGCGATGACGATGAGGGCAAGGATGCCCAGCACGATCAGCGTGAGCTGCCAGCTGTAGGCGAACATCACCGCTAGGAAGATAAGCAGGAAGGGCAGGTCGAGCACCAAGGTCACGGCGGCGCCCGAGATGAATTCGCGCAACTGTTCCACTCCGTGCAGACGTGCGACCAGCGTGCCCGTGGGACGGGCTTCGAAATACGGCAACGGCAGGCGCAGCAAGTGGCGCATGACTTTTTCGCCCAGCACGGCGTCGATGCGGCTGCCGGTGTGCAGCACCAGATACTGGCGCAGCCAGCTCATGCCGCTGGTGAAGAGCATGAACACCACCATGGCCACACCCAGCACGATGAGCGTGCTCTCCGAATGGTGGGCAATAACCTTGTCGATGATGACCTGGGTGAACAGCGGCGTGGCCAGCCCGACGAGCTGGATGGCGAGGCTGGCCAGAAGCACGTCGCGCCAGATGCGTTTGTGGCGCAGCAACTCGGGGATGAACCAAGAGAAACCAAAGGGTGGTTCCGGCGGGTTATCTGCCTGGCTGTTCGTTTCGGTCAGCGGAGGATCGGCTTGCGCCACCAGTAACATGAACGGCGAGGCTTGGGCGCGAGCGGCGGCGAGCGACACAGTCTCGGGTGCGGCTTGACCGGGTTTGACCCAGGCGAGGGTGTCGTCACCGTGCTGGACGATCAGTGCCGGGGTGAGCAGGGTGCGGGATGGCGATTGCGACGAGGCTGCATATTCCGTATCGGGAGAAGCCGTATGCGTTGTTTCTGATGCCGGTGCCGCCAGCAGCGCCACGGCGGGCAGCGGCAAGGCAGACCGCCCCGCTTCGGGCCAGTGCGCCAGCCCGGCCTTGAGGCCGAGCGCGTCCAAGGCCTCGATCAGCGTGGGCAGATCGATCGGCGGCGGAAAACGCTTGGTCACCAGCGCGGCATCGAAGGGCTGGCGATAGAAACCGGCCAAGCTCGCGAGGAGCCATAGCGCGGATTTCGTCTCTACATAGCCTTCCGAATTGGTAACCGTGTCCTGATGCACTCCCTGCATACTTTATCTATCTTGATTACGGCAAGCACATTCTATAAGCGTAACGGGGGGGGGCTGTCAATAACAGGATGGCATTTTGTCGCAGAATTTTTCGGAAGTGTTGCGCTTGCAAGACGGCGGTGTGCGTTCACAGGAACGTGCAACCACTCAAGCTTGGGTTGAGTCCTTGCATGCCAGATTGTCTTAGGGAAATGATCGTTTTGGTGAACTGCATCCGGCCCCACGCGGCGGGGTTGCCCTGCGCCTCAGTGGCCCCTAGGTCCAGCCCAGCCCAGCCCTTACACTGCGTGAGTTCAATTTTGTGAGCCCCAAGCCATGCCCGAACCGCTGTTGATCGCGCGCAACGCCACCACCGAATGCCACCTGCTGCCCGGGCTGGCGAACCGCCACGGCCTCATCACCGGGGCCACCGGCACCGGCAAAACCGTGACCTTGCAAACCCTGGCCGAGCGCTTTTCGGGCCTTGGGGTGCCGGTGTTCATGGCCGACGTCAAGGGCGATCTGAGCGGCATCAGCCAGCGCGGCCAGATCGGCCCCAAGCTGGCGCAGGTGCTGGCCGAGCGCGGCTTGGCGGCGCCAGAGCCGCTGGCCTGCCCGACCACGCTCTGGGATGTGTTTGGCGAGCAGGGGCACCCGGTGCGCGCCACCGTGTCGGACATGGGGCCGCTGCTGCTGGCGCGCATGCTCGACCTCAACGACACCCAGGCCGGCGTGCTCAACCTGGTGTTCAAGATCGCCGACGACCAAGGCCTGCTGCTGCTCGACCTCAAAGACTTGCGCGCCATGCTGCAGCACGTGGGCGACAATGCGCGCCAGTACACCACCGAATACGGCAACATCAGCGCCGCCAGCGTCGGCGCGATCCAGCGCGGTCTGCTGCAGATCGAGAGCCAGGGCGGCGAGCAGTTCTTTGGCGAGCCCATGCTCGACCTGAACGACTTCATGCAGACCGTGGGCGGGCAGGGCGTGGTCAACATTTTGGCCGCCGATCGGCTGTTGAACGCACCGCGCCTGTACGCCACCTTTTTGCTCTGGATGCTGTCCGAGCTGTTCGAGCAACTGCCCGAGAACGGCGACCCCGAAAAGCCCAAGCTGGTGTTCTTTTTCGACGAGGCGCACCTGTTGTTCAAAGACGCGCCCAAGGTGCTGGTCGAGCGCATCGAGCTGGTGGTGCGGCTGGTGCGCTCCAAGGGCGTGGGGGTGTATTTCGTGACGCAAAACCCGCTCGACATCCCCGATGCGGTGCTGGGCCAATTGGGCAACCGCATTCAGCACGCGCTGCGCGCTTTCACCCCGCGCGACCAAAAAGCGGTGCGCGCCACGGCGCAGACCATGCGCCCCAAGGCCGGGCTGGACATCGAGGCCGCCATCACCGGTCTTGCAGTGGGCGAGGCGCTGGTGAGCCTGCTCGACGCCAAGGGCCGGCCGCACGAGACCGAGCGCGCCTACGTGCTGCCCCCGGGCAGCCAACTGGGCCCGATCACACCGGCGCAGCGCCAGGCGCTGATGCAGCAGTCGCTGGTGGCCGGGGTCTATGAGCAGACGCTCGACCGCGAAAGCGCCTACGAGCTGTTGCGCCAGCACGCCCAAGCTGCGCTGGCCAACGAGCCCGCTGCCGGCGCGCGAGGCCAGACTGCCAGCACAGGGGCGCGCGCACCAGTCGGCGCAGCCGGTTCGGGAGGCATGCTGCAAGAGGCCTTGCTCGGGCGCACCGGGCCGCGCGGCGGGCAGACCCAAGGTCTGTTGCAAACCATGGCCCAGACGGCAGTGCGCGCTGCAGCCAGCCACGTCGGGCGGCAACTGGTGCGCGGCGTGCTGGGCAGCCTGCTGGGGGGTGGGCGCAGGCGTTAAAAGGGTGATTGGCGCTCTGTGTGCGCCCCTCAGTGCACCGCCACTGGGGTCTGCGCCAGCGTGGCATAGCCTTCCAGCGTGTCTTCCACTTCCTCTTGGGTCGGGGTGTTGCGCTGCCAGGCGTGGATCTGCTGCTGGAACAGCTCGGCCCAAGAGCCGTCCAGATAGACCTCTTTGCCCGAGCGCTTGTCCACGATCTCGAAGCCGTGCCGGGGCAATTGGTGCGCCGCCGGGTCGGGCGCGGGTGTCGCAACCAAGCCTTCAATGCCGAGCTGCGCCACGCCGGGCAACCCCGCCGGCAGGGACGAGGCTTGCGCCAAGATGTGGACCACCACGAAGGTGTCGGAGTCGTAGAGCGTGTGCATGGTCGTACTGTGCGCTGAAACGGAAAACCTTGCAAGGGCTTGGGCTGCGGTGGCCGCCGCAAGGTGCATGGTCTTTAGATGGGGCGCTCAAGCATTTGTTCAAGCCGCGGGCAGTTGCCGCAGGCGCTGGTCGGCCCAGTCGCCATCGGGCTCTTGCAGCAGGATGCGCACGGGCAAAAAATGCGTGGCTTCGGCCAACCACAGGCTCATGCGCGTGTCGTCGGGCTGTGTGTTGTGGCGTTCCAGCCGCCAAGCCGGCAGCACGCCCGCCGGGGTTTCGGTGGGCTCTTGGGCGCGCAGCCGCAGCGTCCAAGGCTGCACCCCACCCGCGCCCAGCACGGGCACGGTCCAGAGTGCGTCGGCAACCGGGGGCTGCAGGCGCAGCCGCCGGGCGAGCTCGAAGAACAAACTGAGCCGGTCTTGGGTGCCCGCTTGCAAGGGGCCGACCTGCTCGGCCTCGTGGTCGCGCTGGTAGCGGTAGCGCTGCGCGGCCCAGTCCAGCTCGAAGCGGCGCAGGCGCCGGGTTTGGTCGCTGAAGGCCAGCGGTTGAACCCCCATGGGCAGCAGCCGCCCGCGCGAGCGCTGGGTGCGTGCGCCCACCAGCGGCAAGCGCATGGTCAGGCTGGCCTCGTACAGGTCGCCTTGCAGCAGCCACTGCAGTTGGCCACTGGCGCGCACCGGGATTGCGCCCACGCGCGCACTCACCTCGTAGTCCAGCTGCAGCCGCTCAGGCCATGCCGCCGGCCCCTTGCGCGGGCTCATCGGCGCAGCCGGGTTGGCCTGGGCCGCACCGCCGCCAGCCAAGCCCAGCGCCAGCGCCCAAGCCAAGCATTGGCGCCGATTCGGCTGCTCAGCCGTGCCAAGCTCGTAGGCGGACTGCACGGCGCTTACATCGATGGGTGGGTCTCGGCGCGCGCATGCTCGAGCTGGCTTTGGCAGCTCACGCAGCGCGCCGCCGTCGGGTTGGCGTGCAGGCGCGCGGTCGGGATTTCGATTCCGCAGGCGGTGCACAGGCCGTAGCTGCCGGCTTCGATGCGCTTGAGCGCGGCGTCGATGGCCGACAGGGCTTCGGTTTCGCGTTCATCGATGGCCATGGCCAGATCGCGTTCGGCCTCGCTTTGCGCCCGGTCGCCGCTTTGCACGTCGTGGCGGTCGGGCGCCGCCTCGGCGCGGCCAATCTTGCCGCCGCGTTGCGCCCGCAACTGCGCGATCAGATCGGTGCGCATTTGCTGCAACTGCGAGGCAAAGGTGTCGGAAATGTTCAGGCTCATGGCGAAGGCTCCTGGTGCTGCGTGTGCTTGCATTGTGCGGCAAAAAACCCGCGCCGGGTGTTGATGCAACGCAAGGATGTCGTCGTGCCAGCGCCTCCCGTGCCGCCCATCCCATCCCGTGCCATCCGTGGTGCCGATTGGCACGCACCCCAGCGCCCGCAGCCTGTGGCATGATCGCTCCAAGCAGGAGCGCGCCATGTCCAAGCAAGAACCCTCACACCATGCCCACACCATTCCCGGCTTCGATTTTTTGAGCAAGCTCAGCCAGCACGGCGCGACCGGTTTGGGTGGCGGCGCCGCTGCGCTGCCGGGTCTGCCGCCCATGAGCCACTGGATCGCGCCGGTGTTTGATCCCGAGGAGCTCGACAAACGCATCCACGACCTGCGCGCGGTGCATTTCTGGCTCGATCAAAACACCAAGGCCCTGGCCGCCACGATCCAGGCGCTGGAGCTGCAGAAAATGACGTTGCTCACGCTCCGGGGCATGAACGTGAGCATGCAGGAAATGGCCGAGTCTTTTGTGGCCAAGCCAGCGCCCGCCGCAGAGGCCGCCCCCGGCGCAGCCCGCGCCACTGCCGGATGGCCGCAAAGCGCCCAAGCCGCCCAAAGCGCCCAAGCCGAGCCGGCGCCGGCCGCCAAACAGGCCGCTGCCTCTGATGCGCCCGCAGCGCCCGCGCAGACGGGCGCCACGCCGCCCGCAGTCGATCCGGTGCAGTGGTGGGGCGCCCTCACCGAGCAGTTTCAAACCATCGCCAACGAGGCGTTGCGCGACATGTCCGCACACGCCAGCCGCGCCGCCGAGCAGATGGCGCACAGCGTGCAAGCCGGCACCGAAGCCATGGCCAGCGCCCAATCGGCCGCTGCGGCGGCGCCTACCGAAGCCGCTGCTACACCCCGCGCGAGCGATCCGCCGCAAAGCGCGCGCGCCAAGCCGCGAAAGCGCCCGCCTCCAGCGCCGCGCGCAGCTCGCGCATCAAGTTGAGGTAGTAGTGCAGGTTGTGGATGCTGGCCAGCATCGGCGCCAGCATCTCGCCGCAGCGCTCGAGGTGGTGCAGGTAGGCGCGGGCAAAGCCGCCGCGCCCGCCTTGCTCCCAAGGCACGCCCTCGGCGCCCGCGCAGGCGGTGCAGCTGCACGAAGGGTCGATCGGCTGCGGGTCGTGGCGGTGGCGGGCGTTGCGGATTTTCAGGTCGCCATAGCGTGTGAACAAGGTGCCGTTGCGCGCGTTGCGCGTCGGCATCACGCAGTCGAACATATCCACGCCATCGGCCACGCCCTGCACCAAGTCCTCGGGCGTGCCCACGCCCATCAGGTAGCGCGGCTTGTGCGCCGGCAGCCGGTGCGGCGTGTGGGCCATGATCTGGCGCATCAGCTCCTTGGGCTCGCCCACGCTCACGCCGCCGATGGCGTAGCCGGGCAAATCCAGCTCCACCAGCGCCTGCAGCGATTCGAGCCGCAGGTGCTCGAACATCCCGCCTTGCACGATGCCAAACAGCGCGTTCGGGTTTTGCAGGCGCGCAAACTCGGCCTGCGAGCGCCGCGCCCAGCGCAGGCTCAGCTCCATGCTGGCGCGGGCTTCGGCCTCGGTGGTTACATGGCCTCGGTCGCCCTTGGCCGCAGCCGCACCAT
>Ga0207951_100293_pt1 | contig 27461 bp, 24 predicted proteins | sample Subbio12Aug_8Bad_FD_184830 | JGI IMG/M metagenome (GOLD analysis project Ga0207951, IMG submission 184830) | Serpentinite rock and fluid subsurface biosphere microbial communities from McLaughlin Reserve, California, USA - CR12Aug_8Bad (SPAdes) | ecosystem: Environmental > Terrestrial > Deep... | reverse complement strand
CCGCCTTCGACCTGCCGCTCGATCCGCTCGGGCGGCTTCGGGTCTCCCCGACGCTGCAGAGCCCGGGCGATCAAACCGTCTTCGCCGCCGGAGATTGCGCGGCGATCGAGGGTCATCCGCGGCCCTTCGCGGGGGTGTTCGGGGTGCGGGCGGCGGCGGTCCTGATCGACAATCTCTGTGCGTCGGCGACGGGCGCGCCGCTGAGGGCCTACCGCCCCCAGAGCCGATGGCTGGCGATCCTCGACCTCGGCGACGGCACGGGGCTGGCGATGCGGGGGCGACTCTGGTGGGCGGGCCGCCTCGCGCTCAGGCTCAAGCGACGTCTCGACCTCGGTTTCGTGAAACGCAGCCGCGCCTGACGGCTCAGGCCAGCCGCTTGAGTACGGACACCACCATGCGGGTGCGGTCCGAAAACAGGGCGGGTGTGTACCACTTTCCGGCCAGCCGTTTGCCGATCTCGCCGCGCGTCGGATAGGGCGCGATCATGCCGGTCAGGGCGCTGAGCTTCAGCTTCGACGACAGGGCCAGGGCCCAGATGTGAATATGATCGCCCGCGTGGCGCCCGACGAGTGTGACCCCCAGAACCTTGCCCTTCCTGGTCGTGACCAGCTTGCCGAAACCGCGCACGTCGCCCTCGGCGAGGGCCCGGTCGTTCTCGTGGAACGGAAAGGTCTCGACGCGGACGTCAGCGCCATGGGTCTTGCGGGCCTCGGCTTCGGACAGGCCGATCGCGGCCAGTTCGGGGTCGCAATAGGTCACGCGCGGCACGGCCAGCGCATCGGCGTCGACCGGCATGGCGAAGATGGCCCGGCGTACGAAAAGTGAGGCGTGAGCCCCGGCCAGATGGGTGAACTGGCCGCGCCCGGCCACGTCTCCGACGGCATAGACCCGCTTGTTGCTGGACCGCAGGGACTTGTCCGTCCGGATCCCCGTATTGTCGAACTCGACGCCGGCCTTTTCGAGATCGAGCCCGTCCGTCGATGGCCGGCGGCCGACCGCGATCAATAGGTGCGAGCCCGAAATCCGCTCCTCGCCGTCGGGACCCTCGACGATCAGGACCGGTCCGTCGGCGTCCGTCTCGACACGGACGGCCCTGGCTCCGGGGCGCAGTTCGACGCCGTCCGAACCAAGCTGGTCCAGCACCACCTGCGCGGCCTCCGGATCCTCGCGCCCCAGCATGCCGGCGGCCTCGACAATGACGACCTCGGAGCCGAGGCGACGGAAGGCCTGGCCCAGTTCCACCCCGATCGGACCGCCACCCAGCACGATCAGCCGGCGCGGACGTTCGCTCAGTTCGAAGACCGTCTCATTGGTCAGATACGGGACGGCCTCAAGCCCCGGGATCGGCGGAATGGCGGCGCGAGACCCCGTGGCGACGACGATCTTGCGCGCCTTCACCCGGACGTCGCCGCCGACCACCGTGCGGTCGTCGATAAACCGGGCCGCCGCACGGATGACGCGCACGCCGAGACCCTCGAACCGTTCCTGGCTGTCGACAGGCGCGATGGCGGCGATGGTCCGGTGGACATGGGCCATGACGGCCGCGAAATCGACGACGGGGTCCGCCGGGCCGACTCCGAGCCCGGCCGAGCGGGCCTGATGCGCCTTGTCGGCGGCGGCGATCAGGGCCTTGGAGGGCACGCAGCCGTAGTTCAGGCAGTCGCCGCCCATCTCGCCCTTTTCGAACAGCACCACCTTGAGCCCCAGCTGGGACGCGCCCGCGGCGACCGACAATCCGCCCGAGCCGGCGCCGATGACGACCAGATCGACCTTGAGCGTCTTCGTCACAGGCTCTGCTTCCGGCGGCGTTGATACAGGGTCGTCCCCAGCGACAGCAGGCCCAGCGCCACCAGTGGCAGAAGCACCCTGGGCTCGAAAATCACCCCGAGGTCCGGCGTCTCGCCGCGTGCGATCAGAACCCCGATGCCCGCGCCCACGCCGCTGTAGATGAAGGTCGCCGGCATGATTCCGAAAAAGGTCGCGAGCGCATAGGCCCGCAAGGGGGCATGGGCGAGCGCGGCCGCCACATTGACCAGCCAGAACGGGGCCAGCGGGATCAGCCGCAGCGTCAGGATATAGCCGAAGGCCCCCTGCCCCACGCCGTCGATGACCTTCTTGAGCGTGCCGCCATCGGCCTCGGCCTTGGCTCTCAACGCCGCCCCGAGCGAGGTCTGGACGACGTAGAAGACCATGATCGATCCGAGGGTGGCCCCGATGACGGTAGCCGTTCCGCCGATCCACGTTCCGAACAGATAGCCTCCCGCAAGCGTCAGTATGACGGCGCCCGGAAAGCTCACGGCCGTCGCGAGCGCATAGACGACTACGAAGGCTGCCAGCGCCAGCAGCAGATTGTCGTCGATGAACCCGCGCAGGGTCGCCTCATGGGTCTGCAGGGCCTCAAGGTTCAGATACCGGCCCACGCCGCTGGCGAAGACCGCGATCACCGCCACGATCAGGACCGCCAGCGGGGCGAAGCGCCTTATCCTGTCCAAGGCTCAGCTCCCCGCGGTCGCATTGATCGACCAGTCATAGGCGTCACGCCCGATCCGGGTCGCGGCCTGCAGCCGGGACTTCAGCGGTTCGTCGGCATGGCGGGCCAGATGGGCGATGACGCGGGCGTCCGAGCCCCCGAAATCCGCCGCGTACCATTCGTAGATCGACGACACGACCAGCACATTGCCGTCGAACCGGACCGCGCGCGGTGTGTTGACATAGGCCCGCGCCAATTCGTCCAGCGCTGGCCCCAGGGTCGCGCCGCGGAGGGCCCGCAGGGGCAGGTTCGGACAACTGATCGAGGCGCAGTTGACCGCATAATGGACTCGCGGGTCAGACCAGCCCTTCCGCAGGATGTTGTGCTCCATGTCGTCGAGCGTGAGCTCGACCCCGCTGATGGTCACAAGTCTGCGCCGCCACGGTCCCGGCCGGATACCGGAGCGGATGTCGCGGATCGAGCGCACCGGCCAGTTGTCAAGGACCACATCGATGGTCACGGCATTGTACAGATTGGCCCAGAAGGCGAACTGCTCGGGCCGGGTCAGGCTCAGCGGATTCAGCCGCGACAGGGCTGCGATATAGGCCGTCAGCGCGGCGCGGTCGGCGGCCGACGCCTTCCATCCCGCATAGTCGACCCGCACCACCCCGTCCCGCGAGTTGCGCGCCCGCCGCGCCAGCAAGGCGTCAAAAGCCGCATGACTGGCCGTACCCGAGCCCGAGCGGTTGGCCGCGAAACCGGACACGCCCTGGGCCATGGCCGGCCCCGCCAGAACCGTCGCCGCCAGGCCGCCGATGATCAGATCACGCCGGGACTGTCGAAATCCTGAGGCCGGGCCCACGGCGCCTCGTCCTGCTGACCCTAACCCCACAGCTGTTCCAGCCGCTGGGCCCGCCCGCAGCGCCATTTGTAGAAGCGGTAGGCCTGCGGGTTCTTCAGATAATAGTCCTGATGATAGGTCTCGGCGTCGTAAAACCTCGCCGCCGGCAGGATTTCGACCGCGACCGGCCGGTCGAACCGCTGCGCCACCGCCTGTTTCGACGCCTCGGCCGCCTCGGTTTCCTCGGGCGTGGCCGGGAAGACAGCCGCGCGATAGGATTCGCCCTTGTCGCAGAACTGGCCGATCGGATCGAACGGATCGACATTGCGCCAGTAGACGTCCAGCAACTGGGCATAGGTCACACGCGTCGGGTCATAGGTCACCCGTACCGCCTCATAGTGGCCGGTGCCGCCCGCGGTGACGACTTCATAGGTCGGATTGTCGGTGCGTCCGCCGGTATAGCCGGAGACCGCGTCGGCCACGCCGGGCACCTTCTCGAACGCCTCTTCCACGCACCAGAAGCAGCCCGCCGCGAATGTGGCTGTGGCGGCGTTTGCGGGCTGCGCTCGTTCCACCGGCGCGGACGAGGTGCAGGCGCCGACAACAAGAGCGGCAAGCAGGGCGAGATAGCGGCGCATTCGAAACTCATAGGTCATCGATGCTTCGCGCGCACCAATATCCGGAGATACGGGCGCCGACGCCTTTCGGTTACGGGACAGTGTGTCGCGGCTGGATCAGCCCGGGCCGGTCATGTTCGGCCTCGGTGCACGACGTCAGGACGGACAATCTGGTCGTACGGGGCCGCGTGATCCGATAGATCATTTTGTCCGCCGGACCCGCCAGCCCTTCCAACAGGAGACCCGCCTTGTCCCGAATTCTGGAACTCTGCCACTGGATCAACGGGGAAAGAGTGTCGGCCGGGCGGCCGGGCGAGAGCCTGAACCCGTCCGATACCCGCGAGGTGATCGCCCGCACGCCTGACGGCGGCGAAGCGGAGGTCGACGCGGCGGTCAACGCGGCCCGCGCCGCCTTCACGGGCTGGTCGGAAGCCTCGCCGGAGGTCCGGTCCGATGTGCTCGATCGGGCCTCCAGCCTCCTGTTCGAGCGCCGCGAGTCCGTCGGGCGCCTGCTTTCGCGCGAGGAAGGCAAGACCCTGGCCGAAGGCATAGGCGAAACCGTCCGCGCCGCCCGCATTTTCAGATATTTCGGTGGCGAGGCCCTGCGGCTGCACGGCCAGAACCTGATGTCGGTCCGTCCCGGGGTCGAGATCCAGACCTATCGCCAGGCGGTCGGCGTCTATGGACTGATCACGCCCTGGAATTTCCCGATCGCCATCCCCGCCTGGAAGATGGCGCCGGCCGTCGCCTTCGGAAACACCGTGGTGATCAAGCCCGCCGGACTCACGCCGGCGACGGCCGAGGCGCTTGTCGCCATCCTGCATGAGGCGGGACTGCCCAACGGCGTGGTCAATATGGTCATCGGCCGGGGCCGGGTCGGTCAGGCCATCGTCGATCATCCCGGCGTCGACGGCCTGAGCTTCACCGGCTCCCAGGGCGTCGGCGCCGGCGTGGCGCTTGGCGCGGTCAAGCGTCAGGCACGCGTCCAGCTCGAGATGGGCGGCAAAAATCCCCTGATCGTGCTGGACGACGCGGATCTGGACCGGGCGGTTCAGATCGCCCTGGACGGCTCGTTCTTCGCCACCGGCCAGCGGTGTACAGCCTCCAGCCGGCTGATCGTCCAGGACGGGATCCACGACCGCTTCGTTGAGGCCCTCGCTGAACGGGTGGCCGCCCTGCGCGTCGGCGACGCGCTCGATCCGGAAACACAGATCGGGCCGGCCGTGTCCGAGGACCAGATGGAGACGTCCTACCGCTACCTCGAGGTGGCGCGCAGCGAGGGCGGCCGGGTGGTCACGGGCGGCCAGCGCCTGCAGCTGGAGAAGCCGGGCTGGTACGTCCAGCCGACCCTTATCGCCGACACCGAGGCCGGGATGCGGATCAACAACGAAGAGGTGTTCGGCCCGGTCGCCTCGACCATTCGGGTCAAGAACTATGACGAGGCGCTGGAGATCGCCAACGGGGTCGAGTTCGGTCTCTCGGCCGGCATCGTCACCGGCTCCCTGAAGCATGCCCGCGATTTCCAGCAGCGCGCCAGGGCCGGGATGGTGATGGTCAATCTGCCCACGGCGGGGGTCGACTATCACGTGCCCTTCGGCGGCTCCAAGGCGTCCAGCTACGGCGCGCGTGAACAGGGTTTCGCAGCGGCGGAGTTCTTCACCCAGACCAAGACCGCCTACAGCTGGAGCTGAACCTCCGTACAAGCCCTTAGGGAGCGCTCCCGAATAACCAGAGCCTTATGGGTCGCATAGTCTCTCTCCGTGACGAGGAGTTCCGAGATGACGCCCGACCTGACGCACCCGGTATTCAGCGACCTCGGCGGTGGCGAGGCCTGGAGCGGCGCCGCCCGCCTCACCTTCAGCCCGGGTGACGAAATCTATGCCCAGGACGAGGACGCGGACCTGATCTACCGCGTTGTCCGCGGCGCCGTCCGGACCAGCCATCTGCTCGCAGACGGCCGCCGCCAGATCGGCGACTTCTACTATGAAGGCGATGTTCTCGGCGTCGAGATCGGCTCCACTCATCGCTTCTCGGCCGAGGCCCTCGGCGACTGCGAGATACTCGCGATGCGACGGTCGGGCTCCGCCGCCTATGACGCCGGCCGCATCGAGCGCATGATCTGGCAGGCGACCTCCGCGGAACTGGCCCGCGCCCAGTCCCATATGCTCCTGCTGGGCCGAGGAACCGCCTGCGAAAAGGTGGCCCGTTTCCTGCTGGATATCGCCAGCCGCTTCAGAGGCGACCTCATCGCCCTGCCGATGAGCCGCCAGGATATCGCGGACTATCTGGGCCTCACCATCGAGACCATCTCCCGGATGCTGGGCCGGTTTCAGGCGGAGGGTCTCGTCGAGTTCGTCGGCGCCCGCAAATACCGCATCCGCCGTCCGGGCGCCCTGGAGGAGATGGCCCCGGCCTGACCCTCGCGCATCGGCATGCTAGGCTGGGCAGACGACCGTGATCTGGCGCGGTCCTGTCCAGAGGGGCCGTTGCAGATCCGATCCGCCTTCAGCCGGTCCCGGCGACCCGGCTATATTGCAGCCGTCATCGGCACTGCGATCATCGTCGGCCTCTGGCTGGGGTTGAGCGCGGTTATCGGGGACCGCACCTTCTTCATTCTGTGTGTTCCAGTTGTTCTGGCCGCCGCCGCACTGGGGGGCCGCGGCCCGGCCCTGACGGCCACCGCGCTCTGTCTCGCGGCCGGCGCCGGCATCCTTCAGAGCACGCTGTGGACGAATGCGGCCAATCTGGTCGAAGTGTTCGCCTTCGCCGTGCTGGGCCCCTTTGTGGCGGTGACCGGCGAACGCCTCCGCCTGCGGGGTCGCGAGGCCGCCAGCCGTCAGGCGCATCTGCAATCGATCCTTGAGACGGTCCCGGAGGCGATGATCGTCATCGACGCGCGCGGAACCATGCAGTCGTTCAGCGCAGCGGCGGTCAGACTGTTCGGCTGGACCACCGAAGAGGCGATCGGCCGAAACGTCAACCTCCTGATGCCCGACCCGTACCGGTCCCGACACGACGGCTATATGGATCGCTATCTGGACACCGGCGAAAAGCGGGTCATCGGTATGGGCCGCATCGTCGTCGGCCAGCGCAAGGACGGCTCGACCTTCCCGATGGAGCTGGCGGTGGGAGAGGCCCGCGTCGGCGGGAGCCGCTTCTTCACCGGCTTCGTCCGTGACCTGACCGAGCGGCGTGACCAGGAGCGACGTCTGCAGCAGTTGCAGTCCGAACTCGTGCATGTGTCGCGGCTGACGGCCATGGGTGAAATGGCGTCGTCCCTGGCCCATGAACTGAACCAGCCGCTCTCGGCCATCGCCAGCTATATGAAGGGATCCGTGACCCTTCTGGAGGGGCCGGAACCCGATCTTTCGAAACTTCGCAATGCGCTCGGTCGCGCCGGGGACCAGGCCTTGAGGGCCGGCGACATCATCAAGCGTCTGCGGGAGTTCGTCGCCAAGGGCGAAACGGAACACACGCTTGAAGACCCCGCCAGGTTGATGGAGGAAGCCAGCGCCCTGGCCCTGGTCGGCGTCAAGGAACAGGATGTGCGGGTCGACCTGCGACTGGCGCGGAATATCGGTTCGGTGATCGTCGACAAGATCCAGATCCAGCAGGTGGCGCTCAATCTGATCCGGAACGCCCTGGACGCCATGGTCGAGGCGCCGCGTCGTCAGCTGGAGATTCATGTGCACGCCGATGATGCGGAGAGCATCCGGATCAGCGTGGCGGACACTGGACCGGGTCTCGATCCGGAGGTGCGCGAACGCCTGTTTCAGCCTTTCGTCACCACCAAGGCGACCGGCATGGGCGTCGGGCTGTCGATCTGTCGAACCATCATAGAGGCCCATGGCGGACGAATCTGGGCCGACGACAATCTGGGAGGCGGCGCGGTCTTTTCGTTTACCCTGCCCCGGGCCGAGGAGAATACGCGTGGCTGATCTGGTGCATGTCATCGACGACGACGACGGGCTGCGCGAGGCGCTGGCCTTCCTGCTCGAGGTGAACGGCATCGACGCCCGCTTCTATCCCTCGGCGAATGCCTTTCTGGACGCCCTGCCGGTGGCGGATGGCTGTATTCTCACGGACATCCGGATGCCCGGCCTGAATGGTCTGGAACTGGTGCGGGAGCTCAGGCGCCGCGGTTCGGTCACCCCCGTGATCGTGATGACCGGGCATGGCGACGTCCCCCTCGCGGTCGAGGCCATGAAGGCGGGGGTCGTCGACTTCATCGAAAAGCCCTTCAACGACGATCACCTGATCGGATCCATCGGCAACGCCCTGGCCGCGCACCGGGCCGCCGAGGGGCCGGACGCCCTGCGCGCCCGGGCCGAAGACCGTCTGGCGCAACTGTCGCCCCGGGAGAGAGACGTCCTCAATGGCGTGGTCGAGGGCAAGCTGAACAAGCAGATCGCGTCGGACCTCGAGATCAGTCCCCGGACAGTGGAAATCTATCGGGCCAATCTGATGACCAAGACCGGGGCGCGGAACGTCGCGGAACTGATGCGGATCGCGCTGGCCGCCGGCCTCTGACTTGTTCCATGTCAAGGCGCGGGCCCCTGCGGAGACTCCATAGTCGAGACCTACGCCCGCCGTCCCGCAAGCAGAGAAGCCGTGTCTCCCGTCAGCCCCAGCCCCCGGCCCGTGCTCCTGATTGTCGATGACGACCCGGATGTGTTGCGGGCTCTCACCTTCATGGCTGACACGCGAGGGTTTGAGGTGGCCCACTGCAGGACCGCCCGGGAGGCCATTGCGGCCGTGCAACCGGAACGGCCCTTCGCCTGCATGGTCATCGACCAGATGCTGAGCGATGACCGGGGGATCGAACTGCTGGCGATGCTGCGGGCTCGCGGAACGGAAGCCCCCGCCATCCTGATCACCAGCGCGCCCTCCGATGTGCTGAAAAGGAAGGCCGCCGCCGCTGGGGCGCCGATCGTCGAGAAGCCGCTGCTCGACGAGATGCTGTTCACCGAGATCGAGCGGCTGACGTGCGCCGGGTGATGACGCTCAGGGCTGGGCCTTCACCGTTTCCAGATAGGCGATCAGGTCATCAATCTCGCTGGCGCGAAAAACCAGGTCCGGCATCGCCGGGTGACTGGTCACCAGACCCTCCGCGAACCCCGCCTCCAGCTGATCCAGGGGACGGCGACTGACAATGACGCGGAACGGCGTGGCGTCGGCCATCGGACTGACGCCGACCGGGCCGATGGCATGGCAGCCGGCGCAGGCGTTCGCCGCGAGCTGGCGCCCCCGCTCGATCGCCTCACCGGCGCCCTGTGCGGCCGGCGGCGATGGCGGCGCCGAGCCATTGGCGGCGCCGCAGGCGGTGCACATCAGGGCGAGGGCGGTGGCGAGACGGGGGACGAGCATCGGCTTCTCCAAGGCCACTTGAGCCCAAGTCTCCGCCCCGGGCAAGGCCGTCGCCTTGATCTCGGTCAATGCGGAAATCGGGGGCATCCGATCTCCTGAGGGCTGAAGGAAATCGCCATGACCTATGCCAGCCTCCTCGCCGCGGTCGACGACAGCACCGAGAGCGACAGCCGACTCGAACTCGCCTGCGACCTCGCAAATGCGTTCAACGCCCATCTGATCGGTCTTTGCGGGGAAGCCATCGCGCCGCCCCTGTATGATCCGCTCGCGGGCGGCATCATGTTCGGCGACGTCTTCACCCTCTACCACGACCTGGCCGAGGCGGAGGTGGAACGGGCCCGGACGCGCTTCGCCGGCATCGTCCGCAACCGGGACGTCGACGCGGAATGGCGCGGCCAGGTCGGCTTTCCCGGCGAGATGTGTTCGCGGGCGGCCCGGGCGGCGGATCTGCTCATTCTCGGCAGCCGAAACAGACGCGCGCCCTACCACGCGCCGGACGTCGCCGAGGTCCTGATGACATGCGGCAGACCTGTGCTGGTGACGCCGCCCACCCGCCTGCGAAGCCCGGTGGGCGAACCCGCCCTGGTCGCATGGAAGGATTGCCGCGAAGCCCGGCTCGCCCTCTCCTCTGCCCTCCCATTGTTGAAGCGGGCGAGCAGCGTCACCCTCTATGCCGTTCACTCGGGGGAGGACGACGACACGGTCAGCGGCGAACTGAACGACCTCGTGCGCTTCCTTGGACGGCACCAGATCGTCGCCGAGCCTGTGGCGGCGAGCCGTGGCGGGACCTCGACCGGGCGTCAGATCCTCGACGAGGCCCTCGCCCGAAACGCGGGTCTGATCGTGGCGGGAGGGTACGGCCACGGCCGGATGCGGGAGCTGGTTCTGGGCGGCGTGACCCGCGACCTGATCAATGAAAGCGCCATCTGTCTCTGTCTCGCTCACTGAGAGCCTGATCCATGACCGACGCAGCCGCTCAAGGCGATTTAAACCCGGGATCAAGGGCCCGGCGCATCCTTGTGCTGGACGGCCATCCTGATCCTGACTCCGACCGCTATGTCCACGCCCTGGCGGCGGCCTACGCCCGGGGCGCCGCCAACGCTGGCCATGCCGTTCACAGGACGACCTTGTCCGGGATGGATTTTCCGCTGCTGAGCACACGGGAGGACTGGGAGACGGGTACGCCCTGCCCTGCGGTGCAGGAGTTTCAGAACGAACTGGCATGGGCCGATCACCTCGTGATCATCTACCCGCTCTGGCTCGGCGGCATGCCTGCCCGTTTGAAGGCGTTGTTCGAACAGGCCTTCCGTCCTGCCTTCGCCTTCGGCGGAACCCGGGTGAACCCCGGGGGCGGCCGGATGAAAGGACGATCCGCACGGATCATCGTCACCATGGGCATGCCCGGCTTCGTGTATCGGACCTTTTTTCTCGCCCATTCCCTTGAGGCTCTGAAGCGAAGCATCCTGGCCCTGGTCGGCTTCGGCCCCATCCGCGACACGGTCCTTGGCGCCATCGAGACCCGCCACGACCGCGACAGTCTGCTGAAGCGGATTGAAAACCTGGGCGGCCGCGGGGACTAGGCTGACGCGGCCGAACCGATCAGTCCGGCTTCTTGCGGTCGGGGAGGTCCGTCCAGATCGCCACTCCGCCGACGACGATGATGAAGAGCGAGAAGGCCGCACAGATAGCGACCACGATGGGAACAGCAGACTCGGGCATAACGGACTCCTTTCAAAGCCCGAATTTGACCATGGCCCGTCCACTTCGCCTTGATCCGGATCAAGAGCCGTTCCGGCGGTGCGAACCGGTGCTGGGGCGCGAGCCGGCTCTGCCCCCGACACGGCGCCGCCATCCAGTCTGAACCCCCGATCGCACAGGGTCACCGGTTCAGGACGGTGGCCGATCAGGGTCAGTCCTTGGCCCCGCTCGCCCGGGCGCCGATCAAGCCGTCCCGGGACATGCGAACTGGGGCCGGCCAACCGCTGAGCTCAGCTTCAGCAGGAACTATTTCAACAGACGCCGGACAATCAGGTCGGCCGCTTCTTCGGGGGCCATGACGGTCGTGTCGATGCGAATTTCCGGTGTCTCAGGAGGCTCATAGGGACTGTCGATGCCGGTGAAATTCTTCAGCTCGCCGGCCCGAGCCTTCCTGTAGAGCCCCTTCACGTCGCGCGCCTCGGCCTCGGCCAGGGGCGTGTCGATGAAGACTTCGATGAACTCACCTGCCGGCATCATGGCGCGCACCATCTCCCGTTCCGCCCGGAACGGGGAAATGAAGGCGGTGATGACAATCAGGCCGGCGTCCGCCATCAGCCGCGCCACCTCGCCCACCCGCCGGATGTTCTCGATCCGGTCGGCTGCGGTGAAGCCCAGGTCCTTGCTGAGTCCATGGCGGATGTTGTCGCCGTCAAGCAGGAAGCTGTGCCGGTCCATGCTGAACAGCTTCTTCTCGACCAGATTGGCGATGGTCGACTTGCCTGAACCCGACAGCCCGGTGAACCACAGCACCGCTGGCGTCTGGTTCTTCGCCCGGGCGTGCATCTCCCGCGTGACGTCAATCGCCTGCCAATGGACGTTTTGGGCCCGCCGGAGCGCGAAATGCAGCATGCCCGCGCCGACCGTGGCGTGGGTCAGTTTGTCGATCAGAATGAAGCCGCCGAGGGTGCGGTTGGCGGCATAGGGCTCGAACACGATCGGCTTGTCGGTCGTCACCTCCGCCACCCCGATGGCGTTCAGCTCAAGCGTCCGGGCCGCCAGATGCTCGAGGGTGTTGACGTTGATCTCGTATTTCGGGGCGCGCACCGTCGCCGACACGGTCCGGGCGCCCAGCTTCAGCCAATAGGCCCGGCCCGGTATCAAAGCCTCGTCCGCCATCCAGACGATGGACGCCTCGAACTGGTCGGCCACCTGGGGCGGATCGCCGGCCGCGGCGATGACGTCCCCGCGCGAGCAGTCGATCTCGTCGGCCAGGCACAGCGTCACCGACTGGCCGGCCACGGCCTCGTCGAGATCGCCGTCCATGGTGACGATGCGGCTGATGACGGAGGACTTGCCGCCGGGCAGCACGCGGACGGCGTCGCCGGGCCTTATGATGCCCGAGGAAATCTGGCCGGCGAAACCACGGAAGTCGAGGTTGGGTCGGTTGACCCACTGCACCGCCATGCGAAACGGCAGGCCCTGATCGACGTCCGTGTCGATCGCGACGGTTTCGAGGTGTCCGACCAGGGACGGGCCGCGGTACCAGGGCATCCGTGGCGACAGGGCGGTGATATTGTCGCCGTTGAAGCCGGAGACCGGGATGGCGACAAAATCCGTGATCCCGATCCCGGTGGCGAAGTCCCGGTAGCTCGCGACGATCCCGTCGAACACCGTCTGGTCATGGTCGACCAGATCCATCTTGTTCACGGCCAGCACAATGTGGCGGATGCCGATCATCCGGACCAGGCAACTGTGGCGGCGGGTCTGCGTCAGCACGCCCTTGCGGGCGTCGACGAGGATGACGGCGAGGTCGGCGGTCGACGCGCCGGTGACCATGTTCCGGGTATATTGTTCATGCCCCGGCGTATCGGCGACGATGAACTGCCGCTTCTCGGTGGTGAAGAAGCGATAGGCGACGTCAATCGTGATGCCCTGTTCGCGCTCGGCGGCCAGGCCGTCGACCAGCAGGGCGAAGTCGATCGCCTGACCCTGGGCGCCGACCCGGTTCGACTCCGCCTCGAGGGCGGCGAGCTGATCCTCGAAGATCTTCTTCGAGTCATAGAGCAGCCGGCCGATCAGCGTAGACTTGCCGTCGTCCACGCTGCCGCAGGTGATGAAGCGGAGCAGCGACTTTTGCTGGTGCTGCGCCAGATAGGCCTCGATGTCCTCGGCGATGAGGGCGTCGGTCTGATAGACAGGGTCGGTGTCGGCGTCACGCGCCATCAGAAATACCCCGCCTGCTTCTTCTGCTCCATCGAGGCGTCTCCCCCGTCTCTGTCGATGGCGCGGCCGAACCTTTCGCTCGTGGTTGTCAGCAACATCTCCTGGATCACCTCCGGCAGGGTCCCGGCCAGGCTCTCGACCGCGCCGGTCAGGGGATAACATCCGAGGGTCCGGAACCGGATCGAGCGCAAGACCGGCTCTTCTCCGGGCTCAAGTCGGAAGCGATCGTCGTCGACCATGAGGATCAGGCCGTCGCGCTCCACTGTCGGGCGAGGGGCGCTGAAATAGAGCGGCACGACCGGGATGTCGTTCAGATGGATGTATTGCCAGATATCGAGCTCGGTCCAGTTGGAGAGCGGGAAGACACGGATGCTTTCACCCCTCGCCTTTCGCGCGTTGAACAGGTTCCACAGTTCCGGGCGCTGGTTTTTCGGGTCCCAGCCGTGGCTCGCGGTACGGAACGAGAAGATGCGCTCCTTGGCCCGGCTCTTCTCCTCGTCGCGACGCGCGCCGCCGAAAGCGACGTCGAACCCGTACTTGTCGAGCGCCTGTTTCAGCCCCTCTGTCTTCCACAGGTCGGTGTGCAGCGGGCCGTGGTCAAAGGGGTTGATGCCACGCGCCGCCGCTTCCGGGTTGCTGTGGACGATCAGGTCCATGCCGCTCTCGGCCGCCATCCGGTCCCGCAGCGCATACATGTCGCGAAATTTCCAGGTCGTATCGACATGGAGCAGGGGGAACGGCGGCGGCGATGGATAGAAGGCCTTGCGCGCAATCTGCAACATCACGGCGCTGTCCTTGCCAACGGAATAGAGCATCACCGGCCGCTCGGCCTCCGCCAACACCTCACGCATGATGTGGATGCTCTCGGCCTCGAGCCGTTCCAGATGGGTGAGGGTTCTGGTCGCCACTGAATATGCTCTGTTCTGTCTCGAATGTGGCAGGTCGCCGGGCCGGACTCGTCGCGCTCCTCGTTGTTTAGAGTGATAGGACGAACCGGTCGACCAAACCCGGCCTCGTGAGAGAGGCATTGCGCGGCGGCCTGCCAAGGTTATTGTCACCGCCTCTGTGTCGGACAAAAGGAACGCCTTTCTTATGCGTCGTCGTCTCGTCTCGCTTGCCGCCATTCTCGCGGTCCTCTCCCCCGCCACATCGGTCTGGGCCCTCGCGCCCGGATCGGCCGGCGCCCCGCCCGCGGCCGTCTCGGCCCCGGCCCTGCTGCAGGCCGAGCCGCTGCAGGGCGCGCCGGTCGCCGATCTGGTCGCACGCGTCAACATTCCGTGGTCGCGCTTCCAGCTGGACAACGGCCTGACCGTGATCGTGCACGAGGACCGCAAGGCGCCCGTCGTGGCGGTGTCCATCTGGTACAATGTCGGCTCCAAGGATGAGCCCGCCGGATCGACGGGCTTCGCTCACCTGTTCGAGCATCTGATGTTCGGCGGCTCCGAGAACTCGCCGACCAGCCACATCCAGGCCATGAGCGCCGCGGGCGCCACCGGCCTGAACGGCACCACCTGGTTCGACCGCACCAACTATTTCCAGACCGTGCCGACCCCGGCGCTGGAGCAGACCCTGTTCCTCGAGAGCGACCGCATGGGCTTCCTGCTCGGCCAGGTCGGCCAGGAGGTGCTCGACCTGCAACGCGGCGTCGTCCAGAACGAGAAGCGACAGCGCGACAACCAGCCCTATGGCCTCGCCGGCTACGCCCAGCAGGAAGCCCTGTTCCCCGTCGGCCACCCCTATCGCCACTCCACCATTGGCTCGATGGCCGATCTGGACGCCGCCAGCCTTGAGACGGTGCGCAACTGGTTCCGCGACAAATACGGCCCCAACAATGCCGTGCTGGTCCTGTCCGGCGACATCGACGAGGCCACAGCCCGCACCCTGACGCAGCGCTATTTCGGCTCCATCCCGCGCGGGCCGGTCAATGTCCCCGCCATGGCCGACATCCCGACCCTGGACGCACCGGTCGAACAGGTGCTGCGCGACCGCGTCGCCCAGACCCGCATCAGCCGCGCCTGGGTCGTGCCCGGCATGCTGGATCCCGACGCGGTTCCGCTCAGCGTCGGTGCCTCTATCCTCGGCGGCCTCGCCTCCTCACGACTCGACAACGCCCTCGTGCGCGGCGACCAGACCGCGTCCTCCGTCAGCGCCGGGGCCCAGGCCTTCCAGCGCGTCGGGTTCTTCAACTATTCGGCCACCGTCAAACCCGGCGGTGACGCCGACGCCGTCGCAGCGCGCCTCGACGCCGTCTTCGCCGACTTCCTCGCCAACGGCCCGACCCAGGACGAAATCGACCGCGTCGTCACCCAGTACGCGGCTCGCACGATCCAGGGCCTGGAGCAGGTCAACGGCAAGGCCTCGGTCCTCGCCGAAGGCCAGCTCTATGCAGGCGATCCCGACTTCTACAAGAACGAGCTCCAGGCCTATGCCGCGGTGACACCGGCCCAGGTGCGTGACGCCATGCAGCGCTGGCTCAATCGTCCGGTCTATCGCCAGATCGTCGAGCCCGGCGAACGCGAAGCCTATGTCGAGGCCGCCACCGCCCCGCCGGGAGCGGAGCCTGTTGAGGTGACCGAGATCCAGCGCGTCGCCCGCGACCCGATGCCCACCATCGGCGATGTATCCAATATCGACTTCCCGGCCGTCGAGCGCGCGACGCTCTCGAACGGCATCGAGGTCGTCTACGCGCGATCCACCACTGTGCCGGTGACCCGCGTGGCCGTGGAGTTCGACGCTGGCTACGCAGCCGACGAGGCCGGCTCGCTCGGCGTACATTCGATGATGCTGACCCTCATGAACGAGGGCACCCGGACGCGCGACTCCAACGCCCTGGCTGAAGCGCGGGAACGTCTGGGCGCCGCGGTCGGCGTCGGCGCCTCGATGGACCGGACCGCCGCCAGCCTGACCGCCGTCACAACCAACCTCGATCCGTCGCTGGTTCTGCTGTCGGACATCGTGCGCAATCCCGCCTTCGCACCCGCCGAGGTCGAGCGTCTGCGGGCCCAGCGCCTCGCCGGCCTGGCCAATGAGCGGACCCAGCCCGCGGCCCTTGCGGCCCGCGCCCTGCCCCCGCTGATCTATGGCGAGGACAGCCCCTACGGCCGTCCCTTCAACGGCTCGGGCACGCCGGAGACCATCATCGCCTTGACGCGGGAAGACCTGATCGCCGAACACGCCGCCTGGGTCCGACCTGACAATGCCCGGATCTTCGCGGTCTCCGATCTCCCGCTCTCCGAGCTGACGCCCCGGCTGGAACAAGCCTTCGGGGACTGGCGCGCTCCTGCGACCCCGCGCGGAGCCAAGGCCTTCCCGGCCGAAATTCCGGCGACCACGGCGCGCATCGTCCTGATCGACCGGCCGCAGTCGCCCCAGTCGATCATCTTCGGCGGGGCCGTACTGCCGTTGTCGGGCACCGACGACCTGCTGACCCTGCAGGCCGCCAACAGCGTGCTGGGCACCGACTTCCTGTCGCGGATCAACGCCGATCTGCGTGAGACCAAGGGCTGGTCCTACGGCGTTCGCGGCGCCATCAACACATTGCAGAACCGCGTCCCCTATATCGTCAATGCTCCGGTCCAGGCCAACCGGACCGGAGAGTCGATCGCGGCCCTGATCGCCCAGTATGATCGCTTCCTGACCGCCGATGGGGTCACCTCCGAGGAGCTGGAACGCACCATCAACGGCGACACCCGCGGCCTTGCGGGCAGCTATGAGACCTCGGCGCAGATCCTCGGCGCCCTGCGTTCGAACGCCCTGTACGGCCGCCCGGACGACTATCAGGAGACCCTGGCCAGCCGCACCCGCGGCCTGACCGCGGAACAGATGGACGCCGCCGCCCGCGCGGTGATCGATCCGGACCGGTTTGTCTGGGTCGTGGTCGGCGACGCCTCGGTGGTCCAGCCGCAGCTGGAAGCCCTCGGCCTGCCGATCGAGGTCCGCCCGGCCGAGTGATCGACGCCGGTTGAACGAAGCGGGGGCGGGCGCGAATTTCACGCCCGCCCCCTTTTTGTGCGGCCCGTTCCCGGCCCGTCAGCCGGCCCCAGGTCTCGAGAACCGCCACTTCATCGTCAGCACCCCCGCCGCCATCAGCAGGGCGCAGGCGTTGGCGACGGTCACCGGCCACGCCGCCGTCATCACGCCGTACACAACCCAGAGCGCGAAGCAGGTGACGGTCAGCGAATAGGTCTTCAGGGACACCGCCGTAGCGTCCTTCTCCTTCCAGATCTTCATCATCTGTGGCGCGAAACTGGTAATCGAGCAGACGGCCGCGGCCGAGCCGACGATGTTGGCCACGAGAGTGCTCATCGGACGCTTCTGTCGCCGCTGGCGCCGGCTTCCAGCGCCGCGTCTTCCTTGCGGGTCGCGACGACAGGCGAACCCTCGGTCCGGATCCGGAGCGCCCGCGCCTCGACCTCCGCGAGGATGGCGTCCAGCTCACGCTCGCTCAGCCGTTCGATGCCGACAAATCGCTCGTCGGCGTTGCCCGCCGCATGGATCAGCTCGTCCAGCTTGGCCTGGATCGCGGCCCCGTCCCGGTTCTGGGTGTTCTGGATCAGGAAAACCATCAGGAAGGTGACGATGGTAGTGCCGGTGTTGATGACCAGCTGCCACTCGGAGCTGAAACCGAAGATCGGTCCGGTAGCCGCCCAGACGATCACCACCGCCAGACAGAGAAGGAATGTCCACGATCGGCCCGCCAGTCGGGCCGTGTGGTTGGCGAACTGGAGGAACAGCTTTTCCATCAGCGACCCAATCCCGTCCCGTGGCGAAGGTTGCAACCGGGCCATGGATGACCGGCCGGATGTCACGGTTGTCGACTGAGTCCCCGCATATGTCGCGTCTGTCGTGGCGGACCATACGGGTCGTCCCGGGCGACGATGCGGCTGAGGGGGAGGGGCGAACCCCTCCTGTCAGTGCAGGGTCAACGCCGGCGGTCGCCGCTCCATCGTCCGCCGCTCATAGGCGTGCCCCATCGACAGGATGCGGGCGTCGTTCCATTTGCCGCCGATGAAGCTGATCCCCACCGGCATGCCGCGGTCGAACCCCATCGGCACGGTCAGGTGCGGATAGCCGGCCACCGCCGCCAGCCGGCTGGCGGAGCCCTGCCCGTCGTCGTCGTCGTCAGGGTCATTGGTCCAGGCCCGCGACGTGGTCGGAGCGATCAGGGCGACGACCTGATGGGTCGCCATCATCCGGTCGATGCCGTCCGGGCCCGCCGCCTGAAGCGACCGCGCCCGCGCCTCGACATAGGCCGGGTCGTCCAGCCCGCCGGTGGCCTCGGCCAGTTCGAACAGCTCCTGGCCGAACAGCACGGTCTCGCGTGGCTCGGCGGCGTTGAAGGCGATGACGTCGGCGAGAGTCCGCGTCCGCACCTGCTCCGGATTGGTCGAGGCCAGATAGAGGTTCAGGTCGTGCTTCAGCTCGGTCAGCAGCACGGTCAGCTCCCAGCCGCCGATCTGGCGGTAGTTCTCCGGGGCCTCGGTGATCTCGACGATCTCGGCCCCGGCTGCGCGCAGATTGGTCAGGGCCCGTTCGAACTCGGCCCGGGTCTCGGCGGAATAGTTGGGGAGCAGGAACCGCATGACGCCCAGCCGCGCGCCCTGCAGTGATCCGGCGTCCAGCGCCGCGCGATAGTCGACCTTGCGCGCATCGGCCTCGGCCGTGGCCGGGTCCAGCGGATCCGAGCCGGCGATGGCCGTCAGGACGATGGCCGCATCCTCGACCGTGGTCGTGATCGGCCCGGCGGTGTCCTGCGAATGGCTGATCGGCACGATGTGGGTGCGGCTGACCAGCCCCACCGTCGGCTTGAACCCGACCACGCCGTTGACCGAGGCCGGACAGGTGATCGAACCGTCGGTTTCGGTGCCGATGGCTGCTGGCGCCAGACCGATGGCCACGGCCACCGCGCTGCCCGAGGACGAGCCGCAGGGCGTGCGCGCGGGGTCGTAGGGGTTGAGTGTTTGCCCGCCGACGGCGCTCCAGCCGCTGATGGAATTGCTCGAGCGGATGTTGGCCCATTCGGAAAGATTGGTCTTGCCGAGGATGACCGCGCCGGCCTCGCGCAGGCGGGTCACGATAGGGGCGTCACGGCCAGGGGCGTTGTCGATCAGCGCCAGTGAGCCGGCCGTCGTCGGCATGTAGGCCGTCTCAATGTTGTCCTTGAGCAGGATTGGAAAGCCGCGAAGCGGAGCGTGCTGACCGCCCTCGACCGAGACCGTGGTCCCGGGTGCCCAGCGGATCACGCTGGCGTAGGGCGCGTCAGCCGGGCCCAGCCTCTCGGCCAGAGACATTCCGTGCCCGCCAAGGATCGGTTCCCGGCAGATCTCGACCTCTGCACCGTCCGGAATCGAACGGCCAGCCGTCGCGGCCTGCCGCCGGACGTCCGCCTGTTCGGCGGTCGACATCTGGCTCAGGAGCCGACAGGTCGCCGTCGCGGAAGGGCCGGCCGTCTGCGTGGCGGCATGCGTAGTCCCTGGCCCCGCAACGACGATGAGGACCAGCGCCGCCCCCGCGATCAGTCCTGCGCGGCGGGCGCCCTTGAACCGATCGTCCGATCGAGGAAGTCCAGATACGTCCGCCATTGCTGCAGCTGCCTTTCATTGCCACGCACCCCGTGGCGCTGGCCGGGATAGAGCATCATCTCGAACGGCACGCTGCGGCTTTGCAGCGCGTCGATCACGCGGGTGGCGTTCTCGAAGATGACGTTGTCGTCGGCCATGCCGTGCAGGATCAGCAGCCGGCCGGTCAGGCTGTCCAGCTGGTCGACCACATCGGAGGCTGCATAGCCTTCGGCATTGGCCTCGGGCGTCGACATGAAGCGCTCGGTGTAGTGGGTGTCGTACAGGCTCCAGTCGGTGACCGGCGCGCCGGAAATCGCCGAGGTCAGACCCATCGCCGGCTCGGTCAGCATATGCAGGGTCATGAAGCCGCCGTAGCTCCAGCCCATGGCAGAGATGCGATCGGCATCCACATAGGGCAGCGTTCTCAAATAGTTGGCGGCCAAAACCTGATCTTCGATCTCAGTCTGCCCCATCTTCAGATACAGCGCCTGTTTGAAGGCCGCCGAACGGTCGCCCTCCCCGCGATTGTCCATCCGGAAGACGATATAGCCCGCCTCGGTCAACAGTTGATTGGTGGCCGCTTGCCAGCTGCGACGGACCCCCCCGCCCGACGGTCCGCCATAGACCTGCATGACCACCGGATACTGTCTCGACGGGTCGAAGCCCGGAGGCTTGGTGATCTGCCAGACCATGGTCTCGCCATGACTCTCCAGCGTGCCGAACTCGGGTGTTTGCCGACGCGACACGAACGGGAAGAAGGGATGGTTCTCGTCCAGCCGGTTCTCCTCGATCCAGCGCACGAAGGTTCCGTCGGCGCGATAAAGGGCAGACTGCATCGGAGTGTTCAGGTCGGTGTAGTTGCCGACATAGGCCGTGCCGGTCCGGTTCATCGAGGCCGACCACCAGCCGCCCTCCGGCGTCACCGCCACCGGCGCCACCGTCCGGCGCAGGCTGGCGCGGAACATCTGCTGCTCGATCGGCAGTTCGCGTCCGTCGCGCATCGAGGCGGTGAAGAAGACCTCGCCCGTCTGCTGGTTCACCCCGGCCAGGCTCTTGACCGGCCAGTCGCCCCGGGTGAGGGCGCGGATGCGGCGGCCCTCTCGGTTGTGGAGATACAGGTGCTTCCAGCCGGTCTCCTCCGACGACCAGATGAAATTGCCATTGTCCAGCGCCCGGAAATCATGGGTCAGCGGAACCCAGGCGTCCGACGTCTGCGTCACGATCACCCGCGACGCGCCCGTGGCGGGATCGACGCTCAGGAGGTCCAGGGTCTTCTGGTCGCGCGACTGACGCTGGACATACAGGGTGCGGCCGTCCGCCGACCAGTTCACACGGGCCAGATAGATGTCGCGGTTCTGGCCCAGATCGACCCGGGTGCGCTGGCCGCTCTCGCGGTCATGAACGAACAGTTCGACCACGGCATTCGGCCGTCCCGCGCGCGGGTATCGCTGCTCGATCACGCTGGCGCCGCCGCCGGTGATGTCCAGCCGCGGGATGATGTCGACCGTGCTCTCGTCCGTACGCTGCAGGGCGATGTAGCGTTCGTCCGGACTCCACCAGTAGCCGGTGTCGCGGTCCATCTCCTCCTGGGCGATGAACTCGGCCGTGGCCCAGGTGATCAGCCCCTCGCCGTCGGTCGTGACCTCGGTCTCAGCCCCGCCGGCCAGGTCCAGAACCACCAGATCCTGATCGCGCACGAAGGAGACATAGTTGCCCTTTGGCGAGACCTTGGCGTCGATCTCGTCGGCCTCGGTCTCGGTCAGGCGCCGCACTGCCCCCCCGTCCCGCTCGGCCAGGAAGATGTCGCCCTCCAGCGGGGCGAGGATGTAGCGGCCCTGCTGGTCCCAGGAATATTCGACCACGCCGCGCTGGCTGATCCGCATCCGCTCGCGCCGCGCCTTTTCGGCCTCGGACAGTTCGCCGGCGTCCGGCACGAGGGCCCGGGCGTCGATCAGCTTGAACGGTTCGCCCTCGCCCGTCGGCGCGGCCCACAGGTCCAGCACATCGACATCGTCCTCGCGCGAACGCAGGAAGGCCACCAGTCCCCCGTCGGGCGACAGGCTGACCCCCCGCGCCACCGGCCCGGCCAGCGACGGATTGGCGAACACCCGCTCGGGCGTCAGGATCGCCGGATCGGCGGTTTGCGCCAGGGCGGCGGTGAACGGCGAAAGCGCCGCGAGAAACAGGGTGGAGGCGAGAAGTTTGTTGCGCATGGTGCCGACGCTAGAGGGAGATTCCGGGCTCGTCATCCCCCTTGCGGCAAACGCGTCAGCCGCACGGCTTCCCCCTCGCCGTCTCAACCCCTAATAAGCGGGCGATGACCGACGCCGCCCTGTCCCCTCCCCCCGCGAAGCCCTCCGCCTTCCATGAACTGGAAGTGCTTTGGGTGCGTCACTGGACCGACCAGTTGTTCAGCTTCGCCATCGCCCGGCCCGAAGACTTCCGCTTCCGCTCGGGCGAGTTCGTCATGATCGGCCTGCCCGGCGAGGACGGCGGCAAGCCCATCCTGCGGGCCTATTCGATCGCCAGCCCCTGCTGGGATGAGCAGCTGGAGTTCCTGTCGATCAAGGTGCCCGACGGTCCCCTTACCTCGCGTCTGCAGAAGATCCAGCCGGGCGACACCGTGCTGATGGGCAAGAAGCCGACCGGCACCCTCGTTCTGGACGCCCTGACCGGCGGCGAGCGGCTTTGGCTGATCGGCACCGGCACCGGCCTGGCGCCCTGGATCAGCGTGATCCGCGATCCCGACACCTACGCCCGCTTCGGCCACGTCGTGGTCTGCCACACCGTGCGCAACGTCGCCGACCTGAGCTATCGCGACTTCCTGACCTCGGGCATCCACGACGATCCCCTGATCGGCGAGGAGGCGAAGGCTCAGCTGACCTACTACCCCACCGTCACCCGCGAGCCATTCGATACCCCGGGCCGGATCACTGACCGCATCAAGTCGGGCGCCCTGTTCGCCGATCTGGGTCTCCCCGCCGGATTCTCGCCCGGGCGAGACCGCGTCATGCTGTGCGGCTCCATGGCCATGATCAAGGAGACGGCCGAACTGCTCGAATCCTACGGCATGAAAGAGGGCTCGAACGCCGAGCCCGGCGACTATGTGCTGGAGCGCGCCTTTGTCGGATAGCGTCACGATCGACCCGCGCACCGCGCCCGAGGCCTGCGCCTCCATGGCCGAGGTCCGCCAGGGCGTCGACGCCCTCGACCGCGCCCTCGTCCGGCTGCTGGCCGAGCGCCAGCGCTATATGGACGCCGCCGCCCGCATCAAGCCGGACCGGTCGGTTGTGCATGACGACGCCCGCATCGAGGATGTGGTGAACAAGGTGCTGGCCGCCGCCGGGCCCGCCGGCCTGTCGCCGGCCATCGCCGAGCCGGTGTGGCGCACCCTGATCGACCGCTGCATCGCCCACGAGTTCGAGACCTTCGACCGCACGCGCGGCTAGCCCCTCAGCGACCTCAGCATCAGTTCGTGACGCCAGGCCGCAACGTCCGCCAGCGCCGTGTCGAGGGCGTTTCTCACCCGATCCAGCAGCGGCGAGGCCTCGGTCTTGTCCGCAGCCTCCGCGGCGGCGCAGGCCGCCGCCAGCGCGCCGGCGCCGATGCCCGCCGCCGCGCCACGCAGCGTGTGCACGCCATCGCGCCAACCCTCTTGCCGCACATCCAGCATAGGCGACCACAGGGCGGCCTGCTGGACAAACAGGCCCAGCACCTCCTCGCTGATCCCGTCGTCTCCGCCGGTCGTCGCCTCGAGGACGGCGAAATCGACCGCTCCCGACAGATCCCGCCGCGCCATGGCCCGTCCTCCCCGCCGCTCACGCGGCCTGCCCTGTCACATTACATGGCCCTGCGACAAACCGGAACGGTAGCGGTTATGATCTTGCGTCCCCGGACCGTTGCCCCTAGCTACGGTCGCCTCCCCCAAAACCGGTCCTCGACCGGCATGTTCAGGGATGGGACGGCGCAGGTCTTGCACGACCGCCGTCAGACGCATGGTCCGGGTGATTAGCTCAGTTGGTAGAGCAGCTGACTCTTAATCAGCGGGTCGTAGGTTCGAACCCTACATCACCCACCATCGTTTCAATAACTTAGCGAAGATACAAGGCGGCCTATCCAGAGTTTGGCACCGTTTAGGCACCAAGGCGTCCACAATTCCCGGTCAGCGACCAGGTGCCTGAATACCAAATGACGCCAGCGCCACGTTGTTCGGCAGCACTTCGATCAATCATTCTGAGTTAATGACCGCCCGCATTTAAGCACCTAGAAGAAAGTATGAAAGATCGATTGGTGTTACCGGTTAGCACAAAGCTGGAACCATACTTCGTATAATCTGATTCCGCAAGATTATAATCTGCGTATGTTGCGGCGTACTTGATCCAAATATCCCCGGACCTAATAGAAATATCGTAGTTGTTGGCAGAATAATACGAAAATACTCCCCATTCATTATGATCTACATCAACCACGTCAGAGTTGTAGGTAATTTTGACCAGCAATAACCGATGCTGCTCGTGCAAGGACGGATCTCCCGCTGTCGGGGTAGCCGCGCGATCAAATATGACAGACACATGGCCGATACATTGATCCGTATCGTAGTCTAGCAAAGCGGCGTCGGGGAACATGTATTATCTCTTATTTCTAGGCGTTGGGACGGTATTTATTATAACCACGTATAGATGAGAGTTTCGGATTCTATACTCCGGCCCCCCGCCGTCATAGTCCTCCCATGCTTCCGCCGGCATCCTGGTTACGATAGCGGGATTGTTGAAGTCCTCTCGTCTCATGAGGCCCATTGAGAAATTTTCCATCGTGTTGAAATCAGGGATTCCCCAAGTATCCCTCGGATTAGGGCTATTCCAAAGCTCAGCAGCTGGACCCCAGCTTGACCCATACGGCGGAGAGCGGCCGCCATGATATCGACCGAGTTGAACAAAGTTCTCGGGGTTCTCGTTGTATTGCTCGACTGCGGCCACGCGCCTCATGCTCTCTGTCGCGTGTCGGGTGGCATTAACGGCACCCGCTGCGCCAACAACGGCAGGGCCAGGACCAACTCGCGGGGCGCTTCGTGGTCGCTGGTTGTCATTAGCCGCGTTATCGTTCGCCGAGTACGTTCCCGAACTCGACTGAGCACCGACCCTAGAGGACGTGTTGCCCTGCGGCGGTCGCGGGAGTCGCTCCTGCGCTTGGAGGCCCGTCGGATCAACCTTGTTCACAGGATCCTGGGCAACATATCCATACAGGTTGGGATCGTCCTTGGTCCCGATGGGATCCATGCTGAGGAAAACCCCAAGCGCCGGGTCGTAGTACCGCGCCCTGTACTGATACAATCCGGCCTTGGCGTCCCACTGCCGACCGGTGTAGCCGAACGGACTGCCGCCCGGCGGGCTGTTGAGCGGATTGCCGGCCGCGTCCGTGCCGAACTTGCCGTACTCCGAGTAGTTGGCGAACGCCGTGGCTGCCCCCGACGCGTTGGACATCGCGATCACGCTGGCCTGGTGGTTGGTGTGGAACCAGCTGACGTCGCCGGTCGACGACACCATCGCCAGACGCGCGTCCATGGCGCCGGAGCCGTCGGGGATGAAGCGGCGCTTCAGGGCTCCCGCGATGTCGTACTCCCCCACCTCATCGGCGCCCGACCAGAGGGTGCGGGTCATCGCCCCGTCCTCGATCACCACAGTGCGGCGATCGGTGGAGTCATAGGCGTATTCGGTGGTGCTCGCCGGCTTGACCACCCGCCATAGCCGGTTGCCGTAGGTCCACTGGTAGTCGGTGGTCCCATGCTGATCCAGATTGCCGTTGTGGTCCCAGACCAGGCTGACACCGTTGACCGATGTCGCCTGGTTCAGGTTCGTGGGCACTCCGTAACTCGCCGCCTCCGCCAGTGTCGGCATCCACTCCAGATCGGGCCGGTTGACCTGGGTCAGGGTGATGCGCCCTGCCCCATCATGCTGGAAGCCGAAGGTCGCCGGCGCCTGGCCCGCGGACGGCGCCCACGCATGGTTGATCTGGGAAAGGTCGCTGTCGGTCTCATAAGCGTATGATGTATTGACGCCGTTGGACCGGCTCAGTCCCGTGCGCCGGCTGAGAGAGTCGTTTGCGATGTCCGCCTGATGCTGGGTCGGATTGCCCGAGGGCCCGAACTGAACCCGATCCGCACGGTTCGCCGCGTCGTAGCGGTAGGTCGCCCGGTAGGCGTCCGGCCAGACGATGCCGGTGCGGTTGTTCGCTCGGTCATACTCATAGTTCAGGATCAGCTGGCTGGTCCCCATCGAGCCGTTGTTCGGCTGGATGCGATCCGTGATTACCCGCCCGGCGTCGTCATAGACGTAGGTGCGGATGTCTCGCTCAAGACCATAGTCAAAGGTTCCGGCCTGCGTCGAGACGGCCGTGTAGACGGGACGTCCGGCGAGATCGAACGAGGTTCGCGTGTGACGCCCGGCGGGCCAGTCCCAAGCTCCGGAGTTCTCCCAGACCCAGTAGGGACGGCCGAGCTCGTCTGGATACGACCGAACCAGTTCGCCGTTGCGGCGATAGGTGACGACAACCTGGTCTCGCTCGTTGCGCAGGGTCTGGTCGTATCTGCCGTCGGCGTAGACGGTCAGCATGAGCCGGCCCAGACCTTCGTAGCTCATGGTCGTCGCGTTGCCGTTGCCGTCGATCTCGGCGCTCTGCAGGCCCCCGGCGTTGTACTGGAATTCGCGCCAGCGGTTCGTGTTGATCTCCGCCGGGCGAGTATTGGTCAGGGCGCAGGTCGGATCAGACAGGCTGGCTTCGAACCAGCGTTCGATCAGAGAGGGTTGGCTGGCAGCGTTGTAGCTCGTGCGCGTGGCACGTCCCGTCGGATCGACCGCCACACTGGTCCGGTCCAGGGCGTCGTAGCAGGTCCGCGCGACGTCCCCCGCCGGGTCAGTCGCGGTCAGCGGCTTGTTGGTCAAAGAGTAGGTCGTGGTAGCGGTACGCCAGACGCTCGCCGTGGAGTCCCAGCGGCTCTCCGTCAGAGCGTTGCCGTCGGCGTCGTAAGTCCACTGGGTCTGGATGCCCGTCGAGGCCGGACCCGTCTCGCTGAGCTTTCGACGGTTGGCGTCAAAGGTCGCGGTGGAGCTGTTGCCCAGCGGATCGGTGGTCAGCACCACGTCTCCGGCAGCATTGCACTGAAAGTAGCTGGATTGGCGCACCGCTGAGGATTGGTCCGCCGCATGCTGACCGGTCATGCACCGATCGGTGTTGTTGGGGCCGTAGTCCATCCGGGCCTCGATCCCCGTCGGATCCCTGGTCCAGCGCACGCGGCCAAAGCCGTCATAGGCCGTGCGCCAGATGGCCGGCTCGTAGCCGCCGGTCTTGCCATTGTAGACGGTCGGGGAGGTCTGGGTGATCAGCTGTCCCTGGGTGTCATAATCGAAGGTCCAGCTGTGTGAGACCTGGCCATCGGTGGTCGCGGGCAGGATGATCGCTGTGGGCTTGTTCCAGGCGTTGTATGTCGCAGTGACAACCGTGGTCTGACACCACCAAGGGTCCGTGCCGCAACCTGCCAGAGGCTTGCGGCGAACCAGGGTGGTGTTGTTGCGTTCGTCGTACCCGAACTCGGTGATGTTGCCGAACGCCGCCGTCCGCCGGATCACCCGGCCGCGCCCGTCGAACTCCGCCGAGGAGACGCGGTTCATCTCGTCGATATGGCGGCTGGC
>Ga0207951_100292_pt1 | contig 27628 bp, 24 predicted proteins | sample Subbio12Aug_8Bad_FD_184830 | JGI IMG/M metagenome (GOLD analysis project Ga0207951, IMG submission 184830) | Serpentinite rock and fluid subsurface biosphere microbial communities from McLaughlin Reserve, California, USA - CR12Aug_8Bad (SPAdes) | ecosystem: Environmental > Terrestrial > Deep... | reverse complement strand
GCGCGAGCTCCTGCGAGCGCGCGGCCTGCAAGGCTGAGCCCGGACACGCAGCGTCCCTGCGGACGCTGCGTGCCTGGCGAAGGGCGCGAGCTCCTGCGAGCGCGCGGCCTGCAAGGCTGAGCGCCGCGCCGCCGCTGGGGTCAGTCCCGATGCGCGCGGGCCGCGGCGCGGCTAGCGTGCGCTTCACGTCCCACCTCCCCACGCGGGACGCTGGAGGGCCCTCATGCTGCACCCCTTGCGCCGGCTTGCCGGCCTCGCCCGCCGTGGCCTGCCCTGGGTCCTCGCGCTGGGCCTGCTGGCCGCGGCCGGCGCCCAGGCGCGCAAGCCGGCGCCGCCCGAGCCCGGCTGGCAGAGGATCGACAGCCCGGCCCCGGTCACGGTCGACGGCCGCCGCTTCAGCGCGAGCTGCTCGGGATTTCCCGGCACCGACGCGCGCTTCTCGTTCTGGGTCCGCGAGGGCCGCTCGCGCAACACCGTCGTCTTCTTCGAGGGCGGCGGCGCCTGCTGGGACGGCCTGACCTGCAGCTTCCCGATCGCCGGCCTGCCGGCGGCGGTGCCGCAGTTCTTCGTGCCGCAGGTGCCGCCGGGCACCGACCCGGCCCGCTTCGATGGCATCTTCCGCACCGACCGCGCCGACAACCCGGTGCGCGACTGGACGATGGTCTACATCCCGTACTGCACCGGCGACCTGCACGCCGGCTCGGCCACGCGCACCTACACCAGCGTCGGCAACCCGGCGCTGGGCCTGCCGGCGGGGGTGCCGGTGACGATCCAGCACCGCGGCTTCGACAACTTCATGGTCGTGCTCGACTGGATGCGCCGCCACCTCGACCGGCCGCAGCGTCTGCTCGTCACCGGGCCCAGCGCTGGCGGCTACGGCGCGAGCCTGAACTTCCCCTGGCTGGCGCGTGCCTTCCCGCAGGCCCAGATGTTCGTGCTCGCCGACGCCAGCCAGGGCGTGACCACCGCCAACTGGGACCGCTTCGGCCGCAGCAACTGGAACCTGCAGTTCGCGCCGCGCGCCTTCGGCCCCGACCCGGCCGCGCTGCGCAGCGCCGAGTTGCTGCGCGCGGCCGCCCGCAGCCACCCGCGGGCCAAGGTCGCGCAGTTCACGACCACCTTCGACACCGTGCAGATCGGCTTCTACGGCGTCATGCGCCAGTTCTACGGGCCCGGTGGCGATTGCCCGAACCTGGCCGTCGACTGGTACCGGCAGATGACGACCCAGCTCGTCGACGACGACGCGCGGGTGCCGAACTTCCGCTACTACCTCGCCGGCGGCGACTACCACACGCTGCTGCGCAGCCCGCTGTTCTACGACGAGGCCTCGGCCGGCGTGCCGTTCAACCGCTGGCTCGGCCAGATGCTCGCCAACCGTGGCGGCACCGGTGGCAGCGGTGGGCGCTGGACCAGCGTGGCCTGCCCGAACTGCCTCGTCGCGCTGCCCTGCCCGGTCGCACCCTGAGCGATCGCCGGCGCAGGCAGGGTATCGGTGTCGCGCGCCTGCGGCCGGCATCCCTAACTTGAAGCCGCTCGACCCCGCCCGCGGGCACGTGGGCGTGCGGGTTCACGGCTAGCATCCTCGCGTACATCGAGTCACATCTGCCGCGCGACGCGGGCTGGCCTTACCGGCCCGTGTCTGTCACGACGCGGCGACACACGCAACGAGGAGGCCACCATGACACCCACCCCAGTACCCCTGCGGGCATCCGCAGCCACGCGCGCGACCCTCGCCCTCACCACGCTGGCGGCCGCGCTGCTCTCGGGCTGCATGGCCACCGCGCCGACGATGGGCGAGAACAAGGGCACCGTCACTGGCGCCGCCGGTGGCGCCGCGACCGAGGGCCAGAATACCCAGCTCGAGCGCTGCGGCGAGACGCTGGGCACGCTGGCCCTGCAGGAAGACGTGCAGGCGCCGTGGTATGCGCAGCTCGCCAGCCACAACCTGGGCTCGACGGTGCCGGTGCTGCGCCTGATGGTGCAGCAGAGCAACTGCTTCGTGATCGTCGAGCGCGGCGGCGCGATGCGCAACATGGAGATGGAGCGCAACCTCGCGCGCGGCGGCGAGGCGCGGCAGGGCAGCAACTTCGGCGGGGGCCAGATGGTTGCCGCCGACTACACGCTGAGCCCGGCGATCCAGTTCTCGGGCAACACCGGGCGCGCCGGCGTCGGCGCGCTGCTGCCGGGGGTTGCCGGCGTGATCGCCGGCAGTGTCGGCCGCAACGAGGCCTCGACGACGCTGCTGCTGATCGACAACCGCTCGGGCGTGCAGATCGCCGCCGCCGAGGGCAGCGCGCGCAACTTCGACTTCGGCGTGCTCGGCGGCCTGGGCGGCCTCGGCGTGGCCGGTGGCGGCTACTCGAATACGCCGCAGGGCCGGGTCATCGTCGCGGCCTTCGCCGATTCGTTCAACCAGATGGTCGGTGCCCTGCGCAACTACCGCGCGCAGACGGTGCGCGGCGGCCTGGGCACCGGCGGGCGGCTCGGCGTCGACGGCGGCACGACGCCGGCGTCGCAGCAGCTCAACCCGGCGCCGGCGGCCGCACCGGCGCCCGCCGCGCGTCCCGCACCCGCGGCCAGACCGGCGCCAGCGGCCACGCGGCCTGCACCGGCACCCGCCGCCACCGGCCGCTGAGCGCGGGCCCGAGCGCACGACGGCTTGGCCGCGCGCTCAGGCGGCCGCGAGCTTGTCGGCCTCCGACGTGAAGCTGTCGGCGTAGAACTCGTCGGCCGGCAGGCCGCAGCGGGCGACGAAGTCGCGCTGCGCGGCATCGACCATCACCGGCGCGCCGCAGGCGTAGACCTGGTGGCCCGAGAGGTCGGGCCAGTCGGCCATCACGGCCTCGTGCACGAGGCCGGTGCGCCCGCTCCAGCCGTCCTCGGGCCGCGGCTCGGACAGCACCGGCACGTAGCGCAGGTTGGGCAGCGCGGCCGCGGCCTGCAGCGCCCAGTCGTGCAGGTACAGGTCGGCGCGGCTGCGGCAGCCCCAGTACAGCAGGGCGGGGCGGTCGATGGCCTTGAAGCGCAGGTGCTCGACGATGGCCTTGATCGGCGCCAAGCCGGTGCCGCTGGCCAGCAGCACGATCGGCCTGGCGCTGTCCTCGCGCAGGAAGAAGCTGCCGTACGGGCCCTCGACGCGCAGGATCTCCTTGTCCTTCATCGCGCCGAAGACATGGTCGGTGAACTTGCCGCCGGGCATGTGGCGCAGGTGCAGCTCGACCGCCGGCGCCTGCGCCAGCGTGTGCGGCGCGTTGGCCATGCTGTAGCTGCGCCGCGCGCCGTCGCGCAGGATGACCTGCAGGTACTGGCCGGCGCGGTAGCGGAAGCTGGCGTTGGCCGGCAGTTGCAGCGTGATCAGCGCGACGTCGGGCGCCGGGCGCTCGATGCGCTGCACGCGCGCGGGCATCTTCTGCACCGGGAAGTCGCCGGCGCCGGGCACGCTGCGGGCCTCGACGACGCAGTCGGTGGTCGGCGTCGCGCAGCAGGTGAGCACGCTGCCGGCGTCCTCCTCCTCGTGCGAGAGCGCCTTGAGCTGGTGCGCGCCATGGATCACCCGGCCTTCGAGCAGGCGGCTCTTGCACGCGCCGCAGGCGCCGTCGCGGCAGCCGTAGGGCAGGCCGACGCCGGCGCGGATCGCCGCGGCGAGGATGGGTTCGTCGCGCGCGACGTCGAAGCTGACGCCGGCGGGCTGGATCGTGACTTTGAAGGCCATGGCGGGCGCCAGGGGGGGGCAGGTGATGAAGGTGATGTAGGCGGACCGCACTTACACTGCGCAGCCCCGTGCGACGCCCGGAAGGCGGCAAAGCCTCGAATTGTGCCGCCGTGTGCCATGACGCGTCGACCGGCGCGCAAGCCCGCCCATGAACCTCTCGAACGCGCCCACCCGTGCTGCCCGCCGCCCGCGGCTGCTGATCGTCGGCTGCGGCGATGTCGGCCTGCGCGTGCTGCGGCTGCTGGCCGGGCGCTGGCGGGTCTACGCGCTGAGCTCGACACCGGCGCGCGGCGCCGAGCTGCGCGCGGCTGGCGCGACGCCGCTGCTCGGCAACCTCGACGACGCGGCCAGCCTCGCGCGCATTGCAGCGCTGGCCGAGCGCGTGCTGCACCTCGCGCCGCCGCCCCCGCACGGTGCGACCGACACGCGCACCGCGCACCTGCTGCGTGCATTTGCGCGTGCCGATCGCGTGCGCCGGCTGGTCTACGCCAGCACCAGCGGGGTCTACGGTGACTGCGGCGGCGAGCGCATCGACGAAACCCGCGCGCTGCGCCCGGCCACCGACCGCGCCCGCCGGCGCGCCGACGCCGAGGCCCGTGTGCGCGCCTGGGGCCGCAAGGCGGGGGTCGGCGTGTGCGTGCTGCGCGTGCCCGGCATCTACGCCCTCGACCGTGCCGGCGGCGACCCGCGCGAGCGCCTGCGTCGCGGCACGCCGCTGCTGCGCGCCGAGGACGACGTCTACACCAACCACATCCACGCCGATGACCTCGCGCGGGCCTGCATCGCGGCGCTGTGCCGGGCCGCGCCGCAGCGCAGCTACCACGTCAGCGACGACCGCCACCGGCTGGTTGGCGACTACTACGATGCGGTGGCCGACCTGTGCGCGCTGCCGCGCTTGCCGCGGCTGTCGCGCGCCGAGGCCGCCGAGCGCCTCACGCCGCAGCAGATGAGCTTCCTGGGCGAATCGCGCCGGCTCGACAACAGGCGCCTGAAGCGCGAATTGCGCGTGCGTCTGCGCTACCCGTGCGTCGAGGTTGCGCTCGCCCCCGCGCTACCAGCGCCGGCGGCCCTTGAACGGTGACTGCCCGCGCCAGTAGCGGATCATCAGGAAGCCGCCGAGCATGCCGCCCAGGTGCGCGAAGTGCGCGATGCCGGTGCGTCCGCTCAGGCCCAGCACCAGCTCGAGCGCGCCGAAAATGATGACGAAGGTCCTGGCCTTCATCGGGATCGGCGGGAACAGCGGCACGATCGTGCGCTCGGGGAACAGCATGCCAAAGCCCAGCAGCAGCGCAAACAGCGCGCCCGAGGCGCCGACGGTGGGGTAGGGCGAGCCGATCAGCTGGGTGAACAGCAGTTGCACGGCCGCCGCCGTGAGCAACCCGGCCAGCAGGAACTGCAGGTAGCGCCGCTGGCCCCACAGCCGCTCGAGCTCGCTGCCGAACATCCACAGCCCGAGCATGTTGAAGAGCAGGTGGAACATGTCGCCGTGCAGGAAGCCGTAGCTCACGACCTGCCAGGGCATGAAGCGTCCGCTCTCGAGCGGCCACAGCGCCAGCATCGACTCGATCGGCCCGATGACCCCCGGCAGCAGCGCGCCAGCCAAGAACATCGCCACGCAGGCGATCAACAGCGTCTTGGTGACTGGCGGGATGGGTGGCATGTGGGGCCGATGTGGTGCCCGGGGCCGGACTCGAACCGGCACGCCTTGCGGCGGGGGATTTTGAGTCCCCTGCGTCTACCGATTTCGCCACCCGGGCCGGTGGGAACGAAGGCCGCTTCGCTCGAGAGCGCCCCCGCAGGGGGCCCGGACAGTCGGGCGCGGCCCGTTCCACCCGAGGGGCGCGATTATCACACGCATGCCGGCACGGGCACGGGCCACTGCGAGACAATGCGGCCTGACTGGAGACCGCCCGCGATGCCCGTCTACAAGACCCTCGAAGACCTGATCGGCGAGACGCCGCTGGTGCGGCTGCAGCGCGTGCCCGGCGCCGACAACGAGCGGCGCGGCAATGTCGTCCTCGGCAAGCTCGAGGGCAACAACCCGGCCGGCTCGGTCAAGGACCGGCCGGCGATCAGCATGATCCGCCGCGCCGAGGAGCGCGGCGAGATCAAGCCCGGCGACACCCTGATCGAGGCCACCAGCGGCAACACCGGCATCGCGCTGGCGATGGCCGCGGCGATCCGCGGCTACCGCATGCTGCTGGTCATGCCCGAGGACCTCTCGGTCGAGCGCGCGCAGACCATGAAGGCCTACGGCGCCGAGCTGATCCTCACGCCCAAGTCCGGCGGCATGGAGTACGCGCGCGACCTCGCCGAGCAGTTGCAGAAGGACGGCAAGGGCCGTGTGCTCGACCAGTTCGCCAATGCCGACAACCCGCGCGTGCACTTCGAGACCACCGGCCCCGAGGTCTGGCGCGACACCGCAGGCCGCGTCACGCACTTCGTCAGCGCGATGGGCACCACCGGCACCATCACCGGGGTCAGCCGCTACCTGAAGGCGCAGAACCCGGCGGTGCGCATCGTCGGCGCGCAGCCGGCCGAGGGCTCGCGCATCCCCGGCATCCGCAAGTGGCCGCCCGAATACCTGCCGAGGATCTACGAACCCGAACGCGTCGACGAACTCGTTCTCGTCAGCCAGGCCGACGCCGAAGCGATGGCGCGACGGCTGGCCCGCGAGGAGGGCCTGTTTGCCGGCATCTCGGCTGCCGGGGCCTGCTGGGTCGCGCTGCAGATCGCCGCCCAGGTGCGCGAGGCGACCATCGTCTTCGTCGTCTGCGACCGCGGCGACCGTTACCTGTCGACCGGCGTATTCCCCGCCTGACCGACCCCCACCGGCGTGGCTTGCGCCGCGCGAGGAAGCCCACCCATGTCAGACCCCACCCCGGCGCACCGCGAACTCGACACCCGCGGCCTGAACTGCCCGCTGCCGATCCTCAAGGCCAAGAAGGCGCTGGCCGAGATGCACAGCGGCGAGGTGCTCAAGGTCGTCGCGACCGACCCCGGCTCGGTGCGCGACTTCCAGGCCTTCGCGCGCCAGACCGGCAACGCGCTGATCGAGCAGACCAGCGGCGCAGCCGAGTTCGTGCACTACCTCCGGCGGCGCTGACCCGCGCGCGCGACGGTGCGGCTCACAAGGCCAGCGCGCGCAGGTATTCGCGAAAGCCCGCGCCGATCTCGGGGTGCGTGAGCGCCAGCTCGACATTGGCCTCGAGGAAGCCTTCCTTGCTGCCGCAGTCGTAGCGCCGGCCGATGTAGCGGTAGGCGAAGACCTTCTCGCGGCGCAGCAGGCCGGCGATGCCGTCGGTGAGCTGGATCTCGCCGCCGACGCCGCGCGGCTGCGTCTCGATCTCGTGGAAGACCCCGGGCGTCAGGATGTAGCGCCCGGCCACGCCCAGCCGCGAGGGGGCGACCTCGGCGGCGGGCTTCTCGACGATGCGGCTGACGTCGATCAGCCGCTCGTCGACCGGCGTGCCGGCGACGATGCCATAGCGCCGTGTGTGCTCGGCAGGCACCTCCTGCACAGCGATGAGCGACGCGCGCCAGTCGCCGAACTGCTCGACCATCTGCGCCAGCACCGGCGGCTCGCCGACCATCAGGTCGTCGGCCAGCAGCACCGCGAAGGGCTCGTTGCCGATCAGCCGGCGCCCGCACAGCACCGCGTGGCCCAGCCCCAGCGCCTGCGACTGGCGCACGTAGACGCATTCCATGTCGGCCGGCTTCACGCCGCGCACGACCTCGAGCAGTTCACGCTTGCCCGCCTGTTCGAGGGCTACCTCGAGTTCGAAAGTCATGTCAAAGTGGTCTTCGATCGGGCGCTTGTGGCGGCCGGTGACGAAGATCATCTCGCGCACGCCCGCCGCATAGGCTTCCTCGACCGCGTACTGGATCAGCGGCTTGTCGACCACCGGCAGCATCTCCTTGGGCTGGGCCTTGGTCGCGGGGAGGAAGCGGGTGCCCAGACCGGCGACAGGGAAGATGGCTTTGGTGATTTTCATCGATCGGCGCTCGCGGTACGGCAGACGCGCGGGATTCTGGCACGCGGCCAGGGCGCTGCCGCTGCCGGCCCATGGTCCGAGAGGCGCATGGACCTGCTGATCGTCGAACGCCTGGACGCGCAGGTGCTGCAGTGGCTGCAGCAGCGCCTGCAGGTGCAGCATGCGCCCGAGCTCTGGCGCGAGCCGCGCGCGCTGCGCCAGGCGCTGCGCCACGCGCGCGCGCTGATTGCATCGCCTGCGCTGCGCGTCGACGCTGCGCTGCTGCAGCAGGCGCCGGCACTGTGCGCGGTCGGCGTGCTCGGCAACGACAGCACGGCCACCGACGCCGAGGCCTGCCGCGCGGCCGGCGTCGAGTTCGTGCAGGCCGGCGCCGGCAGCGCAGCGGCCGAGGCCGAGTTCGTCGTCGCCGCGCTGCTGGCGCTGCTGCGTCGCGTGCCGGTGCTGACCGAGGACGGTGTGCGCGTCGGCCGCGAGCTCGGCGGCATCACCGTCGGGCTGATCGGCGTCGGCGCGGCCACCTCGGCGCTGCTGCCGCTGCTGCAGGCCTTCGGGGCGCGCAGCCTCGGCTACGACCCGGCCGTGCATGCCTCGGACCCCTTGTGGAGCCGCTGGGGCGTGCTGCCGCTGCCGCTGCGCGAGCTGGTCGAGCTCAGCGACGCGGTCTGCGTGATGCTGCCGTACTACACCCGCTACCGCGGGCTGATCGGCGAGCGCGTGCTGCCGTACGCGCGGCCCGACCAGGTGCTGGTCAGCCTCTCGCCGGCCAGCCTGTTCGACGAGCACAGCCTGGCCGACGCACTGCACAGCGGCCGGCTGGCCGCGGCCTGGCTCGACGACGCCGAGCCCGGCCTGCTCGGGCGCGGCCAGCCGCTGCACGGTCTCGAGACGCTGCAAGTCACGCCGCGGCTGGCCGGCCTGACGCGCGAGTCGCGCCGGCGCAGCGCCTGGACGCTGGCGCGGCGGCTGGTCGAACTGCTCGGCGACGGTGCGCCGCCGGCCTGCGACTTCAGCCCGACGCAGCCAGGCGGCCTGCCTGCGCGCGCAGACCTTCCAGCGTCCGGCTGAACTTCGCGAGGCGCGCGCGCTCCTGCTCGACGACGGCGGCCGGTGCCCGCTCGACGAAGCCGGCGTTGCCCAGCCGGGTCCGGGCCCTGGCGATCTCGGCCTCGGTGCGTTCGATCTCGCGCGCCAGCCGGGCGCGCTCGGCCGCGACGTCGACCTCGACGTGCAGCGCGACGCGCAGACCCTCGATCAGCGCGACCGGCGCGTGGGCCGTGGCCTGCGCGAACCCGGCCTCGCCGTCGGCGTCGTCGGCATACTGGCGCAGCCCGCTCAGCCGCGCCAGCGCGCACAGCAGGGGCTGGGCCTCGGCGACGAAGCCGGCGTCGGCGGCCGCCGCGTGGACCAGCAGCGGCACGCGCTCGGCGGGCGCGAGCCCCATCTGGCTGCGCAGCGCGCGGCAGCTGCCGACCAGCGCCTTGAGCCGCGCCAGCCAGGCGTCGGCCGCGGCGTCGATGCGCTCGGGCTGGGCCTGCGGGTACGGCGCGAGCGCGATGCCGCCGTCGACCGCACGACCGGCCGCCGGCGCGACCTGCTGCCACAGCTCGGCGGTGACGAACGGCGCGAGCGGGTGCAGCAGCCGCAGCACCGTCTCGAGCACGCGCAGCAGCGTGCGCCGGGTGGCGCGCTGCCGGGCCGGGGGGCCCTGGGCGAGCTGCACCTTGGCGATCTCGAGGTACCAGTCGCAGTACTCGTCCCAGACGTAGGCGTAGATCGCGTTGGCGACGTTGTCGAGCCGGTAGTCGGCAAAGCCCTGCGCCACCGCGGCCTCGACGCGCTGCAGTTCGCTGACGATCCACCTGTCGGCCGGCGAGAAGTCGAGGTCGCCGCCCGGCCCGCAGTCCGCGGCGCAGGGGCCCAGGCCGCGCTCGACGGCGTCGAGGCCCTGCACCTGCATCAGCACGAAGCGCGTTGCGTTCCAGAGCTTGTTGCAGAAGTTGCGGTAGCCCTCGCAGCGCCTGGTGTCGAAGTTGACGTTGCGCCCGAGCGTCGCGTAGCTGGCCATCGTGAAGCGCAGCGCATCGGCGCCGAAGGCCGGGATGCCGTCGGGGAACTCCTGCGCGGTCTCCTTGCGCACGCGCGGCGCGGTCTCGGGACGGCGCAGGCCGCTGCTGCGCTTGGCCAGCAGCGGCTCTAGCGCGATGCCGTCGATCAGGTCGACCGGGTCGAGCACGTTGCCTTCGCTCTTGCTCATCTTGCGGCCCTGCGCATCGCGCACCAGACCGTGGATGTAGACGTGGCGAAACGGCACCTTGCCGGTGAAGTGGGTCGTCATCATGATCATCCGGGCGACCCAGAAGAAGATGATGTCGAAGCCGGTGACGAGCACGCTCGACGGCAGGAACAGGTCCTGCTCGACGGTCCTTGCCGGCCAGCCCAGCGTCGAGAACGGCACCAGCGCCGACGAATACCAGGTGTCGAGCACGTCGGGATCGCGCTGCAGCGGTCCGGCATAGCCGTCGGCGCTGGCCTGGGCGCGGGCCTGGGCCTCGCTGCGCGCGACATAGAGCTGGCCGTCGATGCCGTACCAGGCCGGGATCTGGTGGCCCCACCACAACTGGCGCGAGATGCACCAGTCCTGGATGTTGCCGAGCCACTGGTTGTAGGTATTGACCCACTGCTCGGGCACGAACCTGACCTCGCCCGAGGCCACCGCGTCGATGGCCTGCTGCGCGATGCTCCTGCCGCCGGCGCCGGGCCTGGTCATCGCGACGAACCACTGGTCGGTCAGCATCGGCTCGACGACCTGCCCGGTGCGCGCGCAGCGCGGCACCGTCAGGCGGTGCTTCTTCGTCTCGACGAGCAGGCCGAGCGCGTCGAGGTCGGCCACCACCTGCTGGCGCGCGGCGTAGCGGTCGAGGCCGCGGTACGGCGCCGGGGCGTGGTCGTTGACCCTGGCGTCGAGCGACAGGATGCCGACGATCGGCAGCCCGTGGCGCTGGCCGACCGCGTAGTCGCTGGCATCGTGCGCCGGCGTGACCTTGACGACACCGGTGCCGAAGGCGCGGTCGACGCAGGCGTCGGCGATGACCGGGATCTCGCGCTCGCACAGCGGCAGCCGCACCGTCTTGCCGACGTATGCCGCGTAGCGCCCGTCGTCGGGGTGGACCATCACCGCGGTGTCGCCGAGCATCGTCTCGGGGCGGGTGGTGGCCACCACCAGCCTGCCCGAGCCGTCGGCCAGCGGGTAGGCGATATGCCACAGGAAGCCGTCCTCCTCCTCGCTCTCGACCTCGAGGTCGGAGACGGCCGACATCAGCACCGGGTCCCAGTTGACGAGCCGTTTGCCGCGGTAGATCAGGCCTTCCTCGTACAGCCGCACGAAGGTCTCGGTGACGACGTTCGAGAGCGGCTCGTCCATCGTGAAGTACTCGCGCGACCAGTCGACGCTGGCGCCCAGGCGCCGCATCTGGTTGGTGATCGTCGAGCCGCTCTGCCGCTTCCAGGCCCAGACGCGCTCGACGAAGGCGGCGCGGCCGAGGTCGTGGCGCGAGCGGCCTTCGTCCTGCAACTGGCGCTCGACGACGATCTGGGTCGCGATGCCGGCATGGTCGGTGCCGGGCAGCCACAGCGTGTTGTGGCCGCGCATGCGGTGCCAGCGCGTCAGCGCGTCCATGATCGTCTGGTTGAACGCATGCCCCATGTGCAGCGTGCCGGTGACGTTGGGCGGCGGCAACTGGATCGAGAACGAGGGCCGCGCCGGGTCCAGGCTCGCGGTGCCGAGGCCGTCGCGCTGCCACCGGTCGATCCAGCGCGCCTCGATGGCCGCGGGGTCGTAGGACTTGGCGAGTTCGCTCATGGGGTCGTCCTGGGGGTGTCACGGCGCGCGCGCCGCGGTTGCGCAAACGACGGCGACGCAGGAAACGCAAAAGGGCCCGGCGGCGAGCCGGGCCCTGCATCATGGTGCCGGTGAAGAGAATCGAACTCCCGACCTTCGCATTACGAATGCGCTGCTCTACCAGCTGAGCTACACCGGCGCGAACCGCAAATTATAGCCAGCCGGCTCAGGCCGATTCGCGGTGGTAGTCGGTGGCGCGCTGCACCTCGTTGCGCGAACCCAGCACCACGCTGACGCGCTCGTGCAGCTTGCGCGGCACGATGTCGAGGATGCGCTCGCGGCCGTTGGTAGCCATGCCGCCGGCCTGCTCGATCAGGAAGGCCATCGGGTTGGCTTCGTAGAGCAGGCGCAGCTTGCCGGGCTTGTCGGGCTCGCGCCGGTCCCAGGGGTACAGGAAGATGCCGCCGCGGCTGAGGATGCGGTGCACGTCCGAGACCATGCTGCCGACCCAGCGCATGTTGAAGTCCCTGGCGCGCGGGCCGTCCTTGCCGGCCAGGCATTCGTCGATGTAGCGCTGCATCGGTGGCGCCCAGTGCCGGTGGTTGCTCATGTTGATGGCGAACTCGCGCGTGTCCTCGGGCACGCGCACGGCGTCGTGGGTGAGCACCCACGAGCCCTGTTCGCGGTCGAGCGTGAACATCGCGACGCCGTTGCCGACCGTCAGCACCAGCGTGGTCTGCGGGCCGTAGACGCAGTAGCCGGCAGCGGCCTGCTGCCGCCCGGGCTGCAGGAAGTCCTCCTCCGAGACCCCGCGCGCATGGCCGACCTTGCGCAGCACGCTGAAGATCGTGCCGATGCTGACGTTGACGTCGATGTTGCTCGAGCCGTCGAGCGGGTCGAACAGCAGCAGGTATTCGCCCTGGGGGTAGCGGTCGGGCACGACGTGGATCGAGTCCATCTCCTCGCTGGCCATCGCCGCGAGGTGGCCGCCCCAGACGTTGGCCTCGATCAGCACCTCGTTGGCGATCAGGTCGAGCTTCTTGACGATCTCGCCCTGCACGTTGCTCTGGTCGGTGCTGCCCAGCACGTCGCCGAGCTCGCCCTTGTTGACGGCGATCGCGATGCGCTTGCAGGCGCGCGCGACGACCTCGATCAGCAGGCGCAGCGGCGGCGGGAAGTGGCCGTGCTCGCGTTGCTGCTCGACCAGGTATTGCGTCAGGCTGACGCGGCGTTTGGTCATGAGGCCTCCAGCGCGCGGGTGACGACCTCGCGCACATCGTTGCTGAGTTGTGGCTGGGCGGCGACGCGCTCGATGGCCAGCCGGGCCTGCGCGCGGTAGGGCTCGGCGAGCTGGCGCCAGCGGTCGAGGGCGCGCGCCAGCCGCGCGGCGAGCTGCGGGTTGCGCGTGTCGAGCTCGGCCACGCGCTCGGCCCACAAGCGCACCCCGGCGCCGTCGCCGCGGTGCAGCGCGGCCGGGTTGTGCAGGCAGAACATGTGCAGCAGGCTGCGCACGCGGTTCGGGTTGGACGGCGTGTAGTCGGGGTGCGCGAGCAGCGCGCGCACGCGCTCGAAGGTGGCGCCGCCGCGCTCGGGCACGCCGGCCTGCAGCGCGAACCATTTGTCGAGCGCCAGCGGCTCGGTGCGCAACATCGCATGAAAGCGCTCGAGCGCCGGCCGGGCCAGCTCGGCGTGCGCGTGCAGCAGCGCGCGCAGCGCGCCCAGGCGGTCGGTCATGTTGCCGGCATCCTTGACGCGCTGGTAGGCGCGCCCGGGCCAGACCGGGTCGCCGATTTCGCCGGCGTGCAGGCACAGCATGGCCAGCGCCAGGTTGGCCAGCGCGCGCCGGCCCGACTGCGCGGCGTCGGGCCGGTAGCCCGCGTCGACCTGGTGCTGCTCCCAGGCCCAGACCCAGTCGGCGTGCAGGCGTGCGGCGAGCTGCGCGCGCATCGCCTCGCGCACCGCCTGCAGACGCGGCGGGTCGACCTCGGGCAGGGTCTGCGCGACGTAGCCTTCGGCCGGCAGGGTCAGCGCCAGTTCCTTGAACGCCGGGGCCAGCCGCGGGTGGCGCAGGACCTGGCGCATGGCCTCGACGTAGGCTTCGTCGAGGTGCGGCAGCGCATGCGCGGCCAGCGCCCGCTGCATCCGCAGCAGCGCCAGCCGCTGGCCGGCCTCCCAGCGCACGAACGGGTCGGGGTCGTGCGCGAGCAGCACCAGCAGCTCGGCGTCGGCCAGGCCGTCGTCGAGCTGCACCGGCGCCGAGAAGCCGCGCAGCAGCGAGGGCACCGGCGCCTCGTCGATGCCGTGGAAGGTCCATGCCGCGCTGGGCGCATCGAGCACCAGCAGCGTCTCGGGCACGGCCTCGCCGCCTGCGGCCAGGCGCAGCGGAAGCGGCGTGCCGTCGCGGCCGAGCAGGCCCAGCGCGAGCGGGATGACGAAGGGCTGCTTCTCGGGCTGCCCCGGGGTCGGTGCGCAGGTCTGCTCGAGGGTCAGGGTGTAGCTGCGCGCGGCGGCATCGAAGACGCCGCGCGCGCGCACCGACGGCGTGCCGGCCTGCGCGTACCAGCGCTTGAAGGCGTCCAGGCGCAGCGCGAGCGCGCTGTCGGGGTTGGCGTCGGCGACGGCCTGCATGAAGTCGTCGCAGGTCACGGCCTGGCCGTCGTGGCGCCGGAAATACAGCGCCAGGGCGCGCGCGAAGCCCGCGCGGCCGACCAGGGTCGCGGCCATGCGCACGACCTCGGCGCCCTTCTCGTAGACGGTGGCGGTGTAGAAGTTGTTGATCTCGACGTAGCTGTCGGGCCGCACCGGGTGCGCCATCGGGCCGGCGTCCTCGGCGAACTGCAACTGGCGCAACTGCCGCACGTCGGCGATGCGGCGCACTGCACGGGTGGCCGGCGACGGTGCACCGCAGTAGGGCGGCGTGGGGTCGGCGGCCATGTCGGCGCTGAACTCCTGGTCGCGCCAGACGGTGAGCCCTTCCTTCAGCGAGAGCTGGAACCAGTCGCGGCAGGTCACGCGGTTGCCGCTCCAGTTGTGGAAGTATTCGTGGCCGACGACACTCTCGATGCCGTCGTAGTCGTCGTCGGTCGCGGTGGCCGGGCTGGCCAGCACGTAGCGCGTGTTGAACAGGTTGAGGCCCTTGTTCTCCATCGCGCCCATGTTGAAGTCGTCGACCGCGACGATCATGAAGCGCTCGAGGTCCAGCGGCAGGCCGAAGCGCGCCTCGTCCCAGGCCACCGCCGCGACCAGCGAGCGCAGCGCGTGCTCGGTCTTGCCGAGGTCGCCGCGGCGCACCCAGACCTGCAGCAGGTGCTCGCCGCCGGCGCGGCTGCGGATGCGCTGCTCGCGCGCGACGAGGTCGGCGGCGACCAGCGCGAACAGGTAGCTCGGCTTGGGGTGCGGGTCGTGCCACTTCGCGTAGTGCCGGCCGCCGTCGAGATCGCCGCTGTCGACCAGGTTGCCGTTGGCCAGCAGCACCGGGTAGCGCGCCTTGTCGGCGCGCAGCGTGACGGTGTAGACCGCCATCACGTCGGGGCGGTCGACGAAGCAGGTGATGCGCCGGAAGCCTTCGGCCTCGCACTGCGTGTACAGGCCGCCGCCGCTGGCGTAGAGCCCGCTGAGCGCGGTGTTGCGCTCGGGCGCAACGGTGTTGCGGATCTCGAGCGTGAACTGCGGCGCAGCCGGCGGCTCGTCGATGACCAGCTCGCTGCCGTCGTGGCGAAAGCCCACGCTCTGGCCGTCGGCCAGCACGCGCAGCAGTGTGATCTGCTCGGCATGCAGGCGCAGCGGCTGCGGCGCGGCGTCGGCCGCGCGTTCGATGCTCAGCCGGCTGCTGACCAGGGTCCTGGCCGCGTCGAGGTCGAAGCAGAGCTCGACCGCGCGGATGCGGTACGGTGGCGGCGCGTAGTCGCTGCGCCGGACGGCGATGGCGGGGCCTTCACGCATCGTGTGCTCCGTGGGGTTGGGCTCACAGGCCCTGCTTGAGGCTGGCGCTGACGAAGGCGTCGAGGTCGCCGTCGAGCACCTTCTGGGTGTTGCTGGTCTCGACGCCGGTGCGCAGGTCCTTGATGCGGCTCTGGTCGAGCACGTAGCTGCGGATCTGGTGGCCCCAGCCGACGTCGGTCTTGCTGTCCTCGAGCTTCTGCTGGGCCTCGCGCTGCTTGCGCAGTTCATGCTCGTAGAGGCGGCTGCGCAGCACGCGCCAGGCCTCGTCGCGGTTGCTGTGCTGGCTGCGGCTGTTCTGGCACTGCACGACGATGCCCGTCGGCAGATGCGTCAGGCGTACCGCCGAGTCGGTCTTGTTGATGTGCTGGCCGCCGGCGCCGCTGGCGCGGAAGGTGTCGGTGCGCACGTCGGCCGGGTTGATCTCGATCTCGATCGAGTCGTCGGCCTCGGGATAGACGAACAGGCTGGCAAAGCTGGTGTGCCGCCCGCCCGAGGCGTCGAACGGGCTCTTGCGCACCAGCCGGTGGACCCCGGTCTCGGTGCGCAGGTGACCGTAGGCGTAGTCGCCCTCGACCTTGATCGTCGCGCTGCGGATGCCGGCGGTGTCGCCGGCGCTCTCTTCGAGCACCTCGGTGGTCCAGCCCTTGCGCTCGCAGTACTTCAGGTACTGGCGCAGCAGCATCTGGGCCCAGTCGCAGGCCTCGGTGCCGCCGGCGCCGGCCTGGATGTCGACGAAGCAGTTGCCGGGGTCGGCCGGGTTGGCGAACATGCGGCGGAACTCGAGCGCCTCGATCTGCTCGCGCAGCCGCTGGACGTCGGCGTCGATCGCGGCGAGTGTCTCGACGTCGCCCTCGGCCTTGCTCAGCTCGTAGAGCTCGCGGCCGTCGGCCAGGTTGCGCGCGAGGTGGTCGATGGTGCCGACCACGCCCTCGAGGGTCTTCTTCTCGCGGCCCAGTTCCTGGGCGCGCCGCGGCTCGTTCCAGATCGCCGGGTTCTCGAGCGCGGCGTTGACCTCGTTGAGCCGCAGCGCCTTGCGCTCGTAGTCAAAGATACCCCCGGAGCTGCTCGGTGCGCTCGCTGAGGTCACCCAGCAGCGCGCCGATCGCGTTGACCTGTTCGTTGTCCATCGTCAGCATCGTCGTGATCCAGGGCATGCACCGGCAACGATTCTGTCATGGCGCCGCGCACCGGCCCTAACGCCACCGGTCGGGCCGGGCGGTGCGGCCGCGGGAAAACACGGGGTCATCCGCGCCAATCCCGACCGCCCTTGTCAGGCTCGGGTAAGTGCGCCGCGCGCACCATTCGCCCGCTGCTGGCTGTGTGAATGCCCCGGATGCTGCAACTGCTGGACGTCCTGCAAGTCGTGTTCTACGTGCCGATGCTGGCCTTGCTCGGCCAGGGCGTGCTGTTCCTGCTCGCCGGTGCCCGCCGCGAGAGCAACTTCTTCTACACCACGCTGCGCCTGATCGCGCGGCCGTTCACCTTCGTCGTGCGCAAGATCGCGCCGGCGGCCATCGAGGACCGGCATGTGGCGCTCATCACCTTCGTGCTGCTGCTGGTCGCCAGCTTCGTCGTCTTTGCCGAGCGCGGCGTGCTGATGTGCCAGCAACTCGGCTACCAGGACTGCCGGTGAAGCTCGGCGAACGATTCGATTACGGGCGCCTGAAGCTGCGCGCGATGCTGTGGCTGCTGCTCGGCCGCGACCGGGCGGCCTGCCGCACGTTTGGCGAGATGCTGGCGATCTGGCCCGACGACGCCTACGCGCTGGCCAGCCGCAGCCATGTGCTGGTCCAGATCGGTCGACGCGACGAGGCGATCGCCGACGCTCGCCGGCTGACCGCCCTGCACCCCGCGCGCAGCGCCGCCGACTGGTTCAACCTGGCCTTCATGCTCGAGGGCGCCGGCCATCCCGAGGAGGCCGAGCCGGCGTTCCGGCGCGCGCTCGAGCTCGATCCCAAGCTCGACCGGGCCTGGTACGGACTCGCGCTGGTGCTGATCCGCATGGACCGCGGCGACGAGGCCTTGGTGGCCTTGAAGCGCAACACCGAGCTGCAGCCGATGAGCCCCTACGGCTGGTACCAGCTCGCGCGGCTGCACGCCGACCGCCACGACACCGAGCAGGCCAGGCGGATCATCCGTCATCTGAAGGAGTTCGAGCCGCAGGTCGCCGCGCAACTGCAGCGCGAGACCGGGCTGGCGCCTTGAGCGGCCGGTGGCCGACGTATTCACAAGGGCTCCGGACCCACCGGAGGTATCACAGGGAGGAGGACGATGTGCAACTGACCGACAAACACCGTGAATACTGGCAGCGCAACCTCAAGATCACGGCCATCCTGCTGGTGATCTGGTTCCTGGTGACCTTCGTCGTGGGCTTCTTCGCCCGCGACCTGACCTTCAACTTCTTCGGCTGGCCGTTCAGCTTCTGGGTCGGCGGGCAGGGGGCGTTGATCGTCTATCTCGTGATCGTCGGGTTCTACGCGCGCCACATGAACAAGCTCGATCAAGAGTATGGCGTCGCCGAAACGGAGGAGGACTGAAATGGCAGGCATGACCCCTGACGGCGGAGGCGGCGTGTTCAGCGCGTCGTCCAACGCCGCATTCAAGAGCAAGCTCAACAAGGTGTACGGCATGTACACCGGGGGCTTCTTCGTGTTCATCGTCGCGCTCGGGATCCTCGAGCAGGTCGGCCTGCCGCGCGAGTGGATCGGGCTGATCTTCCTGCTCGCCACGATCGGGCTGTACGCGGGCATCGGCATCCTCAGCCGCACCAGCGACGCCGCCGAGTACTACGTCGCCGGGCGCCGCGTGCCGGCGGTCTACAACGGCATGGCCACCGGCTCCGACTGGATGAGCGCGGCCTCGTTCATCGGCATGGCCGGCACCCTGTACCTGACCGGCTATGGCGGCATGGCCTTCATCATGGGCTGGACCGGCGGCTACTGCCTGGTCGCGCTGTTCCTCGCGCCGTACCTGCGCAAGTTCGGCCAGTTCACGATCCCCGACTTCCTCGGCGCGCGCTACGAGGGCAACGTCGCCCGCCTGGTCGGCATCCTGATCGCGATCCTGGTGTCCTTCGTCTACGTCGTCGCGCAGATCTACGGCGTGGGCCTGATCACCGCGCGGCTGACCGGGCTGGCCTTCGAGATCGGCGTCTTCGTCGGCCTGGGCGGCATCCTGGTCTGCTCGTTCCTGGGCGGCATGCGCGCGGTCACCTGGACCCAGGTCGCGCAGTACATCATCCTGATCATCGCCTACCTGATCCCGGTGACCTGGCTGTCGATCCAGCAGACCGGCGTGCCGGTGCCGCAACTGATCTACGGCCAGCAGTTGCAGAAGGTCACCGAGCGCGAGGCGCAACTGATCGCCGACCCGAAGGAGCAGGAGGTCATCGCGATCTTCAAGGCGCGCTCCGAGGCCCTGGCCAGGAAGCTCGCCGATCCGGCCGCCGCGCTGGCCGCCGACCGGGCCGCCGCGCAGGGCCGCATCGACGAGTTGCGCGCGGCCAACGCGCCGCTGGGTGAACTGCAGGCTGCCGAGGCCGCGCTGCGCGCGCTGCCGGCCGACGCTGCTGCGGCGCGCACCCGCTGGACCGCCGAGAAGGCTGCGGCCGACGCCCGCGCGCGCCCGCTGGCCGGCATGCCACGCCATGGCACGCCGTTTGCCGGCAACCCCGACGGCACCCCGGCCGAGCAGAAGGCCTTCACCGAGTCGCGGCGCAACTTCCTCGCGCTGGTGTTCTGCCTGATGCTCGGCACCGCTGCGCTGCCGCACATCCTGATGCGCTACTACACGACGCCCTCGGTCAAGCAGGCGCGCGAATCGGTGACCTGGAGCCTGTTCTTCATCTGCCTGCTGTACTTCACCGCGCCGGCGCTGGCGGTGCTGGTCAAGTACGAGGTCTTCAACGTGCTGGTCGGCACACCATTCGACCAGTTGCCCGGCTGGGTCGCGGCCTGGGCGCGGGTCGACCCGGCGCTGCTGTCGGTGGCCGACATCAACGGCGACGGCATCTTCCAGCTCGGCGAGATGCGCATCGGCGGCGACATCATCGTGCTGGCCACACCCGAGATCGCCGGCCTGCCGTACGTGATCTCGGGCATGGTTGCTGCCGGCGGCCTGGCCGCTGCGCTGTCGACCGCCGACGGCCTGCTGCTGACGATCGCCAACGCGCTGTCGCACGACCTGTACTACAAGATGCTCGACCCCAACGCCTCGACCGCCCGGCGCGTCGCGGTGTCGAAGTCGCTGCTGCTGGTCGTCGCGCTGGCTGCGGCCTACGTCGCGTCGCTCAAGGTCGCCGACATCCTGTTCCTGGTCTCGGCGGCGTTCTCGCTGGCCGCAGCCGGCTTCTTCCCGGCGCTGGTGCTGGGCATCTTCTGGAAGCGAGCCTCGAAGTGGGGCGCGGTGCTGGGCATGGTCAGCGGCACCGTGCTGACCTTCTACTACATGGCGACCACCCAGCCCTGGATGCGCAGCATCTTCGGCGTCGAGTCGACGATCGCCGAGAACACCTGGTGGGGCATCGCGCCGATCGCCGCCGGGGTCTTCGGCGTGCCGCTGGGCTTTGCGGTGATCATCATCGTCAGCCTGCTGACGCCGGCGCCGACGCGGCAGACGCAGGAGCTGGTCGAGCATGTGCGCTACCCGGATCTGAAGCCGGCGCGGGCCTGACCGCACCACCTTGATCCGAAACGGGGCCCGAGTGGCCCCGTTTTTTCGTGCCCGAAACGGGGCCCGAGTGACCCCGTTTTTCGTATCCTCGCGGCATGCAGACGTTGCCGCCCAGCCCGCACGCCGGGCTCGTCGCCGAGCTGATGCAGCACCCGCCGTTCGCGCGGATGCTGCTGGCGCAGGTCGAGCGCTTCGTCGGCGCGGCCCAGCCCGTGGCCTACCGCGCCGGCGAGGTCGTCGTCGCGCCGACCGACGGCGTCGTCGCTCAGGTCTGGTGGCTGCGCCGCGGCAGCATCGGCGGCCGGCGCAGCGGCGAGACGGCGGCGGGCTTCCAGATCGACGCGGCCGACCTGTTTCCGGTCGGCGCGGCGCTGGGCGAGCGCGCGGTCACCTCGACCTACACCGCCGACGTGGACTGCCTGTGCCTGCGCGTGCCGGTGGCATTGCTGCGCGAACTCGCGGCCGAGTCGGCACCGCTGGCCGACCACCTCAACGCGCGCATCGCGGCGCTGCTCGAGATCTCGCGGCGCGCGCTGCAGGCGGCTTTCTCCTCGCAGGCCCTGGCCGAGCAGACGATGGAGACGCCGCTGGGCCGGCTCGTCGTGCGGCCGCCGGCGGCCGTCGCGCCGCAGACGCCGCTGCGCGCGGCCCTGCAGCAGATGCACGAGCGGGCCATCGGCTCGATGCTGGTCACCGACGCCGCCGGCGCGGCGCTGGGCATCCTGACCCGCCACGACCTGCTCGGCCGCGTCACGCTTGCGCAACTGCCGCTGGACACGCCGATCGAGCGCGTCATGTCGCAGCCGGTGCACACGCTGAGTGTGGCGCATACCGCGCAGGACGCGGTGCTGCTGATGTCGCAGCGCGGCGTGCGCCACGTGCCGGTGACCGAGCGCGGGCGCGTCGTCGGCATCGTCTCCGAGCGCGACCTCTACGCGCTGCACAAGCTCTCGGTCAAGCAGGTCGGCGCGGCCGCACGTGCCGCCGGCGATGTCGCCACGCTGACCATGGTCACCGCCGACATCCGCCGGCTGGTGCGCAACCTGCTCGCCCAGGGCGTGGGCGCGCGCCAGTTGACCGCTCTGATCAGCCACCTCAACGACCTCGTCGCGCAGCGTCTGGTCGAACTCACCGCAGCCCGCCACGGGCTGGACCTCGAGCGCGCCTGCTGGCTGGCCTTCGGCTCCGAGGGGCGCGGCGAACAGACCGTGGCCACCGACCAGGACAACGGCCTGCTGTTCGCGAGCGACAGCCCGGACGCCGACCGGCCGGCCTGGCTGGCCTTTGCGCGCGAGGTCAACGCCGCGCTCGACGCCTGCGGCTACCCGCTGTGCAAGGGCAAGGTGATGGCCGCCAACCCGCAGTGCTGCCTGACCCACGCCGAATGGACGGCGCGCTTCGAGCGCTGGATCGCCCAGGGCTCACCGACGCACCTGCTCGAGGCCAGCATCTACTTCGACCTGCGCCCGATCGCCGGCCACCTGGCGCTCGCCGAGCCGCTGCGCGAGCGCGTCGTCGCCGCCGCCGCGGCGACCCCGCGCTTCATGAAGCAGATGGCCGACAACGCGCTGCGCAACGCCGTGCCGCTGAACTGGCGCGGCGCGATCGTCACCCGCGACGAGGGCGAGCACCGCTGGCTCGACCTCAAGCTCAACGCCAGCATGCCCTTCGTCGACGCCGCGCGGCTCTACGCGCTGGCCCATGGCGTCGCGGCCACCGGCACCCGCGAGCGGCTCGAAGCCGCCGCCGGGCCGATGCAGGCCGACCCGCGCGAGCTGCGCCACTGGTGCGAGTCCTTCGAGTTCGTGCAGATGCTCAGGCTGCGGGTGCAGATCGCGCCCCACGAGGGTGCGGCCGGCGCCGCGCTGCCCAACCGCGTCGACATCGCGGCCCTCGGCGACATCGACCGCCGCGTGCTCAAGGACGCGCTGGGTGCCGCGCGCAGCCTGCAGCAGCGCATGGCGCTCGACTACCTGCGCTGAGCCGGCAGCGTCGCTTCAGCGCAGGGCTGACGCGACGCGCGCGCCGACCGCGGCGATGCGCTCGCCGAACTTGCGCGCGGTGGCCAGGTCGCCCGGCACCATCTCGTCGGGCGAGGCATCCGACGGCGTGGCTGTCATCAGCCCGCTGAACGAGGCGACGTAGTTGAGGTCGTTGCGTGTCGCCGCCTTGCTGTTGGACGGCATCAGCCCGGTGCCGACCCACAGCATGCCGTGCTGCTGGCTCAGCGTGAAGAAATAGTGCAGGGTCGAGAGCTTGTCGCCGTTCATCGACGCCGAGTTCGTGAAGCCGGCGGCGAGCTTGTCCTTCCAGGCCTGGCCGAACCAGGGCTTGCTCGAGGCGTCGGCAAACTTCTTGAACTGCCAGCTCGGCCCGCCCATGTAGGTCGGCGAGCCGAACACGAGGGTATCGGCCGCGGCGAGCTGCTCCCAGCCGCCGGCGGGCAGGTTGCCCTCGGCGTCGATGGCCAGCAGCGCGCCGCCGCTGCCCTCGGCGACGGCCTCGGCGACCTTCTTCGTGTGGCCGTAGCCGCTGTGGTAGACGATCACGATCTTGCTCATGGGTACGGTTCCTGGGCTGGGTGGGACGGGGGGGAGGGTGCGCAGACGACTCTGGTCAGGCGACGCGCGGGGTGGGCAGCGCACGGCGCGCGTCGAGGCTGGCCGGGCCGCTGCCGAGAGCGGCGACCATCAGCAGGCCGCCGACGATCGCGAGGTTCTTCATGAACATCAGTTGCTGGACCATCTGCTGCTCGGCCGGGAAGGTCCAGAAGTTGTGGAACAGCAAGCTGGCCCCCAAGGTGAAGGCGGCCAGCGCGAGCGCGCTCCAGCGGGCCTGCCAGCCGATGATCAGGGCCAGCCCGGCGAGCACCTCGAACGCAGCGACAGCGGGTGCCAGCGCGCCGGCCAGCGGCAGGCCCCGGCTGGCGATGAAGCCGGCCGTGCCCTCGAGGCCGCCGAACTTGTCGAGGCCGGCGAGCACGAAAAGGCCGCCGAGCAGCAGGCGGCCGATGACCGCGGCGGGAAGCTGAAGATTCATCGTGAGACTCCTACAGGGGTGGGAAACAGGAACTGCGGGCACGCGGCCACCCGGTCGCGCATGACGCGCGCCGCGGCTGCCGCCGTGCGGAACTCAGCGCGCGAGGTCGAACACCAGCACCTCGGCATCGCGGCCCTGGGCCAGCGTGATCTCTGGCTCGTCGCGCAGCAGCGCAGCGTCGCCGGCGCGCAGGTGCTGGCCGTTGACTTCGAGCTCGCCGCGCGCGACATGCACATAGCCCAGGCGCCCGGGTGCCAGCGGCAGCGTGGCGGCCTCGTCGCCGTCGAACAGGCCGGCGTGCAGCGCGGCGTCGGCGTGGATCGTCACCGCGCCGTCGTGGCCGTCGGGGGCGGCGACGATGCGCAGCCGGCCGCGCTTGTCGGCGTCGGCAAAGCGCTTCTGCTCGTAGCCCGGCGCGATGCCGCGCTCGCTGGGCAGGATCCAGATCTGCAGCAGGTGCGTCGTGCGCTCGCGCTCGTGGTTGAACTCGCTGTGCAGCACGCCGGTGCCTGCGCTCATGCGCTGCACCTCGCCGGGGGTGATCGTCGCGCCGTTGCCCAGGCTGTCCTTGTGCGCGAGCGCACCGTCGAGCACGTAGGTCACGATCTCCATGTCGCGGTGGCCATGCGTGCCGAAGCCGGTGCCCGGCGCGATCAGATCCTCGTTGATGACGCGCAGCTTGCCGAATCCCATGTGCGCCGGGTCGTGATAGTCGGCAAACGAGAAGCTGTGCCACGAGCGCAGCCAGCCGTGGTCGGCGTGACCGCGTTGGTCGGACTTGCGCAGGGTGATCATGGCGGCCTCCAGGGTCCGGTGTATGGCTGAACTGTAGGAGCCGCGGGGCCGGCCCGGGGTGCAGCGCCGTGTAGCCTGCATTCAAATATGATGAACGCATGTCCGGCCGCAGCGCGCTGACCCCCGATGCCCTCGCGATGGTCGACGCGATCGCGCGCGCCGGCAGCTTCGCCGCCGCCGCGCGCGAGCTCGGCAAGGTGCCCTCGGCGCTGACCTACAGCGTGCGCCAGTTGGAGGAAGCGCTCGACGTGCTGCTGTTCGACCGTCGCGCCGGCCACGCCCGGCTGACGCCGGCCGGCGAAGAGCTGCTCGCCGAAGGCCGGCGGCTGCTCGCGCAGATCGATGCCGTGGCCCAGCGCGTGCGCCGCGTCGCCACCGGCTGGGAGACGCAGCTCACCGTCGCCGCCGACGGCGTCATCTCGCGGCTGACGCTGTTCGAGCTCTGCGAGGCGTTCTACGCGCTGCGTCCGCCGCTGGCCGGCGCGGATGCCGGCGCAGCCGCCGCCGGCCCCTGCACCCGGCTGCGGCTGCGCACCGAGGTGCTCAACGGCACCTGGGAGGCGCTGGCCAGCGGTCAGGCCGACCTCGCCATCGGCCTGCGCGCCGACGCCCCGCCTACACCCGGCGTCGAGCTTGCGCCCTTGGGCGAGATCGACTTCGTCTTCGCCGTCGCGCCGCACCACCCGCTGGCCGGCCAGACGGCGCCGATCGCCGACGCCGAGCTGCTGCGGCACCGCGCCGTCGCCGTTGCCGACAGCGCACAGCGGCTGTCGGCGCTGACCGTCAACCTGCTGCCCGGGCAGGAGGTATTCACGGTGGCCACGCTGCAGGCCAAGATCGAGGCCCAGTTGCGCTGCCTGGGCTGCGGCTTCGTACCCGAGCCGCTGGCGCGCGAGCACATCCGTGCCGGCCGGCTGGTCGTCAAGCCCATGCAGCGGCCGCGCCCGCGCGCGGCCTTCGCCTACGGCTGGCGCAGCGGCGCGACCGCCAGCGGCGTGCGCACCCCGCCCGGGCTCGCGCTGCAATGGTGGCTCGCGCAACTGCAGAGCCCGGCGACGCGGCGCGCGCTGCTCGAGCGCCACTGCGGGCTGCCGCAGGCGGTCGACTGACCCCAGGGTGACCGGCGTGACCGACACCGGCGCACCGGCACCCGGCGACGGCGGCGGCTACGTCGGCCGCTTCGCGCCGTCGCCGACCGGGCCGCTGCATGCCGGCTCGCTGCTCGCCGCGCTGGGCAGTTGGCTCGACGCACGCGCCCACGGCGGGCGCTGGCTGCTGCGCATCGAGGACGTCGACACGCCGCGCTGCATCGCCGGCGCCGACGGCGAGATCCTGCGCCAGCTCGCCGCGCTCGGCCTGATCCCCGACGCACCGCCGGTCTGGCAGTCGGCGCGCACCAGCGCCTACGCCGCCGCCTTGCAGCGCCTGGCCGAGGCCGGGCTGGCCTACCCCTGCGCGTGCAGCCGCCGCGCGATCGACGACGCGCTGGCCGCCGCCGGGCACCGCCCGCTGCGGCATGGCGAGCGCGTCTACCCCGGCACCTGCCGCCCCGAGCGCGGCGGGCTGGCCGGGCGCGCGCCGCGCGCCTGGCGGCTGCACCTGGGCCGCTGCACGCCGGCCGGCGCCGCGCTCGTCGACTGGCACGACCGCCGCCTGGGCGCGCAGCGGCAGGACGTCGCGCAAGAGGTCGGCGACTTCGTGCTGCGCCGCGCCGACGGCCTGTGGGCCTACCAGCTCGCCGTCGTCGTCGACGACGCCGGGCAGGGCGTCAGCGACGTCGTGCGCGGCGAGGACCTGGCCGACAACACCCCGCGCCAGATCCTGCTGCAGCGCGCGCTGGGCCTGCCGACCCCGCGCTACCTGCACCTGCCGCTGCTGCGCGACGCGCGCGGCGACAAGCTCGGCAAGCAGACCGGCGCGCCGGCCGTCGCCGTCGACACGCCGGCCGCCGCGCTGGCCGCGCTGCGCGCCGCCGCGGCGGCGCTCGGCCTGGCCGACCCGGCGCCGGGTGCGACTGCGGTGGCCGATTGGCTGGGAGCTGCGGTCGCGCTGTGGCCGGCCGGCGCGCGGCGCCACGCCGGACGCCGGCCTGCAGTGCTACGCTGCGCGCCGCACACCCCCACGTCAACGAAAGGAAGCTCACCGATGGACCCCCGTGAACAACGTGCGCTGCTCGGCATCGCCCTGCTGGCTGCCTTCGCCGACGGCAGCAAGGCCGACGCCGAGCGCGAGGAAGTGCGCCGCCTGGCCGATTCGCTCGGCGCGCAGGCCGCCGGCCTGCATGTGGGCGCGCTGGTGCAGGACGTGCTGCTCAAGCGCCTGACGCTGGCGCAGGCGGCCGCCGAGCTGGGCGCGCCCGAGCACCGCCAGCTCGCCTACGAGGTCGCGGTCTGTGTCGTCGACGCCGACGGCGCGAAGAGCCCGGCCGAGGCCGCCTTCCTGGCCGCGCTGCAGCGCGAGCTGGGGCTGGGCGCCGAGGCCCAGGCCGTCGAGGCGCAGGCCGACGCGCTGGCCGACGCGATCGAGCACCCGGAGGCGGGTTATGCCAGCGCCAACCCCGCGCCCGCGGCGGCGCCAGCATCGCCGGCAGCGCCGGGTGCGGTGGGTGGTGGCGGCGGTTTCGGCACGGCCGCCGCGCTCGGCGCCGGCGCCGCGGTGGCGGCTGCGGTCAACGCCCTGGGCCTGTCCGGCGCCGGGGCGGCAGGAGCCGCGGGTGCCGCCCCGGCGCGCCCGCCGTCTGCCGTGGCGGCCGCGCCAGCCACGGTCATGCTGACCGAGGCCGAATCGGCAGCGCTCGACAAGTCGATCCTCAACCACGCGATCCTGTGCGGCGCGCTCGAGCTGCTGCCGCAGAACTGGGCGACGATGGCCATCATCCCGCTGCAGATGAAGCTGGTCTACGGCATCGGCCAGCGCCACGGCGTCTCGCTCGACGCCGGCCATGTCAAGGAATTCCTGGCCACCGCCGGCGTCGGGCTGACCTCGCAGTACCTCGAGCAGTTCGGCCGCCGCCTCGTCGGCGGGCTGCTCGGCCGCGTCGCTGGCGGCATCGGCCGCGGCGTCGGCCGCGCCGGCACCGGCGTGGTGATGAGCTTTGCCACCACCTACGCGCTGGGCCAGCTCGCCAAGCGCTACTACGGTGGCGGGCGGCAGATGAACACCGCCGTGCTGAAGGACAGCTTCTCGGGCCTGCTCGGCCCGGCGCAGAAGCTGCAACAGCAGTACCTGCCGCAGATCGAGCAGCGCGCACGCACGCTCGACGCCGGCCAGATCATGAACCTGGTGCGGCAACCGCTGGCATGATCTCGGCCCCCACTGGCGTTACACAGGACGAATCCGCGATGATCACTACCCCCAGCGGCTTGCAGTACGAAGACGGCGTCGTCGGCAGCGGCGCCGAGGCGCGCGCCGGCAGCCAGGTCTCGGTGCACTACACCGGCTGGCTGCACGCCGACGGCGAGCGCGGCCGCAAGTTCGACAGCAGCCGCGACCGCGGCCAGCCCTTCGACTTCGCGCTCGGCGCCGGGCAGGTCATCGGCGGCTGGGACGAGGGCGTGCAGGGCATGCGCGTCGGCGGCACGCGCACGCTGCTGATCCCGCCGCAGCTCGGCTACGGCGCGCGCGGCGCTGGCGGGG
>Ga0207951_100291_pt1 | contig 27846 bp, 32 predicted proteins | sample Subbio12Aug_8Bad_FD_184830 | JGI IMG/M metagenome (GOLD analysis project Ga0207951, IMG submission 184830) | Serpentinite rock and fluid subsurface biosphere microbial communities from McLaughlin Reserve, California, USA - CR12Aug_8Bad (SPAdes) | ecosystem: Environmental > Terrestrial > Deep... | reverse complement strand
TTTCATCCGGTCGGCAAGGGAGTCGGAGTTGCCCATAGTACCGTTTGGATCTCAACTTTATAGCAGGTCCCCGAAAACCCCCGCTCCGGGTCGACAAACGTCTCCAGCCAGACCACCTCATGATGATAAATCTCCTGCCAGTCCCGTGAAATCCTTCGAGCCATCAATCCTAAAAGATGAGAGGCTAAATGAGGAACCTTTACCTATGGCAAAATGAGAAACCGGGTATTGATCAGCACTCGATAAAGATTCTTGAGCCGCTGCTCTTGGGTCCACCCTAAATAACGATCTCGACATCCAAGGTGACGGGGAGCGGAACACCACCCCAGACAGGCCACCACCCGACCCCTGGCCAGGGCAAGATACTCCAGATGCTCTCCCACAGGTCGAGTATACCTCAAATAGTGATATTGCTCGATGAGACTGTTATAGAGCTTTTGTAAAGGAGTCCGCCTGACTTGAAGAAGTTCAATGGGCCTCAGATCCGATAATTTGCCTTCCACCGGAGTCTGATCAATTTGAACGTTTGCAGGCTTTTTACACGGAGACAAATGATAGGGAGGAATCTTGCCACGAGGAGGAAGCTCAATCAGCCCTTGAGCTTCTAAGCGTACCAATAACCCCCGACAGATCATATCCTTGAGAACGCCATTGGGCTGGGTCCAACCTCACCTACGGCATAGCTCTCTGGAGATGAACCATCGGCTTCGCTCCCGATGGGCTGCTATGACTTCTCTAATCTCATCGATCTCTCTTGGACCAAAAACCTTGCCACGATACCTGATCGCTTCGTCCATGATTCATGTTTAACACATCGAGAATCAGAACGTAAGCTTTTCTTAACCCCCCGTTACCGAGGGATTACGACACAGGAAAAATTTTTCTTGACAAAGATTAACGATTATGATACAAGCGTCAATCAATAATTGACGCAAATGCAAATGAAAAAACCTCCTTATTATCAAATAAAGTCCTTGGAGAAAGCCAAGAACATTTTAGAATTGCTTGCAGTGGAAGGAGAACTCTCCGTATCAGAAATTGGCAAGAAGCTTGTTATGCATCGAAGCCATGCCCACCGTTTTTTGGCTACTCTACGCAGTTTGGGCCTGTTAGAACAATCAGAAGATGCTCGTTACAGGTTATCTTTCAAACTTTTTGAGTGGGGGATGGTCGTTGCAAATCGCATGGAAGTGAGGCAAATTGCTCATTCTTTCCTTTTGGATCTGAAAGCTCGGCATGAAGAAACAACAAATTTGGGAATTCTGGATGGCATTGATGTTGTTTATGCAGACAAAATAGAGAGTTCCCATTTATTACGCATGGATCTAGCCATTGGCTGCCATGTACCTTTACATTGTACAGCCTTGGGAAAGGTAATGCTTGCCAATCGTCCAGAAATGGATGTTCGGAAACTTTTTCATAAGAAGAAATTGGAACGCCGCACGCCAAACACCATTACTTCCATTTCAGAATTATTGGGACAACTAACTGAGATACGAGAGAAAGGGTATGCAGTTGACGACGAAGAACTTGCCTTGGGGGTTCGGTGCATAGCAGTTCCAATTTTTAATTACACTGGAAACTGCATTGCGGCAATAAGCATTGCGGGTCCAAGCTTGAGAATGACAATTGAAAAGATGGAAAAAATAAAGCCAGATGTAATGGCGGTTGCTAAAACAGTCTCAATGAGACTTGGTTTTGAGAAAAGATAGCAGGATTACGTCATGGTACGCATGATAAGGTATACCAATAAAATTGACGGGAAGGCAAGTGTTTTATGAATAAGAAAACGGTATTGGACTTTGTCGAAATGAAAAGTCGACAGGGAAAGGTCATTTTTAAAACCGCTTATGACTTCCCAACAGCTACGTTGGCGGAACGTTCGGGAATAGACTTACTCTTGGTCGGCGATTCATTGGGTATGTGCATATATGGCTACGAGGGAACATTACCGGTGACAAAGGACCACATGGTTGTTCATTCTCAGGCTGTTCGGAGGGGACACTTAAAACGTATGTGATCGGGGACATGCCGTTTCTTTCCTACCAGAAAAATGTTGATGAAGCAGTGCAGAACGAAGGCCGGTTCTTTAAAGAAGCATCTGTGGATGCGGTCAAACTGGAGGGTGGGCGTCGCGTTGTTAATCAGTTCTTTAAGATGCCTGCGCGGAGCGGAGAGATTCCTCAGCCAAAATTTACTGTATGATGAAAAGAAAGGAGGTTTTAAAAAATGTTTCAAACCATTCCCTTCAACACACCGGACATCCTATTCGGTATGGACGTTGTGAGTAAGGTTGGTGATTACGCCAAGAAATTAGGAGCCGGGCGAATTTTATTGATTACCGGCCCGCATGTGAGCAAGGCCGGTATCGCTGAAAAAGTAATTTCATCCCTAAAGGCGAAGTCTTTGGAATTTGAAATCTATGACCGGATGGAGCAGGAACCATACACCACGGTTGTGGAACGCGCGGCTGAGGTAGCGCGTGAGGGAAAGTTCCTTGTTTTCATCGGCCTGGGTGGAGGAAGCGTAATGGACGTGGCTAAGATGGCCTCGGCCCTTACCACCAATCCAGGAGTAACCAAAGACTATTTCGGCGTGGAAAAAGTTGCCCGCCGGGGCAAACCTACGATTATGATCCCGACCACAGCCGGAACCGGCGCCGAGATTACCAAACACGCCATTTTCGTGGATGTGGAAGATCATGTTAAAAAAGCGGTTGCTTCACAGGCCCTTCAGCCCAATGTGGCGCTTATCGATCCCATGCTTACCATAACTTCCCCGCCGCAGGTTACGGCTGCTGCGGGAATCGATGCTTTCATCCATGCCGCCGAACCCTTTGTTTCCCAGGGCGCCAACCCCTTGACCGATGCCATTGCCATTAACGCCATGTCCATGATTACCCGATGGGTTGGGCCAGCCTATGCAGATGGCCGAGATCTGGAAGCGCGTTACTATGTGGCTATGGGATCGATGATGTCTTCGTTTGTTTTACAGAACTCGGGCACCAGCCTGATTCATGCCATAGCCTATCCCATCGGTGGGGAATACCATACCTCACATGGCACGACCTTGAGCGCCCTTATGCCCTCGTGTTTCGAATATATTAAAGTGGCCAAAACCCCCAAGTTCGCCGAAATGGCGGAGGCCATGGGGGAAAATATTTACGGGTTATCCGAACGTGAGGCAGCCGATAAAGCCATCGAAGCAATTCGGGCGCTGCTCAAGAATCTTGATTTGCCCGGGTCCTTGAAAGACCTGGGTGCGGTTCAGGAAGAATCCAGAGTGAAACGGTGGGCCATTGACGCCCATAAAGAACAACGGCTCTTGAGCCGTTGTGCCAGGCAGTTAACCGTGGAAGATATTATAAAAATTATCAACAATGCTTTCTGAGGGCAGGAGGAGTTATGAAAAAAAAGAAGAGCATTCAGGATTTTTATGGGATGAAAGAGAAGGGGGAGCAGGTTACCTACATTACCAGTTATGATTTTCCCACCGCCACCTTCGCCGAGAAAGCCGGGATCGATATGATCCTGGTGGGGGATTCTCTGGGTATGTGCGTCTACGGGTATGAGGGAACCATGCCCGTAACCATGAATCAGATGATTGTCCACAGCGAGGCAGTTCGCCGGGGCGCCCCGAATACTTTCGTTGTCGGAGACATGCCTTTTCTTTCCTACCAGACCATGGATGAAGCAGCGGTGGAGAATGCCGGCCGCTTTTTCAAGGAAGCGCGAGTGGATGCGGTCAAATTAGAGGGCGGGGTACGCGTGGCCAGCCGCATTAAAGCTATCGTGGATGCGGGAATGCTGGTGATGGGACATATCGGACTTACCCCTCAAAGCTCCTCGCAGTTGGGCGGGTTCAAAGCCCAGGGGCGGACTCTGGAGAGTGCCAAGGCTCAAATCGAAGATGCTCTGGCCGTGCAGGAAGCGGGCGCGGCCCTGATCCTTCTGGAGGCGATTCCTCCTGAAGTTTCCGGTTATATCCGCGACCTTCTCACCATCCCGGTTTTGAGCATCGGCGCCGGGCCACACTGTGATGGTCAACTTCTCATTGTCAGCGACATGCTGGGGATATTCGAAGCCTTTACCCCAAAATTCGTCAAGCGCTACGCCGAAGTGGCCAAAGTTTGCACGGAAGCTTTGACCGAGTATGTAAAGGACGTAAGGAACAGGACCTTCCCTGAACCCAAAAACATTTATCCCATGATCCCTGAAGAACTTACCAAGTTCAAAGAATGGGCGGCTGCTGAAAAGAAAGCCAAAGAGATGAAGCCCCCAAAATGAGGGCATGGGGAAAACCCGTATGACCAAAGATCGCCTAAGCGGAATCATCCTTCTTCTGTTAGCGGTTTTCGTGATGATAGAAACTCGTGTCTTACCCCTGGGCACGCACAGCCGGCCAGGCCCCGGATACCTGCCGTTGCTCCTCTCCTCGTTCCTGGCTATTCTGGGAGTTATCCTGATTGTCTGGGGCCGTCTGGCCAGCTCTTGGAGATCGGTAAAGTGGTCAGAAGGGCTTCATGCCTTAGCCATTTTGGCCGGTTCTGTTTTCACCACCTTGACCTTGGAAACTTTGGGATACCGCCTTACCATGCTTATCCTAATGGTCTTCCTGTTCGGAGTTATGGAGCGTCTAAAGTGGTGGATGGTTTTCAGCTTGAGCGTGGGCCTCTCCTTCGGCTCTTTTTGGTTATTTGATACCATGCTCAAAGTTATCCTTCCGCGAGGAGGTCTGGGGTTTTAATGGGCGAAACTCTGCAAAATTTATATTTGGGTTTTTCAACAGCCTTAATCCCGATGAATTTTTTCTATGGGTTCATGGGCTGCCTTGTTGGTACGCTGGTGGGGGTTCTTCCAGGGGTTGGTCCGCTTGCCGGGATAAGTTTACTCCTGCCGACAACTTTTGGGTTGAATCCCACCTCAGCCATAATCCTTTTGTCCGGGATTTACTATGGAGCCATGTACGGGGGTTCCACCACGTCGATATTGATGAGGATTCCGGGGGAAGCGGCTTCGGTCATGACTTGCATCGACGGGTACGCCCTGGCTCAGAAAGGAAGGGCCGGCCCAGCCTTGGCTATATCGGCCATCGGCTCTTATATTGCCGGGACAGCCAGCGTCATTGGTTTAATGCTCCTGGCGCCTCCTCTGGCGAAATATGCCTTGCGTTTCGGTCCACCGGAATATTTTTCTCTGCTGGTCCTGGGACTCTTGGTGCTCGGATACATGACCGGAGGACCAATGGTCAAGAATCTGACCATGATAGTGTTGGGCCTCCTTTTTGGCATGATTGGCATCGATCATTTTAGCGGTTATTTTCGTTTTTCATATGGATTGGTGGCCCTGGGAGACGGAATCGGGATTGTTCCTGTGGCCGTGGGGCTTTTCGGCATCTCGGAAATTTTAACAACGGCCGGCCAATCCATCAGACCGGAAGTCATCAAGCCTCGCCTGAAGGATCTTTTGCCATCAAAGAAAGAGTTAAGGGACTCCATGGCCCCTATCGGGCGTGGTTCCCTGCTCGGCTTCCTGATCGGTATAATTCCAGGCTCAGCCCACATCATTTCCACTTTCATCTCCTATGCAGTGGAACGGAGAGTTTCCAAGCACCCGGAACGATTCGGCAAGGGGGCGATTGAGGGGGTGGCCGGCCCGGAGTCAGCGAACAATGCCGCCAGCTGCGGAGCCCTCGTGCCCATGTTAGCTCTCGGCGTGCCCACCGGACCTATCCCGGCTGTTTTATTGGCCGCCTTGATGGTCCATGGAATTAATCCGGGACCCATGTTGATTAAAGAACAACCCGTCATCTTCTGGGGATTAATAGCCAGCATGTACGTGGGGAACTTTATTCTCCTTCTTTTGAACCTTCCTCTCGTGGGCATTTTTGTGAACTTTTTGAGGGTTCCTTACAAAATCCTCTACCCGACGATATTAATGTTATGCGTGGTCGGGGTTTACGCGGTCAATAGCAGTATTGTAGATGTCTGGATCATGATTGTGATGGGTATCCTGGGGTATGTTTTACGTAAATATGATTTTGAACCAGCTCCCATGGTCTTAGGAGTTGTCTTGGCTCCGATCGTCGAGATGAGTTTCCGACAGGCCCTGGCCATGTCTGCCGGAAGTTATATGATTTTTGTCCAGCGCCCGATCTCAGTGGTATTTTTGGTAGCGACTTTGGTTATGATTATACTCGCTTTGAAGCCCCTGGTGAAGAAGGGGAAGGATTGGAGAGAAAGATTTACCAAGGTTGAAAAGGACGAAGAAACGTAAGAAGAGAGTAAGAAAACCTGTGAAAGCGAACGCTTTAAAAACAAAGGAGGGTAAAATTATGAAACTTAGGAAATCAATCGTATTCTTGGTTACTGTATTCGTCGGCGCAGGGTTTTTGGGGTTGGTCCACAATCTTGCAGTTGCTCAGGAGGCCTATCCTTCTAGACCAGTGCAGGTTATTGTTCCTTTTCCCCCGGGTGGGGTGGCTGATCTGGTTGCCCGCCCTCTGGCGGCTGCGATGGAAAAAATATTGAAGCAGCCCGTGGTGGTGGCCAACAGGGGAGGCGCCGGCGGTGCGGTAGGCATGCAGGCGGCGGCTGTGTCCAAGCCTGATGGATACACGCTGATGGTAGCTCTTTCCAGCATTTCGGTCATACCGGAAGTTGACAAGATTTTCGGCCGGCCGCAGACCTACAAGATGGAAGATTTCGCTCCTATCGCTCTGTTGACTTCTGACCCCACGATTTTGGTCATCAAGAAAGAAGCTCCCTGGAAGAATGTTGCGGAGTTCGTCGAAGATGCCAAGCGCCGCCCTAATGAAATCAAATACGCCTCTTCCGGAGTCTATGGCACTATGCACGTGGCCATGGAAATGTTTGCCCACGCTGCCGGGATCAAACTCCGGCACATTCCCACAGCCGGCGGCGGACCGGCCCTTACGGCTTTATTAGGGGGTCATGTGGAATCTCTGTCTGGGGGGCCGAATGTTTCTATTCCACACATCAAAGCTGGAACCCTGCGGGTTCTGGCCGGTTGGGGGGGAAAAAGGCTACAGGCCTTGCCCGATGCGCCAACTTTAAAAGAATTGGGATACGAAGATGTCGAGTTCTATATCTGGTCCGGGTTATTCGCCCCCAGAGCCACTCCGCCGGCAGTAATTAAAATCCTCAGAGAGGCAACTCGCCAGGCCGTGAGCGTTCCGGAATTCAAATCGGCCATGGAAAAGATGGAAACCCCGATTTCTTACATGGATGCGGACGAATTCAAAAAATTCTGGGATAAAGATGCCCAGAGACTTGCCACGGCTGTGCGGCAAATCGGCAAGGTTGAGTAAAGAAGTAAATGACAACGTTCAGGACATCGTTTACTCAAAAAATGGTCACGACATCGTTAACTCGAAGCTTTGAGGCTTTGTATCTTATGATGCCGTGACCAGCAGCACCGGTCATCGTGGTCGATAATCGTATTCTTCGATCTGGATCGTATCCAGAAAGAGCTTTAACTTTTGTTCTTTGACGTCGATAGTAGCCACAGCGTATTCGTACTGGGTCTCTGGTGGAGCGGAGAACATTTCGCTGTAGATGTTGAGCCGGCAGTCGCTTCGAATGAATCGAACGAAATGCTATCAACTTTCCTCCGGCTTATCCAAGGGATGTCTAGGGGCATCGCTCTTGCTCGGGAAGATCAATTTTTTCTCCATGTCAGCCAATGCCTTGAGAGGAGTTTTCCCTTTGATCTTGCTGTAGCGATAAGTGCTGTTATGCCGGTGCTCGAATGCCAGTGATTCTTGCCGAAGCTGTGACATGGAGGACATGGCGACTTTGTCGAGAAACTTCTGCTGGTAATGATCATTAAACTTCTCGACGACTCCATTCCACCACGGCTCGGAAGGTGGAATGAACCAGAGATGGACTCCATAATGCAGGCAGAGACGAATAAAAGATCCCATGCCTCGTGGATGGGTCGGGCTTCCGTAAAAGCCAGTTCATTGTCCACCCGAAGGTTCTCCGGGATGCCCAAACGCAGCCAGAGCGTATAAACAGCGGTCAAAACGCTTTGGGCTACCTTGGAGGGCATTGGCTCTATTCCGCACCGGTTGATCGCGGTATCGATGGCATTTAGGCTGTAGAACCGGATCGGGCCAGTAAGATAACAGGGACCGACCAGATCAACCTGACCTGTCTGCTAGGCACAGGCAGGTGGGTTTGATTGGGTAAAAGCGCCGAAAGATTAGAATATTTCTTGCCCTTCAGTATGTATCTTCCGGTCCGACGATGGGTTAATTGGCGGCGGCATAAGATACGGCCAATGGTACTGAGGGAGGGAACCTGTTGGACTTCCATATCGATCGGCTCCCATTGGATGACCTGATTGCCGCAGAAGCGGCCTTTGTTGTATAGGTTCAATCGAACCATCTCCACGATCTTTTCGATCTCCGCAGGGGTGCGGTAGGGACTGGAAAGAGGACGCCGAGATTGATCTTCAAACCACGTTGGATCATTCGGGGTGTGCCGTGCTACCCACTTGTACAGCCATCGGGTCGTTTTGCCCAGCGAGGCGCAGATGACCTCTGGGTTTTCTCCGGCGAGATACCTTTGCACTGTTGGTGCCCGTTGTTTCATCTTCTTTTTCATGAACACCTCCTTAAATAAGAATTGGGTGTTCATGATATAACGGGCTGTGGCTATTTGATTATCAAAGAACGAAAGTAAACGATGTCCTGAACGTTGTCAAAAAAAATTTACCCTGGCGCCTATCACAAATTGAGTATGGGGGAGAAAATTATGCTACGTATTGGTTTTATCGGACTTGGCCTAATGGGGCAGCCTATGTCGAAACGGCTTCTGGAAGCTGGTTATCCATTGACGGTTTGGAACCGGACCGCCGATCGGGCAAAAAGCCTGTTGGCTGCCGGGGCCACCTGGGGAAAATCCCCCAAGGCCGTGGCCCAGACCTCTGATGTAGTGATTACCATGGTAACGGATTCGGCAGCCTCAGAAGAAGTATCCTGCGGGGCCGAGGGGGTTCTGGAAGGCGCGCATCCGGGCCTGATGATCCTGATTGATATGAGCAGCATCGCTCCGGAGATGTCCAGGTCTATTGCCAAGCGGGCCAAGATCAGCGGGGTGTCCGTGCTGGATGCTCCGGTAACCGGTAACCCCAAAGTGGCTTCTGATGGCAAATTGGGGATTATGGTGGGGGGGCCCAAGGAGATTTTTGAATCCTGCCTTCCCATCTTTGAAAAGATGGCCGCCAAGGTTGTTTACGCGGGTGTAAATGGCATGGGGACAACGCTTAAATTGGTGAATAACCTTATCATGGGCGTGGCTATTGAGGCGGCTGCCGAAGCGTTGGTCCTGGCCAGTAAGGCCGGAATTGACCCTCGGAAGGTCATTGAGATTACTTCTGTCGGCGGGGCGCGAACCGGAGCCATGGAAACCCGAGGGCCGAGAATGATCAAGCGGGACTTCACTGCGCATTTTTCCACCAACAACATGTACAAAGACCTCTCCACCGCTTTGAAGTTAGCCGAAGAATGTGGAGTTTCTCTGCCAGCGGCCAGTATTGCCAGGGAGATGCTCAGAGCGGCAAAATCGCAGGGGAAAGGAGATATGGACTCCTGCGTAGTTTTGACGGTAATCGAAGCCCTGGCCAACACGGTTGTAAAGAAGAAAGACTAAAAAAAATGCAGGGGTTCCAGGGGACATCCTATAAAGAAAATATTTTATCCTTTATAAAAACAGCAAGTTAGAAACCCGTTCTGATTTTGGGAACACTCTTCACTATGAGAACAGAGTGTTGAACGAGTGGTGGGTCGGACCACGGTAACTATTTGCCATAATGAGCAAATGGCGAATTAATGCTTGTTTTTTTGATATTAGAGGGTGATCGGGGTTTTCACGAAAACAGGGGTAATTTGAGCTGATCGAGCAACCGATTTGATGTTTTTTTCAGTTGCTTTCCGTGAGTTTCTTTCAAGCGAACAAGCGTAGTTAAAAGTTTTGCCGAATCAACTAAGAGGCTTGCAAATTCAGCAAGAGACAAGCTGTTGATGAAAAGAGATTTCAACATGAACCGATTTTTATCTTCGTTGAATGCTGGTTCGGCAATTGGTCTGGCATACTGAAGAAGTTTTTGAGCAAGGCTTGTGTGAAGCGGTTGGGCGCAGAGATAAGTTTCGTGGATTTCAGGAGAGAGCCAAAATTCTTGCGGACAATAAAATGAGAAAGGGCATTGGTAACATTTTTGTCCCTCATCGGGTTTGAGATAAAGGTGTTTTTGTTTTTCCCAATCGAAAAAATCGTGACGAAGGCGTTGTCCCCAGAAACACGTTGGGCAACCATCGGGTTCCAGGCCAAAATTCTGTGGCGGTTTCATGGAAGCCCGAACACGAGTAATGAGAGCAATCTTGTATTGTTCTCGTAATTGTTTTTTTCGTTCGGCTTGAAGATACCCCATATCCGCGACAATGATCGGTGCAGGAAGATACTGCGGCCAGAGAAGAATCATCTCCGATAATACGTCACCATCGCCCGTATTCGCTGGTTTTACAACGGTTATCGCGGGGATAGACCAAATAGGTGATTGATTTAGGAAGAGAATACGAAGCGTGTGTTTTTTATAACCGACAAACCATTCAGATTGGCCAGATTTCTTAGTGCGATGTCCTTTGGCCGCTTCCTTAGCTGTATAAAATCGTGGATGGTCGCAATGTCCATGGCAACCACACTTTTTTTGTGTAGCCTTTTGTGGCCGCCTCAATGTCTGTGGAATCAGGCACGGTGACTACTGCTTCAGGAACACCAACAATATCGAAAATCATTTTGAGATAAAGCTGATTGATTTGGCGAAAGAGATTCGATCCTCTTTGACGAAATCGACTCAAGACATCAAGAGAGGGGACTTGATTCTTGTTTTTGAGATGAGCAAAAGATCTCCAATCTCTATAATGCTTCATATCCTTATGAAGTTGCCGAAATGAAACAAGGCGTTTGAGACAAAGCAAGAGATGAATGCGATACAGATGAGAAGGTTTAAGATCAGAACGCGGTCCTCTATCAGGACAAGGAAAAGAAAGTTCGCGATCGATCTTTTCATCTGGAATGATAGCCGAAATGTTTTTGAGTAATGGTTCCATGGTGCCTCCTGTCGGAGAACATCATAAGTCGAAAATAAGGAATTTGCCAGCTTTGAAAAAAAAGAGATTTGTGAAATGTTTTCAATGCCTTAAACTAAAACCCCGATCACCCTCTATTAGAACTTCTTCTTTGAAGTTAAAATTATCCCCTAATAGGATGGAACTGACAAGGGCGAATGGTTCTTATGGGTTACGAAAGCCTGATACTCTTTATTCTTTATAACCTTAATTTTTGCCTTGTATAAGTGAAGGGGACGTTGGTGCAAAGGGGAATTGCCTGTCTCCCTCACCTCTTCCAGTCTCGCCATCCGATGAGCTGATGGCATCGTCATCCCAAGAAACCGCGATACCGACACCCCTGTGTATTCAAACTCCTGCACCATCACTTTAAAAACCTCCTTTTCCTTCTCCCCATCAGACGATGTAAGGCCCCGGGCGCATTCATCTCGCTTGCCTTGGCATGTCCCCTAATTTACACCTTTCCTTACCATATATCAACCATTATTTATTTTTTGTCATTATTTCTCTTTGCACCAACGTCCCCATCTCTCTATAGAAGTCTATTTCCAAAAAAAAGATTGCTTGGAAATATGATACTTTTCTATTCTCTCAAAGTGGGGAGGGAGAGGAGGTAGATCGTCACGCCCATAGCGATCACAATCAGAATGACTCTCACAATAAGGGAATGGACGACAAAAATCACCGAAAACAGGGTGGTCAACCATATGAGAGAAATGGATAAGGCTTTCCCCTTTAACGGGATCCCCTTCCCTTCCCGGTAAGGCCGAATATATTTTCCAAACCATCGATGATTCAGGAGCCAGTTGTAAAACCTTTCGGAACTCCGGGCATAGCAGGCCCCCGCCAACAAAAGAAAAGGAGTGGTGGGCAAAACGGGCAAAAATATTCCAACAACCCCGATCCCGACAAAAACGGTCCCGGCGGCCATCAACACTTTCCTGATCAAGCTATTTCTATGAACCCTGTTTGATCGACCGCTCCGTTGCCCTTCCGTTGAGTCTCGCATAATAAAAGGCTAATAAATTTTCATAAAAAAGGCAATGCCTGCCCTATTCGCCGTGCAATAATTTAAAATGGCTTGACAAACAAGACCTGCCTCATTTATGTTAATACTCCATCCAAAAAGAAAGGGAGGTTATCCTTGATGAAAGAAGTAGCGATTATCGGTGTTGGTCAAACTGCATTTGTAAGGGGCTATGAAGGGTCTATTCGTGAACTGGCTTTCGATGCCTTCAGGGAGGCCATGCAGGATGCGGGCATCACCCAGAAGGATGTGGATGCTTCCATCTTCTGCTCGGCCCCTGAATATGACAAACAACGCTCCCCCGCTGGCGTCCTCGCAGAATATCTGGGGCTTATTCCTCAGCCTACGCTTTATGTGGAGACCGTCTGCTCTTCGAGCAGCACCGGCATCAAAGTGGCCTACGGCATGATTAAATCCGGGCTTCATGACGTCGTCGTTGTCCTCGGGTTCCAGAAGATGTCCGAGATTTCGTCCGCGGAATCCCAGGAGAGGATGGGCAGGGGCTCTGACATCCAGTGGGAGGCTCCCTTTGGAACCATGATGCCAGCTTACTACGCCCTTTATGCACAGGCCTATATGGCAAAACACGGCCTGACCCACGACGATCTGATGAATGTCAGGATCAAATCATCCACCTACGGCGTGATCAATGATAGGGCCGTTTACAGGAAACCGGTAAAACCAGGAGATTTTAAGCAGGGAGATCCCGAAGCAAAAATGGCGGGCCCTGTCGCATGGCCGCTCCGGGTAGGCGACTGTTGCGCGAATGCGGATGGAAGTTCGTGTATCATCCTTGCCAATGCTGAAAAAGCAAAGGCCCTGTCCAAAAAACCGGTCTGGGTGTTAGGCATCGGTGCGGCATCAGAGGCAGTCAATATGGCAGCGAGACCCGATTTTACAAGGGGGCTTAGCGTTGGCTATGCCGCCGCAGCCCAGGCCTACAAGATGGCCGGAATCGCCGCAAAAGATGTCAAAGTAGCCGAAGTTCATGACTGCTTCACCATTGCAGAGATCATGGCCTATGAGGGTCTCGGCTTTGCGCCGATGGGAGAAGGCAAACAGCTCATTAACGAGAAAGCGACGTATAAAGAGGGAAAGATCCCCGTCAATGTCGATGGCGGGCTCCTTTCAAAGGGGCATCCCATTGGCGCAACGGGTGGATCCCAGATCCGAACCATCGTTCTTCAGCTTCGTGGCGAGGCAGGCCCCATGCAGGTAGCCGGGGAGCCGGATATCGGCCTTGTGCACAACATTGGCGGCGTTGGGTTATACGGTAATGTCACAATTTTTGGCAGAGACTGAGAAAAGATCATTGGAAAATTAGTCCCGCGGCGGCGGGAATCAATTGGCAATTTGGAAGCCCCCACAGGGCGGGGCTTCCCGGCAAGGTATTGCCTTTCATATTGTGCCCCTTCACCCCGCCTATCCCGCCAAGGGCGGGACGGAGGTTGCAGGGCACTTTCCAGTCAATGAAAAACATAAAGAGAAAGTACTTTCCCCAGGTTGTGATGAATGGACGGAAATGGGACGGTCCCATCCAACGGGAAAAGATATCCTGTTTCATTCATTGCTAATTGATAATTGCCCATTTTGCATTGATTATTTCTATAGGAGGTGAGATATGGGTTTCGAGAAATTTGGAAGAAAAAGTTTTACGGCCGTGACAAAGACGGCAAAGTTTGTTGATCTCCTGACAGAAGGTAAAATAGAAGGAACTGTTTGTAAGGACTGCGGCGCTAAGTTTTTTCCGCCAAGGGCTGACTGCGCAAAATGTTTTTCAAAAAACATGGAATGGTTCGAAATGCCCGAGAAAGGCAAACTCGAGACATTTACCACGGCCTATTATGCGCCACTGGGTTTCGAAGCAGACCCTCCCTATACCATGGGGGTCGTGGACTTTGGCGGTGGCCTGAAGTTGTTTGCCCGGGTGGCAAAAGAGATTAAGCCTGAAGAGGTAAAGGCGGGAATGGACGTATCCATCAGGCCGCTTAAGTACGACGATGGTCAGCTTTCGTTCGAGGTTATAAAAGCCTGACCAAGAAAAGGTTAATCGATGTCTTCTCCATTTGACCGTTTCAAAGGAATAACCATTTTTGACGACAAGGGAGAGGTAAAACGCATGGCCGAAAATGTGGTCCAGGAGATAGATCCCGATGTCATTATCGACCGTATGCGAAAGCTGGATTTCTCTTATGTCTTCATCTTATCGAAAAAGGAAAAGAGCAAAGAAGTAGAGTTAGGGCGGTCTGAAATTGAAGCCAGCCAGGAATGGAGGAAAGGAAATATTGACCCAACCCTCCAAAAAAAGATTAAAAACACCATAGCCGAACTTTAATTAAATGGGCGATATAACTCCTTGGCAGCCAGATTTTCAGGCTTGACCTCCCTCGTTGAAAGATCAACAATCCATGTCCTGATCAATGGAGGTCCCGCCCCTTCCCCTGCGTATTGTGTGACTCTGTGCTTATTGTTTCCGATCTCCTTCGCTTCATATCTCCATTTCAGATTTGGGAAAGAACTCATTTTTTGATCCATCATTCTCTTTTCAACAGACCTCTTCGCGCCGGTCACAGGGTTGGCCAGGGTAAGATGATTTTTTACCAGCTCCACGGCCTGAGATGCAAGGCCCTTCGATTGACTCAAATCTTTCTTCTTGGCGCTTCCTCTTCTCGAAACAGAAATGAGACTTCCTTCCTTGATTTTTATTTGTAAATAGTTCCCATCGGCGCTTAAGTAACCTGTCTGACCCGTATCAAATTTTACCTGATAAAAATTCATCGTCCCCAATTGATTCTGAACTACCTCCATGATCAGAAACCCTTCTTTTTCCCTTCTTATGTTCAATTTTCTTTCTAAATCATCCGGGGATTCGTAGAACACTGCGGGATTAATTGTCCTGACCGCCAACAAACGTCTGCCGATGTTCTGTTTAAACTTGGCAAGCTTCTCTTTTTCATAATCCTCGATGGCCTGTTCCCGCCCCGCTCTATGCTCTCCCTGTGGATATGCCTCTCTGTCAGCAAACAAACAAGATAGAATGATGAAACACATAAAGAATGTTAAGCGAATGGCCATCATTGGATTATGGCTTCATGGTCAGGAGATCTGAATCTCTTTTACAGCTTCATAAAAAACCGATTCCCCGAATGAACGAACTTCGATGTTTCCTTTTAGAATAAGAGGTTGAATATGCCTCTCCAGCTCTTCCGTAGGTATGCCCATCCCTTTGGAGAGATCGTTTAGAGAAAGGGGTCTTCGTCTCAAAATTTTTAAGATTTCTTCTTTTATATCTCTTTCGGTTAAAGGGAAGGGGTGACGGTCGAACTCCGAGATAATCATGGCCGTCTCTCCGAAGAAGGCTCTAATCCTCTCCATTTCTTTCCGGTTCAATGGGGCCGCCCATCTTTCTGAAGGAGGCCGGACCACGGTGTTGATATGGATCTGATCAGGCATTATTCGGTCGATCGCTTCTTTCATCAGAGTAAGCTCGCTCTGACTATCATTCACCCCTCGGCAAAAAAGAATCTCCAGCCAGATTTGGCCTTTATATATCTTTCTGAATTGAACCAAACCTTCAACCATTCTCTCTGCAGAAAGCCCTTCGTCAGGACGGTTGATCTTCAGAAAGGCCTCTGATGAGACGGCATCGAGAGAGGGAAGAACCACATCGGCATATAGAAGGTCCTGCCGCACCTCCTCCAGATAAAGCAGGGAGCCATTGGTGATGACCGCAATGGGAATCGAGGTGATCCCCTTTATCCCTTCGATGATCGATCGGATTTTTGAGTGGAGAGTTGGCTCTCCTGAACCGGACAGGGAGAGATAATCGATGGAAACAGCCTCTTCTTTCAGAAAGCGGCCGACTTCTTCGATAACTTCCATGACAGGAACATACTCTTTTCTGACAAGCGTTTTCTGGGTCGTCTTCCCGATCTGGCAGTAGATGCAATCATAGGTGCAGATTTTATGGGGGACAAGGTCAATCCCGAGCGATCTTCCCAACCGCCTTGAAGGAACAGGACCATAGAGATATTGGCGCCTCTTCATAAGATATTTATCTCTGCAATCTGTGTCTCCATTTTGGATGGGCCGAATTAATCAAATCCCAATCACCAAATTCCAAATTCCAAATAAATTCCAATAACCCAATGACCCAATTCTAACGACAATCAATTGCTCGATCAAATTGAAGTTTTGAACATTGGATATTGGAGCCTATTTGATTATTGGTGCTTGGAATTTGGTTATTGCCACATCTACGATGTGGCTTAGGCTCCAAATTTCTTTAACTTTAATCCATTAGCCAGCATTAAAGGAATGATCTCCAGAGCAGGAAACCGGCCCAGTTGCCCTTTCTGGCACTGCCTTTCCGTGAATCGCCGGATGCGATCCGGCCGGATGTATTTTGAATAAAGGAGAATCGGGTTAGGATGCCAGCTATGGGATTTCAAGATGGCAGGAGTGGAGTGGTCTCCAGTCACAACCAGGACATCGGGGTTCAGCCTTAAGATTGATGGAATCATGCGATCTATCTCCTCAAGCGCCTTCACCTTAAGCTTAAAATTTCCATCCTCCCCCGCTGAATCGGGTTTTTTAAAATGGATATAGAAAAAATCGTATCCGTTAAAACTATTTTTCAGGGTTTCCACTTCGTCCTGGAGAGTCTCTCCCGTCTCCAGAACCTCCATGCCCACCAATCTCGCAAGCCCCCTGTACATCGGGTAGGTCGCAATCGCTGCGGGCTTAAGTTTGAACCGTTCAAACATTGTGGGAATATTTGGAATCTTCGAAAAACCTCTGAGAAGGACCGCATTAGCCGGATGAAATGGTTTGAGCGCCTCCATCGCCCTTCCCAAATACTCGTTCACAACCTCCGCTGTTCTTTGAGCTTCTTCAGTAAGGTTCTCGGTCCCCTTAGCCTTCTGCCCATCCTTCTGGGGATCGGCGTCAGTGAGGTCGTCTTTCAATCCCTCACCCTGAAATACGATCACAAAGCGGTGCTCTCTTCCGGGATAAATAGCAACTTTAATTCCATTGACTTCCCTGATTTTACTCTGAAGAAATCGGCAGATTTCCTGATTCTTTTCTGTTGAGATCCGCCCTGCCCTTCGATCAATGATCGTCCCTTTCTCATCGATCGTTGCAAAGTTGCCCCTTGCTGTAAGATCATTTTGGGTCAGCTTCAGACCAATCCCCAGAGCCTCCATCACCCCTCTTCCGATCTCATATCGAAAAGGATCGTATCCGAAGAGAGCCAGATGGGAAGGGCCGCTACCCGGTGTGATTCCGTACGAGATGGGATCGATTAATCCACAGTTGGATTTATAAGCGAGGCGATCAAGGTTCGGCGTCTTCGCCGCCTCCAACTCGGTCTTGCCCCGCACAGGCAACCCACCGATCCCATCAATGACGACCAGTATCAGCTTTGAATCTGTTTGCATAGCAAGGGATTGAAGAACTTCCTCTTTAGTCATAATTTCCCCACCCTCTTCTGACCCCAATAGTTCTCTTTCCAACAAAGTGTGTAGCGTCGGCATTGATTGCCGACGAAAATCTTCGCCCTCAGTTAATGGGGGCGCTACCGTTAACTTCGAATTTAGAATTTATTTGTTCCCCAGGTATTTCTCATAAAACACGAACTCGGAAATCTCTTTCCTTTTGGGAGCCACACCCTCAGCCGCAGGGTATCCAAGCGGGGTTATGGCTACAACTTCTCTGTCTTGGGGAACCCCCAATACCTCCTCTGCCTTTTTGTGGTCGAACAACCCTACGATCACTGTCCCCAGACCCAACCCATGGGCGGCCAGGCAGAGGCTCTGCATGGCAATGCCGGTGTCAAACATCAACCAGTCTCCCTTCACGGTTGCGGCCTGCCCCTTGTAAAAACCGGAGATTCCCTTTCTTCCGCACAGGACAAGCACGACAGGCGCATCGGTCATCGAAGAGAGAGCCGGGTTTCCTTTAGAGAGGACAGTTGCCAGCTCTGACTTCATTTTTTGATCTTTTACAAGGATCACTTCCCAGCATTGTGTATTGGCCCACGAGGGAGACCACCGCACCGCCTCCAGGATGGTTCTCAATACCTCTTCTGAAACAGGATCAGGCTTATATTTCCGAATGCTCCGTCTCCCCTTAATCGCCTCCATCAGATCCATATCTATCTCCTCCTTCTTTTCAATTTCCGTAACCTCCTCTCCCCTTCGTGGGAGAGGATTGAGGTGAGGGGGGACAGATTTGGATGTCCCCCCCCACCCGCGCCCTCCCCCCATCGAGAGACTGTGTCGTAATTACAGTTTTGTCACCCTGAACTTGTTTCAGGGTCTCGTAAGTTCTTGGAATGATTAGATGCTGAATCGAGTTCAGCATGACATTTTTTACTATTTCCCTATTACGACACAGCCCCCGAAGGGGGAGGGAATAAGGTGTAGGTTAATCCGCCTCAAACATATCTTTTCCAGCGCCGCACAGAGGACAAACCCAGTCTCCTGGAATTTCCTCAAAGGCTGTCCCTGGCTTTACTCCATTATCAGGATCTCCTTTCGATGGATCATAGATATAGCCGCAAATTTGGCATTTCCACTTTTTCATTTTCCCCTCCTCGATCATTTCATCGTCGTGTTCTTTCCTAAGAATAGCCCCCTCCCAGTCAGCGAAAACCGGATATTCCGCCGGAAAAAGGGAAACCCTGTCCCCATCTTTGAGCGGGTGACTCAAAAAGGCCCCCATGTGATTAACAAAGATCAGCTTGACTCTTTCTTTTGGTATCCCTAACGACTGGATCGCCTCCCGCACAGTTGATCTATCCTTAAGGGAAGTTTGGATCAGCTCCGACTGGCTTTGAGGAGCATACTTGAGAAGACTTCCCATCAGCTTAAGATAAACCGTCACCAATTCCCCTCACACAGTGAATCGATTGCGCATTATTTGGGCAGACTAATTCCGCATCTGCGATACCCCGTTATTTACCCCATCCCCCTCCTCAGCTCCCTCTTGAGAGGCTGTGTCGTAATTACTGTTTTGTCACCCTGAATTTATTTCAGGGTCTCTAAGCCATTGATTTTATTAGATGCTGAAACGAGTTCAGCATGACATTTTTTACTATTTCCCAATTACGACACAGTCTCTGAAGGGGGAGGGATCATGCGAAGCACATGACGATTTCCCACCTCTTCAGCAGGAGGTGATCTTCTCAATTTCTACCCTCTCCTTCAGGGGGGTGAAGGGTGGGGGGGGTAGGCCTCAATGATTTAAATCTCTCCGGAAGGAGATGGCGACATACATATTAAATGCCATTTCCGGAGGGAACAGGGCAATCCGGTCACCGTCATTTAAAATGCTGTCAGTTGCAACACCCCTCCCATTCAGCAAAATCATCCTCACTTTCTCAGGAGGAATTCCCAGTTCCCGTATGACCTCATGAACGGTTGCTTTCTCCGCTGTCTCCAGTCGAAAGAGACCATCGTTCGAATCGCTCCTTCCGTAGGGTCTGAGGGAGGCATGTAATTTGACAGTAACCTGCATCCAAGCCTTTTTGAGATAAGACAAGCAGAGGTGGAGATTCTGTGCTCCCCCGCTCCTCAATCCCCTCCCACCAAGACACTGTGTCGTACTTAGCCATTCGTCCTTCGACACGCTCAGGAGGAACGGCTAAGTGATTGATTTTTAACATGCCGTATTCCGTTCGTGGTGAGGCTCTCGAACCATGAACGGAATTGCAACACAGCCTCCAGGGGGAGGGGAAGTTTTTTTGGAAAATCGATTTTATAAGTGTTAGAGACAAATTCTCAGATCTTATTGTGTAAGAATCTAAAACTTATAAACCTTGTCCAGATCAACATCGGGAACTAAAAACGTTATGTTATGGGGAGGTAGTTTTTCCTCTTTAAAGAATTCGGGGAGCCGGTCGTCCACATTGGAAAACCCTGCCCGCTCATTAAAATCCCTCTCCACCTGCAGAATCTTTTTGCCGAGTGCAGCCACATCGTCAGCAGTCAGATTCAACCCATAACAGCCATTGAGCATTCCAATCACACCCTCAAAACATTCTGGAATATCCAGCGCCGGAAACGCAATAAACAGGCAGAGACCTGTTGAATCAACAGCCGCTGTTGTAATCTGAAGAGCCTGAGACAACCCCATCTGGCCATCAGGTTTCAATGGATCGACATATCCTCCGACTTTCATAATATTTGTCGCCGTGGCATATCCGGCCGTATGGTCGGCTCCCATGGTCGAAGTGGCATAGGTCACGCCAATCCCCTGAATAGCCCGTGGCTCATAAGCCGGCATCCCCTGGTTTTTCACGACTGGAACCCGGGTCACTCCAAAGGCCTTTCCTGTAAAACCAGCGCCGTTTCCGATAATCCTTCCCAGAGGCGTTCCTTTCCCCGCCTCATGGATTAATTGAATTGCCCCTTCTGCATCTCCAAACGCTTTGACTCCCGCTTCCATGGCTACCCCTATCGTGCATCCCATCTCAATCGTATCAAACCCATAATCGTCGCAGAGACGGTCCATACGGGCGATCGCATCCAGGTCGTCGATTCCGCAGTTGGCCCCATTAGCCCAGATGGTCTCATACTCAAGGGCTGAGGTGATGTATTTTCCTTTTTCATCCACGTACTCATTCGAACACTGAATGATACAGGTGGTGCAGCCGGAATGGGTTGTCTTTCCTCCCCTCTTCGAAATAATATCATGCATCGTTTCTCCGCTGATCTTGTCCGTCCCCTCAAATCGTCCTGAGGAGAAATTCCGGGTCGGATACCCTCCCGCCTCATTGATGATCGAAGCCAGAACATTGGTGCCATACTTCGGGAGCCCCTCACTGGTCACGGGATGTTCCCTCAATGCCTTCACAAACTTCTGGGAAGCCTCCTTAAAAAGGTCCGGGTTTTTGATAGCGACCTTTTCAGCCCCTGTGTCATCTACGACAATCGCCTTCAACCCTTTTGATCCCATCACCGCCCCTATGCCTCCCCTTCCTGCATGACGGGAAGGAGTCCCGTTGGTGCTGGTGACGGCAATACTGGCCATTGCCATCTTCATCTCCCCGGCTGGCCCGATCGAAATGATGCCTACCTTTTTGTCATATTTTGACTGAAGTTTCTCAGTCAATTCATAATTCCCCAGCCCTTTCAAATCATCTGCTGGAAAAACCTTGACCCCCTCCTTGCTGACGGCCAGGCCGAAAAGCTTCCCTTTCTCCGGCATCCCTTCGATAATGATAGCGGCAATGCCCAGCCGCGCCAATTTGGTTGCCGCCGTGCCTCCCACGTTGCTCTCCTTGATCCCTCCTGTCAAAGGGCTCTTGGCGCCGATGGAAAGCCTCCCCGAATTGGCAGCGGTCGTCCCCGTCAAAAGCCCGGGGGTGATAACCAGTTTGTTATGTTGACCGATCGGATGGCACGTGGCCGGGACTTCCTTGCTCACCACCATAGATGTCAGCCCCCGGCCTCCTAGTCCCACATAATCCCCGCTCACTTTCTCCTCAGAAACCTTAAGAGCGCCCATGTTTACCCTGAAGATCCTGTCCATACAATTCCCTCCTTTCTTTTCGATTCTGAATTGGATCATACGATCCAGGTTAAAAAATGGGTTAAAAAGAATTCAAGTCCCGGCCTTATCCAATAAGGCCATAAATAGTATCAAAAAATAAAAAGCAACGCAATAGAAAATAAATGTTATGATTGACACCCCCTTTCCCTCTTGGTTATGATTCAAAAACAGAGAGAAGGGGTGGAGGAGAAGACCATGAACCAGCAACTGATTCAGAGGGCCGCTCAAGATATTCTCCAATCGAAAAAGACGATCGCCTTTACCGGAGCCGGCATCTCCGTGGAAAGCGGAATCCCTGACTTCAGAAGCGCTGAAGGGCTCTGGCAGAAATATGATCCCGAAGAGTATGCCCACATTCACGCCTTCTATTCCGACCCGGATAAGGTCTGGTTGATGCTGAAGGATATGTTCACCCTCGTCATGACGGCCAGACCCAACCCTGCTCATATCGGATTAGCCGAACTGGAGCGGATGGGTTTGCTCTCCACCGTCATCACACAGAATGTGGACGGCCTCCATCAGGCCGCAGGAAGCAAAAACGTGATCGAATTTCACGGAAGCCATCGCACCCTCTCCTGCCTCAAGTGCTCTACGACCACCGATGGGACCTCTCTTAAAATTGAAGACCTTCCGGCCCGCTGTCCCCGATGCTCTTCCCTTCTCAAGCCCGATGTCGTCTTTTTCGGCGAACCCATCCCACCGAAAGCCCAGAACTATTCATTTAAAGAGTCCAAATCTTGCAGGGCCGTGCTCGTCATCGGAACCTCTGCGGTTGTCTATCCGGCCGCATCCATCCCCATTATGGCGAAAGAGGAAGGAGCCACGGTCATCGAGATCAATATGGAGCCTACCCCTCTGACGGGCCAGATATCGGACTATCTGATCTCCGGCTCTGCAGGAAAAATCATCCCTGCCATCGTTGAAGAAGTGAGGCGGCAAAGCTGAAAACGGGCGATATTGCAATCCCCCATTTAAGGTGATATGATTTAATTGATTGAGGTGAAGATTTCTATTTGAAAGAAACGCAGGTCGTAGACTCGACTCTTCGAGAAGCAACCGCCGGAAAGGTCATCTTTGATGATCTCCAGATTGCCAACAACCTTTTCGGCGTCCATAGCGAAAATTTAAAGCGCATTGCCAGGACGGTCGGCGTCAAGATCAGCGCCAAAGGCAATGCCATCACCATCCAGGGGGACGACCTGGATGTCGACCTCTCAAAGCGTGTCCTGAACGACCTCTATGGCCTTCTGAAAAAAGGCTACCCCCTCTTTCCCAATGATATCGACTATGCCATCCGGATGATCTCTGATGACCGGTCGGTCAACCTCGAGGACATCTTTCTCGATACCGTCTACATCTCCGCCCGAAAGAGAGTGATTACGCCAAAGAGCCTTGCCCAGAAGCGATACATTGATGCCATCCGGAAATACGATCTGGTGATCGGCATCGGTCCTGCAGGAACGGGAAAGACCTATCTGGCCATGGCCATGGCCGTTGCCTCACTCGTGAAGCAGGAGGTGGAAAGGATTGTCCTGACCCGCCCTGCAGTGGAAGCGGGCGAAAAACTGGGTTTTCTTCCCGGAAACATGTACGAAAAGGTCAACCCTTATCTTCGTCCCCTCTACGACGCCCTCCACGATATGATGGACTTTGACCGGGCTTCCCGGCTTATTGAGAAAGGGGCGATCGAAGTCGCGCCTTTGGCCTTTATGAGGGGAAGGACGCTCAACGACTCGTTTGTCATCCTCGACGAAGCCCAGAATACGGGGCCGGAACAGATGAAGATGTTCCTGACCCGGTTGGGTTTCAGCTCCAAGGCTGTGATCACCGGAGACATCACCCAGGTCGATCTTCCGGAAAATAAGGCCTCGGGACTGATCGAAATCCAGGGAATTCTCAAAGGAATTGAAGGGATCGAGTTCGTCTACTTTTCGGACAGGGATGTGGTCAGGCATCCCCTTGTTCAGGATATCATCAAGGCTTATGAAAGGGCGGAAGAGAGGCGCCAGCGTTCCAGGCAACAGTCCTCTTCTGAAAAAGGATGATAAAAAAAATAATTTTTAAAGAATTGTTCCGTCGATTTTTTCCGCGAAAAAGAACCAATGGCCCAAAAGGCAGGTCGTGGGTGAATAAGATCAAGGACCCGAATTATCAAAAGTGGTTCATTGGCGTAGGGACCGCTCTCATTCTCACCCTTCTTCTCTCCCCTTCCCTCCAGTTACCCCTCAAGGTTTACAGGGCTGGAGACATTGCCACAAAGGAGATCAAGTCAGTCCAGGACATCTTAGTGGAAGACCAGAGATCGACTCAGGAAAAACGGACCGAAGCTGAAAGGTCTGTCCTCTCCGTCTATGACTACGATCCGGGAATTCTGGTCGATGCGGGAAACCGGCTCCGAACGGCCTTCACCTCCCCTGCCCCATCCATAAAAAAGGAGGAGTGGGAATCTTCATTCCGCTTCACTCTTTCACAGAGAGAATGGCATATCCTGGAGAAGGAGAAATTCAATCCCTCCATCGGAGAATCCTCCTTAAAACTGATCGCCCCTTTATTAAAAAGAGGGATCATCAATGATAAAAACCTTCTCGACCCCGATGCGCCTAAAGGGGCGTCCATCCGTAACATCCAGACACGTGAGGAGAGGAAGGATGTTCCCCCTTTTAACTTTGTCGATTTGAAGGAGGCGAAAGCCAGGCTCCGGACCGATCTGGACCGCCTTTCCCCACGCCTGAGCAGAGAGGTCGTTTCCATCGTGTTGAAGATCTCGGAACAGTCCCTGAGACCCAACCTCACTTTCAATAAGGACGAAACCGAAGCGCGGAAGATAGATGCAAAGGCAAGGGTGAATCCGGTCTTTTTTCAAATCAAAAGGGGAGAAGTCGTCCTGAGGGCCGGGGAGCGTGTCCGGGAGGAGCATCTCCTTAAAATCGATGCCTTGAAAAAAGCCCAGGAGAGGAGCCATATCCTCTCCGTCCTCATCGGTCTGGCCCTTTTAACTTTTCTCATCCTGGCCAGCGTGTATGAGTTCTCGACCAAAAATATCCGGAAGATCACGCTTTCCACCAGAGACCTCCTCTTTTTCTGCAGCACGCTGCTCGGAGTGGTCGCCCTCCTTAAAATCTTCCATCTCATCACCGATATTCTGGGCGGAGAATTTCTCGCCATTCCTTCCTCCTCTTATACCTACCTCTTCCCCATCGCTGCCGGAGCCATGCTCATTCGAATCGTCATCAATTCGGAGTTGGCGATTGTCTTTGCAACTCTGGCCGGTTATTTTGCCGCCTCCATGATGGGAAACCAACTCTTTCTCTTCATCTTCAACTTCGTCGCAAGTCTGATCGGCGCCCATATGGTCGCTCGATGCGAACAGAGAACGATCCTCATCAAGGCAGGGGTCGCCATTGGCGGGGCAAATGTCTTGATGATCCTATCTTATAACCTGGTCGCAGGAACCTTCTTGAAGATGACCCTCCTTTCCGATGTGGTCATGGGTCTTCTGGCCGGGCTTCTCGCCTCAGTTTTGGTTCTGGGGATTGCTCCCATGATTGAAACCCTTTTCGGCTATACCACCGATATTAAACTGCTTGAGCTGGCCAATCTGGATCATCCTCTTCTCAAAGACCTCATCCTCCAGGCGCCCGGCACCTACCACCATAGCATCATTGTCGGAAGCCTGGTGGAGGCAGGAGCCAAATCCATTTCCGCCAATCCTTTGCTGGCCAGAGTCAGCGCGTATTACCACGACATCGGAAAATTGAAAAAGCCCCTTTACTTCATTGAGAATGCAGGGGGCATGGAAAACAAACATGACCATCTCACGCCCACGATGTCCAGCCTCATCCTCGCCTCCCATGTGAAGGATGGGGTGGAGCTAGCCTCCGAAAACCGTCTCGGAGAACGGATCATTCATATCATCCAGCAGCATCACGGAACGAGCCTGATCTCCTATTTTTATCAGAAAGCGAAGGAGAAAGAGAATCCGGAAATGGATTCCATTGATGAGGCCGATTTTCGTTATCCCGGACCCAAACCCCAGACCAAAGAGGCGGGGATCGTCATGCTGGCCGATGCCGTAGAGGCCGCTTCCCGCACCCTCTCCGAGCCTACCCCTTCGAGGATCAAAGGGTTGGTTCAGCGAATCGTCAATAACATCTTTCTGGATGGGCAGATGGAGGAATGTGAATTGACTTTAAAGGACCTTCAAAGGATCGAAGAGAGTTTTAGCCGAATCCTGACCGCCATCTTTCATCAGAGGATCGACTATCCACTTCTTCCCTCTCTGGAGTCCAATAAAAAGAAGAACCATGAAGATCTGGATTCGAAATCGACAAAAACCTACCCCTTTAGATCTAAAAAAGATAAGAAGGGTGGTCCAAAGGATATTGGCCGACTTGGGACTTCCTGAGGTCGAACTCAGCCTCCTGCTGGTAGACGACAAACAGATTCAGGACCTGAACCATCGTTTCCTCGGCCGGGACAAACCCACCAATGTTCTTGCCTTCTCCATGAGAGAGGGAGAGTATTCGTCCCTTCACCCTCACCTCCTTGGCGATCTGGTTATCTCCATAGAAACGGCCAAACGCCAGTCAAAGCAGTCAGACATGAACGCGATGGAGATGCTTACCCTTCTCCTGATCCATGGAATACTTCACCTTCTCGGATACGAACATGAGGGAGGGAAGAAAGGCGCCCGTGAAATGGCCGCCAAACAGAAAGAACTCTTCCAGAAGTTTTCTCCTCCCTTTGGCAAAGGGAGGTAGGGAGGGATTTTAAAAGATTTATTTCAAACCTCGAAATTGATACAAATTACAAAATTGTTGGAATCGTAAAAAGTCGAAAAATCCTAATGATCGTCATTCCGGCCCCGTATCAAGTACGGGGTGAACTCCAGCCCCGCTTTGGGCGGGGTAATCTCAGACACTCAAGAAAACACTGGACACCGGTTTTCACCGGTGAGACGACTTTTTACGAGACCGACATTCTTTCCATTGCTAATTTTTCACTGCCATAGTGAACGATTTAAGTAATGTGACATTCTTATAGCTGTCATTCTGAGCGAAGCGAAGAATCTCAAGGCTCCGAGACCCTTCGCGAATGCTCAGGGTGACAACTTTTTAAAGTCCTTCACTATAATTTTTCAATTTGCAATGATCCCCTTCTTAGTTGAAAATCCAAAGCTTTCGGAGTTTATTAAAGCGTTTTAAAAAATCCAGTTCCCCTGGTGCCATGAGGTTTGGGGAGGCTCTTTCTTTTAATTTCAACAACCCTCCGACATCCACCCATTGAAACAGAGGAAAGAGGAAACGTCTTAAGATCCCATTTTCCCTAAATGAAAAACTGCTGTTGAAGTCGATAAGAAAGGGCTCCCCCTTATCGGAGACGAGGATGTTGCCCTTATGCCTTAAATCCATGTGAACCACTCCCCTGGAGTGCACCTCTCCAAGAACCCGCTCCAGTTCTAAAAAAAAAGAAGCAGAAAGCGCTTCACTCCGGCCAACCGCCTTCCCCGGAATATACTCCATGGCAAAAGCAAAGCGATCAATCCGTTCCACGGGCTGAGGAATGCCTTTCAATCCTTTGAGCCGGGAATAGATCTTCCATTCTTTATCAATCAACCAGAGTCCCAGGGTCCATCGTAAGAAGAAATTTCTTCTCCGGACATCTTTAACCATGAAGGCATGCCCCTCTGTCTCGACCCGATTCAGGTCAGGTTTTCCAAACCTTCCCCTAACCAGGCAAATAGAATTTTTCTCAATATCTTTTCGGTTCATATTGCATAGAAAATAGAAACGAATAGCACGAATGACAGCAAATGACACGAATGGGTTTTATTCGTGAAATTCGTTATCATTAGTGTAATTCGCCAATTCTTTCTTAATTCTTGACACGTCACCTTAATCTAAAATACCGATCCCCAGAAGGGTCTGCTCAAAATCAATATTATTCCTGCAATGATGATCAGGAGGATTCCCTCTTCGCTGTTTTCAATAAAGCGCTTGAATTGCCAGGAAACTTTTTCATGAGGATAAGGAGTCCACAGGGGAAGATACTCCGGAACCCTTTCATCATAATCCTTGTATTGGCTCCCAAATATTTTTTTCAAGCGATCC
>Ga0207951_100290_pt1 | contig 27865 bp, 16 predicted proteins | sample Subbio12Aug_8Bad_FD_184830 | JGI IMG/M metagenome (GOLD analysis project Ga0207951, IMG submission 184830) | Serpentinite rock and fluid subsurface biosphere microbial communities from McLaughlin Reserve, California, USA - CR12Aug_8Bad (SPAdes) | ecosystem: Environmental > Terrestrial > Deep... | reverse complement strand
TTCTTTTTTTGTCATTCCCGTGCTTGCGCGCCATAGCGCTTCAGCGCGCAGGCGTGAAAACGGGAATCCAGGGTTCCCGGTGAAAACCGGGACCCAGTCTTAAAGATGGTTCCCGACTTTCGTCGGGACGACGTCTGGATACCCGCCGGAGTTTACCCCGTACTTGATACGGGGCGGGTATGACGAACAAACTGAATTTATAAACAGACACTAATTATAACTTTATGGGAATGGTTCCCTTTTGTCAATTATTTTGTCTCAGCCTCATTTATTTTAAGCAGGCTGTTCAAATCTCATCATCCCTTTCCTGCTTTAATAGATTCCAGACAAATAAAGTGATCCCCCTGCCCAAAAATATACTTTGTGATTTCAACTAATTGCGAAGTCAAAAACTTATTCTTGCTCATACTAACAGGTGGCATAGTATTTGCTCTATCCTTCTCTTAATACAACGAGGTATTGGAACGACAAAGGCGTCTCTTTTGAAACTGAGAGGCGCCTTTTATTTTCAATAAAGTACGAATAACACAAATTAATAACTAATTACACGAACCAAAGCAGAAAAGGTTTTATTCGGGATATTCGTTATCATTCGTTTAATTCGTGAATAAAAGAAGGAGGACATGATGGAAAAGGACAAAGAGTATGTGTTGAAGATGGCGAAGGAGAATGATGTCAAATTCATTCGGCTCTGGTTTACGGACATCCTTGGGTCTTTGAAAGGGTTTGCCATTACCGTCGATGAGCTGGAAGGGGCCCTTGAGGAAGGGATGGGATTTGATGGCTCCTCGATTCAGGGCTACGCCCGTATCGATGAGAGCGATATGATCGCCAAACCCGACCCCAAAACCTTTCAGATCATCCCCTGGAGACCCAAAGAGAATGCGGTGGCCAGGATGTTTGCCGATATCTATGAGCCGGATGGAACTCCCTATAAGGGAGACCCCCGCTGGGCTCTAAAAAGGGCGCTTAAAAAGGCGCAAGACTTAGGCTACACGCTTTATGTCGGTCCAGAGTTAGAGTACTTCTATTTCAAAGGAAATGATGGAACAGAGATACTCGACAAAGGAGGCTATTTTGATCTCACTCCCCTTGATGTGGCAACCGAACTCCGGAGGGAAACGATTCTCACCCTGGAGGCGATGGGTATTCGCGTGGAATACAGCCACCACGAGGTGGCGCCCAGTCAGCATGAGATCGATCTACGTTATGCCGAAGCCCTGGCCATGGCGGACAATGCCATGACCTATCGGCTTGTGGTCAAGGAGATTGCATTGAAACATGGTGTTTACGCCACTTTCATGCCTAAACCGATTTTTGGACAGAACGGAAGCGGGATGCACACTCATCAATCTCTTTTCAAGGGTGACAAGAACGCTTTCTTCGATCCAAAAGATGAATTCCATCTTTCAAAAATCGCTAAGTCTTATATGGCCGGAATTCTGAAACACTCGAAAGAGATCACCTCTATCACCTCCCAGTGGGTCAACTCCTACAAGAGGCTTGTCCCGGGCTACGAAGCGCCCGTCTACATTTCATGGGCTCGCAGGAACCGATCGGCGCTTGTTCGTGTGCCCATGTATAAACCTGGCAAAGAAAAGGCGACACGTATGGAATTGCGCTCCCCTGACCCGGCTTGCAATCCCTATCTGGCATTCGCTGTGATGCTGGCTGCAGGGCTAAAGGGGATTGAAAAGGGATATGAACTTCCTCCTCCGGTCGAGGAAGATATCTTTGAGATGTCCGAGGAGGCAAGAAAAAAGCACGGGATTGACTCGCTTCCCGGAAATTTATACGAAGCCATCCAACTGACGGAGCAAAGTGAGCTGGTCAGAGAAACATTGGGAGATCACATCTTTCATAAATTTATTGAGAACAAGAAGATCGAATGGGATCAATATCGAACCCATGTCTCCCAGTTCGAATTGGAAAAGTATCTGCCGATTTTATAGATGGTTGATTAAAAAATAACCCTATTATCTCCCTCTCCCCTGGTGGGAGAGGGTGGGGGGGAGGGGGAAAACAACCTATCCACCCCCACCTCAATCCTCCCCCATCAAGGGGGAGGATAATACTTGGTAATTTTCATGGTTCGAGGGGAAGTAAAGGACAAATAATTTGAGGTCGATTAAGGTGAAGCAGAGGCAAGAGAAAATAGCCTGGAGAAAATACCTCGAAGATTTTTTGCAGCGCAATCCCGGTCTGAAGGCCATAGAAGATCCTGAAAAACTCGAATACTACCGGAATGACCTCAATGTGGATCTTCCGCCTTTGATCCGGGACCTGATGCTCAAAAGTCTTCCCGATCTGATTTTCCAACCTGCGACTGAAGAACACCTCCTGGAGATCTTTGCATTTGCCCGCGAACATAAAATTCCCTTAACCGTCCGGGGCGCTGGAACATGGGGATATGGCGGAGCTGTTCCCACCCGCGGAGGAATAGTGATCGATCTCAGTTCGATGGACACAATTGAGGTCGATTCCGAAGCTCTTCGGTTGACCGTGGGGCCAGGCGCCCGTTTTGCCGATATCCACACAGAACTCGAGCGCCATGGTCTCGCCCTTCTCACCATGACATCCGGCAAAGGCGGAACCCTCGCGGGCTGGATGGCTACAGGCGGCATGGGATTCGGAACTTTTTATCACGGGCCGGTAATAAATCAGGTGATCTCCCTGCGGGTCATCACACCTGACGGAAAAGTTCTCAATCTGAAGGCAGATGATCCTGAGATGAATCATTTCCTCTCTACAGAAGGCCAGATGGGAATCATCGTAAAGGCTGTATTGAAGGCCGGACGACAGCCATCTCAATGGTTCCCATTTCTCGTCACGTTTGAAAAAACCTCTAATGCGTATGCCTTTGTGAGTCAACTTAGCCGTCATCCATCGATCAAACCACATGATCTCATCGTTTACCATACCGAATTGACACGCATCCTTAAGGCGCAATCGAATGGGAGGCTGGCCATCGGGGATAAAAATCTCGTTCTCATCACCTTTGCTGATCAGAAGCAGTCCCGACTGTTTAAACTCTATCTTGATGAGGGCGGCATTCGAACGGCTGATGAAGAATCAGCCTTTTTCCTCTGGGAGGAACGATTCCTTCCGATGTCCATCAAACACCTCGGGCCTTCTCTTCTCGCAACGGAGGTGATCCTGCCGCTCGATCAGGTGGCAGACTATGAAGAAAAGATAAGCCAGTGGGGGAAGCGGTTGGGCATAACCTTTTACCCCTCCTCCCATCTCATCAATAAAGATCAGGTCTTATTTCTGGCCATGATCACTTCTGATCAACGGAAGGCCATCTTCTACATAGACCTCATGCTCGTCCCGATGATGGTGAGGCTGGCCGTCCAGTTTTACCATGGGAAACCCTATGGTCTTGGGATATGGAACGCTCCCTTCCTCCGGGACCTCTATTCAAAGGAAGAGGTCAAGGAACTGGTTCGATATAAGAAAAAAGTGGATCCTCAAAGAATCCTCAATCCGGGAAAGTTTTTTACTGTTTCCGGAAGACTTGGCCCTCTCCAGAAAATGATCTTCCACTCAGACATCTTTAATCTCGAACTTGGGGCTATGCAGTGGCTACTCTTCAGGCTCTTTTCCTTCATTCCGGAGAAGGCCCTTCGACGGCAATTGCCGGTTACTTCCCGGGGGCTTGAAGGAATTTCCAATGATGTCCTCTCATGCGCCCAGTGCGGCAATTGTGTCTCCCGATGTCCGGTCTATCGCGCGACCAGAGATGAAACCTTCACGGCCAGAGGCAAACTTCTCACGATGAAAAGGGCGATGGAGACAAAGAAGATCGAGCTGTCAAAGGTTTTGCCCGTTTACTTCTGTCTCCACTGCGGCCGCTGTGATGAAGAATGCCAGGTCAACTTAAAGCATCGCCAGCTTTATAATGACCTGGAAAAATATCTATCCCGCACCATTGACTTCCCGATTCAGGAAGTGATTCGCTTTATCCAGGAGGTGGAAAATAGCCCGGAGTTCTGCCGGTTCCTCGATGTGATTCGAACAGGGTTCGACCAGAAGATTCGTGAACAGCGGCAGACCTTTCCAAGATACCGTGTCCTGATCGATGAAGAACATTGCCTCCATTGCGGGACCTGCGTTGATGCTTGCATGTACAGCGTCCGGAAGCGGGATGATCAAGATCCCCGTCGTATCGTGATCGCTGATGAAGCGCTCTGCCGCGGCTGTGGGGCCTGCCTGGAACGATGTCCCCAGATTGCAGACAGACGACCAGCCACCTCTGTGGAACTGCATCCCGACTATCTCCGGCTGGATGACCCCTACTGGGACAGCAAGGTCATCACCCATATCGACCTCGAAGCAACTACCGGGAAGATCCCTGTTTCAGGAACAGGCCAGGGAGATCCCCATCGCGGTTCCGGAAATGACTCCATTCGTTTCGGCCACTTCCACATCGTCGGACCTGCCCAGAACCTCCTTTATGAAAGCTCAGCCGATGCCATTGCGATTCAGTTGGGCCGGCGGCCCAAATTTCTTGCCTTCAATCAAGAGAAGATCGTGACTCCTGCCCCTCGCCTCATTACGATTAAAACCCCGATCCTTCTCGATGTCCTGCCCATGGACGGGGGAACGGAATTGTTGGAGGCGATGCTTGAGGCAGCCCATACCATGGGAACCCGGTTCACCCTCCGGCTCGAGGAGATCGAACGTCTGGAACCGGAAATGGACCATAAGATTGATGCCTTGATTCCCCGGCTCACACCAGACGATATAAAAAGATTGCTCATCGGGGGAAAATGGCCCCGACCGCTCAAGACCCATCCTTTTGATCTGGTGGAGATCGAAATAGACGAAACCGTTCTCGAACGGGGCGATCAAATAAAGGATCTTTTCCACCACTCCACTGTCCTTTGTGCGGTGATCAATATTGACAGTGAGGATGTCGATTCAGAGCTTCGGCCTACCCCTTCCCTTCAGAAAAGGCTTGAATCACTCTTCGAATCACCCTTTGATGTTCTCTGTTTCAACTCGGAATACGATCCGGAAAAGGGATACTACCCCACCACAGACGCCGTTCCTGCCGTTCATCGTTTCCTGGTCAGGGAAAAGATGCGGCACCGGTTCTCCCTCCTTGCGGCCGGCGGCATCCGATCTGCGGCAGATGCGCAGAAGACGATCCAGCGGGGCGCCAATGGTGTCAAGATCGACTGGCCCGTGCTTCTGGCCGCCGATCCAATGGCCCGGCAAAAATTTCTGGAGGGGGAACGGATCCGGATGCTTCACGACAGACCGGCGCTGTTCAAACGGATCACCAACCTGATCCGGGTCTGGAATGTCCAGATCACCGAGGTTCTGGGGGCCTCCGGATTCAAGGACATCAAGAAGACCGTGGGCGAGGAGAACCGCCTGGTGATCTTTGACGATTTGGAGGAAAGGGTTTACGACATCCTCCACGACCCTGATCGCCAGGAGCGAAACGAACAGTTAAACAGGGAACGGATCGATCGGGAAGGGCTCATGGCGGATTATGGGTGGCGTTACAGTCAATTAAAGGAGATGATCCAACCCACTCTTCTCCCCCATCGTTTCTATGACGCGAAGCTGCCGCCTCCGTGCTATCGTATCTTCGACCAGGACCATGTCTGGCCGGCCTCGCTCATTTCTTCTGTGGGCCGTATGGCGGGCGGAGATCGAGAAACCCTTCTTTTGAAAAACGTGGAATCATGCGGGAACCTCGGAGATGGGTTCGACGCAATAAAGATCCGGTTCAACCAGGACCCTGATGATATTCCTGAAAAAAGAGCGGATCAAGTCTCGACCGCCCTGCAGTTGGCGCCAGGGCTTCGGCTCAAGACCCCTTTTATCGGGGCAGGGATGTCCATCGGATCCATCGGCCCCGGGACCTGGCGCGCAAGGGCTCTGGCAACCCGCGCCCTCAAGACTCAACTTGATACGGGAGAAGGCGGATATCCCACCTTCTATATCCTTGATTCAAAGTGGAACCCTCTTGATCTGACGGAACGGCAAGTCATCCTTCTGGGCCGTGTGATGGAGGAAAGAAAGCTCATGACGGTGGAAGAAGTGATCCGTCTTTCTGAAAAAAAAGAAACCCTGCTCTCCGAATACAGGGAGATAGGAGAGAGCTTAAAAAAATATCCCTCTTCCATGCCGGTTCAGTTTGTTCCTATTGTCACCTCCGGAGAGGAGCCCTATATCTCCACCCAGCTCAAGACGGGACTTTTCGGAGTGACCAAGGAAACCATACGCCGCGCAAGGCGCGTGGTCATCGCTTTCAGTCAGGGAGCCAAACAGGGTGTCGGAGGGCACCTTCTGGGAAGAAAGGTTTTCGGCCTCGTCTCAAGGCTTCGGGGCGTGCCTGAAGGCGTGAGTCTCATCTCTCCTTTCCCTTTTCACAACTGCTATTCGATTGAGGATGTGAAGGCGTTCATCGATGCGGTTCGCATGATCAACCGCCGGGCCGCGATCTGCATCAAAGTCTCCCCTTCCCCTGACATTGAATTCATCGTCTCGGGCCTGGCCCGCATTGCCAGGGACAACCAGATGACGATCGAAATCTGGCTGGATGGACCTCGGGGGGGAACCGGCGCGGCTCCGAATATCATCAAAGGCCAGATGGGCATGCATATGGAATATGCGATCCCCATCTGTCATGAAAAACTCGTGGACGCCGGACTGAGAGATGACGTCGTCTTCATGGGAAGCGGCGGGTTCCGCACCTGGGGGGATGTGATCAAGGGAATCGCCCTCGGACTTGACGGAGTGGTTCTGGGCACGGCAGACCTTGTGGCCATCGGCTGCGTTCGGGACCGGAACTGCGAGTCAGGGTGCCGCAGCGGCATCTCCACGATTGAACCCAAGATGCAGTTGTTACGGAATGTCGATCTCAATGCCCAACAGATCATCAACTTCCGCGCAATCCTCCAGGCCCAAACCATTAGGGCGCTGGCCGCCCTCGACATGAAAGACATCCGGGATTTGCGGGGCCGTTATGACTGTATCCGTTGGTCTCTGCTTGAAGAAAGGGTTCAGAACAATCGCCGCCGGAAAGAAAAAAATTCATTGGCTGAACCTTTACTCGAATGGGCACCCCAAGAGATCCCTTATTTACAACCTTCCATGGTTTCTCCTCCGCCCCCTCCCTCGGATTGCGGGGTTGCGGCCATTGTATCGAACCATTTCATCCCGGGCCATGTGATGGATCTGATGCTGGATCGTATGGCCAACCGGGGGATGGATGGGGTTGGAATCTGGAAGGGAGGGTGTTATCCGCTTCACCTCAATCACTATGCCCTTCACCTCTTGGTGAAAGGCATCTTGCAAGACGATGTCGAGGCAGAACACCTTGCCCGGGATCTCGGGCAACATTCTCGAAAGATCCGGCAAAAAGCAAGGAGAAAGGTTTTAGACGTCCGTTTAAAGATGATGGAAGAAATCATCGAGAAGCATTTCAAAGGCCTCGAAGTGGACGATTACAAGAGCGACTTAAAAAGATGCCGGATCCCATACCGGGGCGGCTTCCAGGGTGAAGAAGGAGATTTTCGTCTCTTTGGGGAGAAAGATCCGGGCGATGTGTTCCGGTTCTTTGTGCGGGTCCGCAAGAATGAACTGCGCCGTTTCATAGAAGAGGATCTCCTGAATGACCCGATCTGGCCTCCTCTCCAGTTGCGTTACCGGCATTTGAGCGTAAATGATTATCAACACCATACGACATTCCTGCAGGAGGCAGAAGATGAATATATCTACCGGCTCAGCCGCAGGATCACAAAAGAGAATTATGTAGACCGTCAACTGAAAAACGTGGCTGTCCTGTCTTGTGGCAAAAACTCGGGCTGCTGGAAGACCGACGGCCGGCACATCCCATGGGAAACTCCCGATGCTCCGGTCAATGTCATCCACCGGCGGCTCGCCACCGGCTCTGTCGTGGATCAGATGAACTCCCATCCCTTTGCCGAATTGCACACCGCCTTAACCCATAACGGAGAGACCACCAATTATCGCACAATGCTGAACCGGGTCTCCCAATGCAACTTAACACCGCTGGCTCAAACCGACACGGCAGTAGCTTCTCTGAAACTCCATCTGATCAGCCAGTATCTCCATTATCCTTTTGACGCTCTGGTTGAATCCTTCTCTCCCACGACTGGATGGACCCTGACCCAACACTCCCCTGAAGTCCGGGAACGCTTTGAACGCGTGCAGGAGGTGGAGTTGGAGAGCGCTCCGGATGGTCCCTATCAATACCTCTGCGGCCGGATCGACCCCTATCGCCGTGTGATCGAACGGCTCGATATCATTGATCCCTCCCTACTCAGGCCCAATGTGGCCATGCTTTATGATGATGGAGAAAATTTCGCAAGCATCATCTGCTCCGAGAAACAGGGAACCGATGCCGGCCTTCAGGAACTCTACCGGCGGGGATTAATTAAAAGCCCTATTTCACCGTTAACCTTCACGGTCAACCCTGGCATGGTGAGCAGGATATTCTATGATGAGAAGGGGAAGATTACAGGCCATGAGGTGCTCGACAAATTCGGAAAAAAAATAGATATCCCCCACGGGACATTTCCTTCTTCGGAGACTCTCTCCTCTATAGACTGTGTCGTAATTGGAGGAATAGAAAAAAATGTCATAAGGTCTGAACCTTGTGCTGAACTTGATTCAGTATCGTTTCAGCATCTAATAAATTCAGGAAGTTACGAGACCCTGAACCAACCCGTGAAACAAGTTCAGGGCGTGGTTCAAAAGGGTGACAAAAAGGCGATTACGACACAGTCTCCTATTGGAGAAGGTGAAAAAATCGAGTCAGGGTCGAATCCCTCCTTCTTCCTCCGGGAACGACTGCCTCATTGGGGATTTGGCGAATTTAAAAAGGCATTGGATCAAATCCCGAAAAACCTGCCTCCTCTACAGACGGTTGAGGAATGGACACGCATTCATGATCACCTGGCCGGCTGGGATACGGGAAATAAGGACAGGGGAGCTTTAATTCATATCGTGCGGGAGCAGATCGATTCATTCCTCGATCGTGTGAAGGATGAAAATGGGATGTCCCGCATCACCCTTGCCGACGCTAAAAGATTGAATCCACCGGAAGATGCCAGGCAGGCGCTGGTTGTGGATACACGGGGATTCCGACCCGAAGGAATTGACCCATTTCAGGCGCTCGGCCCTTTCCTCGATCATGCCCACCGAATGGGGTGGCGGAGATTCATCGTCTATAGAGTGGAGGGACAGCGCGGCATAGGCATGGGGATGGGCTCCGGCGATACCTCGGATACGATTATGGATGTATTTGGAAGCCCGGGCGAGTATTGCGGAGCCTTCAACATGGGCGCCCTGGTCCGCGTTCATGGACACGCGCAGAATTTCACCGGAATGGTGATGCATTCCGGCACGCTCGAAATCCACGGTAACGTGGGCAAGGTCGTTGGATATGCTGCCAAGGGAGGAACTTTCAACATCCTCGGCCATGTGGTGGACCGCGGATGGGTCTGTTCGGTCAGCGATCCCAGGGGGCCGGGGTTAGAAGTAAACATTGTGGGCACAGCTTTTGAACACCTCTGCCAAGCCGTCATGGGTGGCTCAACAATCATGCTTGGCCTCTACCGTGGATATGATGGTCTTCTTCGCAGACTCCCTTCTCCTTATAGCGGAGCCAAAATTTTGGCAGGGGCTTCTGCAGGAGAGGTTATTTTCTACGATCCCTCCGGGAGATTGGAAGAGGCTCAATACAAAGGATGTATCTTACAGCCCATCCATGATGAGAAATGGAAGGAGATTGTAGACCGCCTGGTGAAGCTGGAGAGCATCTTCCACCTCGGTTTCTCCAAAGAGAATAGTCATCTCATCCTCCATGTGGACGGGAACCTTGAACCCATCATCCCTGAACATTTTAAATGGATTCTCCCCAGAGGAGAACTTCAAGGTTACCATTAAAAAAACATTGCAAAATGCAAAATTAGCAATGAGCAGTTAGCATTAAATGGCTTTAAATAGTCCTACAGCGGATTTTTTTGTCATTCCCGTGGAAACGGGAATCCAGTCTTTTCAATACGTTCTGGATACCCGCCTTCGCGGGTATGACGAACAAACTGAATTTATAAACGAGCTTTAAATAATTGCTAATTTTGAAATGTTAATTTTTCAATTTGCATTGATTTTTGAAAAAGGGATTGGGCAGGGGGCGAAGACTGGCATCGGCGGACACATCCCCGTGGGAAAATAGTCGAGGACATCTCGAAGATGAGAATGTTTCCCAGGGGCATGGATGCCGTCTCCCCTGCCCTTTCTACAGTCTGATAGTCTAATAGTTCTATAGTCATTTAGCCAAGAAGCCTAATTCATTTTCCTGCCGTTGGCAGGCGGACTTGGAGTTTCACTAATCGACTATCTGACTAACAACTATTTGACTCACCAGCAAGCATAAATTCCTCTTGAAATATCTAAAAAGAATTGGTAGGATGGTAAAAAAAGAGAGGGAGGTGACTGGTTATGGCAGTCAGGATCATCATCGATCGGAAGGTGAAGAAGGGAAAGGAAGTGGAGTTTGCAAAAATGCTCAGGGAGTTGAGAGCAAAGGTGGTTCCGTCCAAAGGGTACATCTCTGGCGAGACGCTCCGGTCACTGAATGACCACTCCAATTTTATTGTCATCACCACGTGGCAGAGCGTTGACGACTGGAAAGAATGGGAAAAGAATCCGGAACGGAAAAAGGTTCAGGCAAAAATCGAAAAGCTGATGGCCAAACCCACAAAGACAAAAATTTACGTCCACGCCTGATCAGAGCCTCTGATTACAGCGATTATGAAACGGATGCACCGATTTCAAAAAAATGAATCCACAGATTTATCTTTATTTATCAATACATTTCTAATCTGTGTAATCGGTCCCTAATATATGTAATCAGAGATTTCTGGATTTATCAGAAATCTCAAGTCTTGACAATTAAAATCGGGCATGTTAAAAGCCTAACAACTTGAAAGAGAGTTTTATGGCCAAACGGGTAAGAGCTGATAAAAAGACCCTCGACCCCTTCACAAGGGATCGGGGGTCTTTTTTTATGAGGAACATGAATTCAAACTGTAGCGCCTTCATTTATTGGAGGCGTATTGGACGTCGGCAATAAATGCCGACGCTACATAATAAAGGATTCTATGAAATCTACTCAGAACGCCATCCTGGCCCTTGAAGACGGAACCGTATTCGAGGGGAAATCATTCGGATTCCCCGGTGAGAAGGCCGGCGAACTCGTCTTCAATACGAGTATGACAGGTTATCAGGAGGTCCTGACCGACCCTTCCTATAAAGGGCAAATCGTCATCATGACCTACCCTCTTATCGGTAATTATGGAATCAACGAAGCAGACATCGAATCCCGGGATCCAAAAGTGGAAGGGTTTGTCATCAAAGAGAACAGCTCCCTGCACAGCAACTGGCGCGCAGATCGATCCCTGTCCGAATATCTGATCGAACACCGCATCATCGGAGTCGAGGGAATGGATACAAGAGCCCTCACCAAACATATCCGAGAAAAGGGAGCCATGAAAGCCGTCCTCTCGACCGAGGATTTTCATCAGGAACGCCTGATTCAAAAGGCCAAGGATTCACCCGGCCTGATCGGAAGAGATCTGGTCAAAGAGGTGACCTGCGAGAAACCCTATCAATGGACCGAGAGGAATGACCCGGAATTCTCTCTTCACAACCAGCCACCCTCCACTTTCCACTTTCGGCCAAGAGTGGTTGTCATGGATTACGGTGTGAAGTTTAATATCCTGCGTTCCCTCAGGGATTGGGGTTGTGAAGTGACTGTTCTACCTGCCTCTTCCCCGGCAGAAATGGTTCTCTCCTATCAACCTGATGGGATTCTCCTTTCCAATGGACCTGGCGACCCTGAAGGCGTCCCCTATGCCATAGAGACCGTGCGAAAACTGATCGGGAAAAAACCGATCTTGGGCATCTGTTTGGGACATCAGCTCTTGGGATTGGCCCTTGGTGGAAAGACATTTAAATTAAAGTTTGGCCACAGGGGTGCCAATCAACCTGTCAAAGATTTCGAAACCGGCAAAGTGGCCATCACATCACAAAACCACGGGTTCTCCGTGGATCCCGATTCACTCAACCCCGATGAGATAGAATTGACCCAGATCAACCTGAATGATCGGACGCTCGAAGGGATGAGACACAGGAAATTGCCGATCTTTTCGGTTCAGTATCATCCTGAGGCTTCCCCGGGGCCTCAGGACACCCAAAGCCTCTTCGGAGAATTTGTGAGGATGATGGAATTGGATTCCCCCCTCACCCCATCCCTCTCCCCTCAGGAGGGTGTGTCGTAATGGGGAAATAGTAAAAAATGTCATGCTGAACTCGTTTCAGCATCTAATAGATTCCAATACTTACGAGACCCTGAAATAAATTCGGGGTGACAAAACAATAATTATGACACAGTCCCCTCGGGAGAGAGGGGAAGGTCGTTGCGACTCGAAACCGAGGTGAGGGGCGTTCGGATCATTGTAATTTATTTGGAATTTGGGATTTGGTAATTGGAATTTGATTCAATTTATGCCAAAAAGAACCGACATTAAAAAGATTCTCATCATCGGATCCGGCCCCATCGTCATTGGCCAGGCCTGCGAATTTGACTATTCCGGCACCCAGGCATGCAAAGCCTTAAAAGAGGAGGGCTTTGAGGTAGTGCTGGTCAATTCCAATCCTGCAACCATCATGACAGACCCTGAGATGGCTGACCGCATCTATATTGAACCGATCACCCCTGAAATCGTTGAGAAGATCATTGAGCGGGAGAGACCGGATGCCCTGCTCCCCACCCTGGGCGGTCAGACAGCCCTCAACGTTTCCGTAGCGCTCTATGAGACAGGAATCCTCGAAAAATATAAGGTTCAGATGATCGGGGCAAAATACGAGGCGATCAAAAAAGGAGAGGACCGGAAACTTTTCAAAGAGTCGATGAAGAAGATCGGTCTCGACCTTCCGAGAAGTGGGTTGGCTTATTCTTTGAGCGAAGCCATGGAGGTGACAAAAGAGATCGGTTTCCCTTTAATCATCCGGCCCAGTTTCACGCTGGGCGGCACCGGAGGCGGCATCGCCTATAACATCCAGGAATTTGAAGAGATGGCGGCACGGGGTCTTGAATGGAGCATCATCGGAGAGATTCTGATCGAAGAGTCTGTCCTGGGATGGAAGGAGTATGAGCTGGAGGTGATGAGGGATCTCAATGACAATGTCGTCATCATCTGCTCCATCGAGAACCTCGACCCTATGGGCATCCACACTGGAGACAGCATCACCGTGGCTCCGGCTCAGACGCTGACAGACAAAGAGTATCAGAGGATGAGGAATGCGGCGATCCGTGTGATCCGTGAAATCGGCGTAGAGACCGGAGGCTCCAATATTCAGTTCGCCGTCTGTCCCGAAGATGGACGGATGGTCGTCATCGAGATGAACCCCCGGGTTTCCCGATCCTCTGCATTGGCCTCCAAAGCGACAGGATTCCCCATTGCCAAGATTGCCGCCAAATTAGCGGTGGGCTATACGCTCGATGAAATTCCGAATGACATCACCCGGAAGACCCCCGCATCGTTTGAGCCAACGATCGACTACTGCGTCGTGAAAATTCCAAGATTCACCTTCGAAAAATTTCCGGACGCTGACCCTACGCTCACCGTTTCGATGAAATCGGTCGGTGAGGCCATGGCCATCGGCCGAACCTTCAAAGAGGTCTTACAAAAAGGGCTTCGTTCTCTGGAGATCGGAAGGTTTGGCCTGGGAGCGGATGGGAAGGATAATGTCCTATGGGATGAGATCGGAAGGGATTCCGATCGCTCAAATATGATTGAACAGGTGAAGAAAAAACTATTGACGCCAAATGCGGAAAGACTCTTTTACCTCCGGTATGCATTCCTTTTAGGGATGGGGTTGGAGGAGATTTATGAATTGACCCGGATCGATCCCTGGTTTCTCTCCAATATCCGTGAGATCGTCGATCTCGAAGCGGAGATTCGTTCTTACGGGGCCGCAATGAGGGACCTCGATCTCTGGCGAAAGACCCGCACACCCGATCAGCTTCGCCTTCCCGATGAACTTTTAAGGAGAGCCAAAGAGTTCGGGTTCTCCGATGTCCAATTGGGACACCTTCTCGGTTTCGATGAACAGGCTATTCGGAAGATTAGAAAGGACAAAGGAATTCTTCCCGTCTACAAGCTGGTCGATACCTGCGGCGCGGAGTTTGAAGCCTACACGCCTTATTATTATTCCACTTACGAAGTGGAGAATGAAGCCCATATCTCTTCGAGAAAGAAGATCATGATTCTCGGCTCAGGTCCCAACCGGATCGGCCAGGGAGTCGAGTTCGATTACTGTTGTGTCCACGCCTCCTTTGCCCTGAAGGAGCTGGGTTATGAGACGATCATGGTTAACTCTAATCCGGAGACGGTTTCAACCGACTACGACACCTCCGACAAACTCTACTTCGAACCCCTCACCCTTGAGGATGTCCTCAACATCGTCGATCAGGAAAAACCCGATGGCATCATCGTCCAGTTCGGAGGTCAGACGCCGCTCAATCTGGCCGTTCCCCTCGAGAAGGCGGGCGCAAAGATCATTGGAACCACTCCGGACAATATCGACCTGGCAGAGGACCGGAAACGTTTTCAGGTCCTCCTCAATAAGCTCCGCCTCATCCAGCCTCCGAATGGAACAGCCACCTCTTTCGAGGAGGCACGGAGGGTCGCCGAGGAGATCGGTTATCCGGTCGTTGTGAGGCCTTCTTATGTTTTGGGTGGAAGGGCGATGGAGATCGTCTATGATGAAACCTCCCTTGAGCGTTTCGTTCACCGGGCCGTGGAAGCCTCTTCCATGCATCCCATCCTGATCGATAAGTTCCTCGAGGATGCCATCGAGATCGATGTCGATGCCGTTTCGGATGGCGCCGCCTCCATCATTGCGGGAATCATGGAACATATTGAGGCGGCGGGGATCCATTCCGGCGACAGCGCCTGCGTCACCCCTCCCTACTCTCTGAGCGATGATCTGATCGAACAGTTGAAACAGAACACCTATGGACTTGCCCGGGAACTCCAGGTCGTGGGCTTGATGAATATCCAGTTTGCCATCAAGAACGATGTGATCTATATTCTTGAGGTCAACCCCAGAGCCTCGAGGACCATCCCCTTCATCAGCAAAGCCACGGGGATTCCATGGGCCAAGGTGGCGGCAAAAGTGATGGTGGGAAAAACACTTTCGGAACTTGGCATCGTGAAAGAGGTACAGATCCGCCATATTGCAGTCAAGGAGTCGGTCTTTCCGTTCAAGCGATTTTACGGGGTCGATACGGTTCTGGGCCCGGAGATGAAGTCGACTGGAGAGGTGATGGGGATTGATACCGATTTCGGAGTGGCCTTTGCCAAGTCTCAAATCTCAGCCGGCACCTCTGTCCCCCTGAAGGGCAGGGTCTTTATCAGCGTGATGAATAAGGACAAACGGTCCATTGTCTTTGTCGCCAAGAAACTGGTGGATCTCGGATTCGAACTCGTGGCGACCAGAGGAACAGCCAAGGTTTTGGCGAACAACGGAATCCAGGTTCAAACCGTGTTCAAGGTCGGCGAAGGGAGACCCGATATTGTGGACCGGATGAAAAACGGAGAGATCCAGCTCGTCATCAATACGCCGAGCGGAAAGAAGCCCAAGGTGGATGAGGTGGCCATCCGAAGCCAGGCGGTTGCCCATAGCATTCCTATCATCACCACCCTCTCCGGCGCTGAGGCGGTGGTCAACGGCATCGAATCCCTTCTCAAAAAAGGGATTTCTGTCAAATCAATCCAGGAATACCATCAGGATATATTAATGATGAGGTAATCCTTCATGGTGGAGTATCAATCGCGAACCATGAAAATGACCTTTTAGGCAAGGTGAAGAGGTCAGGGCTAAGAAGCCGGGATGGTGTAAGGTCAATGGGCAACGAAACTGGCATCCTTACCCTAACCTTAACCCAATGCCTTTATTTGCGAGGTGACTTATGGGCGTGTTGACAGGAGAAGAGATTCTCAAGGAGATCCGTCTGGGAAATATCGAAATTGACCCCTTTGTGGAGGATCACGTTGGTCCGGGTTCCATCGACCTGAGATTGGGCAACGAGTTCAGGGTCTTCAAGAAACTGAGAAATGCCTGTGTGGTTGAGGATGGGATTTCGATGGAAGATCTCACGGAACTCCTGGAGGTTAAGGACTCTTTTACACTGATGCCAGGGGAAACGGTTTTGGGGATTACTCATGAAAGAATTAAATTGCCTTCAACGATTTGTGGATGGCTGGAGGGAAGGAGTCGTTTTGCCCGGATGGGCCTGGTCATTCATATGACCGCAGGATTCGTTCAGCCAGGGATCAATAACCGGCAGGTGCTCGAAATCGGAAACCTTGCCCCGTTTCCTCTCGTGCTCAAACCCGGGGTGAAGATATGTCAGATTGTCCTTCAGCGCACTGAGGGGGAAGCCTTCTATCAGGGCAGGTATATGAGCCAAAACAAATTATGAATGCGGATTGCAGATTGCGGAGAAATAAGTCGAATAGTCATATAGTCTGAAAGTCATAGACTATTAGACCCGCAGACTATTCGACTAAACGACTAGCCAAAGATATTTGAAATTTCTCCAGTTTAATACCCTCCCCCTTGACGGGGGAGGGTAAGGGTGGGGGTGAGTAAATTTAGTTCCCCCTCCCCTTCATCCCCTCCCGCCAGGGGAGGGGAGAGATATGGAGGGTATCTCTAAAATGTTAGAGATAAATTCTCAGAATTCAATGTGTAATTACCTAATAATAAATCCGCATTCCGAATTTGGAAAATGAACCGTTATTCCATCGCGTCGATCATCAGCATCCTTCTTTTATGGGAATTTCTGGTGAGGTGGTTGGACATCCCGAAATTTCTCCTGCCGGCCCCTTCCACAATTCTCTCCTATATCATTGCCAAGCACAGACTCCTTGCGTTGCACACTTCGATGACCTTTCTGGAGGCAGGGATGGGGTTTGTCATCGGTTCCTTTTCAGCCATCCTGACCGCCGTTTTCTTTCTCTGGTTCCGGCCGCTGAAGGAGATGTTTTACCCTTATGCGGTCATTCTCAACAGCACTCCCATTGTGGCCATTGCGGCTCCGATTGTCATCATCTTCGGAAGCGGGATGTGGTCCAAGGTGATCACTGCCATCATCTGCGTCTTCTTCCCCGTCCTGGGCCCCACCTTTAAATCCCTCGCCTCTGTGGGAGCCTCGGAGATGAAATGGATGGATTCCTATCATTCATCCCGCTGGCAAAAATTTCGGCACCTCCAATTCCCCTTCGCCCTTCCCCAGATATTTGCCAGTTTTAAGGTCGCCTGGACGCTGGCGGTTATCGGTGCAGTGGTGGGTGAGGTCTTTGGAGCCTACAAAGGGCTGGGTTTTTTAATCGTGGATGCAATCTATATTATGGACACCCCCCGTGTCTTTGCCAGTATTATCGCCTGCTCCCTGCTTGGGCTCTCTTTTGTCGGAGTGATCACCCTCATCGAGAAACGGGCGATTGCATGGCACATCTCTGCCGAAAGGAGGTGATTTCTTTAGTTCGGAGTTGTGAGTTCGGCCCGCCCCGCAAAGCGGAGCGAGGCCAGGGAGTTCGGAGTAAAATAATAATAAATTTTAATATTACGCTATGCGCTTTGCGCTATGCTCTCTGCGATTTCAAAAAAAGGAGGAGGAAAAAGATGAAAAAAGTAGGGCTGGGTCTGGTGGTTCTCGTTGTCCTTTTGCCGTTGATGGCGATGGCGCAGGAAGTGATCGTTCATGAGGCATGGTTCATCCATATGGAGTCCGGAGGCGGCTGGGTCGCAGCGGACAAGGGATTCTATGGAAAGGTCAAGGTGAAGGAGGTCCAGGGCGGACCCGGTATCTCCCCGATTCAGAGGGTCGTGGCCGCAGTCAGGGCCGGCCATATTGCCTTCGGAAATGACTACCCCGAAAATATCATCCGTGCACGCGAGAAGGAAGGGATTGATCTGGTGGCCGTGAGCGTCGATTTTCAGACCAGCGCCATGAGGATCATCAGCTGGAACCCTATCAAATCAGCAAAGGATATCAAAGGGAACCTCGGCATCTGGATCGGATATGATGCTAAGGTAAAGTGCGCCGTGGGAAAGGGCTGGGAGAAGCAGTTTACCATCCAGAATCAGGGCGGAGACATCAAGCCCTGGCTGATGGGGACCTGGCCTCTGGCCTCCGCCATGACTTACAATGAACTGATCACTGCTCAGCGTGAAACAAAAAAGATGGGGAAGACCTTTTACACCACCGACTATAAGGATCTGGGAATCGACTGGATGGACAATGTCCTCTTCACCACAGAGGAGATCCTTAAGAAACATCCGGATGTCGTCCAGGCCGTGGTTTCGGGAAGGTATAAAGGATTTCAGTGGGCCCTTGAAAATCCCAAAGAGACTTTTGATATTTTGAAGAAGACCAACGAGGGGCTCGACTTCGCCCATGAGATGGATGCCGTTGCTCCGATGAAGGCTCTGATGATCAATGCGGATACGAAGAAAAATGGCATGGGTTATATCAACCCTAAAAAATGGGAGAGTGTCGCAAAGGATATGTTCAAGGCCGGGCTCCTGGAAAAGATGCCCGATGTGAAGAAATTCTATTCGGAAAAGTTCCCAAGCGGGGTTATGCCTAAATAGAAAGGATATCGGTAGCGTCGGCATTTACTGCCGACGGAATTTCTGAATTCGCCCCCATTAAATGGGGGCGCTACATTTTAACCAGAAAAATGGGGACTCTGAATGCCCGAACGTATCTTTCTTGAAGACATCGGAAAACCTTTCAGCGTCACGCCCATCGGCCAGGCCCGGGCATGGGAGGTGAGAAACCTCCGAAACGATCCTGGCCTTCCTCCCTTGATCTATGTGGTGGAGAGCAAAATAGGCGAATCGTTTCTTCTGGGAAGAGGGATCAGCGGCAGACCAAAATTCAATATGATCCGCTATATCGCCGCATCTTTCGTCGAACTCTTCTTCGAACAACTCAACAGGAAAGCCTGCGCTCAATATCTCATTCTCAGGGGAGCCTATCCTTTCGACCTTCAACAAGCTTTTGGAAGCGCTCCTCCCTATGACCGAATCCTCCTTCCCACCGGCTTTATCAAGCTCCAGAGGGTCCTTAATCAGGAAGGGAACGATTGGGAGATTAAGGCGCAGAACTTCGTTGGAGCCTATCAGGGAGAGACCTGGCTGATACCGGATACGGCCATTGCCTCAGGGACAACCATCGCCTTTTTTCTGAGGAATGCATTCACTCATCATCTCCCCAAACAGGTCTATATCTTTACGGCCTGCGGGAGCCTGGAAGGCATCCGGCGAATCTATCAGGAGTGTTTGAAAAATGGGGTCGAACTAATCCCTGTTTTCTCACAATGTATCTTTGAGGTCTCCGGGGAGGGAAATCTCCCTGGTCTTCCTCTTACCGATCTTCCTGTCACCAACCCGGGTTCCATTACAACGAAAAATTTTTACGAGAAAGCCTTTCATCGCTATCAGGGAACCCGGATGTGCTGTGTGGGTGACATCGGTGAAAGCCTGGACGACCCCGTTCAATACTCCCTCCATACCCTCTGTGAAATGCAGGCTCTGGGGATGGATCCGAAAAAGGAAGACTGGGATTCATGGACCGTGGATGTTCGGGCGAAAGAATTTCAAAAAAAAGTCTCCGATTTTAATCCCACCTTGTTAGAATACTTTAAGGCGCTTTGGACGTCTTCACCAAAATGAAGAGGACAATAAAAATCATTCCCTCCCCCTCTTAACGGGGGAGGGTGCGGGTGGGGGTCAGAATTCGTTGAAGTTTAAGACTACAGCTATTGCTAAAACCCTTAGAAAAAGATCTACCGATACAGAAAATATTTAGGATAGATTAGGATTCATCTAAGGTATAAAAGAGAGAAATGATTTCAGAAACTCCTCCTCCGATTGCTATCCGTCTGGTTAATGTGAAGAAATATTTTAAGGACCGGGATGTGGAAGCCCTGGGCGGAGTCTCCCTGGAGGTCCTCCGGGGCGAGTTCATCACCCTCATCGGGCCATCGGGCTCAGGCAAGAGCACGCTTCTTGAACTCCTCGGAGATATCGGTGATGAAGGCGGCCCTACGAATGGAGAAATCTTGATCGAGGGGAAAACTCCCCAAGAGTTAAGAAGGACCCGTGGTTACGGGATTGTCTTTCAGGAATCGACTCTCTTTCCATGGTATCGCATCCTCGATAATTGCCTTCTTCCCTTTCGGATTGCGAAGAGCAGACTCCCCGGCGAGCAACAGGTCCGACGGATTGAGATGCTCCTGGAGATGGTGGGGCTTGATAAAAAATTCTGGTCCTATTATCCCAGAGAATTATCAGGAGGGATGCAGCAGAGGGTGGCCATTGTGAGGGCGCTCGCCCTCGATCCTCCACTCCTCCTGATGGACGAGCCCTTCGGCGCCCTCGATGACCTCACCCGGAAATCGATGCAGATGCTCCTGCTCGATATCTGGTCCAAGACCCAAAAGACGATCCTCATGGTGACTCATTCGATCTCAGAGGCCTGCTTTATGTCGGATCGCGTGGTCGTTCTATCCCACCGGCCGGGTCGCATCGCCAGAATTGTCTCCATCCCTCTCGATCGGCCTCGCGAACGGTCTATGTCAGAGACAAAAGCCTTTGCCAGAATCTGCTCCATCGTCAGGGAAGCGCTGGGTTCCGGTGAAATTTTAGAGGAAGATGGTTCGATCAAAGAATGATCAAATGCGGAATGTTCAATTTTAGGATTTGAATTTACGGATGGGAGTTTGAATTCCGAAATCCGAATTAGGGAATGGGATACTTCCCGTGCTCGATGACCACTTGATCCGCGCCGGTTAGCTCCTTCAGCTCCACATTGATCGAATCCTGTCTGGAGGTTTCAAGAATCTTTCCAACATAGTCGGCATGGATGGGCAACTCCCTGTGGCCCCTATCAATGAGTATGGCTAATTCCACCCTGCGAGGTCTGCCCAGGTCTAATAGAGCATCGATGGCAGCCCGGATGGTTCTCCCTGTGAAAAGGACATCATCAACCAAAAGAACATTCTTGTCTTCAATCGAAAAATGAATATCCGCCTTCTTCACCTCGGGGGTCTGGGTCAATCTCGTCCAGTCATCGCGATAGAGGGTGATGTCAATGATTCCGGCAGGAACGTCAACTCCGGTCTTTTGAAAGATTTTCTCTTTCAGGCGTTGCGCTAAATAGACGCCTCCTGTTCGGATTCCCACAAGGACCGTCTCTTTCAACACCGGATGTCTCTGAAGCAACCGGCCGCATATCCGGTTCAGGGACTCCTCGATATCGACTTCGTTAAAGACGATCTGTTTTGCACCCATTAAAAAATTCTTCCCCCCCACCCATTCCCTCTCCCTCGATGGGGGAGGGGAAGGGTGGGGGTGTATCCTTTAGAGCCTCCTCCGCGGAGGCCGTCTAAAAAACCAGAGCCCGACGACGCAGAGAAGGACAAGTCCTAAAAGGCCCCCAACGAGGATGGGCCAGGAAGGAATCAGGCTCTTCTGCACATCGGACTGGGCAAAGAGGTTAATTTCCTTAATCGTCTTCCCTTCTTTCTGGATGAGAACCTTCGCTAAAACCTGCCCCTTCTGGATGGGAGCGGACACAAAGACCGGCAATTGGGGAATGGCGGACACAAGGTTTTCTTTGCCCTTGGGCATGGTCACCCGGCCGTCATCGGAAGCGGCGAGGCTCACCTGATCCATTTTTCCTCTTTTCACTTTGAGGGGGCCGAAGGAGGCGCCTTTCTTGACCGCCTCCACCGTGGAAAAATTTCTAAAACCATATTCCAGTAATTTCTGCGCCTCGGGCGCCCTTTTCTTCATCTGGTCACATCCCATGACCACAGCAATCATCCTCTGGCCGTCTCTCTTTGCCGTCGCTACGAGATGAAATCCGGATTCCTCAATATGGCCTGTCTTCAAACCATCCACGCCGATATTCTTCTGCAAAAGCGTATTCCGATTCCCCTGCTTAATTCCGTTGTATTCGAATTCCGTCATGGAATGGATAGCCAGCATCTCCGGGTGGTCTTCAATATATCGTTTTGCAAGGAGCGCCATATCCATAGCGGTCGTATATTGATCCTCGGAAGGCATGCCGTGCGAGTTCTTGAATTGTGAGTTCTTCATTCCCAGGGCTTTCGCCCGCTCATTCATTTTAGAGGCAAAGACCTCTTCAGAGCCTGTCAGGTGCTCGGCCAGAGCAATACAGGCATCATTTCCGGAGGCAATGGCGGTCCCCTTTACCAGGTCTTCCACCGTCACCCGCTCCCCCACCTTAATGAACATCTTGGAGCCCTGGGTCTTCCAGGCATTCTCGCTCACGGTCACCATATCCTCCATCTTTAATTGCCCGGCGCGGATGGCATCAAAGATCAGATAGAGGGTGAGGACTTTGACAAAACTGGCAGGCGGGATTCTCAGGTCAGACCTCTGTTCATAAAGAATTTCGCCCGTCAACCCATCCATCAGAACTGCGGACTGAGCATCGCACTGGAGGCCCCCCTGAGTGGCCTGCTGAGATGAAACCTCCTTTGCCGGTTCAACCTTTTTCTTGGAAGGCGCGGCCTGTGTTGGTTTTGTTTGAGGTGATTTTTTTTCCGTTTTGCTTGAGGCTTCACCAGCAAAGGTGAAGGAAAAAAAGATCACGATGAAGGTAAATATCAAAAGGGATTTTTGAAACGGAATCTTCATTCTCTCCTCCGAATTTTTTAGGTTAGGTGTTCATAACAGATTCCACCTCCTTTTTCAATCGTATATTGAAAAGGACTTCTGTCTGGGTTAGATATAAACGCCGACCATGAGCGAAGAAAATTCCATTTCGAGAATCAAAAAAGAGTTTGAGGAATTAACTTCCCTTGAATATAGAGAAATCGCCTCTCATCTTCCTGGAGATCGCATTCCGATCGGTTTCTTCTGTCCCTATGTTCCAGAGGAAATGCTTCATGCCGCAGGAGCATTTCCCATCCGCCTGATGGGTGCGCCAATCAAGATGTCCCATGTTCAGGCACACCTTCCCCCCAACTGTTGCTATCTGGTGAAATCCTCCCTTGAAAGTTTGCTCCGGGGGGAACTCGATTTTTTAAAAGGAATGATCTTCAGCCACACCTGCGACACCATGCAGGGACTTTCGGACATCTGGGCTTTTCAAAAACGTCTCACCCTTCAATTCAACTTGATGATGCCTGCCTATTTAAATTCCGAAGCCTCCCGCCCTTATTGGAAAGCCGAAATTGAACGGTTCAGGGAATTCCTCGAAACGAATATCGGAGAGGTGACGCCGCAAAATCTGACAACCGCCATTCAGCTTTTCAACCGGATCAGAAAAAATATTCGGGAGATTTATCAACTCAGGCGAACATTGCATGAGGAGATAACAGGGGCCGACTTTGCTAACATCATACGAGCGCAGTATCTGATGGATCGAAACCAGTACCAATTCCTTTTGAGTGAACTCCTCGATTTGCTGTCCTGTCAGAAAAAAAAGGAAGGCCGCCTCGTTCCCATTTACCTTGCAGGGAATATGGTTCACTCTGCCCCCTATTTTGCTCTCATTGAAGAGGCCGGGGCCACAGTCGTCTCGGATAATCTTTGCAGCGGGGCGCGGTTTCTCCGCCTGATCACACGGGAGGATATCGATCCGATCGAAGCTCTTACACAACGATACTTCTCATCCTTCTTGTGCCCGACGAAGCATGGAGGGTCGAATGATCCTATTGAAACCCTCCTCCGAGAGGTTGAGGAAACTGGGGCAACAGGCGTCGTCTTCCTCTTTTATAAATATTGTGAGTCTCACTATTTTGACTATCCCGATCTGAAAAGGGCCCTCGAGGCGAAGTCCATTCCGACGTTGCTTCTGGAGGTGGATGACCCCGCAACCTCGCAGGGACAACTTAAAATAAGAATACAAGCGTTTATAGAAATGTTAAGTCCCATCTAATAGTTCTCAAAGAGCATAGGGCATGGAGCATAACATAACGATGAAAAATCCCAAATTACAAATTCCAAATCCCAAATAAGCGCCAAATTCAAATTTCAGAATGACCGAAACAACTTCATTTGGAATTTTGGTAATTGTAATTTATTTGGGATTTGGCGGTTGGAATTTGGTGCTTTAGGAAGAATGTATGTCAGAGGATCAACTCCAAACAAATCCTTACCGGAAAATAAACTCCACAAGTGCTTACCGTCGTCTGATGATGGCCTATTACTTTATGGTGAAGCATCCCTCCTGGTTCGGGAAAAAGGTCGCATGGATCACCAGTGGCGGCCCTGTTGAGCCTCTCTATGCCATGGGAGTTCTCCCCTTCTATCCGGAAAACTACGGGGCCATGTGCGGCGCCTCACGGATGTCAGTCTCTCTTTGTGAAGCGGCTGAGCAGAAAGGATATTCCCATGACCTCTGCTCTTATGCCCTCACGGATATTGGATCATTCTTTACCGGAAAGGGGCCCATCGGCCGACTTCCGAAGCCTGATTTTCTCGTGTGCGGAAACAATATCTGCGGCACCGTCATCAAATGGTATGAAATTCAAGCCCGTGCCCTCAGGGCGCCCCTCTTCTTCATTGACACTCCTTTTTTCCACGATGAGCTCCACCAACACAACCTCCAATATGTTGAGAAACAGATGGGGGAATATATCGCGTTTCTTGAAGATCAGACGAAACGACCCTTCCTCGAGAAGCGTTTTAAAAAAGTGGGCTCCCGCTCCCTTGAGGCCATTTCCCTCTGGAGGGAAATCCTTGATCTTTCACGGAATCAGCCTGCCCCTTTTGCTGCCTTCGACGCCTTTATCCACATGGCCCCTATCGTCACGCTTCGGGGAACCCGTTGGGCGGTCCGATATTACCAAAAGCTCAAAAGGGAATTGGAAGAAAGGGTCAAGAAGGGGTTGGGGGCATTTGCCCGTGAGGAGATACGGCTGGTCTGGGACAACATCCCCATCTGGTATGATATCCGGAACCTCTCAAAATTGCTTTCCTCCAATGGAGCCGTCCTTGTAGCGGATACCTATACCTCGGCCTGGGCGATGGAAGAACCTGATTTGACCTTTTCGCTGGACGGGTTGTCCCGGGCTTATGCGACCATCCATCTCAATCGCGGCCTTGGCTACAAAATGCAAAAAATGGCCAAACTGATTGAAAAGTTTGGGGCCCACGGATTCCTCATGCATTCGAACCGGAGCTGCAAACCCTATTCTCTTGGACAATACGATATGAGGCGGGAGGTGACCCGGCTGACCGGAAAACCGGGACTCATCATCGAAGCCGACCACACCGACTCCCGCAGCTACTCCCCCCAACAGGTCGAAAAACAGATCTTGATATTTCTGGATATCATAAGAAATAAGCAGCAGGGTTCGACATAATTCTATGAAACCCTATCATTGATCTGGGACACTTACCGTCCTGTCAAATCGAACCTTCCAACAATCCTTCATCTACCTGCAATCGAGGCATACTTCAAGAATCGAAGATTTTCGATAGAAATGGCCATACTGGATAAATATATGAAAATCAAATCCAAACATTTTGGGTAGTTTGAAAACAGAAGATTTATGGCAGATATTGTAACCATCGGAGTCGCCCTTTTTGTTAGGTCCAACTGCCTTCGATTGTGCTGACGAGATTTGACCCGACATAAAGTCAGTTAAAGATGTTGGTTGAGGGTTACACCTATATTCACCCAAAGGTAAGTAGTAATGAATACCTGTAAATATGTACGAGAAGGCGGAGGCATTTCTAACCCCGCCTTGGTTCTTTGACAAGTTAATCGTGGCCGGAGCGGTAAGTAGGTAAACAGTACATCAAGAATCTGTCATCCTCGCCTGACGAGAAATATATCTGCTTCAAGATTTTATGTCCTCCAGCTTCTCGCAAGTTCGTTTCAAACTTTCTTTACCAATCAATCTACGGCCCAAACCGTTTTCCCCTTCCAGGAAAAGCGTACCGTTATCAGTTTCCGATCTTATGATGTAAATCTTTCCTGTTGCCTTATCTTTGACCCTGTCCCCTATCTTCACTATAGTACCGTCACCTTTCTTGACCTCCTGGGAGACTATAATGGAAGGAAATAAAAGGGAGGAAACTTCTTTCTGGCTATTCTCTATTTGATCACTGTGCGATCCGCACAAAGGTGCCTATCGGCAGGAGGGACGTCTCACGCCGCTTGCTCCGGCTTCCCCATGCGTACGAGGATCCGATGTTTGACCAGGCCCCGATCCAATGGGATCACCCCATCCCGCATGCGCTGGCCATCCATCTCCACCCACGATACACCTCGCTCGCAGCCTTCCGGATTCTCGACCTGGATCTCGTAGATCGCTTCACCGTGACGATAGCGCAGGTGGAAGCCCTCCCACCATCCGGGGATGACCGGATTCAACTGCAGGTGATCCCCGCGCACCTTTAAACCCAGGACCTCTTCAACCCAGGCTCGGTACATCAACGCCGCCGAACCCGTATACCAAGACCAGCCACCCTGACCGATCCGCCCGGGCAATCGGTACACGTCAGCTGCGACCACGTAGGGCTCAAGTCCATAGCGCCACACTGTTTCCGGATCGCGCGCGCGCTCAATCGGGTTGAGGATGCGCAGCATTTTCGCCGCCCGCGTACCATCCCCTCGACGTGCCAAGGCCATGGCGAACCACAGGGCGGCGTGAGTGTACTGGCCTCCGTTCTCCCGCACCCCTGGAGGGTACCCCTGAATGTATCCGGGTGACGGCTCCGACCTGTCAAAGGGAGGCGTTAAGAGCAGCACCAGACCTTCATCCTCTCGAACGAGATGTTTCCACGCTGATTCTAAAGCCCTATCCGCGCGATCTGTATCGGCGGCTCCACTCAGACAAGCCCAAGATTGGGGCAGGGAATCAATCCTCGCCTCTTCATTCGCCGAAGAACCAAGCGGCGTGCCATCGTCGAAGGTCGCCCGAAGATACCACTCCCCGTCCCATCCTGCTCGCTCGACGCGCTGAATCAGCGCATTTCTATCTTGTTGATAGGACTGGCTTAGATCTGACCGACCCAGTCGCTCAGACAACTCGGCCATCCCCTGAAGCACATCCACCAGGAACCACGCCAGCCAAACGCTCTCCCCTTTACCCCCGGCACCCACCAGGTTCATCCCATCGTTCCAGTCCCCTGTTCCTATCAGGGGCAAACCATGGGGCCCAAGGGTCATGCTACGCGTGACGGCGCGCCGGCAGTGCTCAAACAGCGTGGCATGTTCAAACGCGACCTCCGGTGTGACAAACATCTCGTGTTGATCGCCTTCCAGCGCGGGCCCGTCGAGGAAGGGAACCTCCGTGTGCAAGATGTCCACATCGCCGGTGGCCCGCATGTATTGAGCGACGACGTAGGGCAGCCACAGGGGGTCATCGGAGATCCGCGAGCGGACACCTGCGCCGCTCGGTGGATGCCACCAGTGCTGGACATTGCCTTCTTTGAACTGACGGCTCGCCGCGAGCAGGATGTGCCGGCGCACCAGCTCGGGAGAAGTGTATAGGAATGCCATGACGTCCTGCAGTTGGTCGCGGAAGCCGAATGCGCCGCTGGACTGGTATAAGGCGGAACGTCCCCAGATCCGACAGCTCAGGCTTTGGTACAGGAGCCAACGGTTGATCAGGAAGTCCGCTGCCAGCTCGGGGGTGTGCACTTTGATCGTGCCCAACAGATCATCCCACCACGCTTTCGTCCGGCTTAACGCGGTCTCGAGTGCCAAGCCTTCCCGGTAGGTCAGAACCCGCTTGTGGACCTCCTC
>Ga0207951_100289_pt1 | contig 28059 bp, 21 predicted proteins | sample Subbio12Aug_8Bad_FD_184830 | JGI IMG/M metagenome (GOLD analysis project Ga0207951, IMG submission 184830) | Serpentinite rock and fluid subsurface biosphere microbial communities from McLaughlin Reserve, California, USA - CR12Aug_8Bad (SPAdes) | ecosystem: Environmental > Terrestrial > Deep... | reverse complement strand
TTTGAGGTGATGATTACTAAAATCAACATTCATTAAAACATCGTCATTCTATCAATGAACGTTCTTTTATAAAAAAACAACAAAATTTAGTCTACTCAAAACTAAATGCGAATTTTTCAGATGTTTCAATTAATAAATTACGATTCAATTCCCTTTCTGGCTAAAACACCTTTCTGGTAATAATGTTTTACTTCAGTCATTTCGGTTACAAGGTCAGCTGCATCAATTAATTCTTGCGGACAATATCTTCCGGTTAAAATCAGTTCAACATTTTCCGGTTTGCATTTAACAAATTCCAGAACATCTTCAGTAGAAAATAGTTGGAAGTAGATTGCAACACAGATTTCATCCAGTATAATTAAATCATATTTCCCGCTCAGCATTTTTTCTTTTGCATCTTTTAAACCGTTAATAGCTTTCGTAATTTCATCTACGGGAGGTAATTCTCTTTTATACACATAATCATCTTTACCGCATTGAACAACTTCAATCCATTCATTCAATTTATCCAGCGTTTTAATTTCATTGTAAGGATATTCTTTCATAAATTGAATTATAAATGTTTTCAAACCGAAACCGGCTGAACGAACTGCTTGTCCAATAGCTGCGGTTGTTTTTCCCTTGCCATTACCGGTATAAATTTGAATGTAACCCTTATTCAGTTTTTCCATGCTCTTTTTTTCTCTGATCTATTTTTTTCAACACTTCATTTCTTTCATTATCGGTTAGGTTAATCCAGTCAATTATTTCTTTAATTGATCTAAAACACCCCATACAAATGTCTGTACCGGGCGGGACAAAACAATTGTTAGTGCATGGCGACTGTAAGATATTCCCCATATAAATCCTTTAATTCTCTAAACACATTTCATAACTAAATATAATTTTTACCAAAAAAGTTTCAAAACAATAAAAAAACTATTCTTATTTTAGGATTGAATTGAGACTATTTTAAAGAAAACAGTATGGAAAAGAAAATTAACATCTTTCTTGTAGGAACAGGAAATGTAGGTAAATCATTAATTGAATTGATTGCTCACGATAACCTGTATAAAATTGCCGGCAAAAAGTTTAGAATTAGAATAATTGGTATTGCAAACCGGTCTAAAATGTATTTTTCCAGACAGAGTATTAATGCAAATAAATGGAAATCGTTACTCACAAAAGGTAAAACTGCTAATGTGGATTTATTCATAGAAACAATGAAGCATTACAAGTTGCCCGACACAATTCTTGTTGATTGTATGAATGGAGATGAGATAAGCCGTTATTACAAAGTTATTCTAAAGCAATTTCCGATAGTAGCATCTAACAAATCATCAAACTCCGGTAGTTATAAAAATTATTCGGCAATCAGAGACACTATTAAAAAATACAATACAGATTTCCGTTATTCTGCTAATGTTGGTGTGGGATTGCCATCAACCGATATAATAAATTCATTTTTATCTGGCGGAGATAAAGTAACCGCTATTGAAGGATTATTTTCAAGTACAATGAATTATCTGCTCGATAAACTTTTAACAACCGATAAACCATTCAGCCGTTTATTAGTGGAAGCGAAAGAGAAGGGATTAACTGAACCTGATCCGCGAAACGATCTTAATGGAATTGATACCGCACGGAAAATTTTAATACTTGCAAGAGAATCCGGTGCTAAAATTGAAATGAACGATATCAAAATTGAAAACCTTGTCCCGGTAATTTTACGTAATATTAAATCACTGGATAAATTTTACCACAGCATTAAAATTGCCGATAGTAAGTTTGATGCGATGAAACGAGTAGCTATGAAAAATAAACGGAAGCTTGTTTATTCAGCTCGTTTCAAAGACAATAAAGCTTCTGTAGGAATCGAAATGGTTGATGCAGTACATCCGTTCTATTCAGTATCAGCTAATGAAAAAGTTGTTCTATTTTATACAGAGTTTTTCAAACATCATCCATTGGTAATAAAGGGTGAAAGCGGGGGTGCTAAAGAAACAGCCTCGGTATTAATTTCTGATATCCTGAAAACAGTTTTGTAAAAAGGGAACGGCTTCGAACCGTTCCCAATTATAAAAATTAATTAATCTTTCCTTGTTGCAATTCTTTTACAAGACGGTCAGTTTTATAAACAAATTTTAACGCTTCCATTAATCCCCAGGAATCAGTTGCAACTGTTCTGTTGTTCGATTCAAGGAATATGAAATCTCCGGCAAGACTTTCCAGGTTGCCGTCGTGCACAAGTCCTACAACTTCTTTATTCCTGTTAATAACTGAGCTGCCTGAGTTACCGCCAACAATATCATTTGTAGATGCGAAACCAATCGGAACCGAAAGATCAAATTCATCTGGAATATTCTGCCAGCGCGGATGCAATCCCCACGGATATGCTTTTTTACCAAATGAATACCATCGGTCCCACAATCCAAAGTAAGTTGTCTTACCCGGTGCTAATGTTCCGTTATACTCGTAACCGGCAATTACGCCATCAGAAATTCTGAGTGACGAAGTAGCATCGGGTGGAATTTGATTACCATAAACGGAAAAGACTACTTCGCCAAGCGATTGATTAAGAACCGATAACGTGTTCTGAATTTCTCTATACTTTGGCTCCAATACTTTTCTTTTATCGTTTGAATATAACTGGTAACGTATGAATGGATCTCCCGATTTAAGTATCTGATCCGGAGTACTTTCCTTTAATAACTTAACAAACTTTTCTTTGGATACAAGATTCGAAGCCGATACTAAATATTTTACAGCTTCATCACCAACTTTACCACCAAATATTTCTCTGGTAATAAAATGATTATCGCCAAGAACAATATTCATATAATTAACGACTACTCTCAGATTCCTGTTATCTGTTTCAAAATTTACGACCGGATACAGTTTTTCAATTGTGACATTGAGTGAGTCTTTCTTAAATCTTCCTTCCCTTTTTTCTTCCGGTAGTTTCATCTGTTCTGCATATGTAATTGCGTTTTGTGCTGCAATGGTATATGGTGATCTGAAGCTTAGAGTTATATAATCATTATAGATTCCTGATAATTCATCTACAGCATTTTTTATTGAAGTCCAGATATGTCCGTATTTGGATTTAAGAGCCGGATCGCCATTAACTTTAGCAATAAGATTTTTTTCAAAATCTCTTTTCTTAGCCATAATCAATTCATCGCGTAGACCAAGGTATCTTCCGGCGAATGATTTTCTTCCGTTTCCAACACCCAGTACATTATTAAGCATTTCGTCAAATCTATCCGGGTTAGCCAGAAATTGTTCATAAGCTATATTGTACTGTTCGTTCAACATGGAGAGTGTATACTTATATTGTTTATCGCGGAAGAATTCCAGTTGTGCAACGGATAATAATCTTTGTGTACTTCCCGGTCTTCCTACAACGAATATCGGTTCTCCCTCTTCGGCACCTTTAGCGCTGAACTTAAAGAAGTGATCGGTCTTAACGGGTTTATCATTTTCGTAAGCACGGAAGAACATAAAGTCGAGCTCATAACGCGGGTAAGTAAAATTATCCCAGTCCCATCCGGTAGCTGCAATCTGAAAATCGGGAGCCATTACAAGTCGTATATCGTTATAACGTTTGTAAAGATATAATGAATACTTACCGCCTTTGTATAATTCTACTACACGGCATGTCAATCCGGTCTCTTCAGAATTTTTCTTTTCTATTTCAGAAATTTTCGCACTTCTATTTTTAATTTTTTCTTCATCGGTTGAGCCGGATCTAAATGCGGTAAGAACTTCATCCGTTACATCAATAATCTGTATTAGTTGATCTACAAATAACCTTGATACTTTTATTTCCTCTGCCATCGTCTTTGCATAATATCCGTCACGTAAATAATTCTCTCCCTTAGGCGAAAGTCCTAAAAGCACATTTCTTGCACAATGGTGATTGGTCATAATCAATCCATCTTCTGAAACGAACGCAGCAGAGCAGCCGCCTCCGAATTGGAGAGCTGATTTCATTACATCATCAAGCCATTCTTGTGTTGGACGGAATCCGTATTTTTTTTCAAAATAGTCTGTTGGAACGGCATCAAACGTCCACATCGTTCCCATCTCTTTTAAGTCGAATTTTACTTTGGATATGTCAACCGGTTCATAAATTGACTGACTGCGAAGTAAAGTGGTGATAAAAAGAAAAATCGGGATGAGTAAAAAGTTTTTTAATTTTTTCATTTCAACCTCGGTGTGCAAATAAATTGATTTGATTTTCTTTTTAGTGACTTCGTGCCTTAGTGGCATAAATATTTTGCCACCAAGACACAAAGACACAAATTCAAAAACTATTTAGAAATTTTTCCTTCTTTCAATTCTTTAACAAAGCGATCTGCTTTATAAATTTTTTCGAATGCTTCCATCATACCTCTTGCATCAACAGAAACGCAGCGGTTTTCATGAGGCATGAAAATAAAATTACCATATATACTTTCCATGTTACCATCGAATGCAAGACCAACGACTTCTGCTTTTCTATTAATAACGGCACTACCGGAATTTCCGCCGACAATATCATTGGTAGAAGTAAAATTAAGAGGTGTAGCTAAATTAATTTTTGAAGGATCGCTCCACATCGGATGTAAATTCCATGGATATTCTTTGTAGAATGAGGAATTCCTGTCGTACATGCCATAGAAGGTTGTAACGGTTGGTGCAATTGTACCGTTATAATCGAAGCTCTTAAGAACGCCATCGCTTATACGGAGTGTAAAGTTTGCATCCGGCGGAATTGTTGTTCCGTAGAAGTGGAACACAACCTGACCGAGCATATCATCATAAACCTGTTCTGTATCGGTTATTTCTTTTGCCTGTTTTTGAAGTTCTGGAATGCGGTCTTGAGTCTGAAGTATAAAATAAACAAACGGATCATCACCGCTTAAAATTTTATCTGCGCCGCTCTTTGCAAATTCCAGGAAGCTCTTTTTATCAGCAAGTTTGGATTTAGAGAGAATGTATTCGGCTGCATCTTTACTCTTCTTACTCTCAAATAATTTCTTTACGATAGGGTCATTATCACCCAGATTCATTCTAATATAATCTGCCTGAATACCGAGTTTAGTATTCTCTAATAATTTATCCATGTTATCTGCATACATTGCATTAAGTGTTGAATCGAGTTTTGCAGCAGAATATTTGGATGCTCTTTCGGCTTCGGGTTTTTTAAGTTCTTTTGCCATTTCTACCAGATCGCGGGCTATAAAAAAGTATCTTGCGTGGAATGTTGGATTCAATGAATAAGCTGATATCTTAGGACCAATATTTCTCATTTCGGTTCTTGTTTTTGCAAGGTTATCCCAGATTGAACCGTATTTTTCTTTTAGATCTTTATCAGCATTAACTTTTTCTTTAAGAGATTTTTCAAAATCAATTTTTCTTGCAAAGAGGTAAGGATCATTCAATCCCTTATACGTCTGATGAAAAACTTTCTGACCGTTTCCAATCTGTCTTCTGATTCTTTCATAAACATCTTTGTTGGTCGGATTAATTGATTTGAGTGTTTCAAGAGCGTTGAAATAATTATCGCTTAAAAATGAATTGTTGCGGTAAGAAATATCTCTTGCGTATTCAAGGAATGATACTGCTTTTAATCTTTGAGTTGTTCCAGGATTTCCCACTGTAAAGATTGGTTCGCCCGGTGTAATTCCTTCTGTAGAGAATTTGAAAAAGTTTTCGGCTTTAACAGGTTGACCGTTTTCGTAAGCTCTAAAGAATGCACAGTCGAGATTGTAGCGCGGATAAGTAAAATTATCGTAATCTCCGCCGAAGTAAGCTGCCTGATAGTCGGGCGCAAAAACAAGACGAATATCATCATAACGTTTGTAACCGTAAATTGAATACTTTCCGCCATTGAATAAAGAAATAAACTGGCATGTTAAACCGGTTTCGGTTTTATACTGGTCAATTAATTTTGTGGAGATTTCCGATTTTATTTTAGCTTTCTCTTCATTTGTTTTACCGGCAGCAATTGCTTTTTGTACTTCGTCTGTTACATCCTTTACAAAAACCAATTGATCTGTATAGTAGTTGGGAATTTTTCTCTCTTCTTCCATTGTCTTAGCAAAGAATCCGTTATTAATCAGGTCCTCGCCTTCTTTCTGAACGCGTCTTACAACACCTTCTGCACAGTGGTAGTTTGTCATCATCAATCCATCACCGGATACAAAGGAAGAAGTACATCCGGGTATTCGAAGAGCAGAAAGCCTTACATCATCAAACCATTCCTGTGTCGGCTTAAATCCATATGTCTTTTCGAAGTGATCGAACGGAGGATAATCGAAAGACCACATTTTACCCGTATCGAACTTCTGAGCTTTAACAGTATCGGGATTAAATTTAACCTGGGCATTAGTCTGGAGGGTAATAAAAGCTAATAATATAATTAGCTGAATAACTTTAAAGCGGTTTACAAATTGTTGCATATCTGCACCTAATTAATTAATGATTAATTGTTGTACCCAAAAAATATAACAGATGGGAATTATTACCAAACTCTAAAAAGAGTTTATATATTAATTTGATTTTTAGAAAGACGATTTCCATTTACAATAAAATTTTTTGTTTGTATTATAAAAACGCAATTTTGATACTACAAACTATAATCACATGAGAGTGATTATGAAGGAAAGAATAATATTCTCTGTTATTGCTGCTGGATTAATGTTTTTCATCACTACTTGTGATACTGTGGAAAATGTTATTGATAAGCCAGGTTTTAAGGGTAAAGTTGTATACGTAACTCATTATGATGACTCGCCCAAAACAGAGCTTACTGTAATGAATATTGACGGAACAAACAAAAAGGTAATTGATACAAGCGAAAAGTTTTATATCTATGATCCAAGCTGGTTTAAGGATGGGAAAAAGAATTTATATACAATATCAACATCAAAATTATTTTTTATTAATGAAGATGGTTCCAGTAAACAAGATCTGAACGCTCAATTGTTTGTGTTAACACCCAAAGCCAGTCCAAATGAGAAGTATATTGTCTATAATCTTTTCGGTGCTTCGCCCGAACGACCTGTTCTATTTGAAATCACACAAGGAAGAATAATCAAGCAATTATGCGAAACTTACTATTCTCAAGATTTCGGACCAAATCCATGGACAAGCGATAATCAAAAAGTATTGTTACACGCCAAACTGGAAAGATATGGCAACTATGGACTTTATTTTGTTGATATAGCAACTGGAAAAATAGACACAATTATTACTTCTTCGCAAAGTTTGTTTATTAGACCACTGTTAAGTAAGGACGAAGCAGAAATTATATATAGTACATCATTAAACCTGGTGAGTTCATCTTATGGTACTCTGAAACGGCTTAATATAAAAACGAAAAATACTACTGAATTGAAATTCAGTATACCAAACTTGAAAATATTGCACCCCAAATACTGGACTAAAGATAAAAGATTTTTATTGTTTACTGTAAAAAATGATAGTAAAAAAGAATTTATTGTCGATTTACTCTATCATGATTTTCTTACCGGTAAAACAGACTATTTGCTTAAGAATGTTTCTTATGATATTGATGTATGGTTGGAGGAGTAATTTGCGCCAGTAAGGTTATGTAAAACCTTGAAGGTCATACTGACCTTCAAGGTTGTGGTAAGTAATTGTTTTGTTTATTCAGCAATTTTGCTTGTTTCCATTTCTCTGGCAATTCTATCGGCTTTAACAATATGTTTTACAATCTGGTAAATTGCCTGGGAAGAGAGTGCAATCGAACGGTTCTTTTCGGTGGTATAAATAAAGTCGTTCGAGAGTCCTTCCATATTACCATCGTGGAGAATTCCAACATACTCGCCATTCTTATTAATTATCGGACTGCCCGAGCTTCCGCCAACAGTATCAAACGTTCCTACAAAATTATTCTGCGCGGATAAATCTAGTCCGCCATAATTAAGCCATCGAGCCGGAAGATCCCATGGCCACTGTTTCTGATGCGAATAGTAACGGTCGTATAACCCGTAGAAGGTTGTCATCGGCGGTGCAATTGTTCCGTTATATTCGTAACCGGCAATAAGACCATCGCTGATTCTGAATGTTCCGGTTGCATCGGGTGCAATGCTTGTTCCAAAGATATCATAAATTAATAATCCCAGCTGATCTTCAAGAACAGTTTCTGTATTCATAATTTCCTGTGCTTCTGCCTGATATTTTAACCTTGCATCGCGTGTTTCAGCATAATACTTAATAAACGGATCGTTACTTTTTAATATCTCTTCAGGATTTCCTTTAATTAATGAAAGAACAAAATCCTTGTCGTTAAGTTTTGATTCACCGATAAGTTTATCAGCCAGTTTTTCGCCTGATAATCCGCCTAAATATTTTTTAGCAATCGAATTATCTTTACCCAGATTCAAAATAATAAAATCATTTACCATAGCAAGTTTTTTCTTTTCGAGAGGCAAATCGATATCGGCTGGAAGATTTGTCATTGCCTGAGTTAATCTATCGCCTCTCATTTCAGGCGGTCTTTGATCTTCGGGAATTTTTGAAGCAAATGCAAACTCAACCAAATCGAATGCTCTCTGGTAATAAATCGAGTTGTTCAGCCGTGCAAATGCGGCTCTTTCACCGGCATGAACTGCAAGTTCTTTACGCGTCTTTGCAATAGCATCCCATATATGTCCGTACTTTTGTTTCTTTACCAGGTCATTCATTACTATTTTTTTGATATCATTTTCAAATGCTTTTTTACGTGCCATTAAATAAGGATCGAACAGGTTTACAATAAATCCGTTCTGACGCTTAGCAGTATTAGCCGGGCCGAACATTAATCCGCGGTAAATATCGGCTCTCTCGGGATAGAGATTCATCATCTCTTCATAAATTTTTACCATCCCATTACTCTGGAATGTGTTATTCCTGTATGTAATATCGCGGTTATATTCAAGCTGTGCGATTGTCTTAAGTCGGTTAGTAACACCCGGATAACCAAGTACAAATAACGGATCATCCAGCTTTGGACCGTAAATATTCACTTTGAAAAAATTATTTGTCTTAAACGGTTTACCGTTATCATCATAAACGCGGAGAACTGCAAAATCGGAATTGTAGCGCGGATAAGTGTAATTATCCGGATCACCGCCATATAAACCGACTATCCGTTCCATAAAAATTACAGCACGTACATCGTTATATCTCTTAACTCCGTATAACGAATACTTTCCGCCATGATACAATGATGTAACATTACAAATCAATCCCGTTTCTTTAGAATACTTATCCTGTAACTCCTGAATCTTAGCATTTTTCAATTCAACTTTTTCTTTGTCGGTCTTACCTCTATTAATTGCGGCAACAACTTCATCTGTTACGTCAACAATCAATGAAAGCTGAGTAACTGAAAGATTTGGAACCCTTCTTTCATCTGCCAAAGTTGCGGCATAAAATCCGTCACGGGGAATATTTTCCCCTTCCTTCTGAATTCTTTGAGCGATAAAATCGACACAGTGATGATTTGTTAAAAGCAATCCGTCTTCGGAAATGAAACCGGAAGAACAACCTCCGCCAAACCTTAAAGTAGAGAGACGAGCAAGATCGAGCCATTCCTGAGTCGGTTTGAAACCATAAGCTTCATAGAAATAATCAACCGGTGCATGTTCAAAAGTCCACATTTTACCGATATCAAACTTTTTAGCTTTTACGGTATCCGGTATAAATTTTTGTTGTGCAAAGAATGGAAGTGATACAAATAAAAACAGAATTACAAACTGAAATGAGAATCTTGTAGGTTTGTTCATAAGAACCCCCGATTAATGATGGGAATTATTTAACGAAGGTAAAAATATATCAGGCGGGATTAAATTTCTAATCAAGTTAAGATGAATCAAATATCAAATAATTCTATACGAATGGAATGCAGCTTATATCATTATTTCAGGAAAAATAAAAGGTTGAATTCTCCTTTCATCCTCCACCGAGCCGATACAGTGGTGACATTTTTTTACATTAAAAATAACCGGCTCTTCTCCAATTTCTATTGGCAATAAATTTACAATTGTTTCGCAATTACTGCATTGAATTACATGATGAGTTGAAAGCTTATGTCTGCATACCGGGCATAGATAATTTGCCTCAACAAACTCGACTATAGTATCGCAAATAAATATTAAGCGACATTTGGAGTTGCTACACTGAACAAATTTGGACGGATTTGTAGAACTGGTATCTATAATTTACCTCCTATTAGAAAAGCGATTCAAAAATAATTGATAGACTTATGGAATTCTATGTAAAAATTAATCCGCCAAATTTTTTCCACTCATTTAATTGTTGCCTCATCATCTGTGAATAATCAAAAATGATGTTTGCAAATAAAATTCGAATAATCCTTTTGGGAAAAATCAGTATTTTAGAACAATCAATTTTGGAGAAACTATGGATAGAATCGCATCATTCAAAGCTTACGATATTAGGGGAAAAGTACCATCGGACTTAAATCCGGAACTGGCTTACAAAGTTGGAAAAATTCTTGTTAATTATTTGAATTGTAAATCCGTAGTAATAGGAAGAGATGTCAGAGAATCATCACCGGAACTTGCCACAGCACTATCAAAAGGAATAACAGATGCCGGTAGTGATGTTTTCGATTTAGGTTTATGCGGAACAGAAATGATCTACTTCGGTACTCCATTTCTTAATGCCGATGCCGGTGTGATGATAACCGCAAGCCATAATCCACCTGAATATAACGGACTAAAATTTGTTAAAAAGGGCTCTGTTCCATTAGGATACGATTCCGGTTTAAATGGAATAGAAAGGATGATTATAAAAAATGAAATCCCGGCTAATGCACCGGTTAAAGGGAAAGTAGTTTCAAAAGATATTATGAAAGAATTTATCGAAAGTCTTAAAAAGTTTTATGATGCAAATAAAATTAATCCTTATAAAGTAGTTGTTAATGCCGGTAACGGTTGTATTGGACCAGCTCTTGATCAACTTGAAAAGAATCTTCCAATAAAAATGGTAAAGGTTTTTCACGAACCCGATTCAAAGTTTCCGAATGGTGTTCCTAATCCACTCCTTCCGGAGAACAGACAGCCGACAATTGATGCAATTAAAAAACATAACGCAGATCTTGGAGTTGCATGGGACGGCGATTACGATAGATGCTTTTTCTTTGATGAGCAGGGAAATTTTATAGAAGGTTATTACATAGTTGGATTACTCGCAAAATCCATTTTGAAGCATAATCCGGGTGAAAAAATTGTACACGATCCGCGACTTACATGGAATACAATTGAGGTTGTAGAAAAATCGGGCGGGAAAACAGTAGTTTCCAAGAGCGGTCATGCATACATTAAGCAGAAGATGAGAGAAGTTAATTCTATTTACGGCGGCGAAATGTCGGCTCATCATTATTTCCGCGATAATTATTATTCAGATAGCGGACTAATTCCATTTTTGCTTATACTCCAACTGATGTCAGAAGAGAATTCAAAGTTATCCGATTTAGTAGGCGAGATGGTAAAGACCTATCCATGTTCCGGTGAAATTAATTCTACAGTAAGTAATGGAGCAGAAAAAATAAAAGTGATTAAAGAGAATTACAAGGATGGAGTTATTGATGAACTTGACGGTTTAAGCGTTGAATACCCCGACTGGCGCTTTAACATACGTATTAGCAATACGGAACCGCTTATCAGATTAAACGTTGAATCCAGACAAAATGAAAAATTGATGCTTGAAAAAACAGAAGAGTTATTGAAATTAATTAGGAATTAACCGAATTTCTAATTGGATTTTATGAAAACCGGACGAATAATCAATCGTCTAACAATGCGTAAAATAAATTTTAATTAAGGAGATAAATTATGGCAGAACAGGAAAAAGCAATAGATGTAGAAAAATTACTAAAGAACAAATTGAAATCTGTCAGCATCGGCTCACTTGAGTCTTCAATTGCAAAAGTAATTAGTGAACTTGTTGGTGAAGATTATAAGTGCACAATCGGAGAAGTAAAATATACCTTATTCAGCGGTGCGGATTTTCATGTTAAAGTAGAACTTTCCTACAATCCGGAAAAATAATTCTATCGGAAATAGAGATCGCTTAGCGCGGTCTCTATTTTTTAACAATCTTCTTCAACTCTTCAACTACTAAATCAATTTCTTCCAGTGTATTATAAAAATGAGGCGAGAATCTTACCATTCCCTCTCTTACTGCACAATAAATTTGTTTCTTTTCAAGTTGCTCAAATATTTCCTTCGACCTTTCATGCCTGAAGGTGACAATGCCCGCCCTATACTTTTCATCAACAGATTTTAATAATGGCTCGATACCGATTTCCATAAGCTTATTAATAAAATAATTAGTGTTCTCTTTAATTCTAAGCTCACAATCCGCCAAACTTCCGTCGGACGAGTTCTCAAGTTTCAATTCTGTAAAAATATCAAGCGATGCATCGAACATTGCCACTCCCAATGCGTTTACTGTTCCATTCTGAAATCGTTCCGCAGATGTTTTAAGTGTTAGATCGTATTGAAGCAGATTCCATGCATTTTCTACCGATGCCCAACCAACATTTTTTTGTACTATTTTATTCTGAAGTTCTTCCGTAATGTACAGGTAGGATAAACCCTGTGCAGCCATTAACCACTTTTGAGTTCCACCGCAGAGAAAATCAATGTTAGATTTTACAACATCAAGCTGTACAACACCCGTTGCCTGAATTGCATCAACACAAAAAATTATATTGTTCTTCTTACAAAGCTCCCCAATCGCATCAAGATTTGCCCGATAACCCGAAAGAAACTGAACTGCACTAATAGAAACCAGCTTCGTTTGGCGAGTAATTGCTTTTTCAATATCATCAATATTAACAATACCGTTTTTCGATTTGACAATATCTACTTCAACACCATACTCTTTTAAGTTAAGAAAGGGATAAACATTTGAAGGGAATTCGATATCATTTATTATAATCCTGTCCCCCTTTCCCCATTTCAATCCCTGGGCTAAAATATTTAGTCCGTTCGATACATTATCAATCCATGCAATTCTATTGGGGTTAGCACCTATTAACTTTCCTAATTTACTTTTTGCAGATGAGCTCCAGTTCAAGAAGGACTTATAATTTTCAATTGCTTCCCCGCTTCTTTGATTAGAATATTCATTAATCCGCTTCAGAACCAGATTAGACCATGGACCAATAGCAGCATGGTTAAAATAGATTTGACCGGTTCTGATATGGGGGAAAAGATTTCTTACTTCGTCAATATTCATTTTGATTTTCCAATACTAAATTTTTCTGGATTTCCTTCGATAATATAGTGAGAAACTAATAAACCGTTATATGAACAAGATATTTGAAATAGCATCAGCATTTTATGGAGTATTGATACCGAAAAAAGCTCAGAAATCTTTTATTAACCTGGTTGTAGATTACCTGAATGAAAGATATTCAATTGAAACCGCCATCGGTATGGCATTAAGGAAACTCCACTTAAATTAGAACTTTACTTGCAAGCAATAGAGCCGGGGCTGGATCAACCCCCTCCAGTTCCGGCATCCCCGAGTGCTTATGTGAGCAAGTTCTCTATTTTAAATAAAACCAAGTCTCTCCCAATAAGAGCACTTCAAAGAATATATATTCTACCTTAAAAATTTCATTTTGTTTTAAATAAAAATAAATCATTTTGTGTCGTAACAAGAATAGCCAATATTAAACGGGGGATAAGATGAGAAGCAAAAATTATTCATCTAAAACCGGTTTAAGAATTTTTTGGGGTAGTCTTTTATTAATTCTGAGTTTTACTGAATCATATTCTCAAACAATTATTGGTAATATCTACGATCTATCCACGAGGAAACCGATTCCTGATGTAATTATTTTACTAAAACCTTCACTGGATAAGATTAGCGCAATCCAAACAAGCGATGAAGAGTGAAATTTTCTATTTAGAAAGGTGAACCTTGGTGAATTTATCATACAGACCCAGCATGTTTCCTACCAGGACAAGATAGTTAAGAACTTATCATTTCCACCCAATAACACACTTGTAATAGACATAGGACTTTTACCCGCTGCTTATACACTTGAGGAAATTACTGTAGAAGGCGAAAAGAAAGATATGGAATTAGACGCTGCTGGATTTTACACAAGAAAAAAGAGCAGAGATGGAAGATTTTATATTAAGGAAGAAATTAAAGCGAAAGTAAATAATACAATGAGAAGTTTTCTAACGGGTTTACTTGGAATTACTTATAAGAGAGAAGACAATGCCTTTTATTTTAATCGTTATGCGAATTCAGGAATGCCGATAAGATTTTATGTTGACGGTATATGGATCAATCAGGATAAATTTGAGTCTGTCGTAAGATACAGCGGAATGTTTGGTAAGCAAAAAGCGAAAAATCCGATGGACCTGGATGCTCCTCCAAATCCAATTGAATACTTAAATCCACTCGAGATCAAAGCAATTGAAATTTATCCGAGTATGATGCAAGCAACTTATGAATTCGGAGGCAGTAAGACTCCCGGTGGTGTTGTGGTTATTTGGACCGGGAGATAAAATCTTAACCTAGAAGGTTACAAATAGCCTTCAAAGTTGAAGCAGCAATTTACTTTTTAGAATTCAGTATATCTTCAATCTGATCCATCACACTATTCATTTTAGCAATTGTAAGATCAAATGCTTCGGGACTTAATGGGTCGAGTCCGGCTTTCTTAATCAACTCAATCGGATAATCAGAAGAACCGCCATTCAAAATATTGTAAAATTTATCAATTGCCGGTTGACCTTCTTTTACTATTTTTGCTTCGAGCGCAATAGCATAAATAAGTGATGTGGAGTATTGATAAACGTAATAAGTATAACCGACGAAATGATGAATGTATGCCCACTCGTATGCAACATAATCCGGTACAACACAAACATTCTTATCGTGTCCGTAATATTTTTTCACAATGTCGTAATATATTTTGCTCATCTCTTCGCCAGTAAGCGGTTCACCATTTTCAACTTTTTTATGAATCTCCCATTCGAATTCTGCAAACGAAACCTGACGGTAAATTGTAGAACGTAATAAATCTAAATATGTTCCGAGGAGATAGAGTTTTTCATCTTTAGATTTTGCATTCTTAACCATATAATCATTCAGAAGAGCTTCATTAATTGTTGATGCTATCTCCGCAACAAATGTAGCATACTGGGCATTAACAAACGGCTGGTTCTTGTTAGAATAATAGCTATGCATTGTATGTCCGAGCTCGTGTGCAAGCGTAGAGACAGATTCAAAGTCGTCTGTCCAGTTCATTAATATGTAGGGATGATAATCGTATGCCGCACCGGAAGAATAAGCACCGCTTCGTTTACCATTGGTGGCAATGTAATCAATCCATCTATCAGCAAAGGATTTTTTAACGGTGTTAACGTATTCATCACCCAAAGGTTTGAATGCATCGAGAATAACATTCTGGCCTTCTTCAATAGTAAATTTAAAATCGACATCCTTAACCATCGGCGCATAGAGATCGTAATAGTGAAGCTGATCAATGCCAAGCATTTTAGCTTTCAGTTTTAGAAACCTGTGAAGAGTAGGCAAGTTTTTATTTATTTCGGTTATCAGATTCTCATAAACACTTACAGGAATTTTATTAGCGTCGAGAGATTGTTCAAGTACAGACTTATACTTTCTGTTCTTAGCATAGAAATAATCGGCTCTAACTTTACCGGCAAGATTTGCACCGAAAGTATTCTCAAATTTTTTATATCCGTCCGTAAACATGCTCTGCATTACTTTCTCTCTGTCACTTCTGTTTTCAGTAGCACGGTATTTATAATATGCCGCTGAAGAAAGAGATACATCTTCGCCGGTGGAAAGTTTTACAACCGGATTTGGTTTTTCTGCATTATCAAAAATCGAGTGGACTTCATTCATTGTAGATGTGATAAGACCGGCACTTGCAAGAATCTCCTCTTCCCTTTCGCTTAGTGTATGTTCCTTAAGCCGTAATATGTCGTAAACGTAAAACTTGAATTCCGATAACTCTTTTTTCTGATTGAAGAATGATTCTATTTTGTTCTGATCGATCTTCAAAATTTCTGGACTTATAAAAGAAGCGGCTTCCCCGATTTGAGTCCCGAGTGTTGTTGCTTGCTGATTAAGTGATTGGTTGGCACCTATCCGTAAATCCTCGTCGGCAAGTCTGAATGCATAATCCGATAATTTATAGTAGAGCTTATAAGTATCGAAATAAATCCGCAATGCCTTATAAAAACTTTCTGCACTTTCTCCCAATTTCCCTTTGAATGATTTCAGATTTTCAATTTTACTTTCGATTTCTGTTTTATCCTTGTTCCATTCATCAAGATTTTTATATAGGATGGAATTATTCCACCTATATTTTTCAGGAACGTCTTTCCGTTCCATGTTTTGTGCAAACGAAGTTGACATAATTATCACCGATAAAATTAAATTTAGAATTTTCTTATGAATCATTTTAACCCAAGAGTTTAGATAATGGGTCAAAAATTAGGTAAAAAGTTCGAATCAAATAAATTGTTTTTCCAAAATCGTTATAAAAAAACCCCCGTATATAACGGGGGTCAATTATTTTATATGAAAAATTCAAAAAAAAGATTTATTCTTCTTTCTTAGCTCTCATCGAATCCCAGATCATATAAACTGCAATTAAGCTGAGCATAATCAAAGCAACCAGTTCTGCAGAATGAGTCTCCTGCCATTCGGTTTGAACCCAGTTATATCCAGCATAACGTAGGATTGCACTTATTACTCCAAATAGTGCTCCTCCGGCGATGAAACCCGAAGCAATCAATGTTCCTCTTTCCCTTCTTGCTGTATTCAGCTTTTCATCTTTACTGCGCGTTGAAACAAAATGTGCAATCAATCCGCCGAATAATAGAGGCATGTTTAATTCCATCGGAATATACATGCCGAGTGCAAATGCGAGTGCCGGCACTTTAAGTATTGTTAAGATTAATGCAAGGAAGGCACCGCCAAGATAAAGTATCCAGGGCGCCGGTTGATTAGACATAAGCGGCTGAATTACAGCTGCCATTGCATTCGCCTGTGGTGCAACAAGAGCATTATCACCCGTAAATCCGTACGTTTCATTTAAAACCATTATTATCCATGCAACAGTTGCAGCAGAGAAAATTGTTCCAACGAACTTCCATCTCTCCTGCTTATAAGGTGAAGAACCGAGCCAGTAACCGATCTTCAAATCTGTAATAAAAGCACCGGCTTGTGATAAAGCTGTGCAGACCACTCCGCCAATAATTAACGCGGAAACCATTCCGGCCGGTCCACTTAATCCTACTGAGACAAGAACTGCAGATGATAGTATTAATGTCATCAAAGTCATACCGCTTACAGGATTAGTACCGACTATTGCAATTGCAGTTGCAGCAACAGTCGTAAATAAGAATGATATTATAAGTACAATTAAGAGTCCCACAAGTGCTTGCAACAAATTATCAACAACACCGAATAAGAAGAATATAAAAACCAATATTGCAACAACAACCAATCCGCCGAAAATAATTTTCATCGGAATATCTTTTTGTGTGCGTATATTTTCTTCATTTACTTTTTTACCGAATAATTCCTGGAAACCAAGCGTAAAAGCTTTCTTGATTATTCCGGATGATCTTATAATTCCAATCAATCCCGCCATTGCAATTCCGCCTATTCCTATATGACGAACATAGGATCTGAAAATCTGTTCTGCCGACATATCTTTAATAAGTAGTGTAATGTTGTTGCCAACCGGCTCAATAATGTGCTGACCGAAATAAGCAACAACCGGAACCAGAACAAACCATGAAAGGAACGAACCCGCAGCAATTATTGCAGAATATTTAAGACCGATTATATAACCGAGTCCGAGTATTGCGGTGCTCGAACTAACACGGAACTCGAGTTTAATTTTATCAGCAAGTGTCTGTCCTATTCCAACAACTTTAGTTGTAATTACTTCACTCCACCATCCGAATGCCGCGACAATAAAATCGTAGATACCACCAATCAATCCGGCAACAACAAGAACAAATGCCTGTCCCCCTCCTTTTTCACCAGCAACAAGAACTTCGGTTGTAGCAGTTGCTTCAGGAAAAGGAAATTTTCCATGCATCTCCGATACAAAATATTTTCTAAACGGAACGAGAAATAAAATTCCAAGAAATCCTCCAAGAAGAGAAGCAAAAAAGATCTGATAGAAATCGGCTTCAAGATTTAATATGTAGAGAGCAGGAATTGTGAAAATTGCGCCGGCTACAATTGTGCCTGAAGTTGCACCGATAGACTGGATAATAACATTTTGACCGAGCGATCCTTTCTTTTTCAATGCCGCAGATAAACCAACTGCAAGAATTGCTATCGGTATTGCAGCTTCGAAAACCTGCCCGATCTTTAATCCAAGGTAAGCGGCGGCGGCAGTAAAAATAATTGCCATTATTATACCTGTAATAACCGAGTAAGGTGTTACTTCAGGGTAATCCTTATTGGGAGACATTACAGGAATATACTCTTCGCCGGGTTTCAATTCCGCATAAGCGTTATGAGGTAATCCCGTTGTTGTAGGTTTTTCGTGTGAACTCATTTTTACTCCTGATTAATTGGATTAAAATTCTACAATTAATTAATGACTTTCTATTTTGCTATAATCTAATTCGCTGCCAAGCACACTATGAGGAATTAAAAACACAATCAGCATTACAACCGCAGCAATTAAAACCCAGAGTTTCGGGTTCGGAGATTTTTTGATTTTATACCAGGCAAAAATCCAGACTAAAGCTGCAATAAGAGTTTTATTATCTGTAAGATCGTATCCGAATGGAAATCCGGTCCATAATGCTCCAAATGCATATTGCTGAACGAGAGGACCGAGAATAAATCCGCCGATTAATAATATTCCAATTGTCCATACAGTCAATTTTTCGAACTTTGGTTCATTGTTAAAATATTCCAGACCGGTTCTTGTAGAAAGAAGCATAGCTGCGAACATGAATATTACATGTGGAATCAATAACCAAATGGGCACATCATCTTTGAACCTGATTACAACAACTCTATCATTAGGAGCATCAATTACTATTTCATTTTTATATAACTCAACAAAATATTCAAGTTTACCCGCAGAAGGTTGTTTGGGAAGAAATGCTGTTAAAGTATCGTTACCGGTCATTTCAACACGGTTATATTCTTTATCGAACTTGTATTTCCGCCAGAATAAAACTCCTTTAACAGAATTATCATTTACTGCTAATGATACTTTACAATCCTCCGAAGTAGAATGACTCCTGTCGAATTTGTATTTAATCTCTTTTCCATCAAGTGTTACTTTGCCAGATAGCGGATAGGTAGGACCTGTCATTCTTTGAAATACTGCCGATGATGCTGTAATAATGAATGCAATTATCCAGAAGAGTACAATTTTTTTCATGTTGGATTCTTAATTATTGGGAAATTATGCCGCAACATAGGAAATGTTAGCATTTTGAACAATGGTTTTCGGATAAATTTGGTGTGATAGTAGAACTGGATTACGGATACTTGATACTAGATTCTTGATACTGGATGCTGAATTCTTAATCATACTCTTGCTCATGATCTATTGAAGCATCTGTTGTTTTTATTATTGAACCGCTTAAAATGCTTACACCAGACAGCCAATTCCTTGCGGCACGCACCAATTGACGATGGAGCAGAGAATGCGGCGTATTTACATGTATAATCGCAAAATAATGGGAAATCGAACTTAACTTTTTTTGACTTACCCGGTTTCATTTCTTAAGAGAGTTTGATAACAAACTTTATTATTTTTGACACGGTTCAAATCTAACTAAAAAAGGTGAAGTTTTGGAGAGAGAAAAATTTTTTTCTGAATCACTTAGAGAAAGTTCGCGTGTAAAATTAGAGATAGAAAAAAAATGTAAGGACGGAGTTTTTAAAGCTATTGATATAATGGTCAGCACATATAAAAATGGTAAAAAGGTTCTTCTATGCGGTAACGGAGGAAGCGCTGCCGATTGCCAGCATATAGCAACCGAATTAATGATCCGTTTAAGTCATGCTGTTAAACGACCCGCCCTACCCGCAATTGCACTTACAACCGACACCTCGAATCTAACCGCCGGCGGAAATGATATTGGTTTCGAAAATGTTTTTGCAAGAAGTATAGAAGGTCTTGGTAACGAAGGAGATGTTCTAATTGCAATCTCAACAAGCGGTAATTCCATTAATATCATTAAAGCGGTTGAAAAAGCCCACGAGAAAAAAATGAAGATAATTGCCTTTCTTGGAGGCAATGGTGGAAAGCTTAAAGATATGGTTGATCTGCCAATTGTAATTCCTTCATCAAATGTTCAGAGAATACAGGAAGGTCATATTACTATTGCTCATATAATATGTGAACAGGTTGAAAGAGAATTATTTCAGTAATTTTTTTTAATCTGATTGTTACTTAATTCTGATGTAGAGATACTTGTAAAACAAATTGAATAAATGAAATGGCTATTCCTACCTCAAGGACAAAAGATGCCGCAGAAATTATAATTGACGAAGAATTATGTAATGGATGCGGTCTTTGTGTCACCGTATGTAAAGATTTCAGTCTTGCAATAGAAAACAAAAAAGTAATCAAAACCACGAAACCTCTCTTCGGTTGTTTAGCATGTGGTCATTGCATGGCTATTTGTCCTACTGGCGCAATAACAATTGATGGAAGAACTCTTTCATCCAACGACTTATTCGACATTCCTGCAAAAGAAAGTATTGCAAACTATGAACAGATTTTAGCTCTGTTACAACGACGAAGAAGTATAAGAGAATTTAAGGATAAGAATGTTGAGCCTGATCTGATCGAAAAAATATTAACAGCAGCAAAAACATGTCCAATGGGTCTCCCCCCTTCCGATGTTAACACTCTCGTTCTAAATGGAAAGGAAGCGACAAGAGCTTTTGCAAAAGACTTTTCCGTTTATCTTAAAAGTTTACGGTTTATGACTAATAAATTATTTCTTGCATTGATGCGTCCTTTCTGGGGAAAGGAGAATGATGAACTCTTTAAAAACTTTATAGATCCGCTTTTCTATGCTTACATTGATGAAATGGATAAGGGAAATAATCACATACTTTATGATGCACCTGTGGCAATGTATTTTTATGGCTCACCATATTCCGATCCGGCCGATCCTGTTATAGCTGCTACTTATTCTATGATTGCTGCTGAATCTCTCGGACTTGGCACTTGTATTATTGGCGGGATTCACCCTTTTATTCAAAGCGGGAAAAGAGCAAAAAAATTCAGAGAAGCTCATGGAATTAAATTCAAAAGCAAGGAAGGATTATTTTTAATAATCGGTTATCCAGCAGTAAAATATAAAAAAGGAATAAACAGGACCTTTGCTTCGATTGAATGGATAAACTAAAGAAATCACTAAACAATTAATTTATTGCTTCTATTCATTAATTCTCGTTTAATACCACAGTTAAAAATCTCATTATTTTTTTTATTTTAGCTACGGTTATTAATAAACTTAGGTGTAAAAAAATGACAGCAAATTTCGATATGATAAAGGGAGTTTATTCTCAAATCAAAAAAAAGGTTGAAAATGCGTGTAAAGTTGTTGGCCGACCGATGACATACGCAGAGAAAATTCTTTATGCACATTTATGGGATCCGGCAAAGAAACCATTAAACAGAGGAAAAGATTTTGCAGATTTCAAATTAGACCGCGTTGCTATGCAGGACGCAACAGCTCAAATGGCATTATTACAATTTATGCACGCCGGAAGAAAAACATCTGCTGTTCCAGCAACTGCACACGCAGATCATCTCATCGTTGCTCAGAGCGGTTCGGAAGAGGATTTACAGAGAGCAATTGAAGAGAATAAAGAGGTTTACGAATTCCTCGAAAGTATCTGTAAGAAATACGGTGTTGGATTCTGGCGGCCTGGTGCAGGAATTATTCATCAAGTTATTTTAGAGAACTATGCATTCCCCGGCGGAATGATGATCGGTTCTGATTCTCATACTCCTAATGCCGGCGGACTTGGAATGATTGCAATTGGTGTCGGAGGTGCGGATGTAGTTGATGTTATGGCCGGTATGCCATGGGAATTAAAATGGCCTAAATTAATCGGTGTTAAACTTACCGGAAGACTCTCCGGATGGACTTCACCCAAAGATGTTATTCTTAAAGTTGCCGGATTATTAACTGTTAAGGGCGGAACAGGTGCAATTGTTGAATATTTTGGTGAAGGAGCTAAATCAATTTCATGTACCGGCAAAGGAACTATTTGTAATATGGGTGCAGAAGTAGGTGCAACAACATCAATTTTTGCATTCGATGAAAGTATGTCCCGCTACTTAAGAAAAACAGACCGCTCTGATGCTGCAGAGCTTGCAGAAAAATTAGCAGACGTTCTAAAAGCTGACGACGAAGTATATGCACATCCGGAACTATACTTCGATCAGCTAATCGAAATTAACCTTAATGAATTAGAACCGCATATTAACGGTCCATTTACACCGGACTTAGCTCATCCGGTTTCCAAAATGAAAGAAGCTGTATTACAAAATAATTATCCCGAAAAAATAAGTGTTGCCCTTATAGGTAGCTGTACAAATTCCAGCTACGAAGACATTGACCGTTCAGCAAACATTGCACGTCAAGCACTTTCAAAAGGGTTGAAAGCTAAAACACAATTCACAATTACACCCGGTTCCGAACAGGTTCGCGCTACAATTCAGAGAGACGGACAACTTCAAACGCTTACAGAATTCGGCGGACAAGTTCTTGCAAATGCGTGCGGTCCGTGCATCGGAATGTGGAAACGAATGGATATTAAAACCGGTGAACGGAATACAATTATTAACTCCTTCAATAGAAATTTTGCAAAGAGAAATGATAACAATCCGGAAACATTATCATTCGTTGCAAGTCCGGAGATTGTTACGGCACTTGCTATCTCCGGTTCATTATCATTCAATCCGGAAACAGATTATATAGTAAATGAAAATGGCGAACATGTAAAACTTGATCCTCCTTACGGAGATGAACTGCCGTTAAGAGGATTCGAAAAGGACACTAAAGGATTTCTCGCACCGGTTAAAGATGGATATAAGACAGAAGTTAAAATTGATCCGGATAGCGAGCGTCTGCAATTCCTTGAACCATTCAAACCATGGGATGGTAAGGACTATACTTCTTTAGCATTGCTGCTTAAAGTAAAAGGTAAATGTACAACAGACCATATCTCCCCGGCGGGAAGCTGGTTGAAGTACCGCGGTCATCTCGATAACATTTCAAGGAATATGTTTCTTGGGGCAATTAATGCTTTTAATGGAAATGCCGGCGAAGCGAAGAATCAATTAACAGAGTTTTATCAACCCGTTCACGAAGTAGCACGTGAATACAAAGAACAGGGTATCGGATGGATTGTTGTTGGTGATGAAAATTATGGCGAAGGTTCATCACGCGAACATGCGGCAATGGAACCAAGATTCTTAGGTGGTAAAGCAATAATTACCAAATCATTTGCTCGTATTCATGAAACAAATCTTAAGAAACAGGGAATGCTTCCGTTAACATTTGCTGATCCCAATGATTACGACAAGATACAGGAAGACGATACATTTAATTTAATCGGATTGAAAGAATTTGCGCCGGGCAAACAACTAAAGTTAGTCGTTAAACATAGTGACGGTTCAACAGACGAAATCTGGCTTAATCATTCTTTTAATGCCGGACAAATAGAATGGTTCAAAGCAGGAAGCGCTCTTAATCTTATTGCTTCAAGTATGAAGAAGAAAGAAGTAAAAGGGAAGAAGAAAGAAATAAAAGGAAAGAAGAAAGAAATAAAAGGAAAGAAGAAAAGAAGGAATGAAGAAAAAACCAGTAAGAAAAAAATTGTAAAGAAAAGTACAAAGCCGAAGAAGAAAGCTGCTTCTAAAAAACCAGTTAAGAAAATAACACGCAAACATGTTAAAAAAACAGCTAGGAAAATTGTAAAGAAATCATCTGTTAAAAAGGTTGTTAAGAAAAAAGCGAAAAAAGTTATGAAGAAAACCGGTAAGAAAAAATAATCACCATAAGAGAGTTTGGATTCGGGTGTGTAAATAATTTTGTGTAAATGGTTAATGCAAAACCTGAAGCTAAGCGAAGTGAGGCGTAGCCGAACGAAGCTTAGCTTCTCGAAAATTGACCTTTTGGAGGTCGAAAATTGTTAACAAAATCATTAACCATAAGAAAGGAATTACACAATGGGACTTACACCAGAGATGATCGAGCAACTCAAAGCCGATCTAAAAATAGCCAGAACCTATCAAGACTTAATGGGAGAAAGTGGAGCCATTAAGAAAATAATTAAAGCATCGTTAGAGGAAATGCTCGATGCGGAACTAACAGAGCATCTTGGCTACGAGAAATACTCACCCCTAGGAAAGAACAACGGAAACAGCCGAAACGGCAAGACTCATAAAACTCTCAAGAACGACAACGGAGAAATTGACATTACTGTTCCCCGAGATCGTAACGGTTCATTTGATCCGGTGATTGTAAAGAAGTATGAGCGAACACTCGGACCAATCGAAGATAAAATTATTTCTATGTACGCTAAAGGAATGACCACACGGGATATTCAGTCTCACGTTCAAGAATTTTACGGATTAGATGTAAGTGCATCGCTCGTCTCCCAGATAACCGACAAGATTATTGATCTGGCAAAAGAATGGCACAACCGCCCGCTTGAAAATCTTTACCCAATTGTTTTCTTTGATGCCATACATTACAAAGTAACCAGCGAAGGAAAGGTAACAAACAAAGCCGCATATACATGTTTATCGCTCAATATTGACGGGAAAAAAGATTTACTTGGTCTCTGGGTAAGTGATGCAGAAGGAGTCAACTTCTGGCTTACAGTTTTAACAGAGCTTAAAAATCGTGGAGTACAAGATATTCTCATTGCTTGTGTTGATGGACTAAAAGGTTTTCCAGAGGCAATCAATACTGTTTTTCCAAAAACTGAAATCCAACTTTGTATCATTCACTTAATCCGTAACACACTCAAGTACATTGCCAGTAAAGATCAGAAATTATTTATGCAAGGTCTTAAGACAGTTTACACTGCCCCAACTGAAGAAGCTGCGCTCATTGCTCTTGACAAGCTTGAAGAAATTTGGGCTAAGAAATACTCTCTGGCGATTAAGACTTGGAGAAACAACTGGACCCATGCTTCGACGTTTTTTAAGTATCCCGCTGAGATCCGAAGAATCATTTATACGACCAATGCTGTAGAAGCCGTGCATCGGCAGTTTAGAAAAGTCACAAAAGCAAAAAGCATTTTTCCTAATGATGATGCTTTGAAAAAAATGTTGTTCTTAGCTTACAGAGATTTATCAAAAAAGTGGACTATGCAATTGCAAAATTGGGCGTTGGTTCTTTCTCATTTATCTGTTACTTTTGATGAGAGACTTGAAAATGTACTTTGATTCTAAAATCCATTTACACAAAATATTTTACAGACTCGGCAATTGTGAGTTGTTTCATATGCACTAAGAACATATGTCCCTCCGCCGGTTACAGTTATACTTTGTCCGTTAATTGAAGTAGTACCGGCACTTAATAAAATTAATACATACAAAAATAATTTGAAGGTTTTCATAATTATTTCCCCGTTTTTTATTAAACGGTCAATTATTATATTTCAAGTGCAAATAAAGAAGAAGCTTATAGCTTCTGGTATAAAATAGGTAGTCTTAAAGCTTTATTTGCACTTTTAGGACGGTGTGACCGCACCGTCCTTATTGAAAATATATTTACCCGCCCCTCCCTTTTAGTTATTTAGCTTACCTTGTATTATTGTGTTGATCCCGCTTTCATAATTTTTGGCTGGTATAAATATTTCACTGTTGAACAATATTGCTTTATTAAACCAGAAATCACTTTCAAATAATATTTTGAAATTATTCCCGTCGTAGTGACCCAATTTGAAAAAATTAGTTACAAAGAAATCTTTTTCACTTCTACCAATTAGAGATAGAAAGTAATCATGATACTCGGAGAAGTCTTTCCAAAGATATAAACCGCCATTATTTTTATACTTGTAAACTTTCCTACCTATCATAAAATATACTTTTTTATTCATTAAAAATACTTTGGTTTCTTCTTTGCTCTCATATAATTTATTTAACTTATTTCCATAAAGCTCATATATAAATTGCATGCTATCTTCTGATCTAAAAGCACTTAAAAAATATTTTTTTGATTCTTCATCATATCCCATTGTAACAAAATTTAATCTCAACTTTTCTATGTCTATAAACCTCCACGACCCTCCTGTATATTTAAGTATACAACCATAGTAACCACTTAAATCTCTTTTATCTAGGAATCCAAAGGCATATAAATCGGCGGCATTTCTTCCCCATATACCTTGTAATACCAGCCACTCTTTTTCTGTAGAATAATTACCTTGGTCTATCCATTTGTTACCGTCATAAAATAATATATGTCCCCCACTGGTAACTATCCAAATACTTTTATTGTCAAAACCGAATATTTTCCTAGCGTCGATTATAGGTAAATTCGTTTCAACATTATTCCAGGCAATACCATTATAGTGCCAAAGCCGGTACTTGTTCGAAGAACCGTCTCCACACGCCCAAATATCGGTTGGACTTGACCCCCAGATTCCATAGATGGTTGCAAATTCTCCGGGCGGTAGTTTTAGTGTATCCACTTTCCACACATAATCTCTTCTTCCGGGTTGTATTTCCGGCTCTGTTGGACTGTTACAGCAAGAGAAAGTTAATATTAATGTTGTCATTATAATGGATAGCAAAAATTTTTGTACCATTTTTTAACTCTGTTTTGTTTCTGTTACATTTCTAATACTTCTCTAAAAGGTGAGAAGTCTAAAATTTTATTTGCTTAAAGAGAGGGTGCCGCAATCACCCTCTCAATATTTATAAATCTCTTTCCTCCTACTTTAATTGACCATGTATTATATAATTTTTCCCTTTGAAATAATCAATGCCAATAAAGAAAACATCTTTTTCAAAAATAAATCCTCTTTGAACTTCCCAATTAGTGTTATAAACGTTAGTAAAATCTGTCCCATTATAGTGCTCAATTCCATCACGGCTGCCAATAAAAAAATCATTTCTGCTTCTTCCGCAAATTATATTGCCATCTATTCTTGTAGTTGAATTGTCTTTCCACAACTCCAAATTTTTATTTGAATATCTAAATATCTTTGAATTAAGAGTTGTAAATATTTCGTTACCCAGCTTAGTAACAAAAGACCACCCCGAACCCGAAAGCAACTCTTTTAGCTCCTTCCCATCCCAGCAATATACTTTTGCAATAAAACCAGAAGGATCATAAACTGTACCACTCATTACAAGTATATTGCTTTCGTTTTCAATTGCGACAGTTTCAAAACTTACCGTAACAACAGGGACATTAACAAAACTCCATTTTAATCCATCGAAACTCAAAATTATTCCTTTTGCAATGTTACTATTGTATACATCAGCAAAACCAACACCAAAAATATTATTGTATGCTGTACCGTCAAAATAATTGATGTTGACCCTGTCATATCCATTGACTTTGTATTCTCCGAATTTTGACCAATGTAAGCCGTCGTATTTCCAGATTGTACTATTAGCATTTCCAAGCCAAAGTGAATTACTAGAAAATCCAAAAAGTGCAAACGGTTGAACATATCGTGGAATAGAATCGCATTTCCAATTAAAACCATTATAGTGCCATATTGATGTTGCCGACCAGCTACTAGCTCCCACAGCCCAAACATTATTTTGTGAGCTACCCCAGAGTCTTAATAAATATAAAGATTCATTCCCGGGATTTATTGTATCAACTTCCCACACATAATCTCTTCTACCAGGTTGTATTTCCGGTTCTGTTATTCCATTACACGAATTAATGTTAACAAAAATTAAAAGAATGAGAATGGCAGAACTAAATTTTGTAATTGAGTATGTAAAAGAATTTAGGATAGGTCTTGCAGCAAAAAATGACTTTACAATTTTCATATTCCCCC
>Ga0207951_100288_pt1 | contig 28186 bp, 27 predicted proteins | sample Subbio12Aug_8Bad_FD_184830 | JGI IMG/M metagenome (GOLD analysis project Ga0207951, IMG submission 184830) | Serpentinite rock and fluid subsurface biosphere microbial communities from McLaughlin Reserve, California, USA - CR12Aug_8Bad (SPAdes) | ecosystem: Environmental > Terrestrial > Deep... | reverse complement strand
GCGTCCGCTGGACGGGGAAACCCGTCTGGCGGCGCGGCAAAACGTGGAATTCCGACCGGATGGGCGCGATTTCGGCCTTCAAGCCGCGAAATCACGAGGGTTCGGCGGGTTGTTCAGACCATCCCTAAGTCCTAAGCTCAAGTTGAGCAACAGGCTTCGTGGCGGCAGTGGTGAAGGCTAAATAGGGCCGCGTCACTATTTTGCTGAGACAGGGTGGCCATTGGACCGGTTACCTCTGCGGCGTGGTGCAATCTGCTGACCAAAGCATAGAGATGGCAGGTTGATGATTCTTCAAGGTGAGTTGATGATTCTTCAAGATGTTGGTGCCGTTTCTCGGCGGCTCGGTCGTGACTGGGGTTCTGCTCTACTGATTGTGGGGTTATTGGCGGCGGCTTTCGCGGTCAACACATCTGTGTTTGCAGTGGCAAACGCGCTTCTATGGAAACCCCTCCCGTTCCCTGCGGAGTCGCGGTTAGTGCATCTTGCGGCAAGATCCGCGCGGATGGGGATCGACTTGGGGTGGTCGATTCCGTATCTGAGCGCTGTTGCGAGTAACAGTAGCCAGCTTGAAGCAGTCGCCGCCTACCGTCGCATGGAGAGCATGCAGACCGATGTGGACGGAACTCCTTTGCGGCTCTTGCAATCATTGGCTGTGGAGCCGCATTTGCTCCTCATGTTGGGCGCAAATATTGAAGTGGGGCGTCTGTTTGAAACTGAAGATGCTCGTGTTGGCGCAGAGCCGGCCGCTTTGATCAGCGAGGGGGTTTGGCGGTCTAGTTTTGGCGGCTCTCGAGATGTGCTTGAGAAGAAGATATTTCTCGATGGAAAAGCACATCGCATCGTCGGCGTGATGCCTGCGAAGTTTGTATTTCCGAGTGATGACGTTTCAGTTTGGGTGCCGCTGGGCTTCTCAGAATCGGATGTTGCCATGAGCAACGCAGGATCGTTTGGTAATACGGGCGCGATTGGCCGAATCAGGGCTGGGTCCAACTTCGCCGCTGCCACTGCCAGCATGATGGCGGCTGTTCACAGCGAACCAACGCTTGATCAAATCGGGCAAGAAATCGGGTTGCAGCTCTCTGCTGAGCCATTACGCTCGCTTTGGGTTGAGGGACGCGAGAAGTCGCTAAAGTCGTTATTAGGCGTTGGCGCGATGTTGTTGGTAGTTACTCTGGCCAATGTGTACAACCTGTTCGTGCTACGGCTCTTGGCTAGAAGGCAGGAGTTTGCGCTTTTAGAGGTGGTTGGCGCCACCAGGCTACGCAGGCTTGGCTTGCTTGTCATCGAAGTTGGCTTGCTTTGCGCGTGCGGCGCCCTTGTTGCTTTGCTGCTTACCAGCCCAGGTCTCGAATTTCTGCGCTACCTGAATGTTCTGCCGGCTGGGATCCCGCAGCAGGTTGGCCTGGACGGCAACACTGCAATACTACTGCTTCTGATGCTTCTAGTTTCTGCGGCCCTAATCTCCTCTGGGGGAGTTGCGTTCCTGAGGCAAAACGTATTCGATGTGCTAAGGCAGACTGGAAATGGGCAAACTGCTGGGGCTCGCGTACAGAGATTGAAGCAAGTATTGGTTATTGTTCAGATCTCCATGACGTTGGTGCTGTTATTTGGCACTTCCTTGTTGGTGCGTAGTTCAAACAACCTGCTGCGGCAAGACGTGGGATTCGAACGAGAGGGGCGGGTGGTTGCAGTTCTGCAGGCAAGCATGGTGGATCAGGAAGGCAGCGCCGATGCCGTGAGAAGTCAGATTGCAGTCGCTCAAGCCCAATTGGAGTCGACTCCAGGAGTGAAGGCGGTTGGCCTTTCTACGTCGACACCCTTCGGCAAAAACGTCACATTGGAGGCTGTTCAAGGGCCGTCCACGAACAGCCGAGGCAATATCAATATCCTTTCAAAGGCGTATGTATCTCATGTGAGCGCCGACTACCCGATTGCAGCTGGGATCGAAATCCTGCGGGGCCGGCGCTTCAGTCAGTCAGAAGCGATTGAAGCCGCCCCTGTAGTGCTTATTGACGAGGACATGGCTTCGTCGTTTTTCGAAAACCAAGATCCGCTCGGGCAAACAGTTCGAGTAGCCAACAGCGTTACTGGAGAACTTGAGGAGCGTACTGTGGTCGGCGTTGTTTCACGTGTGCGACAACGAACACTTGCGGAAAAGGATAGTTTCCCTTCCTTGTACCTACCTTCGGCGATACCATTCGCTGTTCCGGGGCTGCCTACAAACTCGATTGAGATGATCATTAAATCAGATGTCGCGAATATCTCATCCGAGCAGGTGAAGAACTTGCTTCAATCTAGCGCACCTCGAATGAGGCCAGCGACCGTTGTTACAATGGAGCAAAGGATCGAGGATACCATAGTCGAGTTGATTCGACTCAACTCGCTTCTAAAGTTGCTCGCAGGCCTTTCGTTGTTGCTTTCTGCAGTCGGGTTGTACGCACTTCTCTCAAACTCTGTAATGCTTAGAACGCGAGAGTTTGGAGTGCGAGTTGCGCTGGGGGCTAGCCCAATGCAATTGATACTCTTGGTGCTACGGCAGGGTGCAAGCACCGTTATCTTCGCCGTAGCAACCAGCGTGCCTTTTGCCCTGCTTTTGGGAGCCTCAATTCGCGATAGATTGTACGGAGTGTCTTTCGCGGACCCGGCATCATTTGCGGCGGTTACATTTCTTTTGCTGCTGATTGCTTCGCTGGCCAACTTGATACCGGCGCTGCGCGCCTCCAGAGTTGCCCCAAACTTGGCGTTGCGCTAATGGTCCGCGCACCTTTCGGGTGGGTGGATGAGGATCCGAGTACGATGCAAACATCGGGCACAAGCGAAAAGCGATACATCGACAGTCTTCTTGAAGGCGGAATGACCATCGACCAGGTGAAGCAAGAGCTGCAAGACTTGGGTTGGCACTCGGAGTACATCCGTTATGTAGTTGACAGCTATGAATCGGGAGGGCTTGTTGCCGGCGCGAGGTCAATTCCGCAGCTTGCTATTAGAAACCTGTCCGGAAGCTTTGTTGTTGACGGGCGCGAAGTGCGCGTCGAAATGCGCATGTATCGGCCGGCGGTCGCATTGCTGGGAAGCTTTCTGTCTCATGATGAATGCACTGCGCTTGTGGACTTCGCAAGACCCAGATTAAGGCAGTCCATGGTCGTTTTGGGTGACGGCGATGCCCCAGAGGAAGGCGTGAATGCATACGCGCGAACCAGTGAACAAGCAAGCATCAAGAGGGGGGTTAGTGCGCTGGCAGATCGAATTCGAGATCGGGTTGCAGGTGCATTCGCTTGGCCCGTTAGCCAAATTGAATCAATGCAGGTAGTTAGGTATGACGTCGGGGCGGATTTTACACCTCATCACGACTATTTCTGCCCGGAAGCCCACGCAACCCTAATTGAACGCGGTGGTCAAAGGGTTGCAACGGTTCTGCTTTATCTGAATGCTCCCTCAGCCGGAGGTGTTACTGCGTTTCCAGACATAGAGTTGGAAATCTATCCTCAGATCGGAAACGCGCTTTTCTTTGAGTACAGTTCAGCCTCAACTGACTCTCTAACCCTGCACTCCGGTGTTTCGATTACTGAGGGAGAGAAATGGGTTGCGACCTTCTTCTTGCGAGACCGTGCTTCCAATGGAAGCGATGGTAGGAAGTCGGCAAATGAATTCTAGTGCCTTTAATATTCTGGATGCTTGTGCGTCCCCGTTCGCAAGGCTTGAGGCGCAGTCTAGCTGTACTCGGCTGGTCGCGCTGAGTCTCATGCGCCGAGTCCTCACTAATATTCGGCGTGCAGCGGGCGGTAGATTCAACGAGTTGGCGTTTGCCACCATTGAGAAAACCGTTAACACGTCTCCACTCAATTGGCGGCCAGAAATAGGAATCGCCGCCGCGGCGGTAGGTAGGGGTGATCCCGAGCTCGCTGCCCTACAGATTGCTCTAGCGTACGACGATATCGAAAGCTATGAAGTCCCCGTCTCCACCGCCGGTTGTGTTTATCTTGATGGATCAATTATCCGAGTTTCCGGGAAAAGCGCTTTGGAGCGGAACGACGGATTCTTGAAGCTGTCGAGCTCTGAGGGCGCGCAGGAATTCATTTCTGCGTCAGGTATGTGGGTCGAGCAGCGGTCGATACCGGGCGACGATTGGAGGATTCAAGGTCTTGGATTCAGTCGCCCCCGATACTGCATAGCCTCCGGACACAAAGCATCGTCCGGAATTTTCCCAAGTGTACTTCGCAACAAAACGGTTACTTCACCGAGCATGAGCTCAGTTGATACGGGGGGCAGTGAGCGAGTTGCCGAAATCGAAAATGCCCTCGCGCTCTTGTGTGATAGCAATGCTTACTCAGGATGGCTGTCCGGTGTTGTCGATGGAATTCTTGTGACTCCCAGCGGAACTTCGCCGGGGTCAAGCAGCCCGGAATTTCCGGGTTTGATCGCAGTTGGGCGCGATGATCTTGGCGTATTGAGGCGGCTTGAGCAACTAGTTGGCGCGGCGTGCCAGCAGTATCTGTTTCAACTCTCCCTTGTCTACGCACTGATTGATGCTGGGCGCGAAGAGGTGGCCTACGTGCATTCGAGAAGGTCTTACACTACGGTGCGTCGTGCGCTTGCTGCTGCGCACGAGCACGTAAACATTATTCTGCTAATGAACGAAATTGAAAAGTCGTGCGACAACCCGGGTGCTGCACGAGTTAGAGCTGAGCGCCGTCGAGTAATGCTAATGAGTGAGTGTAATCACGTCCTTTCTGGTAGTGCTGTTCTCACCGATGAGGGCCGTTACTTGTGGGACAGGTTGATTGCCTCAATTGAATAGTTAATAGTCCCAAGTAGTTCCCAGATGCCGACGCGGCACGATTCCGCGGACGTCAGTGCAAGTAGGGGCTCCGTGGCGGTACATTGCCGTCGCACGCGAGTTTCGCTGGGGTTTGAAGTCCGGCTGCGCGCGCACGCGCGCGGTCAAAAAAGAATCTGCTTGTCCGCAGATACCTGTTGCCGGTTTGGCAACGAATTCAACAAAGAGCAATAATCGCATGAGCACTGAAAAGAATCTGAACAATCTCGCCACTGCCGCTGCGGAGCTGGTTCTGCGTGAACTGAATGAGATTGAGACCCGCGATATTTTCGGCGGCAGCGGTCAAGGCTGGGTCAAGGTCGGCCCGATCACCCCGGTTCCTCCGGTCATCCCGGAACAGATGAAGTAACGGTTACTGTCGTTGGTGGGAGGCGGCGGAACTCGCCGCCTCCCATATTAATTAATTACTGGTTGGCGCGAGGCCAGAGATGCATATTGAAGCGCTTTACGTAATAACAAAACTTGTAGAGCGATGCAACCTGAATTGCACGTATTGTTATTACTATACTCCTGACAATGCATCGGTCTTCGATCGTGCGCCGGTGATGGGCATGGACACCCTTGATCAACTCTTGGAGTATATTGGCACGGCTGTTAAGGATGTTCCCATTCCTCAAGTCGTGTTCGGATTCCACGGAGGCGAGCCAACCTTGGCAAAAGCTGGCCGTGTGCAAGAATTCTGTTCAAAAGCGCGAGCCAAGCTTGAGTCGAGCGTTGACGTTAAGTTCGTAGTCCAGACAAACGGTGTGCATCTTTCCGAAGACTGGCTTCGGCTAATCAAACAAGAGCGAATGGGCGTTGGCATTAGTGTCGATGGCACCAAGGACGAGCATGATCGCTTTAGGGTCGATCATCGCGGACGGGGCTCATATGATCGCGTATGCGCCACATTGAAGAAACTTAGGCCCATCGCTGAGGATGGGCATATAAAGCTCACAGCGTTGGCCGTGATGAGCCAAGAGTTTCGAGGGGTTGAGTTCTACAAACATGTAGTGGACGATCTCGGGTTTCTTGCACTTAAGCCCTTGTTCCCGGATCGAACATGCGAAGTTCAGTTGCCTCGCGACGAGCTTGAGCGGCTTGGTTCAGAGTTGTGCGAGCTCTTCGACTATTGGCTCCTGCACGGGAGCAGAACTGTGGAGGTGGTCCTTTTCACCTCGATTGTGCGTGCGTTGCTTACTGAGAAACTGAGCGATAAAGAGGGAGCGGAGAGAATCACTTTGGGGTTCGCCCTTTTGAGTGACGGCAGCATCAGGATTCAAGATGATTATATGGTGGCAAGGGATTGGTTCTGGAGTCAGAGGGATCTGAACGTAGGAACTTCACGCTTCTTAGACTATATAGAGCAGCCTCATCATATTGAGTTGGCACAGAGTACCTTGAGGGCGCCGGAGGCCTGCCGTGGATGCCGCTTTGCAAACTCATGCAGGGGTGGCGAAGTTGCGCATCGATACACGACGACTGAGACCTTTAAGAACAAGTCAGTCTACTGCGATGCGCTGTTGATGCTGCACTCCCACATTGAGCGGCGCCTGGATCTTGGTGAAAGACAGATTGCGCAGAGTGACAAGAGAGTGGAAATTGAAGTTGCCTAGGCGTGAATCCAATGTCAAAGGAGCGTGGTGATCTGCCCCCCCCCTGGTGCTTTCGAGATGGCAAGCTCACGGAGTGCAGGCAGGAGAACGGGGTGGCTTTGCCAATGGTATCTACAACTTAGCTTCAGCATTCATGGTCCAGATTTTTCAACGTATTTTACTTTGCAGTGGAGCAACTCGTGGATTGTTCAGTTACCAACGAAGAATTTAGTCGGTTCGGGTACGCAGTGGTCTCCGACGTGGTAAGCAAGGATCTCTTGGAGATCGCCTTTAGATACTACCTGTCCTACATCAATGTGCCGGGCTATTACAACGTAACCGAAGTGAACAAGGCATTCGACAGGTACGCTGACGCGCTGAGTGAGGCGTTGATTCCCCTTGTCCAGTCGCGCGTGGAAGCGGTTGCGGGAAGGAAACTTCTTCCCACCTACTCATTTGCTCGCATCTACACAACCGAATCGGAGCTCACGAAGCACGTTGACCGGGGTGCGTGCGAGATCAGTGCAACGCTTACAGTTGGGTATCGGAATGTGGCCCAACTCTGGCCGATCTTAGTCGAGTCAGCAGGTGAGGAAAAGGCGATTGAGTTGGACGTTGGTTCCGCCCTTGTGTACAGGGGGATGGAGGTTCCGCATTGGCGCAACAAACTGGAACGGGGAATTTGGTGCCAGCTATTCTTCCACTTCGTAGACGCCGATGGGAAACTCACAGATTTGCACTACGATGGCAGGGGGCGACTTGGTCCTTTTGATATATCGGGTTATGCAAGTTGAGTAATTCCTCGACACCTGGCCTCGGCCGACGGGGTCAGGCGGCGCAATGCTCTCAACTTAACGGCCGGTACGCACTGCTGAGGTGAGTCTTTCGTCGCGGTGGCTTGGGGTAGTTGGGTCTGGCCGCGGTCCGCCGTCGGGTTCGCAGGATGGCGGCGAGGACGGTAGGCAGCACGGCCAGGCAGTGCGGGTTGCCGAGCAGGCATCCGGCAAGGATCGGGCGCAGCGCTTGAACATCGACATCTGGTTCGCCGATCCCTACGCGCCCTGGCAGCGCTGCAGCAACGAGAACACCAACGGTTTGTTGCGTCAGTTCCTACCGAAGGGCTGCGATCTCTCCGGCATCTCGCAGACGGTGTTGAACGACATCGCCCGGTTGCTCAACGGAAGACCGCGCAAGACGCTGGGATGGAAAACGCCGGAGCAGGCGCTCGCCAAGGAAATCCAGCAATTTCAGCAACGCGTTGCACTTGATTCTTGAGCTTGAGCCGCCTCCCCCTGAAACCGATAGGCAAGATGGACATCCAGCGCCCCGAACTCATGCAGCGAAAGTCGAAGAGACGGCGTTTGGTCGCAGGGTCCATCGCACTGACGCTTACCTTGACGGTCATCATTGCGATGTCTCTGGTTGGGCGTCCTCCAAGTATTCGAAAGGAGGGGGTCATGATTGCAACTGTCGAGCGTGGGTCGTTTGTGCGGTCTGTTCGTGGACCTGGCCGCCTAGTCCCTAAGCAAACGCGGTGGGTAACTTCCAAGTCCGAAGCTACTGTTGAAGAAATCTTGACGAAACCTGGGGCTAGTGTTACCTCAGACTCGATCGTTATAGTACTCAGCAATCCCGATGTCCGTGATCGCCTCGTCGCGGCATCCGCTGCACTCCGTGCAGCAGAGGGAGACCATGCGGCGCTGCTTGCTCGTCTTCAAGCCGAAACGTTTGAAGTTAAAGCAGAGCTCGCAGCTTCAAAGGGTAACTATCAGATGGCATTGGTTGAGGAGGAGGCAGGCCGTCGCGCACTAGAACGCCAGGTAATTTCGAAAGTTGCGTATAAAAAAATTGCCATTGCTGCAGATCAGTTCCGAGAGCGCGCACAAATCTCGGAGCAGAAGTTGCAACAGGCCCGACTCAGCCGAACCGCGCAGGCTTCTGCGAGTCAAATTAGACTTAATCAACTACGAGAAGCCCAGGAGTCTCAGCAGCTTCTGGCTGACGCACTGCATGTTAGAGCGGGGATCGATGGGACTATTCAGCAAGTTAACGTTGAGCCAGGACAGCGAGTGACTGCAGGCTTCAATCTCGCCAGAGTTGCGCTTCAATCTGGCCTCATAGCAGAAATTCGAGTGCCGGAGTCACAAGCACAAGAGCTGACTTCAGGCCAAGTGGCAGTTCTGGAGGTCGGGCGGGCTAGAGTCAATGGCGTGGTTGAGCGAGTCAATCCGGCTGTTGAGAATGGGACGATTCGCGTCAGGGTGTATCCAATTGAAAAACTGCCTGAAGGCGCGCGTCCTGATCAGTCGATCGATGGATTTGTTGTCCTCGAGGAAGTACCTGATGCGCTGTACGTCCAGCGACCGATAGGCGTCACTGCCAATTCAACGTCTTCCGTGTTTAGGCTTTCAAGACCCGACAATGCCACTCGGGTTGAGGTTCGATTCGGAAAGGACTCGGTCGGACAGGTGCAAGTGCTTAATGGGCTGTCAGAGGGGGATTCCATCATCGTATCTGACGTTAGCTCGTACATAACCAACGAATCACTCCGACTGAAAGAGTGAATTCCTTAATTTCCTCGGCACTCACATTATGAACAGCTCTTCAATTATCGCGCTCCGCGGTGTAACCAAGATCTTCCAGATCGACGACATCGAAACGCACGCTCTTTCAAGTGTAGACTTGCAGATAGACAAGGGCGAATTTGTGAGCATTACTGGGCCCTCTGGATGCGGGAAGTCGACCTTGATGTCGATTCTCGGACTACTCGATTCAGCCACGTCAGGCCTGTACACGCTGAACGGAACCCGTGTCGATCTGCTAACTGATTCGGCTAGGGCTAAAGTTCGAAGTCATGAAGTTGGATTCGTATTTCAGGCTTTCAATCTCATTGGGGACTTGACAATTCTGGAAAATGTTGAGCTACCATTAGCGTATAGGGAAGGAATCTCGAGGGCAGAGCGTCGCGATAGAGCGATCGAAGTTCTCGAGCGCGTCGGAATGACGCATCGCGCCAAGCACTTCCCGGCCCAGCTTTCTGGCGGGCAGCAGCAACGAGTGGCGTTGGCGCGCGCCCTAATTGGTCAACCCGCCATTCTTCTTGCCGACGAGCCAACCGGAAATCTAGATTCGAAGAATGGCGAGTCAGTCATGCAACTGCTTTGCGAAGTTCACAGCACAGGCTCGACTATTTGCATGGTCACGCATGATCCGCGATACGCCGCGCTGGCAGATCGTCAAGTGTTCATGTTCGATGGAGCAGTTGTGCCATCTGGCTGTACAAGCTGAGTAATTCCCCGACACCTAGCCTCGGCCGACGGGTTCATGCGGCGAGGGTATCAGGGATGGTCTCTGCGGTCTCCTCGGGTTCGGGAATCATCGGCTGCAGATCGGCTTCGACCAGCGGCACCAACTCGTGCTGGAAGGCACGCTGGAATTACGTCAAACGCTCGCGCAGGGCTGTATTCATTCGGCGGGTGGTGATGTGGCTTCGATACCGACATCATGCCTTCAGTGGCAACACCCGCTCCACTCTCTTCCCTCCGCGTCAGAATAGTTGTCGCCCCGATAGATCCCCCAACCTCGGCGGCAATGAAGGAAGAACGCAGTGGCAAGATACGGCAAGGCATTCAAAGACAGAGCGGTGGCGCGGTTATTGCCGCCGGAGAGCGCAACGCTGGACGCGGTGGCGCGGGTAGGCGCAGCAGCAAGGCCAAGACGCGGAGGCGCACTGGGCGCGGTGCTTGCTGCGAAGATGGTGAAGCGCAAGCTTCCCAAGTATCGTCGCAGCGCGCATCTGTGCGCAGATGCCTGGTATCGTGGACAGCCCGCGTTGCTGTCCATCGGGCTTCACGGCTACATTCCACATGTCGTGGATCGCAAGCGCGAAGCGGATGCGAAACGTCGTCACCCTGAGAAGAAAGCACGGCGCTGGGTCGTTGAGGGGCTAGTCTCAGCTTCCAAGTGCAACGCCCGTACCGCAAGGTTGGGGCATGCCCAGAACGTACCAACACCTCAGCGCCGAGGAACGCGGCGTGATCATGGCCGAGCAGCAGCGCGGGACCTCCAATGCCGGAATCGCACGGCTGCTTGGCCGTTCGCCTTCGACCCTGTCCCGTGAACTTCGTCGCAACGGCGGTGGGCGCTACGACGCCCCGTTGTCGGGCGCAGCTTATCGCCACCGCCGCACCGCATGCCGTCGGCACCTCAAGCTTGTCGAAGGCACGCCGCTGCATGGTTTCGTGCGCGATCGCCTGCTCTACCACTGCTGGTCGCCCGAGCAGATCGCGGCGACACTGCGCGTCATGCATCCTGATGACACCACGGCGCGAGTCAGCCACGAGACCATCTACGCGGCGATCTATGCGCATCCGAAGGGAGGGCTGCGGGAGGGCATGATCGCGGCCCTTCGCCAGGCCAAGCCTTCCCGTGGACGGCCACGTCGGAGTGCGGCGGGGCGCGGTGGGCTGCGCATTCCGGAGGGCAGCGGGATCAAACATCGGCCGGAGGAGATCGCGCAGCGCCTGCTGCCCGGGCACTGGGAGGGCGACTTGATCAAAGGCGCTTTCAACCGCTCGGCGGTGGGCACTCTGGTCGAGCGCAAGACGCGCTTTGTCGTTCTGTGCCGGATGGACGACTGCAGCGCCGATGCGGCACTGGCGAGCTTTACCCGGCAGATGAAGAAGCTGCCGGCGTTTCTGCGCGAGAGCCTGACCTACGATCGTGGCAGCGAAATGGCGCGACACGACGACCTGGCGAAGCGCTTGAACATCGACATCTGGTTCGCCGACCCCTACGCGCCCTGGCAGCGCGGCAGCAACGAGAACACCAACGGTCTGTTGCGACAGTTCCTGCCGAAGGGCTGCGATCTCTCCGACATCTCGCAGACGGTGTTGAACGACATCGCCCGGCTGCTCAACGGAAGGCCACGCAAGACGCTGGGATGGAAGACGCCGGAGCAGGCACTCGCCAAGGAAATCGAACAATTCCAACAACGCGTTGCACTTGATTCTTGAGCCGGAGGGTGTGCCACAGCTGGTTCAATCGTTTCCGCAAACTGCTCGTGCGCTATGAAAAGCTGCATCGCAGCTTCATGGCGCTGAATCATCTCGCCGCCGGGATCATCGCGTTCCGGTAAAGTACCGTTGAAGATCAATATTATTTACGGATAAATTCTTAGACGGGTGTCCGAAGTTCAAGGGCAGGATCAGGGCGGTTCACACACAAAAATTCAGACAGGCCCGGTTCACGTTAAGCTACCGGACACCCCTCGCGGTTTTCGCCGAGGGCTACATCAACCCCGTTGCGAATCGGAGTTGAACTCGCCTGATCAAACATTGCCCATGCCAGCCACATCTCGCGTGAATACCTTCCTGCAATCCCAAGCCGCCGAATGCGGCCTGGCTTGCTTGGCGATGGTCGCCGACCATCACGGTCATCGCACTGATCTGACGGAGTTCCGGCGGCGGTTTTCGGTCTCGCTCAAGGGCGCCTCGCTCAACCGCCTGATCGGCATCGCCCAGCAGCTCGGTTTCCAGACCCGCGCGCTGCGGCTGGAGATCGAGCATCTGGGCCAACTGCAGACGCCCTGCATCCTGCATTGGGATCTCGACCACTTCGTGGTGCTGGCCCGGGTCGGGCGGAAGGCTGTCACCGTGCTCGACCCGGCCTTCGGCGAGCGCAAGCTCAGCCGGCAAGAAGTCTCCAAGCACTTCACCGGCGTTGCGCTGGAGCTGACCCCGGGCGCCGAATTCAAGCAGCAGGTCGCGCCGCCGGCGGTCAAGATTTCGCAGCTCACCGGCCCGGTGCGCGGACTGTGGCGCGCGCTGGCGCAGATCCTGCTGCTGTCGGTGGCCTTGCAGGTGTTCGTGCTGCTGGCACCGTTCTTCATGCAGTGGGTGGTGGACCAGGCCCTGGTCTCGGCCGACCGCGAGTTGCTCACCGTGCTCGGCCTTGGCTTTGGCTTGGCCCTGCTGCTGCAGGTGGCCATTGGCCTGCTGCGCGGCTGGGCGCTGGTGTTCCTGTCAACGCAGCTCGGCCTGCAGTGGCTGGGCAATGTGTTCGCGCATGCGCTCAGGTTGCCGCTGGAGTTCTTCGAGAAGCGACATCTCGGCGATGTGGTCTCGCGCATGGGCGCGGTGCGAGCGATCCAGCAGACCTTGACCACCACCTTCATCGAAGCCTTGATCGACGGCCTGATGGCGGTCGCGACCTTGGCGATGATGCTGCTCTACAGCCCCAAGCTGGCCCTGGTCACCTTGGTGGCGGTGGCGTTGTACCTGGGCCTGCGTGCTCTGGCCTTCCGGCCGCTGCGCATGATCACCGAACAGGAGTTGGTGGCCGACGCCAGGCAGCAGTCGCATCTGCTGGAATCGCTGCGCGGGATGCAGAGCCTCAAGGTCGCCGGCCAGGAGGCTTTCCGCCAGGGCGCCTACCAGAACCTGATGGTCGATACCGTCAACCAGGAACTCAAGCTCGCCAAACTCGGACTGGGCTTCAACACGGCGAGCCAGGCGATCTTCGGCATCGAGCGCATCGCGGTGATCTGGATCGGTGCCACGCTCGCCATGCAAAGCGTGTTCTCGGTCGGCATGCTGATCGCCTACCTGGCCTACAAGGACCAGTTCGCGCAGCGCGTCGCCGGGCTGATCGACAAGTGGATCGAGTTCCGCATGCTGCGCCTGCACGGCGAGCGCCTGGCCGATATCGTGCTGACGCCGCCGGAGCTCGACGAAGCCTCGGCCATCGAAGCGCCGACGCCGGCCGACACCCGCATCGAGGTGCAGGGCCTCTCCTTCCGCTATGCCGAGGGCGAGCCCTGGGTGCTGCAGGAGTGCAGCTTCAGTGTCGAGAACGGCGAATCGGTGGCCATCGTCGGTGCATCGGGTTGCGGCAAGACCACCCTGGTCAAGCTGCTGCTCGGTCTGCTGGCGCCGAGCGCGGGCAGCATCCGTATCGGCGGCCAGGACATCCGTCGGCTCGGCCTGCGCAACTACCGCGGCATCGTTGGCGCGGTGCTGCAGGACGACCAGCTGTTCGCCGGTTCGGTGGCCGAGAACATCGCCTTCGGCGACAGCGCATTGGATTTCGCCCGGATCGAGGCGGCAGCAAGGCTGGCGGCGGTGCATGAGGAGATCGCCGCGATGCCGATGGGCTACCACAGCCTGATCGGCGATATGGGTACCGTGCTTTCGGGCGGGCAGAAGCAGCGGGTGATTCTGGCGCGTGCGCTGTACCGCCGGCCGAAGCTGCTGTTTCTCGACGAAGCGACCAGCCATCTCGATGTCGAGCGCGAGCGCCTGGTCAACGATGCCGTGCGCCGACTCAAGCTGACCAAGCTGATCATCGCCCACCGGCCGGAGACCATCGCCTCGGCCGACCGTGTGCTGGTGATGCAGGGCGGGCGGATCGTGCAGGAGTTCCGGCCGCAGGTGCCGTTGCAGGGCGTGCCGGAGGCCGCGCAGACGAGGTAGGAGCGCGTGTCGCCCTGGCCGTCGTCGGGGTGGCCCTGTTCGCGCCGTGAGGTTCAGACCGGCCGCAGGCTCATCGCCACGGCCAGGTGGTCGGAGCCCGCCGCCGGCACGGCGCGGTAATCCTCGACCACGAAACCGGCGGTCAGCACATGGTCGAGTGAGCGCTTCGGGTTCCAGCTGGGGAAGGTGGCCAGTGCTGCCGGTGGGGGCGACAGGGCGGTACGGCGGTACAGGCCGGCCAGTTCCGGTGCGTCGGCGGCGCAGTTGAAATCGCCCATCAGCACCAGGCGTTTCGGGCCGGACAGCAGTTCGCCGAGGAAATCGAGCTGCATCCGGCGCGAGGCCACGCCCAGCGAGAGGTGGGTGACCGCCAGGGTCCAGGCGGCCTCGCCTTCGCCGAACTCCACCAGCATCACACCCCGCCCGGCGATCCGGCCGGGCAAGGGGTAGTCCAGCACCTGGCGCGGCGCTTGCCGGGCCAAGAGGCCGTTGGCGCTGCCGGCGATGCCGGCGACCCGGCGGTTCGGCTGGTGGCTCCAGTAGGGAAAATGGGCGCGTTCGGCGAGGTCGCGAGTCTGGTTGCGGAACCCCGAGCGCAGGCTGCCGGGATCGCTTTCCTGCAGGCCGACGATGTCGTAGCCGCGCAGCAGTTCGCCCAGCTCGTCGAGGGTCCGCTGCTTGCCCCGCGGCAGCAGATGGCCCCAGCTGCGGGTCAGGTAGTCGTGGTAGGCGCGGGTGCTGTGCGCGGCCTGGATGTTGGCGCTCAGCAGGCGCAGCGGCATCGGCTCAGCGGGCGGCCGGCGCGGCCGGGCGCGGTGCGGCCGGCGGCGCGGCGGCGGTGGCCTGGCGCAGCCTTGCGCGCTCGCGGGCGACCAGCCATTCCGTGGTCTGCAGCATGCCCTGGAAGCCACGGTCCGGCGTGGCCGAGACACGGTAGCGGCCGTTGACGACAATCGTCGGGGTGGCGTTGACGCCGGTGCGCTGGGCGAACTGCTTGGCCCGGTTCACCCGCGAGGTGACGCCGAAGCTGTTCATCGTGGCCACCAGCCGGGCACGATCGAGGCCAAGCGCGGCGTAGGCGTCGGCGACCTCTTCCGGTGTGCCGGTGCGGATCCGGCGCTCGACATGGAAGGCGCGGAACATGCCGGCATGGGTGCGGTCCACGGCATTCAGGGCCTCGGCGGCGTAGAAGCCGCGGGCCAGGTTGTCGACCGCGCCGCCCCAGGCGGCATGCACGTAGGTGACCCGCACATCGGCCGGCTGGCGGGCCTTCCAGGCGCTCATCAGCGGTTGGAAATCGGCGCAGTGGATGCAGTGGTAGCTGAACACCTCGGCCACTTCGATCCGGCCGGGCGGGCCGAACGGCGTCTGGGCCGGGCTGATCGGCACGAAATCGGTGCCCGGGCGCGGGGTCGGGGCGGGGCCCTGGGCCAGTGCGGCAACCGGCAGCAGAAGGGCGGCGAGCAGGGTCAGCGAACGGAGCATCGAGAACCTCGGTGGGCGGGCTTGGTAAAGCACGAAAGCCGACGTCGCCGCCGGCTTGCCTATATGGAAACGTGCGGGCGGGAAAAGTTCCCGCCGTCGTTCAGCGGGCGGCGGTGCTGGCCGGCGGGGCGTCGTGGACGTTGTGCAGGCCCTGCAGGAAGCTGGCCAGCGAGTCGATTTCCTCGTCGGTCAGGTTGCGGGCGATCGAGGCCATCATGCTATTGGCGCGGTCGCCTTCGCCCCAGACCGCGCCATCGCGGAAGGCGCGCAGCGTCAGCGCGGTGTAGGCGGCATGCTGACCGGCCAGCTTCGGCCAGCCCGGGCCGGGCACGCCGGTGCCGGTCGGGCCGTGGCAGGCGGCGCAGGACGGGATGCCGCGGGTGGCGTCGCCGGAGCGGTAAAGGGCCTTGCCGACCTCGTAGAAGCGGCGCCCTTCGTTCGGACCGGAGGCGATGACCGACTCGTCGGCGACACCGGGGGTCGGGGTCTGTTGCGAATAGAACGCGCCAAGGTCACGCATGTCCTGTGCCGAAAGCGGGGCGGCGAAGGCCATCATGATGGCATTGTCGCGCTCGCCGCTCTGGTAGAGCGCGAGCTGGCGGGCGATGTAGTCCTCGTGCTGTCCGGCCAGCTTGGGGTTGGCCGGGTCGACCGAATTGCCGTCGACACCGTGGCAGGCGGCACAGGTCACCGACAGGGCTTCGCCGCGTTCGGCATTGCCGGGCATGGCCGGGCCCGGGGCGGGCAGGGCGGCCACGGTGGCAGCAGCGGCTTCCGCGGCCGGCGTCACGGTGGCCGCGGCAGCGGTGGATTCGACGGGAGCCCCGGTCGTCTGGGCGATCGCGACGCCGGCCAGGGCGAGGGCGACACCAATGGCGAGGATGCGCTTGAGCGGCATGCGGGCACTCCGGAAGGCAGGAACAGGCAACAGAGGACGGGCGGCCCGAGGCCAGCCCTGACGTTCCATTATCCCTGCCGGGGCGCGCTACGGTCAACGAAGCCATCGACCGGCGGGCTTCACGCCGGGCCGGCAAGAGTCCAAGCTGACGGCCCCGCCGAAGGAGCCGCAATGGCCAGCAACCCCCTGCAGAGCGCCGAGTTCCTGAAAGCCGCGCACCTGCCGCACCAGCTGCCCGACGACAGCGGACTGGAAGTGGCCTTCGCCGGCCGCTCGAACGCCGGCAAATCGAGCGCCCTGAACGCTCTCTGCCAGCGCCATGGCCTGGCGCGCACCTCGAAGACGCCCGGCCGCACCCAGCAACTCGTCTACTTTCTGGTGCGTCCCGAGCGCCATCTGGTCGATCTGCCGGGTTACGGCTACGCCGAGGTGCCCTTGCACCTGCGCGAGCACTGGAAGGCCTTCATCGAGGGCTATTTCCAGAACCGTCAGGCGCTGGCCGGCCTGGTGCTGGTGATGGACAGCCGCCACCCGATGAAGCCCTTCGATCAGCAGATGATCGATTTCGCCTTTCGCCGTGGCCTGCCCTGCCACGTCCTGCTCACCAAGGCCGACAAGCTCACCCGCAGTGCGCAGGCGCAGACCCTGGCCCAGGTGCGCAAGACACTCGGTGGCATCGCCTCGGTGCAGCTGTTCTCGGCGCCCGACAAGCTGGGTGTGGAGGAGGCGCGGGCCGTCATCAGCGGCTGGCTGGGCCTCGCGAAGCCGGGGTGAGGGCTGTCTTGCGTGCTGCCGGTTTCGCCCCCATCGTCGATTCGACCCCTTTTCTCACCCCAACAAGGCAGCACGAATGTCCGGACCGAGCGCCGAAAAAGCCACGCCCATCGAGGCTCGGGCGCAGCTCATCGAGTACCTGGCCTCGGGCAGCAAGCCGCCGAGTGAATGGCGTATCGGCACCGAGCACGAGAAGTTCGGCTTCCGCCACGAGGACCTGAGGCCGATCCCCTACGAGGGTGAGCGCGGCATCCGCGCCGTGCTCGAGGGCATCGCCAAGTTCGGCTGGCAGCGCGTCGAAGAGAACGGGCAGCTGATCGCGCTGACCCAGGACAAGGCCTCGGTGACGCTCGAGCCCGCCGGCCAGCTTGAGCTGTCGGGCGCGCCGCTCATCGACGTGCACGAAACCTGCCGCGAGACCGCGCAGCACCTCTACGAGGTCAAGGCCGCCGCCGACCCGCTGCGGCTCGGCTTCTTCGGCATGGGCTTCCAGCCCAAATGGCGGCGCGAGGACATGCCGTGGATGCCGAAAGGCCGCTACACGATCATGCGCGAGTACATGCCGAAGGTCGGCTCGCTCGGCCTCGACATGATGACGCGCACCTGCACCATCCAGACCAACCTCGATTTCGCGAGCGAGGCCGACATGGTGAAGAAGTTCCGTGTCTCGCTCGCCCTGCAGCCGGTGGCCACCGCCCTGTTCGCCGATTCGCCGTTCACCGAAGGCCAGCCGAACGGCTTCCAGAGCTTCCGCAGCCAGGTCTGGACCGACACCGACGCCGATCGCACCGGCCTGCTCGATTTCGTCTTCGAGGAGGGCTTCAGCTTCGAGCGCTACGTCGATTACCTGCTCGATGTGCCGATGTACTTCGTCTACCGCGACGGCACCTACATCGACGCGGCGGGCAAGAGCTTCCGCGCCTTCATGGACGGGCGGCTCGACGTGCTGCCCGGCGAGCGGCCGACGATGCGCGACTTCAGCGATCACCTGACCACCGCCTTCCCCGAGGTGCGGCTGAAGACCTACCTCGAGATGCGCGGTGCCGACGGCGGCCCGTGGAACCGTATCTGCGCGCTCTCGGCCTACTGGGTGGGCCTGCTCTACGACGACGCCGCACTCGATGCCGCCTGGGATCTGGTGCGCGACTTCACCCTCGAAGAGCGCCATGCCCTGCGCGACGGTGTGCCGCGGCATGGCTTCAGGCTGCCGTTCCGATCGGGCACGATGCGCGAGCTGGCGTTGGCGTCGCTGAAGATCAGCGAAGCCGGTCTGAAGCGGCGCGCACGCTTCAACCGCTGCGGAGCCAGCGAGGCGGTCTACCTCGAGCCCTTGTTCGAGATGGCTCAGGCCAACCAGACCGCGGCGGATCGAAAGCTGGCGCTGTTCCACGGCGAATGGCAGGGCAGCGTCGATCCCCTGTTCCGCGAATTCTCCTACTAAGGCCCAGCATGTCCAAGGTGTTCACCGATGCCGATGCCGAGGCCCTGGCGCAGTTGCTGGAAAACCGGGCCATTCCCTTTGGCGGCATGAGCCTGGAGCAGCTCGACGGCTTCCTGTCCGGCGTGGCCGTCTCGCCGGAAGCCATCCCGCAGGCCGAGTGGATGCCGCGCGTCTGGGGCAAGGAGCCGCGCTGGGAAAACCCCCGCGACCGCGACGAGCACTACGCGCCGATCCTCCACCTCAAGGCCGCCATCGAGCGTCGCGTCAAACTCGTCGAGGACGACTTCACCGACCAGGACATGCCCTTCATCTGGGTGCCGGAGGACGGCGAGGCGCCGCCCGCCGACGACATCCCGATCGGTGCGGAATGGGCCGACGGTTTTCTCGAGGCCGTGGGCTTTCAGGAGGTCGAGTGGGGCGAATGGGAGGCCACGGACGAGTGGGTCACCGAAGCGCTCGACCTGATCCAGTCGATGTCGGGCGGCGAGGGCATCGAGGAGCCCGGTCACGAGGGCCGCCTCGCCATCGTCGGCCAGATTCCGGCCGTGCTGCATGACCTCTACGCCGGCGGACTGGAGCGCAAGGCGCCGAAGCAGCCGCTGCGCAAGGACGCGACGCCGGGCCGCAACGACCCCTGCGCGTGTGGGTCGGGGAAGAAGCACAAAGCCTGTTGCGGCAGAGGCTGAGGGGCATTTCGGAACCGACACCCCGTCTTTGTCGCGCTCCAGCAGGCCGTGAGCCCGGAGCAGTACCCCCGCCACGACAGGCCGGGGGCCGGCGGCGGACTCGGGCCGGTTGGTGTGCGGCAAGCAAGCCGACGGGCCGACCGAAGGGCGCATCCCTGCGCCCTCGGTCGGTGCGCCCGTCCGGGGCGCACCCTGCGGGCCTGGCGTCTCATCACCGGGCTGGCCCTCGAAATCCGCCGCATGCCCCCAGCCTGCCTTGCGGGGTGCTTCGCGGCGCGCCGCGCCAGCGCGGCTTCGCGGACAGCGAAGCGAGCCAAGGAGGTCGAGCGGCGGCGAATGCGGAGCGGGACGCGGAGCCTGAGCCGTCGCGTCCGCAGGTCGCGTGAGGGCAGGCGCGAAGGCGTAGCCTTATTCCGCGCTCCAGCAGGTCGGCGCGTTCCAGCAGGCCGGGACGCGCCCGGAGCAGCACCCCACGCTGCGACAGGCCGGGGGCCCGCGGCGGACTCGGGCCGGTAGCCGTGCGGCAAGAAATCCGACGGGCCGACCGAAGGGCGCCTCCCTGCGCCCTCGGTCGGTGCGCCCGTCCGGGGCGCACCCTGCGGGCCTCACGTCTGATCACCGGGCTGGCCCTCGAATTCCGCCGCAAGCCCCCAGCCTGCCTGGCGGGGTGCTTCGCGGTTGCGGCGGTGATGGAGTGAGGATCACGCAGCCCGTCTTCGCTTCGCATCCTGCGGCCGATGCCCGTCAGCGAGCGCCGCGCCAGCGCGGCCTCGCGGACAGCGAAGCGAGCCATGGAGGGCGAGCGGCGGCGAATGCGTAGCGGGACGCGGAGCCTGAGCCGTCGCGTCCGCAGGTCGCGCGTGGGCAGGCGCGAGGGCTGCGTATGGCGTCGGGTTCCGGCAGGCTAGAAACATGCCGCGACGTGAAGCCGGCGTCGTGGCGCCGCCTGCACGGCGTAAGACTGAGAATCGGAAGCGAACGCCCTGCCCCCGGTCGCTGCCGGGTCGGGAACTTCGACCGGCTGTCACGATCATTCCCTTCCCCGCCCAAGAGCCACCCATGCACCGTCCGCTTGCTCTCGCCCTTGCCGCCCTCCTCGCCGCACCGCTGGCGGCCCACCCGCAGCAGGCCCATGTCCACGGCCTGGCCCATGCCGACATCGCGGTCGAGGACGGTCGGGTCGAGATCACCCTGCGCGCCACCGCCTACGATCTGGTCGGCTTCGAGCGCGCCGCGGTCGATGCGGCCGAGGCCGCCACGATCCAGGCCGCCCGTGCCCTGATGCTCGACCATGGCCGGCTCTGGCGCTTCAGCGTGGCGGCCGGCTGCGTGGCTCAGGCGCCGGTGCTCGAAGTGCCGGCGGCGGAGCAGGCCGAGGGCGATGAGCACGAGCACAGCCACGATCACGAGCACGGCCATGACCACGAGCACGAGCACGGTGGGCATGTTGATTGGCTGGCCCGTTACCGCTTCGACTGCACTCGTCCCGAAGCGCTCAGGACCATCGATGTGGCGCTGTTCCAAGCGGTGCCCGCCCTGCAGAACTTGCGGGTACAGCTCATCGACGGCAGCGGAGCGCGGGCGCTCGAACTGACGCCGGCGCAGGCCCGGATCGTGCTGGATTCGGCCCCGTGAGTGCGGCGCTGGCGATCGAGGGCCTGCGCTTTGCCTGGCCCGACCGCCCGTGGCGGCTGGAACTGCCCTCGCTGGTGCTCGAAGCCGGCGATCGGCGTTTTCTGCACGGCCCCAGCGGCACTGGCAAGAGCACCCTGCTCAACCTGATCGCCGGCACCCTGGTGCCGCAGGCCGGGCGCATCGAGGTGGCCGGCGAGGCCATGACCGGTGTTTCCGGCCCCCAGCGCGACCGTCGCCGTGCCGATCACCTCGGCATCGTCTTCCAGCAGTTCAACCTGCTGCCCTTTCTTTCGCTGGTCGACAACGTCAGCCTGCCCTGCCGTTTCTCCAAGGCCCGTCGCGTCCGCGCCGTGCAGCGTTTTGGCGGCCTGGGCGAGGCGGCCCAGCATTACCTCGCTGCGCTTGGTCTGGCCGAGGAGGCCCGTGCCGGGCGGCCCGTGCTCGAACTTTCGGTGGGCCAGCAGCAGCGGGTTGCCGCCGCCCGTGCCCTGATCGGTGGGCCGGCCGTGGTGCTTTGCGATGAGCCGACCTCGGCTCTCGATGCCCGCAACCGCGACCAGTTCCTCGACCTGCTGTTCGCCGAGTGCGAGGCTTCCGGCGCGGCCCTGCTCTTTGTCAGCCATGACCTCGGCATCGCTCGCCGTTTCCCGCACCAGCAGGCCTTGGGCGAGTTGGCTGGAGTGGCGGCATGAACGGCGGTCTGCTCGGTCTGGCCTGGGCCAGCCTGAAGAACCGCAAGGCCACGGTGCTGCTGACCGTGTTCACCCTGGGCCTCGCGGTGATGCTGCTGCTCGGCATCGAGCGCGTGCGCCACGAGGCGCGTGATTCCTTCCTGCGCTCGGTGGCCGGGGTCGATCTGATCGTCGGCGCCCGCTCGCACCCGGTGCAGTTGCTGCTGTACTCGGTGTTCCGGTTGGGCGAGCCGACCGCCAACCTGCAATGGGCCACCTACGAGAAGTTCAAGGCGCTTCCGCCGGTGGCCTGGACGGTGCCGATCAGTCTGGGCGATTCGCATCAGGGCTTCCGCGTCATCGGCACCACCGGCGAGTTTTTCACCCGCATGGGCTACGGCGACCGCCGCGGCCTGCGCTTCGCCGAAGGCCAGGCCTTCAACGCCCTGCACGATGCCGTGGTCGGCGCCGACGTGGCCGAGAAACTGGGCTATGAGCTCGGCCGCGAGATCGTGCTCGCCCACGGCATCGCGCGGGTGGCCGTCCACAAGCACGATGACCAGCCTTTCCGGATCGTCGGCATCCTCGCCCGCACCGGTACTGCCATCGACCAGGGCGTCTACGTCTCGTTGGAGGCGATCGAGGCCATCCACCTCAACTGGCGCGGCGGTGTGCCCTTGCCGGGGTTGCGTGTCGATGCCGATCGCATCCCGCCGGAATTGCTGCGACCGCGTTCGATCACGGCGGTGTTCGTCGGCCTCGAATCGCGCGGCGCCACCTTTGCCGTGCAGCGGGTGGTCAACGAGTACCGCGGCGAGCCGCTGATCGCCATCCTGCCCGGCGTGGCCCTGAGCCAGCTCTGGGCGCTGATGGGCGGCGTCGAACGCGCCCTGTGGATCGCCGCTGCCGCCGCCGTGCTGGCAGCCCTGATGGTGCTGCTGACCACCATCCTCGCCACACTCAACGAACGCCGCCGCGAGATGGCCCTGTTGCGTGCGGTCGGCGCCGGTCCCCGCCATGTGTTCGGCCTGCTGGTGGCCGAGGCCGCCCTGCTCACCGGCGCCGGTGTGCTGCTCGGGGTGGTGCTGATGGAAGGCATGCTGTTCGCCATCGGACCGACGCTGGAAGCCCGCTTTGGCCTGATGCTGAGCCCCGGCTGGCCCGCGCCGGCCGAACTCGCCGTGCTGGGCGGCATCTGGTTGGGCGGTATCCTGCTGGGCCTTGTCCCCGCCGCGCTCGCCTACCGGCGCTCCTTGCAGGACGGCGTTGCCGTCGATCGCTGATACCACCGGAAAACCCGCCATGCCCCGATCCTTCTCGCTACGCTTTGCCCCGGCCCTCTTGGCCCTGCTGGGTTTCGCCCTGCTTATGCCGCTGGCCCGAGCCGCCGAGCCGGCGATCGGCACCCGCCCGGATGTCTCGGCGGCCGACCCGGGTGGGGCGCGCGAGATCGACTGGCTCGAGCTGCTGCCGCCGGAGGACCTCGAAGCCCTGATGGCCATGCCGGAAATCGACCACACCGGCGAGATGGTGATGCCCGAGGTGATGAGCAGTACCCGCACCGTCGCCCGCATGAACGGTGTGCGTGGGCGGATTCCCGGCTACCTCGTGCCGATCGCTTTCAACGAGGAGCAGCAGGTCACCGAGATGTTTCTCGTGCCCTTCTTTGGTGCCTGCATCCATGTGCCGCCACCGCCGCCGAACCAGCTCGTGTTCATCCGCCCAGAGAACCCGATCGAACTGGGCAACCTCTGGGACGCCTACTGGGTGCACGGCACCTTGCGCATCGACCTCACCGAGAACGCCATGGCCACCTCGGCCTACACCCTCGAACTGGAGCGGCTCGAACTGATCGAGGAGTGAGCCGGCGGCTCAGCGCAAGGCGGCGATTCCGCAGGCCAGATCGGCCAGCAGATCGTCGGCATGCTCCAGCCCCAGCGACAAGCGCAGCAGGCCCGGTGGCGACACCGGGTTCGGTCCTTCGACCGAGGCGCGATGCTCGATCAAGGACTCCACGCCGCCCAGCGAGGTGGCGTTGGTGAACAGCTGCACGGCCCCGGCGAAGGCCAGTGCCGCCTCGCGGCCGCCCTTGAAGGTGACCGAGACCATGCCGCCGAAATCAGCCATCTGCCGGGCCGCGACGGCGTGGTTCGGGTGCGTGGGCAGGCCGGGAAAGAATACGGTCTCGACGGCAGGCTGCACGGCGAAGAAAGCGGCCACGCGCCGCGCGTTGGCGCAGTGCCAGGCCATCCGTGCCGGCAGCGAGCGCAGGCCGCGCAGCGTGAGCCAGGCCGAGAACGGTGCCAGCACGTTGCCGCTGATGTGGCGACGGTGTGCGGCCTTGTCGAACAGCCCATCGCGCCGTGCGAACACCAGCGCGCCGCCCATCACGTCGCTGTGGCCGCCCATGTATTTGGTGGTCGAGTGCATCACCAGGTCGGCGCCGAGCGCGATCGGCCGCTGTAGTAGCGGCGTGGCGAAGGTGTTGTCCACCGCCAGCAGGGCGCCGTGCTGTTTCGCGATCTGCGCGAGCGCGGCCAGGTCGGCGATGCGCAGCTGCGGGTTCGATGGCGTCTCGGCCCAGATCATCCGCACCGCCGGCCTCATCGCCGCCGCCACGGTGGATGGATCGCACTGGTCGACCCGGCGTGCCGTGACGCCGCGCTCGGGCAGGAACTCGGCAGCCAGTGAGCGCAAGCCGGCGTAGCAGTCTTCGGGAATCAACACCTCGCTGCCGGCGGGCAGGCACTCGAGTGCCGCCGTCATCGCCGCCATGCCCGAGCCGTAGACGAGCGCGACCTCGCCGCCATCGAGGGCGGCCAGCGCGGTTTCCAGCCGGTCCTGGGTCGGGTTGCCCTCGCGCTGGTACTCGTAGCCGGCCAGGCGCTCCGCGGCCGGGCCGTGCTTGAAGGTGGTCGAGAAATGCAAGGGCGGTGCGACCGCGCCGTTGTGGGCATCGGCTTCACCGCCGGCATGCACGGCGAGCGTTTCGAGACGGCGCGGCGCGGCGGTCGGGTCAGGGCGCATGAACAGGTTCCAGGTTGAAGCCGCGCTGCCGCAGCTCATCGGCGAGTTGTGGCGGCGAGGCGTAGTGGATGGCATCGAGGCCGGCACGTCGGGCACCGGCCGCGTTGTCCGGCTGGTCATCGATCATCAGCGCCGAGCCGGTCGAGAAGCCCAGTGTCGAAAGGCAGGCAAAGAAAGCCTGCGGGTCGGGCTTGGTCAGACCGAGCTGGCCGCTCGTCACCATCCGCGTGCCGAACAGCGGCCGGAGTTCCGGCAGCATCTTGGGCAATTGCCGGCCCAGCCACTGGCCGTTGTTGCTGAACAGGGCCAGCGTGGTCTGCGGCGCGAGGCGTGCTGCCAGCTCCAGCACCTCGCGATGCGGCCGCAGGCTCTGTCGCCGGGCCTCGATGAAAGCGTCCATGGGCAAATCAAGCCCGTGCCTTCGGCGCACGCTGTCGAGGTAGTCCTCGAGGCCCAACTCGCCACGCTCGTTGCGGCCCTCCAGCCCGCTCCTGAACAGCGCCGCCTCGATCACCGCCGGCGCTACCCCGACCGTGTGCGCAAGCAGTTCGAGGCGCAGCTCGCGACGGTCGTCGACCAGCACATGATCGAGGTCGAACACCACCAGCCGCGGCCGCGCTCGCGGGTTCATGGCGCGGCGGCCACCTCGCGGAAGGCGGCGCGGGCGGCTTCGAGCGTGTGGGCGATCTCGGCCTCGCCGTGCGCCGAGGACAGGAAGCCGGCTTCGAAGGCCGAGGGCGCCAGGTACACGCCGCGCTTGAGCATGGCGTGGAAGAAGCGCCGGAAACGCGCCGCGTCGGCGGCCTTGGCCTGCTCGAAGGAGCTCACCCGCCCGGCGCTGAAGTACAGGCCGAACATGGCGCAGACATGGCGGGTCGAGAAGGCCACGCCGGCTTCGTCCGCGGCGGCCTGGAAGCCAGCCACCAGCCGATCGGTCTGGGCTGCCAGAGCCTCGAAGAAGCCCGGCTGCTGGATCAGCTCCAGGGTCGCGAGGCCGGCGGCCATGGCCACCGGGTTGCCGCTCAGGGTGCCGGCCTGGTAGATCGGCCCGGCCGGCGCGATCTGCTGCATCAGCTCGCGACGACCGCCGTAGGCGCCCACCGGCATGCCGCCGCCGATGATCTTGCCGAAGGTCGTGAGGTCCGGGCTCACTCCGTAGAGCTGCTGCGCGCCGCCCAAAGCCACGCGGAAGCCGGTCATCACCTCGTCGAAGATCAGGATCGCGCCGTGCTTCGTGCAAAGCGCACGCAAGTGCTGCAGGTAGCCCGGCTCCGGCGGGATGCAGTTGGCATTGCCCACCACCGGCTCGACGATGACGCCGGCGATGTCGTGGCCGACTTCATCGAACAGTGCCGTCGCGGCGGCAAAGTCGTTGTAGGGCAGGGTAAGCGTGAGGTCGGCCAGGGCCTTCGGTACGCCGGGTGAATCCGGCAGGCCGAAGGTCAGTGCGCCGCTGCCGGCTTTGACGAGAAAGCTGTCGCCGTGGCCGTGGTAGCAGCCATCGAACTTGAGGATGCGGCTGCGGCCGGTCGCACCGCGTGCCAGCCGGATCGCCGAGAGCGTGGCCTCGGTCCCCGAGTTGACCATCCGCACCATAGCGCAGCTCGGCACGAGTCGGGTGATCGTCTCGGCCATGGTCACTTCCAGTGCGTTCGGCACGCCGAAGCTCAGGCCATCGACCATCACCCGGCGCACAGCATCGAGCACCTCCTCGCGGGCATGGCCGGCGATCATCGGTCCCCAGCTGCCGATGTAATCGACGTAGCGGTTGCCATCGACGTCCTCGATCCAGGCGCCGTGGGCGCGCTTGGCGAAGAAGGGTTCGCCACCGACCGATTTGAAGGCGCGCACGGGCGAGTTGACGCCACCGGGCAGCAGAGCGAGGGCGCGGGTGTAGAGGGCGTGACTGGAGGCGGTGTTCATCGGGTTCCGGAGGTGAGGGCGAAGAGCGCGGCGAACCGTTGTGCGGCGGCGCATGGGTCGGGCGCATCGAACACGGCGCTGACCACGGCCAGCAGATCGGCGCCAGCAGCAAGCAACAACGATGCATTATCGGACGTGATGCCGCCGATGGCGACCCGCGGCAGGCCGTGCGCGGCGGCATCGCGCAGCAAGGCAGGTGTCGCGCGTCGCGTCGTGGCTTTGGTGCGCGTCGGAAAGAAAGCACCGAAGGCGAGGTAGCTCGCGCCATCGCGCGCGGCCGCTGCGGCGCGGGCCGGATCGTCGTAGCAGGAAGCACCGAGCAACAGCGTCGGCGCGGCCCGGCGCACCGCGGCGAGATCGCCGTCGTCTTCGCCCAGATGGGCACCGGCGGCCCCGATGTCGAGCGCCAGCCGCCAGTCGTCGTTGACGACCAGAGGTACGCCGGCGGCATCGCAAAGCGTCTTCAGCGCAAGGGCCTCGCGGCGGCGACGCTGCACATCGGCGCGCTTGTTGCGGTATTGCAAAAGCGCGGGGCGGGCCGGCAGCACGGCGGTGACCCGTTCGAGAAGATGCCCGCTGTCGTCAGCATCCGGGGTGATCAGATAGAGGCCGCGGAGCGCGGAAGCGGAGGTCATGCGTCGGCGAGGCGGCGGGTGTGGGACGATTCTAGGCCCACCCATGCCATCGCCGGAGTGCCCATGCCCGAATCCACCCCTTTCCAGACCTGGGTCTGCGTGGTCTGCGGCTTTCTCTACGACGAGGCCCGTGGCCTGCCCGAAGAGGGCCTGCCCCCCGGCACGCGCTGGGCCGAGGTGCCCGCCGACTGGGCCTGCCCGGAATGCGGGGTCGGCAAGGACGACTTCGAGATGGTGGCGGTCTGAGGCGGCCGCGCGGCCTCAGGGCCGGCCGGTCGTTGGGATGCCGGGTCCGAACAGGATCGGGTCGCCCGCTTGCAGGCCGAGCGCAGCGGCCCGACCGGCATTGAGTTCGAGCACGTACTTGGCCGGTCCGGCGCTCGGGTAGTTGGGGCAGGCGTCACCAGCGGAACAGGGCGGCACCCCGGCCTGCATCGAGACGAAGCGGCGTTCGGCATCGAAGTAGAGGATGTCGAGCGGGATGCGGGTGTTCTTCATCCAGTAGGCCAGCGGCTCCTCGCGGGCATGCACGAAGAGCATGCCGGCATCGGCGGCGAGGTAGTCGCGGAACATCAGTCCGCGTTCGCGCTCGGCGGCATCGTCGGCGACCTCGACCTGGAAGCGTTGGCCGCCGACCTCCACCCAGGGCCCGGCGTTGCTGGAGCAGGCGGCGAGCGGCCAGATCGCGGCGATCAGCAGAAGGCGTGCGAACACAGCAGGCATGGGCGTTCCCGATGGGCGTGGGATGCCGATTCTGCGGCGAGCCCTCGGCCCTTGTCGCGCCCCATCTGAACGGCGTCTTGGTTTGTGTGTTTGGGTGGTTGAGGGCTCTTGCGGTTGAGTGTTGTGTTGCCTATAGTTCGCGGCCCTTCGCTGGGTGGTCTTTCGGGGCGGTCTGGGCGGGGGTGTGGTGCGGAGGGGGTGTGTTGGCGCTGCGGTGTTGACGTTCTTCGGAAGTGCTGTATAGTGTGCGGCTCCCTCGGGCGAAAGGCCCGGTTGCGCGGAAGTGCAGGGATTGATCTTTGAAAGTACGCGCAGGTGTTTTGTGCGGGTGCCTGCAGGGTGGTGAGATCATCATCAATCTTGCAGACGCTCGATCATGAGCACTGTCAATTGTTTTTGTAGCAT
>Ga0207951_100287_pt1 | contig 28622 bp, 25 predicted proteins | sample Subbio12Aug_8Bad_FD_184830 | JGI IMG/M metagenome (GOLD analysis project Ga0207951, IMG submission 184830) | Serpentinite rock and fluid subsurface biosphere microbial communities from McLaughlin Reserve, California, USA - CR12Aug_8Bad (SPAdes) | ecosystem: Environmental > Terrestrial > Deep... | reverse complement strand
CAACAAACGGCTGTGGGCCATGTTTTCCTTGGTTGCCTGCTGGATCAGCGGGTGTTTGCCCTCGGCGTCTTTTTCAGCCTGCGCCAGTTCGGTTTGCGCTTTTTCGATTTCGGCCTGGCGACGCTCGATCAGATGGTTTTCCAGATCGTCCAGCAGCAAGCGGCCTTGTTCATGCCGTACCCCCAGCACATGCAACCGGTTCTTTTGCAGCGCCAGTTGCTGCGGTGAGGCGATGTTTTCCAGCTCCAGCGCCTTCAGGCTGACATTGAACAAACGGGCGCGGGTTTCCAGCAGCAGTTGCCGGGCTTCTTTCTCGGCAAGCGGTTCGTCGTTGCGGGTTGCCATGCGTTGCTGTTCTTGCTGCACCAGCGTCTGTTTGCTTTTGATTTCGCTGATGCGGTTGCGTATCGCGCCAGGCCGGTTGGTCAATTCAGACACCAAAGTCTCGGTGCGGCTAATTTCAGCGTCGATGTCGTTGAGCCGGGTTTTTTCCATCAGCAACCGCTGTTCGAGTTCATCCGCCGGAAACAAGGAAAATTTCTCGGGTTTCCGATTTTTCAACTGGTTTTCGGATTCGCCGATTTGCCGCGCCGCTTGCTTGATCTCGACCGGCAGCGTATTCAAGGCCGTTTTCAATTGCTTGGTCTGTTGCTCCAGACGCTCGATTTCATTGAGGTTGTCGATGCTTTCCTCGTAAGCGGCAACGATGCGGTTTTTGATGTCGTCACCCAGATTGCGCCTGTCCTTGATGGCTTGTGCTTTTTGCCTGATGTCATCGACCGACAGGGTTTTTTCCGCAGCGGCGGGCGCTGCCGCCAGAGCCAATGGCGCGTGGCACACGCCGAGCAGATAGAATAGAAAACCGAAAAACTTGGAAAGCGACATGAACATGCGGAAAAGTGGGTGGATATGAATAAAGGACTGACGACGCCATGAATGACAAGGTGAGCGACAGCGAAGGCGTCATCAAATATCGGCTGACGCACCGAACCGAGGCGACGGATGCGGCGCTGGATATAGTCGAGATCGATGCCTGGCGGGCCTTGTTTCACCGACTGGGACTCATAGGCCAGACAGCAGACCGTTATGACGGCCTGGGGTTCGGCAACATCAGTATGCGTCTTTTAGGCAGCCAGGGTTTGTTCCTGATTACCGGCAGCCAGACCGGCCATTTACCCCGGCTGAGCCGCTCAGATTTCACCCAGGTTCTGGCGGCATCGCCAGCGGCCAATTATCTTGAATCCCAAGGCCCCTGCCAACCGTCTTCAGAGGCGCTGACCCATGCCGCCGTCTATCTGCAAGCGCCAACGGCAAACGCCGTGATTCATGTGCATAGTCCTGAAATCTGGCGCAATACCTTAGGCCTGGGGCTGCCTCATACATCGGGCGCCATCGCTTATGGCACGGTGACCATGGCAAGCGCCGTGCAGGGCCTGTTCAAAGCGGGCGACATCGGGGAAACCGGGGTATTCAGCATGCTGGGTCACGAAGACGGCATCGTGGCCATAGGGCCGTCACTCGCAGACGCCGGGTTGTGTTTGCTGAAAACGCTGGCCGCCGCCCTCGCCATTGAATGCAAATCCACCGCCACTTAAAATGGCGCACTTTTTTGGAACGGGAAAACCATGGCAGACATCATCATCTACACCGGCAGGCTCTGCCCTTATTGCACCATGGCCAAAAAGTTGCTGGAACGTAAAGGCGTGGCTTACACGGAAATCGATGTCGATGCCCAGCCCGACCTGCGTCAGGAAATGATGGCAAAAACCGGGCGGCGCACGGTGCCGCAGATTTACATCGGCCAGCACCATGTCGGCGGTTTCGACGATTTACGTGCGCTGGATATGCGTCAGGAACTCGACGTACTGCTACAGGACGAATGAACTTGCGGGATATGACCTTGCCCATGAAACCGCATTGCATTTTCCGGCGCGATACACCGATTTCGTGAGCGCTAGGCAATAATAAAATCGTCACATTCAGGGCGCAACATCGTAAAAACAGCCCGACCATTCCACCCCCGACACCACGAACAAACGAGGCTTACAAACTTCGATTTTTTCGTGGCATCATGTCGCCGCCGTACCGCTTTGGCGGGGCGCATTTTCGACTATTTCGCCCTCTGGCGAAATGTATACGGACTTCACATTTAAGATCACTCCATGGATACTCTGCACGCACCCCCAGCCAACCCCAACACCTCACCCAACCCGGTCCTGTTGATCTGGGGTGCAGCCTTGCTAGTGCTGATGGCGGCGTTTTACGAAGCCTTGCAGGAAATGAGCACTATCTGGCAGAACAGCGAAGAATACAGCCACGGTTTTTTCATTCCTGCCATCAGTGCTTATCTGATCTGGCTGCGGCGTAACGAATTGCGCTTCGTCAAACAACTGAACGAGAGCAGCCTTGGCCTGGCTTTACTGGTGGCCGGATTGCTACTGGGGCTGCTGGGTGATTTGGCGACGGTGCGTACTCTTCAGCATTACGCCTTCATTGTGTCGCTGGTTGGTTTGTTCACCGCTGCTTTTGGCCGCGAGGGCCTGAAGCTGGCCTGGGTGCCATTGTTGTTTCTGGTGTTCATGGTGCCGTTTCCCAACTTCATCTTGAACAATCTGTCGTCGAGGTTGCAGTTGTGGTCGTCGTGGCTGGGGGTGGAGTTCATCCGCATTTGCGACATCATGGTATATCTCGAAGGCAACGTCATCGATCTGGGTGGCTACAAGCTGCAAGTGGTGGAAGCCTGTAGTGGTTTGCGTTACCTGTTTCCTTTGACGAGTTTGTCGTTTTTGTGCGCCTACCTGTTCAAAGGGCCGGTCTGGCAAAAGGCGCTGGTATTCCTGGCGGCCATTCCACTGACCATTTTCATGAACAGTTTCCGGATTGGCGTCATCGGCATTCTGGTCAACTACTGGGGCACGGACATGGCCGAAGGTTTTTTGCACGATTTCGAAGGCTGGGTGGTGTTTTTGCTGTGCATGGTGTTGCTGTTCATCCTGATGTGGCTGCTGTCGATACTGAATGGCAAAAAGGTTGCCTTTTCCGAGCTGGTGCAACTGCCGGACGAATGGTATGCCAGAGCCGCGCAGAACAAGATCGAATTCAACTTGAACCGTTCGTCTTATGTCGCAATAGGGCTGATTGCCAGCTTGGGATTTTCCGGGCAGTTCATTCGCGGTGACGAGGAAATCATTCCGCAGCGCAAGGCCTTCATCAATTTCCCGTTGCAAATGAGCGAATGGTCCGGTCGCCGGGAGTTCATCGAGCAGCAGTATCTCGATACACTCAAGCTCACCGATTATTTCGTTGCCAATTATGCGTCCAGCGATGGCGAGGGTTCGGTGAATTTCTATTCGGCGTATTACCAATCGCAGCGTAAAGGCGTGTCGGTACACTCGCCGCGCAGTTGTATTCCGGGTGACGGCTGGCGCATCACCAGCCTGAGTCAGCGCGACTTTGCCGATTTGCAGTTTCAGGGTTCGCCCATGCGCGTGAACCGGGCCGTCATCGAGAAAGGCGATTACAAACAGTTGGTGTATTACTGGTTTCAGCAACGGGGTCGCAACATCACCAACGAATACGCAGTGAAATGGTATTTGTTCACCGACGCAATCACCATGCACCGTACCGATGGCGCCTTGGTGCGCTTGGTAACTTCACTGGACAAGGGGCAGGATATTGATGTTGCCGATCAACGCTTGTATGGCTTCATGCAAACGCTGGTGGGGGTGCTGCCGGATTATCTGCCGGGCCGAGATGCGCCGGTGGCATCGATGCTTGCCCTTGACTAAAAACCTTTCCGCCTGCCTCCGCTCGCAATAAGATTGCCGACACCTTTTGCTGTGTCGGCAATTATCTGCCTACTTGCCGGGTAAACAAGGTCGACCACACCGGTTTTGAATCGTCTTTTCGACAGCAAGCCGCCCGATTTTATGATGCAAACCCGCTGTGCAACAGACACAGCAAGTTGACTTGGAATTAGGCTGTAAACAACCTCCTTGTCTATTCCCCTCACCTTACCCCAGTCCAATCATACTGGACTTCCCCACGCCATCGCCAGATCAGTGTTCCAATGTCACGAAGGCCAGCTTGGCAATGCCTGCATGCTGCGCAGCCGCCATCACGGCGGCAACCTTGCCGTAATTGACGGCTTGATCAGCATAAATGTGAACGATCAATTCAGGATTGGCTGCCAACTCGGTTTGCAAGGTGGTTTCGAGTACCGTTAGATCGGCGATGGGATTTTTGTTTAGCGTCACGCCGCCCTGGGCGTCGATACCCAGCTGCATGGGCTGCTTTTCGATATCGGGTGTGGTCGATGCGGTTTTGGGCAGGGCCACGTTGACCGATTGCGTCAACAGCGGCGCAGTCACCAACAGGATGATGACTAGCACCAGCATTACATCGACCAGCGGCGTGACGTTGATATCGGCAACCGCTTCGTCGTCGTCAGATTGCGTTTTAAACCCCATTGAATGACCCCTTGTTTTTTTCCATATAGTTGTCGCCAAACGCGATATGCAAGAAGCCGTCGACAAAGTGCTCCAGCGATGCCCGGTGATGTTTGGCGCGACGCAGGAAAAAGTTATAGGCCAATACTGCCGGTACGGCAACGGCGATACCAACGGCTGTGGCGATCAGGGCGTCACCGATCGGCCCGGCAACCACATCCAGGCTGGCGGAACCGCTGGCGCTGATGTCGTGCAATGCGTTCATGATGCCTACAACCGTGCCAAACAAACCGACGAAGGGGGCGGTGCTACCAATGCTGGCCAGCATGGTCAGACCACTTTCCATTTTCTTTTGCTCGATCTGAGTTTGCTTGCGCAAGGTTTGTTCGAGCAAGTCCTGCGGCGAGCCGCGAAACTTGAGGCTGGCACCCAGTTCTGGATGCTTTATTTCTTCCAGCCAGGCGAATCCGCTGGCGGCTATGCGCGCCTTCGGCCCTCGCGTGGTTTCCGGCGGAAGCTGTTGTGCCGCTTGCAAATCACGCGCATCCCAGAACGCATGGCTGAAGTGCTGGTTGTAATGGCTGTTTTTGGCAAATTGCCAGACCTTGAAAAAAATCAGCGTCCACGTCACTAACGAGAATAGCAATAGCGTGTACAAAGTACCGTCAATCATGACGGTCGGCGACACATGAAAAGGCATCAAACTCTCCTAAGTTATGGCTTTGGTTGTTGTATCAATCTTTGAGGGTGAACACGATAGGCACGATGACCGAGCTGGCGATAGCCGTATCGCCGCGACGGGCAGGTGTGAATTTCCATTGTTTTACGGCCTCCATCGCCGCTTCGTCGAGAATATCCCGTCCGCTGGACTGCTCGATGGCGACCGACTGGCTGCCGCCTTGCGCCGACACCTGAACTCGCAACAGCACTTTGCCCTGCCAGCCGCGACTCTTGGCAATAGCAGGATATTCCGGTTTAGGGTTGTGCGCGTAATTGGCACGGTAATTGGCTTCAGTAAAAGCTTCGCTTTGAGATACAGTAGCCGGAGATGTCGCTTGGCTGGTGCCGGTTGCAGCATTGGTACTTGTCGTGGCTTGTTGACTGGCGGCTGTCGGCGGTGCAGATTCCGGCTTGAATGGCTCGAAAACAGGCACGTCGGATGCTTGTTGAATTTTCGGTGGTGGTTTTTTCTCGACCGGCTTGATAATCGGCTTTTTTACCACCGGCTTTGGTGTCGGCGGGACAATCGGTTTCGGCGGTGCGGCAACCGGCTTGGGTTGCTCGGCAGGCTTGGCGCTTGCGATGGAAATCATCGACACTTCCATGACCTGCGGCTTGGTTTCGGGTACAGGCTCATCAGTTTGTCTGAACAGAAGCTGCATGAGCCAGATATGCAGCAGGACAACCAAAATACCCAACAACAACAGCATGGTGCTGGGTTGTTCTTCGCCAAATAATGCTTGTTGTAGCCAGCGTGATGGCTGTTGTCTGAACGACAGCAATCCGCCCTGTGGTGATGCGATGTCGTTGTCGTGCAAAACACCTTGTTGAGAATTGAAAAAGAACATAATCGCGTCTTGCAAAAGCCTTAAGCCAAATCCGGATGGATAGTATAACGAATGGAAAAGGCCCTAGTCTTGCATTTAATTGCAAATAATTATCAATAGGTTTATTGCTTGTAAGCAGCCCGCTCTACTTGGCTGTGCCTTACTCTAACCTTCAGGTCACATTGTCATCCGCGCTGTTGCGATAAATCAGCGGGATGCAGCAAAAAACCTGGCACCGAGATAGATAACGGCTTATCATTCGCTCGCTTCAGGAATTTTTCCTTTTTTTTGTAATGAGGTGGATCATGAAAAAATCACTACTAAATACGCTCGCCATGGCTGCCCTGGGTTTGTTGTCAGCTAATGTCGGGGCAGCCGACACCAGTCTGGAGGCTTGCATCCAATCGGTAAAACAACAAAAACCCGGAAGTCTAGTGAAACTGGAAAAGCTCAATGTGAATGGCAAAGGCGTGTACGAGCTGGAAGTCCGCGACAGCAATCATCAGGAATGGGAGTTCATGTGCGACGCCGACAGCGGCAAAATCATCGAGAAAGAAGCGGAAGTTGCCGATCCAAACAGCCTGGCATTCAAGAAAAATGCCAAGGTTACAGAGGAGGATGCCGCCGCCATCGCGCTGAAAGCTCACCCAGGCACGATAAAGGAAGTGGAATACGAAATCGAGGAAAGCGGCGCGCCGTCGTATGAGTTCGACATCGTCAACGACAAAGGCGTGGAAACCAAGGTTGAGGTTGACGCCGCCAGTGGCAAAATCATCGAAACCGCCATCGAAGACTGGGAAATCGGCGAAGAACACGACGAAAAACGCTGATCCTTCATCCTTTGCACAGGCTCCTGTAAATAACAGGAGCCTGTGCTGAGCAAATGCCCGCGTCAACGCGACTTAACAAACGTCACAAACGTGCGCAAAAAAATGAATCACTCCCAACACAACTCGGGAATGATTCCCAAGGCTACACCAATCCACTCGCCGATAATTACCGCCTTTTATGTTGGCGGTGACCTCATGCAATTCATACTATTAAGCCTCTGCGCCCTCGCGCTCTCCCTTCCTGCCCATGCTCATGGCCCAACGCCCCAAAAAGCCAAGGAATCTATCAGCCTTCAGGCGCCGGCTGATAAGGTTTGGGCGGTCGTCAAGCAGTTCGATGCGATCGATCAATGGCATCCCGATGTAAAAAAAAGTGAAGGTGACGGCAGCAATCAATCCGGCGGCAAGCGCACCCTGACCTTTCACAACGGCCAGTCATTGGTCGAGGAGCTGGATTACTACAACGAAAAGGAGCGCGAATACAGCTACCGACTGAAAACCGAAAACACACTAGCCTTCCCGACCAGTTCGCACAGCGTCGATCTCAAGGTCAGCGTCGGCGACACGCCCGATACCAGCGTGGTCACCCTCAAAAGCCGTTTCTATCGCGGCGATACCGGCAATACTCCACCCAGCCATCTGAGCGACGAAGCCGCCGTAAGAGCCATGACCGATTTTTTCCGTCACGGACTGGACGGCTTGAAAAACAAACTCGAACAACCGAAATAACTTGGCGCAAAGCATAATGCCCAAAAGGTGGCGCCGAAAACTTGAGCAGCCGGTTTAAGGTTCGGCTTGAGTCTGTTCGATCACGGTTTCCAGGGCATCAGACGTCATTTGACTGGCCGGTGTAACGGTCAGTCTCGACCACGGAATAGCTCCCAGAAACCATGCCCGCCAGAAGCCGATGGGCGTGTCTGGATGGCGGGCAAGCAGCTGCCTGAATGATTCCAATCTACCCACTTCGATACCGGTGGCAGCCAAGTAGGCCTCGTAAACCAGTTTCGAACAAAACTGACGCTTCGATTCGAAGCGAAAGCCAAGGTGATACAGAGTGCCCATCTTTGCATCACAGGCTTTGCGCAAATGCTCGCATTGGGCAGGCGTCAGGCCACCCTTAAGCCGACGGATGGCAAACCAGCCGCGATCGGATCGAGCAAGAAACTTCGCTAGTGGCGTGTATTTGACCAACGGAACGGCGCTTTCTGCAACGACCCAACCGTGATGCGGATCGTCGAAAACGATGCCGACGTGCGTGGCAGGTGAGCCTGTGATTTGAGCTACTTTGCGATAAAGCACGTTTGGAATTGCGATGAAGATGATGTCCCCGGTTTTCAGTGGGAGACTGGACGAAATCGGTAGCATGAACGGGTTCCCATAACATTTTTAGCGCCAAGCATTTGGATAGCGCTTTCTCAACTGAGGCATTATCTCGCCATGCACCGTGTCCGTCCATGCGTAAACGTCCGGAGCGCAAAGCGTGGGAACGAGAAACAATCCAGTGATTTTTGCTGAATGCTTACTCGAATTCTTACACCCGATTTAATGCCTTGCTCATGCAATTTGACGCTAAAACAAACCCTCGTCATTCCACTCAAAATCCTCATAGTCGAATTCGGGCATTTTGGGGGGTGAACGGAGTTTAGGTTCCGTACCGGCTATGAAGTATTCCCAGTTTCCGTCGTGATTGGTCGGATCGAGCAGCAGGCCATCGGACGGATTGATGTAGCTTTTTACGATGCCTTCCGGTGGTTCTAGCGGTTGCTCTGGCCTGTCCGCCAAAGCCGTTTTCATGAACGCCATCCACATGGGCAATGCGGCTTTTCCACCGGTCTCGCCTTTCCCCAGTGGCTGCATATCGTCGAAACCCATCCATGCCGATGCCGCTATATTGCCTGCGTAGCCGTTGAACCAGGCGTCGCGCTGGTCGTTGGTGGTGCCGGTTTTGCCAGCCAGGTCGGAGCGACCAAGTTGTTTGGCGGCGGTTGCGGTACCGGATTCCACCACATCTCTCAGCAGACTGTTCATCAGAAAACAAACGGGTTCCGAGAGAATGCGCGTTGCCGGCCTGGCGTTGGCTGGGCAATCCGCTATGCAGGATGTGTCGGATGTGGCCTGGAACAAGGTGTGGCCGTCGTGGTTTTCGATGCGCTCGATCAAGTGGGTGGTCACGCCATAGCCACCGTTGGCAAATGTCGAATAAGCCGTTGCCATGCGGAGCGGGGTGGCATGGCCGCTGCCCAGCGCCAGCGAGAATGTGCCAGGTAGTTGTTCCCGGGTGAATCCGAAGCGCATCGCAGTTTCTATCGCATAGGGAATGCCTACCGACTGGAGCAAACGTACCGAGACCGAATTTATCGACTGTTTTAGCGCAACCCGCAACGAAATGGGGCCAAGATAACGCTGGGTGTAATTTTCCGGTCGCCAGTCGTTTGCCTGGGATGGGTCGGCGATGGCGAGGGGGGCATCGTTGATGATGCTGGCTGGCGTAAAGCCTTTTTCCAGGGCGGCGGTATAAATAAACGGTTTGAAACCGGAGCCGGGCTGGCGTTTCGATTGGGTGGCGCGGTTGTATTTGCTCAAGCGAAAATCGAAGCCGCCGGAGAGAGCGAGTATTGCACCGTTATTGACGTTCACTGCGGCAAACGCGCCCTCTGCGGCAGGTATCTGGCTGAGCGCCCAGTGTTCATCGTCGGTCGGTCTGACCCATGCCAGGTCGTTTGTCTTGAGGAAGTTACGTTTGTCGCTGTCGGTTTTGATACGGCCTGTCCAGCGAGCGTTTTCCCAAGGGATATGGATTGGGGTGCCATCCGTCAGGACTGCTTTGATGCCATCATCCGACGTCGACTGGATGACGGCACGGTGAAGGTCGCCAATGACAGTCTGCAATTTGTCGTTACTGGCACGACCTTTGCGTCCGGATTGTCCTCTGTAGCCGTGGCGCTCGTCGTAAATATGCAGTGCTTGTCGCAACGCCTGATCCGCTGTGATCTGCAACTGACTGGTAATTGTGGTGTACACGCTCAGGCCCAGGGTGTAGGCGTCTTCGCCGTATTTTTCGACGAGTTCCTGACGGGCCATTTCAGCAACGTAGGGCGCATCCAATTGGATGTTGATCGGCTGTATGCGGGCGTCGTCACGCACAACGAATGCGGTTTCGTAATCGGTTTGCGAAATATGGCCGAGTTCCTTCATACGCCGCAACACATAATTGCGCCGTTCCAGAGCACGTTCCGAATTGGCGATGGGATTGTAAATCGAGGGCGCTTTTGGCAGGCCGGCTATCATGGCCTGCTGAGGCAGATCCAATTCCTGCAAGTTCTTGCCGTAATAGGTTTGCGCTGCCGCCGCGACCCCATAGGCACGCTGACCCATGTAGATTTTGTTCAGATACATTTCCAGTATCCTGTCTTTGCCGTAGCGCCGCTCGATGCGCAAAGCCAGCATGATTTCCTTGATTTTTCGCAGAAAAGTCTTTTCGTTGCCCAACAGAAAGTTGCGAACCACCTGCATGGTGATGGTGCTACCGCCCTGGCGCTTCTGGCCCGTTGTGGCCAATTGGTTGGCTGCACGCAAAAGTCCTTTGAAATCGACGCCAGGATGACTGTAGAACCTGTCGTCTTCTGCGGCCAGAAAGGCCTGTATCTGGCGCTGGGGCACATCTTTGATGGCAACGGGTATCCGGCGTTTTTCGCCATAATGGCCGATCAGCAAGCCATCACGGCTGAATATTTTCAGCGGCGTTTGATACTGGATGCTGTCCAGTGCATCGATGTCGGGCAGTTCCTTGCCCAGTTCATTGAGGAAAAAATAGACCGCCGTGCCCAAGCTGACCACGAATAGCAGCGACAGCATGGCCAGCCACTTCAACAGCGTTCTGATGACTGAGCCTGGTCTGATTTTCGGAACGGTCACAATGGGATGGGCTGAAACATGCAGCGATCTTTAAAAATAGACACTTGGCGCTGAGGATTGGAGCGCGAGTTTAGCATTTGTCAGACGTATGAAAATCAAAAAACCTATCTATACTGACCGCCAGGATGGAATTTGCTTGGCCTTGGTCAAACGTAGGGCACAGGCTTTCACCATCAATCAATGTTTTTCGATTCTATTCTTAAGGTTTCACTCAAATGAGCTGGTTTAACAAGAATCAGTCCGCGATGCTGGGTATCGATATCAGCACCGCTGCCGTCAAGCTTCTGGAACTGAGTCGCTCGGGCGTGCGCTACAAGGTTGAAAGTTATGCCGTCGCCCCTTTGCCGCAAGATGCCGTGATCGACAAAAACATCGCGAATGTCGAGGTTATCGGTAACGCCATCAAAGCAGCCGTCAAACAATCGGGTACCCGTGCCAGGCGTGCCTGCGTAGCGGTTGCCGGTTCGTCGGTGATGACCAAAATCATCGCCATGCCGGTTTCGTTGAGCGAAGACGAAATGGAAGAGCAGATCATGGTCGAGGCCGACCAGTACGTGCCATATTCACTCGATGAAGTCAACCTGGATTTTGAAGTACAAGGTGTATCCAAAGCCAATCCTGACATGCTTGATGTCTTGCTGGTGGCCTCCAGGCGAGAAAACATCGAGGACAGAGTGGCTGCCTTGTCTCATGCCGGTTTGAAAGCGGCCATCGTCGATGTCGAAGCCTTTGCCATGGAAAATGCGTTTGTCCTGCTGGCTGATCAATTGCCGGATGCGGTCGAAAAACGCACGATAGCGATAGTTGATGTCGGCGCCACGATGACGTCATTGAATGTTCTATATGACAGCAAAACCATTTATACCCGCGATCAGGGCTTTGGCGGCAAGCAATTGACGGAAGAGATACAAAGGCGCTATGGCCTGTCTTACGAGGAGGCTGGTCTGGCCAAGAAACATGGTGGCTTGCCGGACAACTACATCCCCGATGTTCTCGATCCCTTCAAAAAAGCCATGCTGCAACAGATTGCCAGGTCGTTACAGTTTTTCGTGTCATCCAGCGCCAACCGAGGGATAGACGCCATGATCCTGGCCGGTGGCTGCGCCTCGATTCCTGGCCTGGACAAACTGGTGGAACGTGATCTGGGCATTCCAAGCTATATCGCCAACCCGTTCATCAACATGGCACTTTCGAATCGGGTAAAACCGCAAAGTTTGAGCAACGATACCCCGGCCATGATGATAGCCTGCGGACTGGCATTGAGAGGGTTCGATTAATGGCAAAAATCAACCTGCTGCCCTGGCGCGAAGAGGCACGGAAGAAGAAACAACAAGACTTTGTGGCAAGTGTCTTTGCCGGTGTGCTGTTTACGGCCTTCATCCTGCTGTTGGTGTATATGTACATCGAAGGTTTGAAGAATTACCAAAGCCAGCGTAATGCGATGATAAAAAACGAAATTGTCTTTCTGGATAAAAAAATCGCGGAAATCAGGGAAATCGAGGACAAAAAAAACAAGCTGCTGAAAAAAATCGAGGTCATTCAAGATTTGCAGGAAAGCCGCCCTGAAATCGTCCGTCTGTTCGACGAACTGGCCAGAACAACACCGGAAGGCGTTCATCTGACCAAATTTGCCCAAATCGGGCAGACCTTGACCATTGATGGTAAAGCTGAATCGAATGCCCGTGTTTCAGCGTTCATGCGAGCCATTGAACACTCTGACTGGTTGTCGACCCCCGTACTGGGCGTTATCAAAGGTCAGGGTAAAAACGACGAACAGATGAACGACTTTTCGCTGACCGCAACGCAAAGTCGGCGTGTCAACGGCAGCACGGCGGGAGGCAAGCAATGAATCTGTCTGAAATCAACTGGGATTTGAATGCCGCAGGCAGCTGGCCGACACCGGTAAAAACCGCCGCCGCCGTGCTGGTTTCAATTCTGGTGGCAATAGCCGGGGTTTATTACGTTCACCAGCCCCAAATCGATGAACTCAATGCACTCGAACAGGAAGAACTCAGCCTGAAAACCGCATTCGAAGGCAAGCAGAAGAAAGCCGTCAATCTTCAGGACTACCGCGATCAACTGGCGCAAATCGAAATGTTTCTGGCAGACATGCTGAAGCAAATGCCTACCAAAGCCGAAGTAGCCAGTCTTTTGATCGACATATCGCAGACCGGCCTGGCCAGCGGCCTTGAGTTCAAACTGTTTCAGCCCAGTGGCGAAGTTCGCAAGGACTTTTATTCCGAGTTGCCCATCAGCATCCAGGTCATTGGCAGGTACGAAGAACTGGGCTTGTTTGTCAGCGGCGTAGCGGCCTTGCCTCGTATTGTCACGGTTCATGATGTCAACATCGTTCCGCTTGTCAAAGATGTGAAAACCGCAAAAGACGCATCAGGGCAGTTATTGATGTCCGCCGTCATCAAAACCTACAACGAAGGCTCCGATGTTATCGACAAGGATCAAAAAACCAAGCGCGTGAAGGCAGGCCCTTAGATGAATGCTTCGATCACAAACCGGCCATTACGGCAATGGGCAACGACCCTGGGGTTGACTCTGGCCATGATGATGCTGACCGCATGTGATGGCGGGGATTTTGCGGATTTGGAAAAATACATCCAGGAGGTCAAGGCCAGACCCAAAGGTGCAATAGAGCCTCTGCCTGAACCCAAAATCGTCGAACCCTTCATATTCAAACCCGATGGCCTGCGCGATCCTTTTCAGCCTGTGCAAAAAGCCCTGGCGCATGCCGATGATGACATGGCAACAGGCGGCGGCATCAGGCCGGATACCGAGCGGCGAAAAGAGGTGCTGGAAGCTTACTCGCTGGACTCGTTACGCATGGTAGGTACCTTGAAAGACCCCAAAGGCATTTGGGGTCTGGTCAAAACCAAGGATGGCACGGTTCACAGCGTTCGGGTGGGCAACTACATCGGACAGAACTACGGAAAAATCATCCGTATACTCGAAGACAGGATCGAATTGATGGAAATCGTGCCTGACAAGCCGGGCACATGGCGCGAGCAACAGGCGGCAATCGCCATGGCTGAGTAATTTGAAGGTTATCGACAATGAATACTATGTTTAACACCCCAAAAGCCACACTATTGAGAAGCTTGATACTGGCCGGTCTCGCAGGCTGGATGATGTTGAATCTGTCTGCCGGGCTTGCCTGGGCCGACGATCTGACGATCAACAACCTGGAATTTTCGTCATTGTCTGGTGGCATCGAACAAATTCGCTTGGAAATGAGTGGCCCGGCGGTGGAACCAAAAATTTTTCAAACCGACAATCCGGCCAGATTGGCCCTGGATTTCGAGGGCACGAAAAGCAATCTGGCGAAAAAAAGCTTCCCCCTCAACAAGACGATCGCCAATACCGTGTATGTGATGGAAGCCTCGGGCCGCACCCGTATCATCATCAACCTGCTCGACAACGCACCTTATGAAACTCACATCGACGGCAACACGTTTTACGTTCGTCTGAAGCCGACACCGGGGAAAGCGTTTTCGACGGCAGCCACGAAGCAAACTACTTTAGTCCCCCCAAAAAGCCCCGCAATCAGCCGCCTGCTTCCCGATCAGTCCATCAAAAGTGTGGATTTTCGCAGAGGCCCCAACGGCGAAGGCCGTTTGGTATTAGGTTTGTCCAAACCCGATACTGTGGTCGATGCCAGACAAGTAGGCGGCAAGGTCATCCTGAATTTTTTGAACACCACAGTAGCGGAAGGCTTGGTCAAACGCTTTGATGTCTCGGATTTTGCATCACCGGTACATAAATTCGACATCAATCCCAAGGGTGAGAACGTCGAAATCGTGGTGACACCCAGTCATCCGAATTTCGATTATTCGTCTTACCAATCGGACAACATCCTCACCGTCGATTTTAGACCACTGACCCCGGCGGAAAAAGAAGCCCAGTTGAAAGCCAAAATGCCCTATGTCGGCAGCAAATTGTCTCTGAATTTTCAGGACATTGAAGTGCGCTCGGTGTTGATGATACTGGCCGACCACATCAAGACGCAGGAAGGCAAGGAAGTCAACATCGTCACCACCGATTCCGTGGCCGGCTCGATGGCATTGCACGTCAACGATGTACCCTGGGATCAGGTGCTGGACGTGGTCATGAAGCTCAGAGGCTTGTCCAAACGTGAAAATGGCAACGTCATATTGGTTGGCCCTACCGAAGAAATCAAAGTCATAGAAGAGAAAGAACTCGAAGCACGACGGGTTCAGCAGGAACTGGAGCCGCTCAAAACTGAAAACATTCAGATCAACTACGCAAGAGCCGACAACATCTGCGCCATTTTGCTCGGGCGTAGTGTCCCGGCGGCACAGGGTAATGCCGGTCTTGGTGGTGGACAGGCGGCTGGCGGTGGTGCGGCAGGCGGCGGTGGCGCTGCTATGGGAGGCGGTGCATGTGGTGGCATGATGGGCGGAATGATGGGCGGAATGATGGGCGGAATGGGTGCTATGCCCCCCGTAGCTGGCGGAGTTGCTGGCGGCGCTGGTGCCAACCCCATGATGGACATGCGCTTGCTGTCGCCCAGAGGCTCCGTGATTGCCGACGGCAGAACCAACATTTTGATCGTGAAAGACACGGCCACACAAATGGAAGAAATTCGCAAGATGATCGCCAAGCTCGACATCCCCGTCAGGCAGGTGATGATCGAAGCACGGGTGGTGATTGCCAACACCCGGTTTGCGCGTGATCTGGGCGTCCGTTTTGGTGTCAACACCAACCGTAACGCAGCGACGGAAACCGGTGCCCTGGCCAATCTCGGCTACACCCTGGCGGGCGCCAGTCCGCCAGGGTTACTGGCTATGACGCTGGCCAGTGGCGCGAATTATCTGCTTAGCCTGGAAATAGAAGCCTTGCAAAACGAAGGCCGGGGTGAGCAATTGTCCAATCCCAGGATTCTGACATCCGACAATCAGCCTGCCCACATCGAACAAGGCCGCGCCATTCCTTTCACCACCGTGTCGATGCAGGGAACCCATACCGAATTCATCGACGCGTCGCTGGTCATGAATGTAACGCCGCAAATCACGCCATCAGGCAGCATCATCATGGAGATCAATGTCAGCAAGGATGCGCAAGGTGCGGTCATTCCGCAGGCGCAAGGAGGGCAGGCCGTCGCCATTGAGAAGAAAAACGTGCAGACGCGGGTTCAGGTCGAAGACGGCGAAACCGTGGTTCTGGGCGGGGTTTACGAATCTGATATCAGCAACACCAGAAATGTCGTACCCTGGTTTGCCGATCTGCCGGTTCTGGGCTGGTTGTTTACACCGCAGAAAAACGTTAGCGACGAAAAGAGCGAATTGCTGATATTCGTCACACCCAAAATCGTCAAAAGTACCGCTTCCTTGAACTGATGAAGAACAGCGGATTGGGCAAGGACTGCCCATCCACTGCTTCGCCGCTCAACCTTCCGTATTGGAACCAGAGCCTTTGATGATGTCGAGCACGGCCTGGGCGTGGCCTTCGTGGTTGACGCCGTACAGCGCTTCAACCAGTTTGCCCCGCTTGTCGATGATGAAGGTCGAACGCACGACCTTCCATTTCTTGACGCCGTCTTTTTCCACTTCCTGCCAGACACCGTAGCTATCGCACAGCTCGCCGGACGTGTCGGCCAATAGCTGCACATTCAGGCCGTATTTGGCGATGAAAGCCTTATGGCTGGCGCAGTCGTCCTTGCTGACACCGACGATTATCGTATCCAGTGCGGCAAACTCGCCCGCCAGTGCGGTGAAGTCGTTGGCTTCGATGGTGCAGCCCGGTGTGTCGTCCTTAGGGTAAAAATACAGCACGACGTTTTTTTCGCCTTGATAATCCAGCAGGCTGATCGGCTTGCCGTCCTGATTGACCGCCCTGAAAAACGGTGCGTCCTGATGTTTTTGCAATGGTTGTGACATGGATGTTTCCTCTTGGTGTGACCAAAAAACTCCCCGGTTGGCTAACCGGGCGTTGGTTCCCCCCCTCCCTGTGAAAGATGGATTGGGGTGATGACAAACCCATAAATCAGCGGCGCAGCGTTAGCGGAGTCCGCTAGAGCGTTGGGTTAGGCTCGCCGAATGTTTCGCTATTTCAATCAGGTAACGCAACGCCTCGTTAACTGAATCCGCATTTGGAAACGCGGCCACCACATCAGGTTCTAACCGAACCGTATCGCTAAATTTCTTGCGTCCAGACCCAAGCCTTCTGACCTGCAAACTTTGTAAGTCATACTCGGGTCGTAATTCATCTTCCGTTTCATTGTTGCTCATAGGCTTTACGCTCCGATGGTGTTGCTTCTCTTGCGCTAATCAAGCGAATACTATCGCGACGCTCCAAATAGGAAACGAACAGTAATCGTCCTTGGGTTGATTGGCCAAGCAAGATAAAACGGCGCTCTCCGTAAGAATGATCGGGGTCATGAAAATCGACATACAACGGATCATCAAAAACCGTTTTTGCTTCCTCAAAGGAAACCCCATGCTTGACTAAATTCGTTGCCGCTTTGTTTTCATCCCACCCGTATATCATGTTATCCACAGGAAAGCGTTACCACAGCCGCCAAACCCAGAGTCATGCACCCGACCCAACAAACAGGCCAGGGCAAGCAATTCATTCCGTCCCGCCGGAAAACGCCCAGCGTTCGTCGACCCGTCCGTCATGGCCGCAGAAAATGGCGGTGGCCAGATCACAAAATACACCATGCTCGACGATGCCGGGAATATCGTTCAACAGCTTGTTCAGGGTTTTGCCGTCGATGGCGGGTTCGAACAGCGTATCCACGACCAGACTGCCATGCGAAGTAACGAACAAACCGTCGCCATTCGCCCGCAGTTGCGGTGTTCCGCCTATCGCCATCAGACTGTTGTTCACCAATGACCAGGCGAACGGCATGACTTCAATGGGAATCGGGAATTTCTGGCCTATGTATTCGACCTGCTTGCTGCGGTCGATCAACACCCAGAACGCCTTGCTGGCTTTGGCCAGCAATTTCTCGCGCACCAGGTCGGCACCCCGGCCTTTGAGCAAGGTCAAATCCGGCGCGACCTCATCGGCACCATCGACGTAAACATCCAGATACTCGACCTGCTCGATACCAATCAGCGGCAGGCCGACTTCCCTGGCCTTGATCGTACTGACGACGGAACTGGCGACCGCCCACAGCTTCAGGCGCTCGTCGTACATGCGCCGCGCCAGCGCCTCGATGAAGAAATTGGCCGTCGAACCGGTACCGAGACCGACGATCATGCCGTCCTTGATACGCTGCGCGGCGTGTTCTGCAACCCGTTGTTTGTCATTCATCGTGAGCCTCTTGTCTGCGGTATCAAGCATTAAAAACGCCGGTCACTCTTCGGACTTGCCGATGCGTAGTTCCAGCGCCTTGATTCTCTGTATCAGTTCCGGCAATTTTGCCAGAGCCGCCAGTTCGCGCCAGGCAATTTTGCGATCCTTGGCAGGACTTCCCCACATCTGCGCCCCAGGCTCGATGTCAGCCGATACGCCGCTGCGCGCCATCACCACCGCGCGTGAGCCGATCTTGACATGATCGGCAACACCGACGCTGCCCGCCAGAACCGCGCCGTCGCCGATCTCGCACGAGCCGGAAATACCGCACTGACCGCAAACGATGACATTCTTGCCCACCACATTGTTATGACCCAGTTGCACCAGATTATCGATCTTGCTGCCCCAGCCGATACGGGTCGAACCCAGCGCGCCACGGTCTATGCAGGTGTTGGCACCGATTTCGACGTGGTCTTCGATCACCACATTACCGACATGCGGCACCTTGACGTGCTGATTGTCGCGGAACTTGTAACCGAAACCGTCGGCACCGATCACCGCCCCGGCATGGATGATGACGTGGTCGCCGATCACGGCGTGGTCATAAATCACCACGTTGGGATGAATGCGGCAATGGCGACCAATGGCGACATGATGGCCGATGTGAACATTGGCTTCGATGGTACTGCTGTCGCCGACGCTGCTGAACTGGCCCACCGTGCTGAAGGCACCGACATGGCAATCGAAACCCAGCGTGGCGGTATCGGCCAGTACCGCGTGTTCCGATACCTGGCGTTTCAGGTGCGGCTCGGGATGCAGTGCCTTGACCGCCTCGATAAAGCTGATTTCAGGGTCGTCGCACACCAGCAAGGTCAGGCCAGGCGGTACGTCATCGTCGATCAGTGCCTCGGAGATGAAGCAGGCCGCAGCAAGGCTGTCTTGCAGAAATTTGCGGTATTTGCCAGAGCTTAATACCGTGACCTGATCGTGGCGCGCCGACATGATGTCGGCGGCGGCGTGAATGTTGCGGTTGAGGTCGCCGCCTTTGGGCGTGGCATGGCAACGTGTTGCCAGTTCGCTAATCAGCATGATGTGTCCTATTTCCAGATTCCGATGATGTGGGTGAAATCGTCGGTCCAGGCCTTCAGACCGAAGGTCAGTGGCAGCTTTTGCCAATGACCGAGCCGACTTTGATTCAAGCGTTCCAGACGCTGTGGCTGCTTGGCAATAACCACCCAGTCAGTGGCCATCACCAGCGGCGCCGGGTTTTCAGGCTTGAATTCCTGCAACAGACCGGCCAGGTGCAGGCTTTCGACATGATCGGCCAGCACTTTTTTCAGTGCCAGATGGCGGTTGGTGATGTGAAATGCCAGCAGGCCGTCATCCTTGAGCTTGCGCATGTAAAGCTGCATGGCTTCGCGCGTCAGTAAATGAGTGGGTACGGCGTCGGAGCTGAAAGCGTCCATGACCAGCAGATCGAAATGGCCGTCATCTTCCTTGGCCAGCGACAGTCGGGCATCACCGACGATCATGTCGGCATTGGGGTTGCAACGCGCCAGGTAATGAAACCAGCGGGTATCTTTGGCAACATCGACCACCAGCGGGTCGATCTCGTAAAACGACCAATGCTGGCCTTGCTTGCTGTAACACGCCAAAGCGCCCGCACCAAGACCCACCGCGCCGATACGCCAGTTGTGGTTTTCACCATCGAATTCGCTGAACAACTGGCCGATCGGGCCGGGGCGGCTGTAGTAGGTCAGCGGCGTCGTCATGTGGGCTGGTATCAAGCGCTGTGCGCCGTGCTTGGTGGTGCCGTGAAACAGCTCGTGGACTTTTTCCGGGCGGTCGTTTTCATCGGCGATGACGGTTTCGCGCACCGACAACACGCCGAAGAAGCTGCGTTCCTGGTACAACGTATTGGAAGCCAGGTTGTGCAGTCCGAGCGTGAACACCAGAATGACAGCAGTCAGCAAGCCCAGCCCCAAGGGGCTTTGCCGTACGGAATAGCTCAAGCCCGTCAGCAAAATCAGCGCACCACCGATGATGTCGAAGTAGTGCCATAACGCATGGCTGCTGGCGTAAATCAACAGCCCGGTCATCAGTAAGACGGCGGGAAATACCGCGTGCAGAAACCAGCGGCCATCGAAGAAGCCCGGACGCAGCAGCAAGGCGGCGGCAATCATGATCGGATACTCGTAAACGGCATCGAACACGAACGGTGCAACGAAGGTGTTGAACAAACCACCCAACATACCGCCGAAGGCCATCACCAGATAGAAACGGGTCAGGTGCCGGGTATGGGGCCGTTTTCGGGCGAGTTCGCCGTGGCAGACCATGACGGCCAGAAAAAAGGCTAGGCAATGCAGTAGCAAATCCAGCCAGTAAGGCAGCAACGCCGGATTGATGAAGCTGTATGCGATGAACACCAGCAACACCGCCGGTTGCACCACCCGCATGACAGGATGGATGTGGTCAGCCCAGGTCGAGAACACCAGAATGAAGGACAGCAGATACAGCGTCAGCGGCAGTATCCACAGCAAAGGCACGGCGGCGATGTCGGTGCTGATGTATTGCGTCAGGCCGAGCAACAGACTGGACGGCACGAAAGCCAGCGCCAGCCAGTGCCATTGCTGGCGCGCCGGTACGGTTTCGTCTTCAGACGGGACGGTGGTGGTGTCGATGTTGTCATCATCGTCATCGTCATCGTCATTGTTAGCCTGGTTGCGCCATAACATCCAGGCGCACAACAAGATCAAAGCGCACAGCAGACCATAACCGGCACTCCAGAACAGACGCTGATTGGCCAGCCCCATGTTCGGCTCGATCAGGAACGGGTAACTGAGCAAAGCCAGCAAACTACCGGCATTGCTGGCGGCGTACAGATAATAAGGGTCGCCGCTGCTTTTATGGCCGATGCGGGAAAACCAGTTTTGCAACAGGGGGGCTGATGTCGATACCACGAAAAACGGCAGACCGATGGCCAGCAGCAAGGTCCAGATCAACCACAACGTGGGATTGGTTTCGGTAGGTGGCGTCGGATTATCCGGCAACGCAACCGGCAGTACCAACAGACTGAAAATCATCAGCGCCGTGTGCATCTGAATCTGGCGCTGGCCGCCGAAATGCCGTGTCAGCCAGTGGGCGTACAGATAGCCGCCGAACAGCAGCGATTGATAGAACACCATGCAGGTATTCCACACCGCCGGGGTGCCGCCCAGCAAGGGCAGCAGCAATTTGCCAAACATCGGCTGCAGGACGAACATCAGCAAGGCACTGACAAACAAGGTGCCCGCAAACACAATGACGGAGGATGAGGAAAGCCTGGAAACGGCCTGGGGTGCGCTATTCATTGATCGTTATCGTTATTGAACTGCGAGACGCTGGCATGATAAAGCATTTGTTCTGGCTTGTGCGGAGGTAGCCAGCGCTGCTGATCCTCCTGTCAGTTACTTGAAGAACATATGCTGAAAGGCACTGATTCCGGGTTCACCCGGTTTTCGTGGAAACGCAGCATCTTCTCATTCCCACGCGGAGTCTGGGAATGCATACGGACGCTGCCATGAGGGCAGGTCTGCGTAGAAAAGCCGGTATGGGTTCCCACGGGGACCGTGGGAACCAGAGTAGAAAAACCAGAAAAGACTTGCCCCTGGAACCGGTACGAATTACCGCGCGGTTTTTTGATGAGGCCGCAAAAGAAAGCGGAGACCGTCAGGCCTCAGCCATGTTGGAACCGCTGTCAGGGATTGAACGTGGCACCCGGTGTGCCTGGCAATCTTGGCATGGTTTGCTCGGGGAATTCGCCGGTCAGCGCAGTCAGGAATGCGACTATATCGGCCACGTCGTCATCCTCCAGAATCGTGTCAAGCTGAAGTTTTCCCATCAGGCGCACGGCTTTGTCCAGGGTGGGTACCGCACCGTTGTGCATATAAGGTGCCGTCAGGGCAATGTTGCGCAGTGTCGGCACTTTCCACAAATGCTTGTCGCTATCTTGCTTGGTCACTTCGGCACGTCCCAAATCCTTGCTGAAATGGTATTGGGCCTCGAAATAGCCGTTCGGGTGCATCGGGAATTTCTGGTAGCTGCCCGAGCCGTTGAACGCCGGGCCACTGTGGCAACTGGTGCAGCCGAGTTCGACGGCTTTGTTCATGCCACGGACTTGCTGTGCGCTCATGGCCGCTTTGTCGCCCTTGACGTATTTGTCGTAAGCGCTATTGGGTGTAATCAGGGTGCGCTCGTAGGCGGCAATGGCTTTGGTGGCGTTGTCCTTGCTGATCGAATCCTTGCCGAAGGCTGCTTCGAAAGCGTGCTGGTAGCCTTTTATGGTTTTCAAGCGGGCCACTACGTCATCCCAGCTTTTCATGCCCATTTCGATCGGGTTGGTCACAGGGCCTGCGGCCTGCTCTTCCAGGCTGGCAGCGCGGCCGTCCCAGAACTGTACGGCATTGAACGCGGCGTTCCACACCGTCGGTGCGCTGCGGCCACCGGTTTGTGCCCTGACGCCCATGGAGTTGGGTCGGCTGTCTTCGCCACCAGCCATGACGTTATGGCACGACGCACACGACACGGTGCCGGTCGATGACAGGCGTGGGTCGTGGTACAGCATTTTGCCTAGTTCGACCTTTTCAGGGGTCGTCGGGTTGTCCGCCGGGGCAGGCGCCGTCGTCGGCAGCGCATCGGCCATCGCGGCCATAGAAGCGGTCAATGCCAGGGCAGAGACCAGCGCAGTCAATCTAAACATGTCATCCTCCAAAAATATGTTCTTGTGGGTCAATAGCGGCGAAATGGGTAACTATTCAGCACCTAGTCGCCTTTCTCGTTCACGCTCTGCGTTCGGAACGCAGAGCGTCCTGGTCTGCGTTCCCACGCAGAGCGTGGGAACGAGAATCTTCCAGAAACTTGTGGGGCAATAGCGGCGTGATTGTAAGGTAAAGCCTCATGCCGGATAAATTTTAATGCCTGGTTCCGCGCCGTCAGTCGGGCAATACGGTGAATGTCGCCGTCTCGTTGCCGACCATTACGCTGAACTCACCCGGTTCGACGATGCGTTTCATGTCCAGCCCGATAAACGACATCGCCTCGGGCTTCAGCGTGAAGTGCAGGGTTTTCTGTTCGTCGGGTTTGAGTTCGACTTTTTCGAATGCCTGCAACTGTCTGACCGGTCGCGTCACCGATGCCACCGCATCGTTGAGGTAAACCAGCACGGTTTCCTTGCCGACCCGTTCACCGATGTTTTTAACCTTGACATTCACGGTTAGCGATTCGCCCAGGTGAATCCGGCTTTTGTCCAGCGTCAAGCCCTGGGTTTCGAAGCGGGTGTAACTCAAACCATGACCGAACGGATACAAAGGCCGGTACTGATTGGCTTCGAAAGCCGCCTGCGGTTTGTGGTCGTAGGGCGTGATGTCGCCTTCGGCGCGGGGATAGGAAATCGGCAACTTGCCGCTGGGGTTGACATCGCCGAACAGGATGTCGGCCATGGCCGCACCACCTTCCATGCCTGGCAGAAAACCCAGCACGACGGCATCGGCACGCTCGGCAAGGTCGGTGATGATGCGTGGACGACCGCCAAACATCACCAGCACCACCGGCTTGCCGATGGCGAAAATTGCCTTGGCAAGCTGTACCTGCACCGGCGCCAGCGCCAGTGTATCGATATTGCCGACGGTCTCGGTATAAGGCGGCTCGCCCAATGCCAGAACCACCAGATCATGGTGGCGTGCTTCGTTGACGGCGCGTTCGATGTCGATTTCATCGGTAAAACGCTGACCACCGACATGCGTCACCCTGCCTTGGGCTTTGCCGCGTATGGCGGCCAGCAAGGTGAGCTTGTCCTTCGGGTACAAGGCTTCGTCATCACCCTGCCAGGTGATGGTCCAGCCGCCATTCATCACGCTGAGCAAGTTGGCGCCGGGGCCTGTCACCAAAATACTGGCATCCTTGCGCAACGGCAACATCTGATGGTCGTTTTTGGCCAGAATGATGGCCTCACGCGCGGCCTGACGGTTGACTGCCGCAGCGCCCGCCGTTGCAAAATGACCTTCGACCGGCAGGGCGGCTTCATGGCGATCGAACAGGCCCGTTTGGTACTTGACGCGCAGGATACGCGATACCGCTTCGTCGATACGGCTGACCGGCACTTCGCCGGTTTTCGCCAGATCGAGCAGCAGTTCGTAAAACGAGTAATCGAACGGCACCATGCTCATGTCGATGCCCGCCATGACGGCAATCTTGACCGCCTCGCGCGGTGATGACGCTAGTTTGTCGCGGGTGTACAGCCGGATGACATCCTGCCAGTCCGACACGGTAAAGCCTTTGAAACCCATCTCGCCGCGCAGTATCGTCGTCAGATACTGGTGATTGGCATGACCGGGAATGCCGTCGACTTCCGCTGAATTGACCATCACCGTCGGCGCACCGGCCAGGATGCCGCTCTGAAACCCGGGCAGAAAATAGTCGCGCAACGCCCGCTCGCCAATCCAGGCAGGCGTTCTGTCCTTGCCGTTCAAGGGGTAGCTGTAACCCACGTAATGCTTGAGACAGGTCGGAGCCTTGTCGGGCGCGGCCATGTCGTCACCTTGATGACCACGAATGTAGGCGCCGCCCATCGCATCGGCCAGATGAACATCCTCGCCGTAGGTTTCCCAAAGCCTGGGCCACAAGGGTTGGCGACCTATGTCCATGACTGGCGAAAAATTCCAGTCCAGACCGGACGCCTTGACCTCTCGGGCCGTGATAACACCCGTCTGGTACGACAGCTCGGGGTTGAAGGTCGCCGCCATGCTGATGGCCTGCGGAAACAGCACCGCGCCTTCGGTGTACGTGGCGCCGTGTATGGCATCGATGCCATAAATCACCGGAATACCCAGCCGACTGCGGGCGGCGGTTTCCCGTATGTCTTGCGTTATTTTGCGCCAGGTGGCAACGGGCTGCGCCCGGTTGTTCGGTGTGCTGGGTGTATTGAGGATGGAGCCGATGTGGTGATTGAAAATGGCATCGTCCAGTTTGCGCCTATCGATGGGATTATCGCCGTGCTGAACATTGTCCAGCGCAATCACGCTGAAATCGATCTGCGTCATCTGGCCGATTTTCTCCTCCAGCGTCATCCGGGCGAGTAACGCCCTAACCCGTTCATCTATATCCCCGTCTTTCATGGCCATCGCCGTTTCCCCAAAAATGGCTAGCATTAAAATCAAACCGTGTCGTGTCTTCATCAACTAATCAAACAATGAGTAAGAAACCGGGTGGCTCCGATGACGAAAATGCCAGGCCGGACAATAGAGGGTAAGCGGGTGTCGGGAATCTACAAGTGAAACAAACAGGTAGGCCCCGATTTCTCGTTCCCTCGCGCCGCAAAGAATATGCTCTGCAACCGAGCTTACGCCGCGCAGAGCATGGGGGACGAGGAGCCAACTGGACGCTGAATGGTTACGGAGCGAAAGTCTCATGTGGGCGACGCGCTGACGCCCATCGCATCTGCGGGTTGTCAGCCTAATAAGGCTCGTGCTTTGCGGGCATTATCCCAGCGGGTCGCAACCACCTGCCATTGGATGTTGCGGAAAAAGGCATCGACATAAGCCGGTGCGGCAGCGCCATAGTCCATCTGGTAGGAATGCTCGTACATATCCATTACCAGCAACGGCAAGGTGGCGGCAGGCGAGTGGAGGTGATCCCACGACCAATAATTCTCCAATGACCCGGTGTGCAGGTTGTAACCCAGCACCACCCAGCCGGAACCGCCCCCCAAACCTGCGCCCATGCGCTTGAATTCTTTTTCCCATGCGGCAAAGCTGCCAAACGCCTCGTTCAAGGCCTGGCGCAGGCTGTCATCGGGTTTGCCGGATTGCCCCAGATTGCCAAAATAAAGATCATGCAGCACGATCGAACCCGTTCGCAGCAGGTGTTCGCGCTTCATGTCGTTGTAAAGGAACGCAGGCAAGTCAGGGTCGGCAAGTGCCGCAGCCAGCCGCTGCTTGACGATGTTCAAGGCTTTTACCGAGGCACCGTAGTTGTTTTCCCAATGGGAGCGAATCAATTTTTCGGACAGGCCATCCAGTTTGGCAGGATCGAACGGCAAGGGTTTTAATTCGTGGATGGCGGCAAATGCCGAAGGAAGCGGTTGTGTCAGGGCTGTTTTCGGTGATGGGGGAGCCGAAAAAGCGTCTGGCGTCAGTGTGGCGGCGGCAATGCCTGCGGAAGTGGCAAGCAGAAATTCACGTCGGGTGGCTGGCATGGGCTGTCTCCATCGTGCTGTTGTTGTGTCGGTTGCTGGCCGCTTAGTCCAGCGTAAGTTTCTGGCGCTAATCCCGATTAACCCACCGTAGAACCGCATCAAAACGACATCCTGCGGGCCGGGATGTCTACTTTTTGTCCAATCCGTCGATGTCGACGCTCTGAACCTTATTGCGGGCTGTAGTGACTTTCGATGTAGCGTTCCACTAGGGCCTGAAATTCTTCAGCAATGTTGTCGCCTTTCAGGGTAACGGTTTTGACACCGTCTTCGTAAACCGGCGCTACGGGGGATTCACCGGTGCCGGGCAGGCTGATGCCGATGTTGGCGTTCTTGCTTTCGCCCGGCCCGTTCACCACACACCCCATGACCGCGACTTTCATGTCTTCGACACCTTTGTAGCGGTCACGCCAGACCGGCATTTGATCACGAAGAAAGGCCTGGATGTCCTTCGCCAGCTTCTGGAAATAATCGCTGGTGGTACGACCGCACCCGGGGCAGGCGATTACCAGCGGGGTGAATGAACGGAAGCCCATGGTCTGCAAAATCTCTTGGGCGACGACCACTTCGTTGGTGCGGGGGGCGCCGGGTTCTGGTGTCAGTGACACCCGAACCGTATCGCCTATGCCTTGTTGCATCAGAACCGCCAGTGCCGCCGACGATGCGACGATGCCTTTGGAACCCATGCCGGCTTCGGTCAGGCCCAGATGCAGTGCGTAATCGCAGCGGTTGGACAGGTCTTCGTAGATGCGAATGAGTTCCTGTACATCACTGATTTTGCAGGATAAGACGATTTTGTCCTTGCCCAGGCCCAGTTCGACGGCTTTCGCCGCGCTTTCCAACGCCGACAAAATGATCGCCTCGCGGGTGATGGCAGGCAAATCCAGCGGATTGGCACGTTTGCGGTTGTCGTCGAGCAGACGGGTGAGCACGGCCTGATCCAGGCTGCCACCGTTGACGCCGATACGTACTGGCTTGTTGTAACGAACGGCGAATTCGATCATTTGCTGGAATTGCGGATCGCGAGCCTTGCCTTTGCCGACATTGCCGGGGTTGATGCGGTACTTGGCAAGTGCCTGGGCGCAATCGGGGTATTTTTCCAGCAACTTGTGGCCGTTGAAGTGAAAGTCGCCGATGATGGGGGTGTAAAAGCCTTTCTGTGCCAACCGGTTGACGATGTCCGGCACTGCCCTGGCAGAATCTTCGTTATTGACGGTGACCCGCACCATTTCCGACCCGGCGGTTGCAAGCTCAATGATTTGCTTGACTGTGCCATCGACATCGGCGGTGTCGGTGTTAGTCATTGATTGCACGACGATGGGCGCACCGCCGCCCATTCGGACATTGCCAATCAAAACCTGATGGGTGTGTTTTCTGGAACTAATCGACATAGAATGTTTTGCGCTGAACCGGGGTTGCTGAAAAATACCCAGCAATTTGCTTGGGTTTGCCGATTATAACGCCATGAAGGCGAGACGAACGAGTCGAGCGTGAGAATAAACTATTTTTCGGATGTGCATCTTGAGTTTGGCGAACAGACATTGCCTGTCACCGATGCCGATGTCGTGGTGGCCGCTGGCGACATCGGCGTATTCAATCAGGGCGTGGCCTGGCTCAAAGCCATAGACAAGCCTGTGATTTATGTGGCAGGTAATCACGAGTTCTACAACAACGAGTATCACCAGGTGCTGGCCATGCTCAAGCGGGAGTGCGCAGGCAGCAACATCCGTTTTCTCGACAATGACCGCTTCGAGTTCCAGGGCGTTCGTTTTCTGGGCTGTACCTTGTGGGCCGATCTTTACGTCGATGGCGACGCCAAAGCCGAGGCGCTTGAAAAAACACTGAACGATTTTCGCAGGATAACCATGGGCAGCGAGCGGTTTGGCCCACGGCAATTTTCATCGCTGTACCACCAGAGCAAAACCTGGCTAGAGTCGCAACTGGCCCAACCGTATGCGGGCAAAACCGTTGTCGTCACCCATCATGCGCCCACCGAGTGGAGCTGGATAGACACCTCACACTCGATAAAGAAAATCGCTTATTGCAATGATCTCAAGCCGTTGTTTCATGAGTATGAAATCGCCGCCTGGTTTCATGGTCATGTGCACAACATGGGCGACTACCGGATTGCCGATGCGCGGATTTTGAGCAATACCCGTGGCTATGTCGGACGAAAAACCGTGACAAACTTCGACATCAACAAAGTGGTTGAAATCTAGGAGGCTGTCCGAGAGTAGCGCTATAAAAATTTTTATTACTACATGTAGTGGGTTAATATGGTTTTAGATGCTATATGTTGTGGTTAATTTTTGAAGTTTTGCATTGTCCGACAGGCTCCTAGGAGCCTGTCGGACAATAAAATTGGCTGCCTGGTTTTGTGGGG